>Ga0209791_1000032_pt1 | contig 107754 bp, 87 predicted proteins | sample WorMetTyACAVOLI1_FD_187422 | JGI IMG/M metagenome (GOLD analysis project Ga0209791, IMG submission 187422) | Marine gutless worms symbiont microbial communities from Max Planck institute for Marine Microbiology, Germany - Olavius algarvensis... ... | reverse complement strand
CGTATTTTTATATGATTTAGAGCCGAAAAATAGAGATTATGGGTAGGTCTTACATAAGAGGCGGCCAAAAGTGTCATAAAATCAATGGGTTGCAACAAATTCGATGGTTTAGGCCTGAAACTCCAGTCCGAGAATAATACTCTTGTTCAGTTTTATTTAGAGGCAGGCCTTCCAGCTTCTTCTTAAACAATTCCTTCTGCTTTGGTGAAAAAACTTGTGACAGCGCGTACTCCAGAGATAATTCCGCATATTTTTCTTTTTTCCGTCTGTCTTTTTCGACTTTTTCCTCAAAATAAAGTTCAAACAGTCTTTTCAAACGTATTGGATCAAGCTTTACATCATTATATTTTAGAGTTCGGTTATGGGCCAAATAGTTGCGCCATGTCTTTACTAATGCTTTATCTTTGTTGGAAAGATCCTTTTTGAGCTTATTCCACCATGAAAATGATAGGTGATATAGTGAGAACAGGGAACCGGTCAAAAGCATCAAACGGTGGAAGTTGTTTTTCTGTTCTTTTCCCGTCAATCGCTTTTTGACCTTCTCTGGTGTAAACTGATAACTTTCAGCCGCATTTGCAAGTACCACAGGAAAACCTTCCCAAAGCCGGGTATCATTGCTTTTAACTACCTCTGCTAAGGTTTCGTTGACATCCGGTTCTTCGCTTGTCTCAAACATTTGAAAGCCGAGTTTCGCTAAACTGGTCAGAAGTTTGCTATCATTCATATAGACCCTTTTCTCGTAGCAAATTTAAGAAATGATCGATATTTGGTCTTAGTCGATCTTCAGCCACGTCGTAACTTGCTATTTCATGAAAATGCTGGACAAGTCTTTTTATATCAATTTCATTTCGCCGAGCGTCGGCCAATCCAAGGCAATCTTCGAAATCAATTCTGGTTCCTCGCATCAACTTACTGGTAATCAGGTCATAATCGTTCAAGATGCCAATATAAATATGCGAAAATTCTTTCAGGATCGAATGTCTCCCGCCCTTTAGAGGGGATTCCAGCAGTTCTGTCGTGTGAATGAAGTTGCCACGAAAAATATCGAACTGGAAGTTCTCTCCATCGCGTTTCCATCCAGAGCCGGTTGCCTGTTTGTAGCCAAGCGCCTTTAATTGCTTAATCAAGTAATTATACTCTCTCACCTCGGGAGACATGAAGTCGACGTCTTTTGTAGAGGCTTTCACTCCGATCAAGGTCATGGCCGTACCGCCACAGGCAATAAGGTGCACCTTACGTTTGAGGAATTTGATTTTTTCCAACCGTTTTGTATTATTTCATCCAAAGTATTGCAAAATAATATACATAAATTTGTACGCATATATACAAATATGTTTGGTATTTCCGTGGATGTTTTAGCCCTTGAAAAAAATATGGTGTCAAATCTTGACGGGTGCGAGGTCGCGAGACCGTTATCTAGTAATCTGAAAGGAGGTTGGAGCAGCCGACAAGGCTGCGATCCAGCTGGTGAAAGTCCAGCCGAAACTATGGGGTCAGGGCTTGTGAATTTGTGATTTAATCCGCCTGCGGCGGACGAGGGTTTAATTCCCCGCCCCTTGGGGCGATAAAATTTTTCCGATTGATAACCCGTTGCTTGCAGCGGGGCAGTTCATTGGCTTTAACCTGCCTTTGGAAATTTCGCTCTGACGCCATTTTCTTTCTGATGATTGTCACCCTCCGGCGCACCGATGAGTGAGCTAAACCAAATAAATCTCCAATCTGTATATTTGTATACTTGCTTTCCTGCCATAACCAACCATAATGTTGCATAAATAACATGGCAAAGTGTCGCTTATGGTCACTCCCTTTCTATCCAGTAGTCCGGGCGACGTCGAAGGTCGGCAACTGCAACGATGCGTACGAAACCAGACTTGACTTGATAAATGACGCCAAAGGGAAACCGGTTGACAAGGCAACGATGGGTATTTTTGGACATTGGCGACCATGCCTCAGGGTATTGGATAATGCGGTCAATTGTTGCGTAGACTTCTTGGGCAAACTCTACACCGAGGCCGTGCCGGCAGTCTTCATAGTACTCAACTGCTCTGTCAAACTCCGTTTCGGCATGCTCGTGGAAATAGAATCACATTTCCCATGCTTTGTTCGAATTTTAGCGAAGACTTCTTCACCGGGGACCAGCTTAGCCGTGCCTTCCTCAATTTGCGACACGCGAAGCTCTGCTTCCTCTGCCCAAAGGCGATCGATTTCCTCATCGATTGGAAGGTTGAGGCTCGTCAGAAGCTTCTCAACCAAGCTCAGACGGACGTCTGCCGGAAGGAATAGGGAATTTTCGATAATTCTGTCAGTTGTTGTCGCCATATTGATCCTCCATTACTGGACTATTTAAACATAAATCACAAGCCAAGACAATAATGATTCAAAAGCGCAGAACGTTTTCGGATAACCAGCGGGCCAGATGCCTTTCAGGTTTAGCACGGCACTTTACGTAAAACCGCATATTTTTTCCCGCCGTGCCGCGGCGAAGCCATGCGAAGATGGTTCTGGCTCCGGGTAGAAACACCGGTTACCCGGCGGTCGGGATAGAAATACGGCGCACGCAGTGTTAGGTGGGGAGTTTCCGACACGCACCCTTTCGGTTGTGCGGCGGATTCCTAGTTCCACCATAACCCATGTTTCCGTAAGCCCCCCTACGATCCCGGACGGTCGGATTTCTCCCGCTCAGGCGGGATTCTGACCTTGGCTTGAGGGCAGACAAAGGGATCACGTCTTCATTCTTGATATTGAGTAAAGAATGAAGACCCCTTTGTCTTTTGTAACTTGTGTCCACCCTTAAATTCTGGATATTGGTTCCAAGACAAGGCCGCAATCCCGCTAACGGGATTTCTACCTCAGGCCAAGTGGGCCTATGTCGAGGACCGAAAAAATCGACAACCGCCATAAAGGTTCGAAAAGAAGGGGGAATTTTTAATTGCAAACATGAACAAAGTTTTGTAAAGTTAATCAGCTATGAACAGGGATTATATTTAAAATGCCAACGGTTTTAAAAATCGGTTCATTACCCGCAGCCATAAAAGCATGGGCTGAAGGGAGGACTATTTTTCTCGAACTGACAGACGGCAGGCTCATCGGATTTCCGGCTGACAGGTTTAAAATTTTAAAGAAAGCATCAACAGAGGAACTAAAAAAAATCAGTCTGCGCTTAAACGGTTTTGCCCTTCGATGGGAAAATTTGGACGAGGACATTACCGTTCCCGGAGTTGTCGCCGGTAATTTTCAACTTCCTTTAGAATCTGAATAAGCCATATTGAACCACAACATTTGATTATTTCTCGTCCGGCTTAACTTTCACAGACGGAAACAGGGCTGCATTCGTGTGCGGTATGAATTTAGCCGCGCTGAAGCGGTTCATAAAATCCTGATTGACGTTAAGTTCCAGGTAGGTGATGCGGTCCCGAATACGATTGATTTCTGCCAGGCTGTCCTCTGATGTCAATGCCAGGGTAGCGCCGCCCAGGGAACTGTTGCCAAGCGGTTTGTAGCTTGCCAGAGGCAGATCCGGCATCATGCCGATGGTGATGGCCGAACGGGGATCGATGAATGAACCAAATGTTCCGGCCACGTAAAAGGTGGTCAAATTTTTCAGCTCCATGCCGACCGACATGGTAATGGTCTCCAGGATAGTGTACATGGCGGCCTTGGATCGAATCAGACTGTCCAGATCCGCCTGGCTGACGGTCAGATCGGCGCCGCTGGCGGACTGATCAGCCGGTATCACGACCAAATGCATCAAGCCATCAATTTTCTTCAACCGTTTGCCGCAAACCGCCGGTATCAACTTGCCGCGGATATCCAGCATGCCGGATAAATATAGCTGGGCGGCCAGATCGATCACCCCGGAGCCGCAAATACCTTTGGGCGCGTTATCTTCAATGGTGTGCAGGTCAAATTCGCGGGTTGGCGGATCGATGGATATTTTATCGACCACTCCCGGGCCCGCCATCATTCCCATTTTGGTCACCCCGCCTTCAAGGGCCGGTCCGGCCGCTCCGGCACAGGCGATTAACCAGTTATGGTTGCCGACCACGACCTCGGCGTTGGTTCCCACGTCAACTAAAATCGCCGTATCTGATGCGCAATGAAGTCCCGCGAAAAGAATGCCGGCAATCATATCTCCGCCAAAATAACTGCCGATATTTGGGAAAACGAATATCCTGGCCGCGGGATTTAACTGCAGGCCGAGTTCCGCGGCTTTTAAAATTCCGGGTCTATTCACCACCGGAATATAAGGCTCGCGGATAATCCAGCGGGGATTGAGCCCCATTAACAGATGGGTCATGGTCGTGTTGCCGGCCACAGCCAGGGCATAGATATCTTGCGGTTCCATCATCTTTGACTGACACAAATCCTTAATGGCGTTGTTCAGCCCGGTTATGATGAGATCATTAAGCTTTGTCAATCCGTCAGAAGAATCAGTGAAATGAATCCGGCTTAGAATGTCGGGACCGATGGTTAACTGGGGATTGTCAAAGCCGGACTCGGCCAATGTCTGGCCAGTGGTAAGGTCCAGCAGGCGCAGCACGACCCGTGAAGTTCCAAGATCTACCGCCAGACCGGCGACCGGTCGCTTTTCACTAGCACCCTGAATTCCAACCACCAGCCACTGGTAAACATCTTTAAATAGTGTGCACCGGACGTTGAAATCGTTTTGTCGCAGAATATCGGGCAGCTTCTTTATAAGGTCGAAGTCGATATGAATGGCAGCATCCGTTTGCAGGGTGGTTCTTAGCGCTGAGATGAGCCGTTCAGTATCAGCGGTATTGTCCTGCAAAGATGGCGGGGGCAGCGATATGGTTTTAATCCAGGGTGAGTCGGCGTTATTCATTTGCTATATTTTCGATTCCAGCGCCAGTATTATCCGGTTCATGACTTCACCGGCTTTGCCCATAATCAGATAGTCACTGATCTCAAGGGTTAGCGGAGTTTTTTCCGGATTGATTTCAACGACTTTAGCACCGGATTCTTTGGCATATACCGGCATTAGAGCCGCCGGTTGCACCACGGCGGAAGTGCCAACCACCAGCATCAGATCACAATCGGAGGCAGCCTGTCGCGAGCGCCACATGGCATCCTGGGGGATCATTTCACCAAAAAAGACGGCATCCGGCCGTAAGATCCCGCCGCAACTGCATCGGGGGGGGATTTCTGAGATGTCCACTTTGCTGGTTTCATATTTTTGGCTGCAGTCCATGCATCGCTGCCAGGCAAAGCTGCCGTGAAATTCGATTACATCCGTATTGCCGGCTGCCTGGTGCAGCCCGTCGATGTTCTGGGTGATAACGGTTGTTAATTTCCCCATTTCCTCCAGCTTTGCCAGCCCCTTGTGGCCGTCATTGGGGCTGGCCGTGTCCAGGGTTTCTTTCAAATCTTTGACAAGCAGGTTCCAAACCCGGGCAGGATCGCGCATAAACGCATCAATATGGGCGATTTCCATGGGGTCGAATTTTTCCCAGAGTCCACCTTTGCCCCGGAAGGGTGGAATCCCGCTTTCAGTCGAAATACCGGCACCGGTCAATGCCACCACATTGCGGGCGGCAGCCAAGTCATCAGCAGCCTGTTTGATCAGATCATCCATGCTCACCTCGTTCAAGTTAAAGGGACGTGTCGGGTAATAGCTGGTAGGGATTATACGGTTCAAAAGCGCTTCATATTTTTTTTTGAAGAAAAACGCCAATGGTCTCATAAATTTTCATGCAAGATTCAAATAGGGAATGTGGCACCTAACAACCGCGATACGACTTCTGCATCCCGCAATCTATACGCGGTAAACCGCACCGCGCAACACGCAACGCTATAGCTCGAACTCCATATTTTCTGCCACCCCTACGCAGGCCAGGTTACTTCCATTAGCTGCGATGCGGTTGCTGCAATCATTGACGATTTTATCCATTTCTTGATCGGTTCGTTCCTGGTTCAGATGAAACAGGCCCAGCTTTTGTACCGCGGCTTGTTGGGCCAGGTCGAGGGCATCGGTATAATCCGAGTGCCCCCAATCCATAAACGTTTTATATTCTTCAGGGGTGTATTCGGCATCATGAATCAGAAGATCCGCACCGCGGGAGAAATTCAGATAATCTTCAAAAGATAGTCCGCCGGGGTGAATATATCCCAGTTCGTTGTCGGTTAAAAATACAAAAGTTTTGCCGTCTTCAATGAATTTATAACCGCTGCCTCCGTTGGGATGGCTGAGTGCAATGGGCACGACGCTGACAGAGCCAATATCAAACTTCGTCGGGCAGGCATCCGGATAAGAAATTTGAGCGGTTATATCCGAATATTTTACCGGAAAATTAGGTGGTGCCATGACTTTGGACAGGATGGTTTCGACAAATTTACTGTGAAACGGGCAGCCGTGCATCCGGATGGTGGATTTTTTGAAATAAAGGGGCTTAAAAAAGGGAAAGCCCATCAAATGATCCCAGTGGGCATGGGTAAAAATAAAATTGAGATCAAAATATTTTTCATCGGCCAGTTGATTGCCAAGTCTGCGAATACCGGTCCCCGCATCAATAATTATTATCTCACCGCTTTTGGTCCGGATTTCCAGGCAGGTGGTGTCGCCCCCGTACTTTAAATATTCCTTGCCGGAAACCGGAATGGATCCTCTTGAGCCCCAGATTTTTATGTTCATGCTTACCCTTTGAATCCTGCAGACGGTCAGTCAGATTGCGCTTCAGTAGTTTATTAAAACTTAAAACACAAATAACAAATCACAGTTTTGGTCATTGGAAATTGAAAATTGAGATTTATTTGGAATTTGGTGCTTGGAACTTGGGATTTAGCCATTTTTCGTGACAGAGATATTAGAATTTTCAGTTAGTAGAGTTATTTAAGATCACTTTTGCACCATTTTCCCGTAAATTGTATGCCAAATGCCGTCCTGAGTCCATTGCTTTAATATTTTGACCGGATACCTTTGAAGGGTATTGGCAATGTGCTTTGCTTCGCCGCGCATCAGACCGGAAAGGATATATCGTTTTTTGGCAAGAAAACCCTTGCTGTTAACCAGATTCTGCATGACATCGTAGTGAATGTTGGCAATCAAAAGGTCGGTGGAATATGCGATCATATCTTCAGCCCGACCCTGAGCGATTACTATCCGATCTTCCAACCGGTTGAGCCGCACATTTCTTCTGGCGGTTTTGGCCGCCAGAAGATTCAGATCCACTCCGACGATTCGCTCACTTCCCAAGCGGGCGGCAGCCAGGGCCAGCAGGCCGGTTCCGGTCCCGAGATCTAACACGCTTGAAATTTGCATTGAATCGGCTGCTAATTCGAGGGCCTCCAAACAATCGCGGGTCGTTGGGTGGGTTCCTGTGCCGAACACCAGGCCCGGATCCAATAGAATAGACAGCTTATCGGTAAACACATCCACACGATCTGCGTCGACCTCCCAGGGCGGCAAAATCCGAAAAGTTCCGTGTTCAAAGGTGCTAAATTTTTCCCCCAGCCACTGGTTGTAAGGCATACGATAGCTATCGACATACTCTAAATGGGGCTGGCGGTGTAAAAGTTTTTCGATTTGTTGGTCGGCCGACCTGGAGAAAAACAGGATCGAATCGTTTTCTTCTTCCCAATTGCCGATAAAGTCCCTCTGAAATTTCTGATCGAACAGCTCCAGGCGGCCTTTGAGATAGTATATAAACAGTTCCTCATAGGGCGTGATGCCGGTTTTTTTCCGGCTATTCTGATGAGCTTGGGGAAGTCTCATTTTTTGGCAACTGGTCAAGATACCATTCCATGGGGTCGAGCAAAGTGAATCCAATATCCTGCAATTTCTTCTTCACATGGGCAACGTTTTGGGTCAGCAGATAAATAAAAACGGCACGTTTGTCTGTATCCCAGTACCGGGCTACCAATACGCTGCCGAAAGAGATATTTTCTTCGGTGATTGCATCGACGATTTGCTTAAGCTGTCCGACCTTCTCTTCCACCAGAATACACAGCAGCGTGCCGGGTTCACCGATACCGAGAACATTGATAAAAGCCCGCAAAAGATCGCGCACCGAGATGATTCCCTTCAGGCAGCGGTCGTCATCGACCACCGGCAAAGCGCCGACTTTTGAATTCTGGATCAACAGCAGGGCATCCTGAATCGTATAGGTCGGAGAAATAGATATGGGATTCTTTGTCATAACATCTCTGACTTTAAGCCTGCCGATTTTTTCCCTTTCGTTTTGAGGCGCATCATAAAAGCGGTAGGGCAACGCACTTCTGATATCCCTGTCGGTAACAATTCCGATGAGTCGCTGGTTAATGTCGATGATCGGGAGGTGGCGAATTTTGTTTTCGGCCATCAGTTCCTGAGCATCAAGGATACCTGCTTCTTGATCCACCGTGATGACGTTGCGGGTCATGGATCTGGAAACAAACATATTACCCCCTCTGTTTTAGTTGATTGATTAATTTGCAGACTTCGTAATAGTCTCAGCGAGCTATTTAATTATTAGCTCCAAATTGAGGGATTCAGGAATTGTGGAATTGAGGAATTCGATGATAAAATCAATAATTTAAAACAGATTGAAACCCTAAAATTCCTGAATCCCTAAATTTGAACTGTTTCCAATTTGCCTGCAAAATTCAGCGATCATCTAATAAATGAACCAACGTATCTTAGGCATTCAGCAAAATTTTAACATGATTTGCTGCAAGCTGCGGCAGACGCTTCAATGAATAGCCGCCTTCAAGAACGGATATGAGCCTTCCCTTTGAAGAATGCCGGGCCAATTCAACGATATTTTGCATAATCCAGGAGAAACCGTCGGTTGACAAGTTTATATCGGACATCTCATCGTCCGTGTGAGCATCAAAACCGGCCGAGACCAGAATGACTTCCGGATTAAAATTTTTGAAGGCCGGCAGCAGATCACTTTGAATCAGCCTTTTGTAATCCTCATCGCCCTGCCCCGGTAATACCGGAGAGTTTTTGGTGTAGCCGTACCCGAAATCTTTGCCGTTCTCAAATTCGCGACCGGTTCCGGGATAAGCGAAAGATGGATGCTCATGGATGGAGTAGTAGAATACCGTTGAATCTGCTTCGAAAATGTGCTGGGTTCCGTTGCCGTGATGAACATCGAAATCGATGATTCCCACGCGTTGGATGCCGCACCGGTTCTGCAGATAACGGGCGGCGATGGCCACGTTGTTGAAGTAACAGAATCCCATGGCTTTGTTCATCTCGGCATGATGGCCCGGTGGCCTGACCGCACAGAAGGCGTTGTCCAATTTGCCTTCCATGACCTGGTTGACTACATCCAGGATGCCGCCGACAGCCAGCAGAGCTACTTCGTAAGTTTGTGAGCACATCTGGTTGTCCGGGCTGTCAAACACACTTTCATCGGATCGACAGGCTGTTTTAAAACGCTCAATATATGGCCGATCGTGCACCAGTTCAATCCATCTAACATCTGCCGGACTGGCTTTTATCAGGATGAGTTTAGCGAGCAGGCCGGTGTTTTTGATACCCTGGTAAACACGGGCAAGTCTGGCCGGAACCTCCGGGTGATATTTACCGGTTTTGTGTTCCTGATACCGCTCATCGTATAAAAAGCCTGTTTTATTCATACGACTATCTTTTCAAATATTTCGAATGCGGCCTGGACGGACGGGCAGTCTTCCGGCATTTCGATTGTCGGATGCCCATTGAAATCATATTCATAGATGGTGTCGTCTGCGGGTACGGTCCCGGCCAGTTCAAGCCCGGCGGCGTTGATCATATCAAGTGCTTTATCGGACAGCGTATTTTTCACCTGATTGATGACCACATAACTTTTACCGACTCCAATATTCAGGCTTCGGGCAAGTTCATCTATCCTTAAAGCAGCCTGCAATCCGCGCCGAGAAGTGTCTGTAACGATCAACAGAATATCGACATCTTTGGTGGTTAAGCGGCTTATATGTTCCATGCCGGCTTCGTTGTCCATCACGACGAAGGGATAATTTCCGGCCAACCGCTCCATAAATCCGGCCAGAAGGGTATTGGCGGCACAATAACAGCCGGCTCCCTCGGGCTGGCCCATCACGATCAGATCATAACCGGGCGCTTCCACCATGGCCTCTTCCAGCTTCATTTCCATAAATATATCTTTGGTCATGCCGCCGGGAACGACTCCCTTTTTCATTTCTTCCCGCGCGTTGCCGATGGTATCCTTGACCTCGAGGCCGAGGACTTCATTCAGATTCGCATTGCAATCGGCATCGACAGCCAGAATTGGAGTTTTGCTTTCTTTAACCAAATATTTGATCAACAGGCCGGCCATAGTGGTTTTCCCACTACCACCCTTGCCTGCCAGGGCAATTGAGTACGGCATTTTTAATTTTTCCTTTCTATTTAACTACTCCGCCCTGAAAATAGCTTTAACAGGTTTTGGCGAGACACAAAAGACCCGTAAAGACGTAAGTGAGCGCATTTCTTTTATGCGGGCGGATTAATTAGTTTTTTAATAAATCAATCAAACTGGATGTGCAAGGTTCCCAACCTTTGAACCGTTTAGCCTTCTATAAGGTACTTATTCTTGTTCTGACTGTCCAGTCCTGAGCAGCTTAAAACAATTAGGTCAGATTGAGACAACAGTCAAGAAACTTTTAGTAAGAATCGAGGCCCAGTAGATCGTGCATCAATCAGGTTTGGATAGCAGGGTTCCAGAACTACCCCGATTCGGGCCTAAGATCAGGACTTAAACCCCTTGCAATGGCCCCAGGCATGTGTTAATCCCAACCAAAATATTTAAAAAAAAGATACCTGAATTCCAGAGCAAAAATCATCGCTCAAAGTCAATTGCGGCAGATTGACCTCGGACTTTGCCGATGTCTATTTGCATTCAAAATTCAGGTATTAACAGTCAGTTCTTGAAATTATCGTCGTGTTAACTTAGAATCAATGCTGGAGGAATTAGAATGGATTTTGAACTCACTAAGTCGCAAAAAGAAATTCAAAAAGCGGCGAGGGAATTCGCCAAAGGTGAATTCGACAAAGAGTTGGCCCTTGAACTGGACCGAACGCATGAATTTCCCACCAAAATATGGAAAAAAGCGGCTGATTTGGGATTTATCGGTGTCCACTATCCGGAAAAATATTCCGGGCAGGACCTCGGCGTGCTGGAAAACATCATTATCGCCGATGTGTTCTGTGCCCAGGATTCGTCCATCGGCAGTGCCATCGCCCTTGCTAGTTTCGCCTCGGAGTGTGTCTTGCGTTTTGGCAGCGATGAATTGAAGCAAAAGTTCCTTCCCGCCGTTGCTGAAGGGCAAATGCTCTCAGCCGGTGCATTTACCGAACCGGATCACGGTTCGGATATTACCTCCTTGGATACCACCGCCGTACGAGAAGGGGACGAATGGGTGATCAACGGTACCAAAACGTTTATTACCAACGGCGGCAGGGCCGGTTTTTATTGCACGATGTGTCAGACGGATGGCGCTGTGCAGCCGTCTTATCGAGGCATCAGTCTGATTTTAGTGGAAGCCGAGCGCGAGGGCATCACCGCCACCGATATCGGTGATAAGATGGGGATTCATATGATGTCGACCGCCGAAGTGAATTATAAGGACGTGCGGGTACCGGTCTCAAATATTATCGGGGAAGAGGGCAAAGGATTTTATCATGTGCTCGAATTTTTCGACGAAAGTCGGATATTAGTCGCTGCGCAGGCCTTAGGCACAGCCCAGGGGGCCTACGATCGTGCCCTGGCTTATGTCAAACAACGGGAGCAGTTCGGCCGCAAGATTGCCCAATTCCAGGTGACCCAGCATAAAATCGCTGATATGGCGACCAAGATCGAACTTGCCAGGTTAATCACCTACAAGGCCGCCTGGAATTATGACCAGGGCCGTATCGACCCCAAATTGACATCCATGGCTAAAATGTATGCCGCGCGCACGGCGGTCGAGGTGGCCGACGAGGCCATACAACTGTTGGGCGGCTACGGCTATATGACCGAATATGAAGTTGAACGGTTTTACCGGGATGCCAAGATCACCGAAATTTATGAGGGCACCAAGGAAATCCAGAAAAATACGATTGCCAGTGCGGTTCTGGGAAAGCTCAAGTAAGGGGCGGATTAATTAACCGAAAGGAGAATGTCATGCCAGATCTTAAAGATACACCGGAATTTATAAAGAAGGCGATGCTGGCAGGCGTCGGCCTGGCACTGAAAACCTGGGATGAGGTCGAAGATTTTACCAAAGAATTGGTCGAAAAAGGTAAAATGGGCGAAAAGGAAGGCAATAAATTTTTAAAAGAGCTGCAAAACCGGTATGATGATACCCAGAAAAAGCTGGAAGCCCGGGTCGAAAAAACGGTGAAGGAATTTTTGAAAAAGGCCAACGTGGTCACCAGTGATGAACTAAAGGCCGTTAAAAAAGAGATCAGAGAATTGAAAAAGATGATCAGCAGCGAGAAAGAAAAGTCGTAACCTATATTTCGTACTCGCCCAGCACTCATAGTCGTGACTAAACTGCCTAAATTTAAACTTGTCTTTAATTAAGGTATCCCTTCGATTCTAATAGATTTACGTCCTTAGCTTTAGGCATTTTAGGCATTTTGAATTTTAGGCACTTATGAGAGCGGCCTTGGTGGTCATGTAAAATTTACTTGCCACCAAAGGCGTCAGATTAATCGAATTATCGAATAAACTATCGATTGCTCTCATGCTCAGTATCAGAAAAATCGGTGTCATCGGCCGAACCTATCGACACCTCAACCGCTACCGGCAGATTTTGACCATACTGTTTAAATACGGTTTTGGCGATCTGCTGGAAATGCTGAAGATCGATCAATACATTGAGGTCGGTCTCCAGATGATATCGAAAAATCGGGAAGTACGAATAGAGCGCTTGACCAAGCCCCAAGGCTTGCGGATGGCCTTCGAGGAACTTGGACCTACCTATATCAAGCTTGGTCAAATCCTTTCCACCCGGCCGGACCTTATTCCCATGGAATTTATTCAGGAGCTGTCAAAGCTGCAGGACAATGTGCCGGCATTTCATTTTGACCGTGTTCGTAAGGTAATTGACTCCGAGTTCGGCCGTCCCCCTGAGGATCTTTTTGATCGGCTTGATGAAGAGCCGTTGGCTTCAGCCTCCATCGGGCAGGTGCACCGGGCGGTATTAAAAGACGGCGAAGCCGTGGCGGTCAAGATTCAGCGGCCCGGCATCCGCAAAATTATTGAAGTTGACCTTGAAATCATGCTGCATCTGGCAACCCTTGCGGAACGTCATATCGAGGAACTGGCCCTGCATCGGCCGGTAAAGATTGTTGAGGAATTTGCCCGGACCCTGGAAAGAGAAATCGACTATAAAACTGAAGCCACCAATATGGAACGGGCGGCCCGCCATTTTCTGGATGATCCGCATGTTTATATCCCGAAGGTTTTCCGTGAGGCCACCACCTCCCGCGTACTGACAACCGAATTCATTGACGGCATCAAGATTTCAAACACTGATGCACTGGAAGCGGCAGGGCTCGATCGTCAGATAATCACCGCCCGGGGCGCGGATCTGGTGCTTGAACAGGTCTTTGAGCATTGTTTTTTTCATGCGGACCCTCATCCGGGCAATATTTTTGTGCTGCCCGGGAATGTGATTTGCCTGCTGGATTTTGGCATGGCCGGCATTGTGGATCGCCAGACGCGGGATGATTTTGTCGATTTGGTTGAGAGTATCGTCAATCAGAACGAATCCCGTGCCACCCAGGTCCTTTTGAAATTAACCTACCGGGAGGAGGAACCGGATAGACGGCTGCTTGAAAGGGAAGTGGCGGATTTTATGGGGCGCCATCTCTACAAACCACTCAAGGATATCGAGCTCGGCAAACTGCTGCATCAACTGCTGGAACTGGCGACCAGTTTTCGGCTGCGGATTCCGGCCGATATCTTCCTGATGATGAAAGCGCTGGGCACTGTCGAGGGCGTCGGGCGCATGCTCGACCCGGAATTCGACATGATTGCCCGGGCGACACCCTTTATCACGCGGGTGAAGCTTGAACGGTTCAAGCCTGAACGAATCGCCGAAGATGCGTGGGATCTGGGTTCTCAAATAATTCAATTCGTGCGGCAATTTCCGAATCAACTGCTTGAGCTGGCCAGCCTGATTCGCCAGGAAAAACTGCGCCTGCAAATTGAGCACCGGGGTCTTGAAAATATGCTGGCTACCCATGATCGGATTTCCAATCGGATTTCGTTTTCCATTCTGATTGCGGCGCTGATCATCGGATCGGCTCTGATTGTGATATCCGAAACCCCGCCGCTTGTCTACGGCATCTCACTGATCGGGATCCTGTTATTTACCGCCGCTGCGATTATGGGTATCTGGTTGCTGGTGGCCATCCTCAAGAAGGGCAAGCTATAGGGCCATTCGATTTTGGATTGCGGATTTCGGATTGAAAAGCAAGCAAACCCTTCGATTGACAGTGTTTTGTTGAACAGCAAATCACGCTGAAGACGTGATTTGTCGACAGCAGAATTATGAAGGATGGAATCGCTACACGCTTTCTTTTTAATAGACTTAGATGAGGGGGTGGGGAGTTTCCAGCGTAAGCCCATGATATTAGCGGAGTGGATGATCGCCACCGAAATCGGATGCTGTCTGAGGCCATTCGGGATCGTTATGGATGAACAGCTTTGCACAACGGTGTTTATTTGATATCCAGTCCCGGTATAGCCTACAATATTCCGTTTTCATTTTGATTACTGTTCATTCATTACGAACCCTTAGGGGCGAGTTCATGCGGTTTCGGTGGTGATTATCCACGCAGCGGATCGGCATGAAAATCTTCCCGACCCCTCAGAATAGACAGAATATATTCATTCGACATTCTTCATCCGACATTTGGTTCGCCATATACTTACACCTTAAACCTTTTACCGTAAACCATGCTCATCCCAACGCCACATCCAGCGTCATCATGACGGCAAATCCGCCCATGGCGCCCATGGTGGCAACGTCGGTATTTTTTTCCAGCTGGGATTCGGGGATCAATTCTTCGACCACCACATAGATCATTGCTCCGGCGGCAAAAGCCAGGGCATAGGGCAATATCGGTTTTATCAAAATAACCGCAGCCGCACCGATGACCCCGGCAATGGGTTCTACCATGCCGGATAGCTGCCCATACCAGAAACTTTTTAAACGCGACAATCCCTCCCGCCGCAACGGCACTGAAACTGCGACACCTTCGGGAAAATTCTGGATGCCGATCCCCAGGGCCAGCGCGATCGCACCGGCCAACGTCGCTGATGGTATATCCGATGCGAGGGCCCCAAAAGCGACCCCGACCGCCAGACCCTCAGGTATATTGTGCAAGGTTATGGCCAGCACCAGCAGGACACTGCGCTGCCAGCTTGTTTTCAGACCTTCGGCTTCCGCCATCGGAAAGCCGAGATGCAAATGCGGCAGTATTTTGTCGGCTAGCCACAGAAACAATCCTCCCAGAAGAAAACCGACGGTGGCGGGAACCCAGGCGGGAAGGTTCGATTCTTCAGCCATTTCAATAGCCGGCGCCAGCAGCGACCAATAGCTTGCCGCGATCATGACACCTGCTGCAAAACCCAGCATGGCATCCAATACTTTACGGTTGATGGCTTTAAAAAAGAAGACCAGAGCGGCGCCCAAAGCAGTTACAAACCAGGTAAACAATGTGGCTATTAAGGCCTGTAAAATAGGATTTAGTTCTGCAAACCAGTTAACCATGGTATTCATTCCTCCTGCTGATTTTTAAATAGCTGCTGCATTTTTATGGTAAGTATTTTATTAATTTTGTCAATCAAATAATTTAATTTAGTAAGCCAAATAATAAATTTTGGCCAACCAAAATATATTCTAATGTAAACGGACGTCATTCAAAAAGACTTTCGGAAATGGATTCGACCATGATATCATCGGCCACATCGATTCCCAGTGTTTTGACCGGCGCCTTGCGCTGTGCGCCGACCCGAATACTCAATGGTCCTTTAAACGGCGCTTTTTCAACAACGGTTACAATCGTTTCTAAACGGATTTCCAATTCGTCAAGATAACGCAGCAACTCGGCATCATTATGGTGTACGCGCGCTATTCGAACAGATTCACCCAGCGGCGTGGAAGCAAGGGACCGGTAATTATCGGTTTTCACTTTACCATCTTTTTCAGGAATTGGGTCACCGTGGGGATCATATTGAGGATGGTTTAAATATTCGGCGATCGCATCCGTCAGCCGGTCAGAGATGTGGTGTTCAAGATTTTGGGCTTCATCATGAACTTCATCCCAGGAAAAACCCAGGACACGATTGAGAAAAGTTTCAAGCAATCGATGCCTGCGAATGACACTTAAGGCAACCTTTTTACCACGGGGTGTTAAGGCTACACCTTTATGGAGTTCATGGGAAACCAGCTTGGGCCGCACATTGGACAGACGTTTGATCATATCCGTTACCGATCCGGCGGTGACGCCCAGGGTTTGTGCCAGGGTGGTTGTTTTTACCCTGCCACCGTGCTGCTGGATTTCGTAGATGGTCTTAAGATATTTTTCTGCGGCTTCGGATTGCATTCTGGTGCTGGCCCCTCGGAGTAATTAAGTTAAAGCTAAAATAAGCCAAGCATAAATTGATGTCAAATACATTGACTTCGTTATCAGAATTATTTATTGGATAATCAGTTTCTACTTGAAAGCACCGATTCGTGTTTATTCGTGTCAATTCGTGGCTAACTGATTTTACTACGCTAATATCATACAAATAAGAACATGCGGTGATTAATCAATGATGAAGATTTACTTATACAATTCACTCAGCCGAAGTAAAGAAGAATTTGTTCCGATCCAGAAGGAAACGGTCGGACTGTACACCTGCGGGCCGACGGTTTACAACTTTGCCCATATCGGCAATTTGCGCACCTATATTTTTGAAGATATTTTAAAGCGGGTTTTGCTGTACAACAGCTATCGGGTCAAGCATATAATGAATATTACCGATGTCGGCCACCTGACCGGCGACCGGGATATGGGCGAAGACAAAATGGAAAAGGGTTCCCAGCGTGAGGGGAAAACCGCCTGGGAAATTGCTGAATATTACACCCAGGCGTTTAAAAATGATATCGCGCAGCTGAATATCCTTGAACCCGATATCTGGGTCAAGGCAACCGATACGATTGACGATCAGATAGCTTTGATTAAAACCCTGCAGGAAAAAGATTATACCTATCAAACCAGTGATGGGATCTATTTTGATACGGCGAAGTTTGAAGATTACACCAAACTTTCCCATCAGGATATCGATTCTTTGCAGGAAGGCGCCCGGGTAGAGAAAAATCCGGAAAAACGCAATCTAACTGATTTCGCGTTGTGGAAATTTTCACCGGCAGACGTCCGGCGTCAGATGGAATGGGAATCTCCCTGGGGGGTCGGGTTTCCGGGCTGGCACATCGAATGTTCGGCGATGAGCATGAAATATCTGGGTGATCAACTGGATATTCATTGCGGCGGCACGGATCATATTGATGTGCACCACACCAATGAAATCGCCCAATCTGAAGCGGCAACCGGCAAAAAATTTTTTAATTGCTGGATGCACGGCGCCTTTTTGATTATTGCCGGTGGCAAAAAGATGGCCAAAAGTGAAGACAATTTTTTAACCCTGGAAAATGCTCTCTTAAAGAAAAAAATCAATCCGCTGGTCTATCGTTTTGCCGCTTTTCAGACGCACTACCGTAAACCCATGGAATATAGCGATGAAAGCGTCCAAGCAGCTCGCAACGGTCTGCTGCACCTGCAAAATCAGGTGCGCGAGGTGGCCCAAAACGGTGCCGGGCAATCTGGGTCGGTAAGTGAAGCATATAAATTAAAATTTATTGAAATGATCAATGACGATCTGAATATGCCAAGGGCCCTGGCCGTTGTGCAGGAGATGCTCAAAAGCGATATCAGCACTGCCGATAAACTCGCCACGATAATGGATTTTGATCGAATACTGGGGCTCAGCCTTGACCAGGTAACCAAATTGGAGGCTTTACCGCAAGAAGTTCAAAAATTGGTTGATGATCGTCAGGCTGCGCGGGCGGCCAAGGATTGGGCCATGTCTGATCAACTGCGTGATGCAATCCAGGATTTAGGATACACTGTGCAAGATACTAAAGATGGGATGAAGGTCATTAAAACATAGGTTCAGGGTTTCGGGTTGCGGGGTACGAGTTGCGTGGTTAAATCGTCCTCATCCTCGACTCTGAAATAGTGTCTATTTGCGGAGTCTACGGTGACTGAGCCATGGATGAAGAAATAAATAAATTATTGCGACGGGTGTCGCGCGAAGAAATGTATGAGCTCTGGGGGCGGGCCAAAGAAGGTGATTTCGAAGACCTTACAGATGAGGAGGAGCGCATTGCCAGGATCATGCTGGATCACCAGGATGAATTTTACAACCAGTTTGAATTTGCAGACCTGACCTATGATCATGAGTACGATCCAGACACCGAGTACGATCCTTTTTTACACATTACGATTCATTCTATTGTCGAAGCTCAGCTGGAACAGAAAGAACCTGTCGAGACTTTTCAGTTTTACAACGCCATCCGAAAAAAAAAGTATTCCCACCATGATGCGATCCATTTTGTCGGCCAGATTCTGATCTGCCTGATTTTCGATGTGATGAAGTATAAAAGGCCCTTCAATCTGGAACTCTACCGAAAACTGCTGAAAAAATACAAAACCCGCAATCCGGAAAAATTCATGGAACTACTGGAGAAAGATCCGCTCCTGTCCGACTGAGAATTTGTCATCCTGAATTTTATTCAATGCAAAGAATGCACAATTAAGACTCTAATAATACTTCTCACCATATTGATTAAGTTCCGGACTATCGACTCGACATACCCCACTCGATGAAACGGCTTTATAAACCTGCAGAAGAAGAATACCTTTGACATGCGGGGTTGGTGCTATTTCACCCGGAACGTTGAACCCCCGGTCCAGACCTGGATCAAATACGAATACTATTGATCGAACGGTCGCATCGATTTTATGGCACGCCAAACTTATTCAAAAGCAGTCGCACCAGGGCAGGCCTGAACCGCTCAACCCAGAGTATTTTTTCATATTTGCATTGACAAATCCAATTTAATGCAACAAATTTGCATATAGTGCCAATTATTTTTTTAATGAATTTATACCGGCAGTGGATTGCTGAATGTCGAAGGATGTTGCGTAAGCATCGGCCATTATTTGATTGGATTCCAGCCTGAAAGGTATAATAGATGAGGAAAGTCGGTCTAGAACTAATCGGGTTTTGTACCGTCCTTATAGCCACATGGGCAGCGGCGGGATCCGCTTGCGGGAAAGTAGCTGTTTTTGTCAGCCTGGTGCCACAAAAATATTTCGTGCAACAAATTGGCAAAGATCTGGTGGATATTCAGGTGATGATTCCTGCGGGAGCCGATTTCCATGTTTACGAACCGAAACCAAAACAGATGGTCGCCATTGCCCGGGCCCGGCTGTATTTTGCCATCGGGATCGAGTTTGAAAAGGCCAGGTTGAAAAATTTAACCCGGGTCAACCCGCAAATGAAGGTGGTACAAACCGATCAGGGGATTCAGAAAATGCCGATGGCAGCCCACCCCCATCGTGATAAAAAAGATGCGCACCGCATTGAAGCCGAATCTGGTCAGGAAAAATACCATCCTGCATCAAGCGGGTTTGATCCGCATGTCTGGTTGTCACCGCCTTTGGTGAAAAAGCAGGCTCATGTGATACTGACTGCTCTTCAAGAGTTCGACCCGTCTCACAGTTCGACTTATGAAGTGAACTATCAGGAATTTGTTATAGAGATTGAAGCGCTGGATGCCGAGCTTAAAAAAGTTTTTGCCGCCAAACGCGGATTGCAATTTATGGTGTTTCACCCGGCCTGGGGGTACTTTGCACACACATATGGTTTGCAGCAATTAGCGGTTGAGATCGAAGGCAAAAACCCCAAACCGGCTCAGCTTAAAGAGTTAATCGAACACGCCCGGGAAATTGATATTAAGGTCATTTTCGTACAGCCGCAGTATTCCGTTAGAAATGCTGAACTCATTGCCCGGGAGATTGGCGGGCAGGTCGTATTTGCCGATCCACTGGCTGAAAATTGGGCCGACAATTTGCGCAAAGTGGCCCAGCAGATTAAAGTCCAATTGAAGTAAACCAGATAAAATTGAAGAATGAATATTTAAGGATTTCAAATGAGCGACAATATTATCGAAATTCAAAACCTTAATTTTTCTTACAATAGCCAATCCGTGTTGCGGGATGTCCATCTGTCTGTCAGGCATGGAGACTTTGTCGCCATGATTGGCCCGAATGGTGGTGGCAAGACAACCCTGTTGAAATTGATGCTGGGATTGCTTACTGCTGATTCCGGAGCTGTGCGGATATTTAACAAACCTCCGCCAGATGTATCACACCGCATCGGCTATGTGCCCCAGGATGTTCACATCAACAAGAATTTTCCCATTTCCGCCCTGGATGTGGTTCTGATGGGGACGTTAAAGCCCGGTCGGGGGTGGTCTCGGCATTCGCCACAGGACCGCCGGGCGGCGATAAAAGCACTGGACCAGGTCGAAATGAAAAAGTTTTGCGATCAGCGCATCGGGGAGCTCTCCGGCGGGCAAAAACAGAGGGTTTTTGTCGCCCGGGCCTTGGTGACGGATCCGGAACTTCTATTTTTGGATGAGCCGACAGCCAGCATCGACACCAAGGGGCAAAACGAGTTTTACGCTCTTCTGAAAGAATTGAACCAAACAATCACGATCATCGTTGTCAGTCACGATTTAATGGTAATTTCCGGTTCCATCAAATCGGTGATTTGTGTCAACCAGAGACTGCATTACCACGGTCATGCTGAACTGACCCGTGAGATGATTGAAATGATGTATGACTGCACGGTAGACGACACCTGCCCGGTCGAGTTAATTGCCCATGGGCTGCCGCACCGGGTGTTGCACAAGCATGAACGAGAGTAGTCTCGTGGCTCTAAATTTTTCAAGTTTATCATATTTTATCTGATTTCAGTGATGCCATTGGATTATGAAAATACAAGCACCAAATATCAAATCCCAAATAATATCAAAATTCCAATGTCCAAAAAATCCCCCTAACCAGCTATAGAATAGGGGGAACATGTTTTGAATTTTGGTCATTGTGATTTGAGATTTATTTGTAATTTGAGTTTTGAGATTTGGGATTTGGGATTTGACTTGCTCCATTACAGCGGGAAAACATCTTAATCTAAAAAGCTCAATTTCCAGCGACTTTATTATTGCAGAGAAAAATTATGATTGAGGTACTTCAATATGAATTTATGCAAAATGCCCTGTTGGCCGGGTTGTTGGCCAGCATAATTTGCGGCATCATGGGAACCATGGTGGTTGTCAATCGGATTGTTTTCCTCTCGGGAGGCATTGCCCATGCAGCCTTCGGCGGTATCGGCCTGGCCTTTTTTTGCGGTTGGCATTACATGGTGGGAACGATTGGATTTTCCCTGATGGCGGCTTTGGTTATGGCATCCATTACGCTTAAAGCCAGACACCGCGCCGATACGATCATCGGAGTGATCTGGGCCGTCGGGATGGCAACCGGAATTATTCTGCTGGATTTAACACCGGGCTATAACGTCGATTTAATGAGCTATCTCTTCGGCAGCATCCTGACGGTACCCGATTCGGATCTCTGGATGATGTTTGGTGTTGGCCTTGCCATTCTGGGTATCGTTATTTACTTCTACAATGACTACCTGGCGTTGTCTTATGATGAGGAATTTGCCCGGATTCGAGGTGTTCATGTAAAGCCCCTGTATTTTTTGATGATTGTCATGCTGGCGGTGGGGATCGTGATGATTATCCAGGTGGTTGGCTTAATCCTGGTGATCGCGCTGCTGACGATTCCACCCTATATTGCGGAGAAATATTCGAAGTCATTGGTTAAGATGATGGTGTTATCGAGCTTGCTGAGCGCAATTTTTACCGTAACCGGACTGTGGCTATCTTATGCCTTAAATTTGACCTCCGGTGCGTCGATAATTTTGGTTGCGGGATTTGGTTTTCTGGTATCCTTCGGCCTTGAACACCTGTTGCCGAATCTCTCTGCAAGATAAGTGAAAAATTATGTGCCAACATTGTGATTATCCAAGTTTCATGAAAGCATCCGGACTGGGACTTACGCCCAACCGCCAACGCGTATTGGAAGTGATTGGCAACAATAGCAGTCCCCTGAGTGCCCAACAAATATTTGACACCCTCAGCCGTACCGACAACATCAACCGCGTAACCGTCTATCGCATTCTGGATCTTCTGGTCGACAAAGGGCTGGTTGACCGGATCAACGGCGGCGGCCGTTCTTTCGTATACGGCCTGGCACCCAATGAAAATCATCCGGCCCATCCCCACTTTTACTGTAAGAGCTGCGGTAATCTGGAATGCTTAAATCCGCAAAGCCTGAACGTGGACCTGCAGCACATGCAACGCACATTTGCGGGGTTGATTGAAAATGTGGAAGTCAGGGTGGATGGGGTGTGTAAAAATTGTATGAAAAACTTTTAAAAAAACAAATAGCGCTTCTCAGGTGCTGGCGTGGGGATCGGCGTGACCGTATCGGCCACGATGCTTGATACTTGTTTGTCATGAATTGTTTCAAGGTTGAAAAGACCTTCAACCCGAACCCAGGTATCATTTTTTAGGCCCTCTTCGGTTGCCGTATTCACCCTGATAGAAAACGGCAAGGCGTCGGCTGCACAGCAGGCAACGGCAAATCGGAACAGCATAAAGCTGTTCTTATCCACCTTCGCCCCACGATAAACCATCCCCTCGACAACGACCGGCTTACCATTGAATTCCTCAGCATAAAGAATCAAGTCCAAGAGGTTTGTCGCATTTCCAGAGAGAGCTGTCGATGGTAATTCTGCTAGGTTTGTCGTTTTAAAAGGAACACCTTGGCCGGTTTGTAATAATCTTTTTGCTAAGGCATCCGTTCCCAGACTTTGACCATAGATGGTCCAGAGAAAGATCACCGGCACAATAAGAACTGCCGTTTTGATCCATGCATCAAATTGAAAGGCGGCCATAGACTTTAATGAGAATTGGGAGATAAATGCGGCGGTAAAAGCCAGCAGCAAGATGAGCGCCAGGATCAAAAGCGGCCAAAGCTTCGGTTGAATGAAGGCTTTGTAGCGTCCGTCCTCCAGCAGCCAGTAGTAAGCATTAAGCCAGGCGATGAAAATTAATGCCGGCAGGCTTGCAGTCAAAATGGTGGCGGATCGTTTGAATTTTTCTTGCATGTGATCGCAGTTGTCTTTTAGGTAATATTCACAGCCTTTCCAATAATATCATACTCACAAATACCGCTGCAAAGGTAAACGCCGTTAGTGCTGCGATGGCGCGGATTCGAAAGACCCTGAGATACATCAGAATTAATTTAATATCCAGCATCGGCCCCAGTATCATAAAGGCCAATTGAGCGGAAAGCGGTACCGGGCTCGAACGAAACGAGGCGGCTACAAAGGCATCCGCCTCGCTGCATAAATTCAATACCATCGCCATGACCATCATGAGCAGTATCGAAAGAGCGGGGGTATTCATTACCGAAGCGAAAATTTGGCGCGGTACCAGGGTTTGCAATAAGGCGGCCATAAACGCCCCGATGATCAGAAACCGTCCGATATCAAAAAAATCACCGGCGGCATGGCTGAGGGCGAGGACGGCCTTTTCACCCCATACCGCGGATTTGCCGTGGCTGGAGATTGAGGCAGCATTTTTCTGAAATCGATTGGGAAAAAACTCACCGCGCACTGCTTTGGCCCTGGTAAAAATCAGGCCCATTAACAGACCGATGGCTACCGCAATCAGGTACCCGAAAATCATGCGGCGTGCGACCACTGGCCAGTCGGCCAAGTAGGCTACCGCCGTCGACGCGGCCACAATTGGATTGACAATAGGGCCGCCCAACAGAAAGGCGATGGCCGCACTGAGTGGAACGCCCTTATGCAGCAATCTCCTCACAACCGGTACGATGGCACATTCGCAAACCGGAAATATGATACCGATTGCAGCGCCGACAAAAACCGTCCACCAGCGCCCCTCCGGCAGCCAGCGTGTAATTTTTTCCCGGGAGATAAACACTTCAATGAATCCCCCGATAAGACTGCCCAGCAACATAAAGGGCAGGGCCTCCAAAACAATGGAAACAAAAATGATTCCCAGGGTGTGAAATTGAGCCCGGTCGCGGAAAAACACCAGCAGGCCCAGAGCAAAGAGCACAAACAGCAGCTGGGCAACCTGTGCAATTCGACCACTTCTCGAATGATCATGCCCTTGATGCAGATCATCCGAAGCAACAGCGGAAGGCGGTTTAATTGAACTGCTCATAGATTAGACTGTTTTTTTGTTTTCGTGGCTGACCTGCGGTGAGGAACTCGACTGCAAGTCACTTGAAGTCCCCGGCCGGGATCAAGCCGATCCCACAACTTCTTATGTATGACACTTTTCAGCCGGTATTCTCAATAAAAAAAGCAGAATCAATAATGATTCTGCTTTTAGATATTTTTTCTTTGGAAATGGCCATCCATTTCCAAAGAAAAAATTTTTAGCCGCACTTATTGAAGCCGCAGAAGTGACACATCATGCAGCCCTCTTCAAAACTAACGGTTTGGCCGCATTCCGGGCACTTTTCGCCCATCAGGCTATATTCGGTTTTGTGATTTTTTGGGGCATTATCTCCGGTCATATATTGTTTTTCCAGAACGCGGGAAATGGCATCCGGAATGGACAGCACCAGACCCCCGTCCTGAAAAATTGGATACTCGCCGCCAATCCCCTTTAGCTGATGGACAATTTTATCCACTTTGACGCCTGATCTCAGCGCCAATGACACCAGCCGCCCAATGGCTTCCGTCTTGGCGGTGGTGGAGCGGCCTGATTTGCCGATCGTGGCGAAAACTTCAAACGGCCGTCCTTCGAATTCAGTTACGGTCACATACAGGTAGCCGTATCCCGTCTTAATTTTAGTGGTGTAACCGCCCAGGGTCTCCGGCCGTTCCTTGACAGCCGTCATAAATGGGCTATCAACCGTTTCTTCTTTGTGGGCAAACGAGAGGACCTGGTTTTCCTTGCTGCCGTCCCGGTAAATCGTGACCCCTTTGCAACCTAATTCATAGGCTAAATTATATACTTTTTTGACGTCCTCCACCGTGGCATCGTGGGGTAGATTGACGGTTTTGGATACGGCGTTGTCAGTGTATTTTTGGAAAGCGGCCTGCATGCGGATGTGCCAGTCCGGTGACACATCATGAGCCGTTACAAACACGTTGCGGACATCTTCGGGTATCTCCGGAAGGTCGTGAATACTTCCTTTTTTGGCGATTTCGTCCATCAAACCACGGCTGTAGAAGCCTCTTTCACGGGCGATCTTTTCAAAATAGGGGTTTACTTCCAGCAGCTTGTCGTTATCCATGACCGTGCGCACAAAACTCAGCGCGAATAGCGGTTCTATTCCACTGGAGCATCCTGAAATTATGCTTAGCGTGCCGGTGGGCGCAATGGTGGTGGTTGTCGCATTGCGGTACTTGATCCCCTGGTCTTTGAATATGCTTTTGTCGTAGTGATTAAATGGGCCTCTTTCCTGTGCCAGGGTTTGTGACGCATCATGGGCCGTTTCCTGGATGAAGCCCATCACGGATTCGGCAGTTTCCAGGGCCGCTTCGGAATTATACGGAATGTTCAACTGGTAAAGCATGTCGGCGAAACCCATCACCCCCAGGCCGATTTTACGGTTGCCCTTAACCATTTCAGTGATTTCAGGCAACGGATATTTTGACATTTCAATGGTGTTGTCGAGAAAGCGGACCGACAGATCGACGATGTCCTTCAGTCCCTCATAGTCGATCATTGGTCCGTCTCCGTTTTCAAGTACAAACTTGGCCAGGTTGATGGAGCCCAGATTGCATGCCTCAAGGGGCAGCAGGGGTTGCTCACCACAGGGATTGGTGCTCTCGATGTCACCGAGGGCGGGCGTGGGGTTGTCGCGGTTAATTCGGTCTAAAAAGATGATTCCCGGGTCGCCGTTTTTCCAGGCCTGTTTCACCAAGGTGTCGTAGACTTCGCGGGCATTTAATTTGCCGACCGCTGTTTGGTCCTGCGGTTCAACCAGTCCGTAATCCACGCCATCGGCTGCCGCTTTCATGAATTCATCGGTTACACCCACCGATATATTGAAATTGTTCAATTCCCGGTTTTTCCGTTTGCTGTGAATAAACTCCATGATATCCGGGTGATCCACCTTTAAAATGGCCATGTTGGCGCCACGGCGGGTGCCACCCTGTTTAACCTGTTCGGTGGCGGTGTTAAAAATTTTCATAAATGAAACGGGGCCCGACGCCACACCCCCGGTAGTTCCAACGGTGCTGTTTTTCGGGCGCAGCCGGGAGAAGGCGAAACCCGTCCCACCACCGGATTTATGTATGAGGGCCGCGTTTCGCAGGGCGCCGAATATCCCCTCCATGCTGTCTTCGACCGGCAAAACAAAACAGGCGGCCAACTGACCCAGTCTGCGTCCGGCATTCATGAGGGTAGGGGAGTTGGGTAAAAATTTAAACTCGGTCATAATCCGGTAAAACAATTCCTGCACTTCCGCTATGCGGTTTTCATCGTCGTCGAATTTTTTTTCGGCTTTGGCGATGTGGCGGGCAACCCGCTGGAACATGCGATCCGGTGTCTCGGTGACTTTGCCCTGGCTGTCTTTTTTCAGGTACCGTCTGCGAAGGACCCTTCGGGCATTGTCCGAGAGAATCAGGCGGTTTTTAAAAAAGATGGATTGGTCCAACCGGGTGGGAGACGGCTTGGTCAATCCGTACTCCAGCAACTTGGATTCGATCATCTTTTCGATCATCGACATGGTGATCGTTTGAAACTCCATGCGGGTGATTTCTTCCCGCAAAGAGCGGCTGATGCCCAAGGCCTGATCCGTATCAATGGGGTTGTCCCTTATCAGGATATCCGAAAACAGTTGATCATCCCACATGTGGGTGCCCAAATCAAAACGCCCCTCGTTAGTAACCAGAAATTTACCTTTCTGCCCCATTGAACTTCTCCTATTCAAATACGAATTTGTTAATAATTTCTACCAACTGTATCAGGCGGCCGTTTTTAAACAATTTTAAATAGCTAAGTTGAGCGATAGTCGAGGTTTATTCGCTCTATTTAGGCAAAACAGACCAGCATAAAACAACATAGACCCTATTTTAGAATTTTCAACATAGGAATGTGACTTGGATGAAAAGGGCACCGTATGAATGCAAGTCGCATGCAGCAGGGTTTATGACCGATATTGAACGAGGTTACTCATTCGTTCGGCTTGCATTTATTTGATAGCGGCACCGTTTGAATCTATCAGGTCCAACAAATAGCCGTATTGGTTTTTGCCATACAAATCCCGCTGCAACGGGGTTGCAGGTTCAACCATTACTGTACTGACGTCCTCTTGCATTTTTGACCGATGGCCCCAAAAGCAAGCCATCCCGTACGGCGCTCGGGATGGTCGTTGACTCAAAACGCTTCAGTATTACATACTACATATTGTATGTCAATAAAAAAAATACCCCAATATATGTCATAATGGCAACAGGAATGACAAAAACAGGATGAAAACTATTTATATCGGCAAGGATTGTCTGCGGTGCCATGTTTGCCGATATACGTTAATAAATAGTAGATCGGCTAACATAGCTTGACATTCGATTCTTGCCGATCTATATCTTATGTATGTTTATTGGGCGTAAATATGAACTAAAAATCATTGAACAAGCGATTGTTTCGAAACGTGCCGAACTTGGAATAGTATACGGGCGAAGACGAATCGGCAAAAGCACATTGCTTAAACAAGCCGCGCCAAAGAAGAACACGCTGTATTTTGAGGCCCTTCAAGGTGTGTCCTTGAAAAAACAAATCGAACACTTTACCTACCAACTTTCCAAGCAAACCGGCACGCCGATAATTCTTGCCCGCAACTGGCACGAAGCTTTCGACGCCTTGACCCTGCATATCAAAAAAAAGCGGTGTTATATTGTTTTTGACGAGTTTCCATGGATGGCAGCAGGAAGAAGTGAACTCGTTGCTTTATTTAAATATTATTGGGATAACCATTGGAAACAGAATCCGAATCTGACTGCGGTAATTTGTGGTTCCGTTGCCAGTTTTATACTAAACCATATTGTTCATTCAAAAGCGCTTCATAACAGAAAAACATTTGAAATTAGGCTGCAACCGTTATTAGCTGACGAATCAAAGCTATTTTTTAAAAATTTGCGGTCAGAACACGAGATATCTAAATTCTTAATAGTTTTCGGAGGTATTCCAAAATATCTGGAGCAGATCGATCCTCACACATCTTTCGAAAACAACATCGACCAGCTGTGTTTTCAAAAAAACGGGTTCTTCATAAACGAATTTGAAACCATATTCAAAGAGCAGTTTAAAGTTATCAAAACCTATGAAAAAATTGCACGCGAGTTGGCAAAAAAAAAGTGCTCCAAAGAAGAGTTAAGCAAAAAACTAAATTTAGGTTCGGGTGGTGGGTTAACCGAATATTTGAAAACACTCGAAAAAGCCGATTTTGTGAAAATATTTACCCCTGTATCGCCCTTGACCAGACAGGACCTAAAAACAAAAGCCAATGTTTTGTGGGATGAGTGGCTGCGATTCTATTTCAGATATATGGAACCCAATAAAAAAATTATTGCGATGAATACAAAGCCGGGTCTGTTCAACCAGCTTGCGGGAAAAAGCTTAGATACCTTTTTGGGCTTGTCCTTTGAGCAACTTTGTATGAAAAACCTGCCCGCACTTCTTGACAGCATTGGGTGCGACATACATCAGATCATTAATTTCGGGCCGTTTTTCAGACAGCGAGGTCGAGGAAAAAATAAAGAAGAAGGGCTCCAAATCGACATCCTGCTCCATAGAAAAGGGCAAATTCTCACTTTATTTGAATGCAAGTATTCAACAAAGCCTGTTGGCACGACAGCCATTTCAGAGGTGGAGCGTAAAATCAGGTTTCTGAAAGCGCCCCGGAATTTTACAGTTGAAAGGGTACTGATAACCGGAAGCGGTATTACACCGGGGCTCCAGAGAAGCGATTATTTTCACCACATTTTGGGGATCGAAGACCTTTTCAAGTCCTCTCATTAAGCAGCACTTAATTTGATACTTCTTCCCCACTGCTTCGATTCGCAGGCAGAAAATTACGCTGAAAAGGGATCATTACTGCTGGCTCTTTTTCCACTCCTGATAGGCTTTAAATTCCTTCCATTCTAAAAATTCCTTATAGTTAGCCGAGCTGCGGGAGCCTTTCTGCCACTGCTGATATTCCTGGAATTCTTTAAAATCAGTCGAACCTTTGGCTGATTTTTTCCACTCCTGATATTCATGGAATTGGGCTTTTTCCTTTTGCCACTGCTGGAATTCCTGAAACTCCTGGTAATCCCGGGCGCCGGCAGGCGTTTTGGCGGGATGCTGCGCACCGGCCTGAGAACCTGCCGCCACTGCTGCCGCGGCACCCGAAGATGCGGATGTATCGGTGGTTTTCTCACCTGCGGTCTCGGAGGTTTTGGCATCCGAATCTTTCGGAAAAACGCCACCCTTCTTGGAGTCGTAGACGGTGAGTTCCCCATCTTCGCCGGTAAAAATCCCGGGACCTTCTTTCATTTCACCCGCCGTCGGCTGGTAATCATAAGGTTTGGCATTGCAGCCGGCCCATGCAAAAAGTAGCCAGCCGGCCGCCAGAACCAGTGCACAATTTTTTTTGATTTTTAGCATCCTTGATACCCCTTAAAATTTCACCCGGCCACCGGCCATAAAGACGTTGATGTCGTCCGGGTCGCTGCCCTGATCAAGGTCCAGCATATATAGATAATAGGTACCATAGAATTCAACACTTTGCCAGGGGGTAAATACATAGGCAAGTCCCAGGGTGTCACCCTTGTCGTCTTTGTTCGATAAGCTCTCGGTGCGGGACCACTGAACGGATGCCGCGTGCTTCTCCAGGAATTGATAACCCACCTTGCCGAAAATGTTCCACGGATCTGTATTGTCCTGTTTCTGATACGCGTACGAAGCGGTCAGGTTCAGTCCGAAGTCGAAAAGCATCGACGCCGATGAGCTGAACCGCCCGTCCCAGCTTTGGCTGCTGCCGCCATCAGACCAGCCGCCGGCGGCGGCAAATTTGGCCCATCCGAAATCACCGGCATAGCGCAGGGCCCCATCCCAAATGCTGCTGTTGCCCGTGCTGCCGGAGGCATAGAATCCCCAGAATTTGGGCGTGTCATAGCGCACCCGGTCCTTGCGGCTGAGGCCGTCGAAATTCGAACGGGAGCCGCCGACACTGATGCCGGTTCCAGCACCATTTTTCTGGAATTCGAAACCGCCACCGACATCCCCAACACTGGAATAGGCTGCAACTGTGGTACCGGATAAATCCACCTCGGAGGTGCTGTTGGCTGCCATGTCGCCCTGGCCCAGCCAGAGCTTGCCCCAGGGGGAGCCCACCCAGAACTCCATTTTACGTTCGTTGAAATTAATATCCCCGACATCACCATCGAGATCCATATTCATATCGTTTGAGGCGTTGGACTTCATCTCAACTTCCCAAACGATTCCAACGGATAAATCATAATCAAAATCATTGGATCCGGTAAACCGAAAGCGGGTCGAGGAGTTGCCGTTGTCCACAAAAAACCATTTGGCTGTATCGCCGTCATCGGCATACATGGCCCCCCGGTTGATCTGGCCGGAAATGGCAAAATCAACGGCATGGGCCGGCGAAATGATTAACATTGCTGCTGCCAGTGCCAATGCCATGAAACCAATATGACTTTTCTTCTTCAACATGTTTTGCTCCTAATTTTTTTGCGAGTCATTACAAAAACGTTACCAATACAAAGCCTTTTTTCTTCAAACTGTGATGTTGGGCAGAATGTTTAGTCCATCTCCGCCACCTCCCTTCCCGGTTTGGATTTCATTGATTTATCAGGGTTAGACATTGCTAATTTCTCTTTGGTCGATAAATCAGCTGCAAGCGTAAGCAGGTTCAGATTTGACCTGAATCACTATTCTGTGTACCTAATAGTATTGGAATGACTCTATATCAAAGTAGGTCGTATCGATAAAGGTTATCTTTCACAAAAATCCATTAGGATTTTATTCGTTATGGTATGTAAAAATAAATAATTTTAGTAGCGGAACTGAATAGGGCAAACCCTGTAGTTGCGGAAAAAAAACACCTTATTTGAGAGGGATGCAAGAACTGAGTTCGCTTCGCATAAAATGGGAATGTTGGAATGCTGCAATAGTGGAATTATGAATTAACGCGTTTTGGCCTCCGTCTTTTAGAGCCAACGGCTCGGATAGAGCATTGGGATGATGGGCCTATAGAAACAAGGAGCCACATATTTATAATGGGTTATAGAATTTTCGGGACGTTTAATTAATGCGGAAATTAAAGGGAATGCCCTTGCGGTTGGTGCTGGTCCTGGAGGCTTTGATCCTTAACATTAAGATCTGTAAGAATAGTCTGAACCAGTGCAATCATATCTTCACCGGTCCAGTCATCCTTCGGGACCAGGTGCTCGACCCCTGATTGCTTCGCGGCCGCCTGATATTCCGGTAAATCATAACTCGTTAAAATGACGATAATAATATCCGGATGATCTATTTTTATATGGCGGGCAAGGTCCAGGCCGCTTTCCGATGGCAGGTGCATCTCGAGAAAAATTAAGTTCGGGCTGAAGTCCGGCACCATTGCCGAACCTTGACTGCCGTCAGATGCTTCCCGGATGTCAACGAACGGGAACCGGTTAACCAGAACTTTTTTCAACGATCGGCGAAACGGATCATTTGGATCGACGATTAATATTTTAAACATTTGGGGGTACCCCGTGATCTGGCTGCTGGTATGAATCTAAGAAGCTGGTCAGAAATAACGCTGCGGACTTAGGATCTAATAACCAAATAATACATTAACGAATAACGCTTAATTGAGCGTTATTGGCTCAATTAAGGTACTGCTGAAAGTTCAATAACATAGTTTACTAAAAAATCGGGGCGTGATAAATAGAGTGAACACTGTATATTTAACGCAATTTTGCTGTATTTTCCTTTTTTTAGGTCCGCATACTACCAGCAGTAGAGGGAAGTCATGGAAAATAAACTGAGCATTGTGCTGGCCGACGACCATACGATCCTGCGTGAAGGCTTGCGGGCGCTGCTGACTGCCGATTCAAGCTTTGAGATTATCGGTGAAGCCCGGGACGGCCGCGAAGCCGTGCGTTGCGTTGAAAAGCTGGGACCGGATCTTTTATTGATGGACCTTTCGATGCCCCGCATGAGTGGCATGGACGCGATTCGGGAGATAAAAAAGCGCTATCCTGAAACCAAAATCATTGCCCTGACCGTTCACAAAACAGAGGAATATCTCCTGACTACACTTCAGGCCGGAGCCGACGGCTTCGTTCTCAAAGACGCGACCCATGGAGAGCTTATCACAGCCATCAAAAGCGTGATGGGAGGAAAATCCTATCTCAGCCCCGGTGTTTCGGAAAAGGTTATCGAAGGCTATCTGGAAGGCAAAAAGAGCACCCGATCCCTCTCCTCCTGGGAATCGCTTTCACAGCGCGAACGGGAAGTGCTGAAACTGATCGCCGAAGGCTACAAGAACAAAGAGATCGCCGAGGATCTATGCATCAGCTTAAAAACCGTGGAAAAACACCGGGCCAACCTGATGAAAAAGCTGGATCTTCACAATGCGGCGGCGTTGACGGTTTATGCGGTGGATAAAGGGCTTGTAAACAGATAAAAATTGAAATTTTATCCAAAAGCTGTCTCAAAAAAGCATTTTACGCCCAATGGCCGCGTTACGATTCAGTCTTAAATGCTCACGTACTAACGTGTACGCTCCGCTTTAAAGCAGAATCGACGCCTTGCCCTTTGACGTAAACTACAATTTTGAAATAGCTTTTGTTTTAAGTTATAGATTCAGGAAGATCGTAACTCTCTGAATGATAGAGGTGCCGCTAACTGGCATTCTATTTGACATTTTTATCGTCATATTGCATGCCAAATGACGAAGCACTTGTTTAGAATTATTTTAATACTTAATTATTATTTTTCATTCCTCTCAGTGCGTCTGTCATATAACGTTCTATAATTCCTCAGCAGTGAATTGAACCCATTGAACAAGACGATCACGCAACGGTTCGTCAATCCTGAGCGTACAGATTCGTCCTATAAGAGTTTCCGGGTTGATCATCTTTTCAATTAACAGTATGCGCACAAAATCTCTGTCCTTTTCCCTGTAGGCTGCAAGCTTGCTGGCCGCAATATCGTGCACTTCAACGCACCATCCGGTTTTACCATTGGTAGAAATCTCGTCAAAAACCGGCGTTGCTCTGAGTTCCCAACCTTTTGAAAGCATTGCGGCCTCTCCTATCGACAAACCATGTACATAAAAACCATGGGTCTGATGAAACAGGGACAATTCTCCTAGTGCACCATCGATAGCGTTGATTTTATCAGATCGATTCTTTGGTTGGACATCCACCTCGACAGAGGCACGCAGTTCTTCCGGCGCATTCGGGAATTCTCCGAGAATTGCCTGCGAGCCGAATATCCATAACTCGGAATCTTCAGAGACTTCACATGCCGCCCTAATTGCATGTTCAAGCTGGGCACGCGTCATGGGTTCTCTCCGAGATCTTTCAGCAAACGGCTTCGTTCCTCAGGGTTTAGAATGGCTAAAAGTGGATTGCTCTGACGTAAACGATTGGCTCGTTGACTGGTCGAATTTAAAAGTTGCGATAAGCGCCGAATAGAATATGATTCCAGGATATCCCGCCATTCTCCAATATCTTTAGTCGCGGCGCCCTGATCGCTCTTCAATAGGCGTAGGACATGTTCCTTTGCTCTTCGCACAAGGGAAGTATCGAGTTCGATAGCTCCGGCTAAATTGCGCGACAGCTCCAGCATCTGTTGGTCTTTTTCCTCATGAGTCAGAGGCATTGCATACATTTTCCGACTATAATTGTCCGGAAATGGCAGAACACCATACAAAGGCGTAACCTTATCGGCTTCTAAAATGAGAAGATCCGCTTTTGTATAGCCATTCAATTCAATTGTAAGATCAAAGTCTCGCTCTACTTGAGACAGTTGCTTTTGCAGTCGTTGTACGTAGTTGGTCAAATGCTTCGTTTCATGCAGGATACCCAATATTATTGGGTCTCCAAATTCATTCGGGAAATCTTGAATCCATGCTGCACGCGCATATGGTATCATTTTCTCAATTTTGTCTTTAATGGCGCCAAGTAGATCGTCGTAACGCTCCTTTTCAGATTGAAAAAGACCCGCCACCGCCCTCACAAGCTTATCGGAATGGCGAAGTTCATACTGATGTTTTCGCCCCCCGCCAACGCGAACGACAAAACCTGATTGGACGAGTCGCTTTAATGCTTTATGTGCCCCGGGGATAGTAAGTCCAGCATGCTCGGCGGCATTCGGCGCGGTGAGAGGCCCCTCAACCTCATTTGCCAAAACCCTCAACAGGCGCACCTGAGCCTGGGTGCCCAGGAGTTCGTTGAGCGGATTGCGCAAAGAATTTTGATCAGAGACTATCGGCCGCATTGCTGTGTTAACTCCATTTTAGTGGGTGCAAGTTATAGTGCATCGTAAATATTTAAACAATAGTTAATTTAACTTAACGGTTGTTTATATTTATCAACTATAGTTAACATGATAGACTAACAATAATCGAAGACCATTGCAAGCCATTTTTATCGATTGACGATTTGGGATCTCGGATTTTCGCGATTTCGGATTTGGGATTTCGGAATTTGGATTGATTGTAAGGAAGGATTAAAATTTCACTGACTTTTCCGCTGGGAAAAGCTGATGCCCTTCAAAAACAGTCAGTATCACCAGTCGATCTTCAAATACTTGATAAACAATGCGGTAATTTCCCTCGATCAGTTCACGGATATCGTCGCGCAAAAATTCCGGCACTTTGCGGCCTGCAAGCGGCGACTGGAGAGTATTCTGTGCACGCTCTCTTAAGCGACCGACCCATCTTTTGGCCGCAGCCGGATTGTCGGCGGCAATATATCGCCGAATAGCTTGCAGATCTTTTCTGGCCGTTTCGGTCCAAAAGAGTTTCATAGCTCTTTATCCAAATCTTCATCCGGCAGAATCCGCCCATTTTGAACATCCGCCAATCCTCTTTGCACAGCGTCAACGAAACGGGCCTGTTCTGTGAGAAGGTCAAAATCGGAAGGCGAAATGAGAACAGCCGCTGCTTTACCATTTTGGGTGATTACGAGGGGACAACGCGAGCTCTGGACTTCATGGAGCATCCTGGACGCTTTATTTTTAAAGTCCGACAGGGAAACGATGTTTTGGGAAATGTTGATTGGTTTCATTTTCAGTACCTTTATATTTATTCGGGCTTAAATTTATACCTAATATAGACCAGAATTCGGATTTAATCAAGGACGATCTCTTCCTAGTCGGAAGCGGTATATCAAAAAGAATCGACCCGAATGAGTCTTCAGGCCCCGAGTTCACCACCGAATTCTAATCTGGGGTATGTATTCGATGTCAAAGGGCTTATGGGTGACATATCGCTTAAAGGTGCGAAATTTTCTAAAATCGACCCGGCTCAATAATAATTCAATATTCAATGGCCTGGGGTTTCCAAACAACCCGGATCGTGGTTCCTTCCCCTTCTGCTGATTTAATATGGAAGTTTGCCCCCGACAGCTCGGCTCTTTCGCGCATACTGGCCAGACCGAAGCCCCGCCTTGAAGGTATCAGGGATATGGCTTCGGTCAAATCAAATCCCGTGCCGTTGTCATGCACGGTTAACTCAACCCCGTTGTCTGTTTTTTGTAAAGATAGCTGAACCAAATCGGCCTGACTGTGTTTGACGACATTGTTGAGGGCTTCCTGCAATATTCGATAAATGACGGTTTTGAGCGGGGAGGGAATGTCGTTTTCATGGATATTTATTTCTCTTTTGATCCGGATGCCTGAATATACATTTTGAAATTCACGGCAAAACCAGTTGATGGTGGCCAGAATCCCCAGGTCATCCAGAATGGAGGGGCGTAGATCCTTGACGATGCGGCGGACTTCCTCAATTGTCTTTTGGGTTAATGGAATGACGGTTTCCAGCGACGTAAATTCGGCGTGATCGGGACTTTGGCGCAGTTCTCTCAGCGAATTTTCCACACTGAATTTTATGGCGCTTAATGCCTGACCGATTCCGTCATGCAGTTCTCTGGCGATTCGCTTGCGCTCTTTTTCCTCCGTCGACAGCAGTTGGTTGGACAGAATCCTAAGCTCCTTGTCCGATTCCCGCAGAGCTTCCTCGGCCTGGCGCCGTTTGGTCATGTCCTGAACTATCCCCGCAATAGCGGGGCCGTCCTGGTAGTTAATCAAAGAGAGGCTGCGCATGACCCAGATCGTATCACCGTTTTTTTTCAGACCGCGAATTTCATACTCTGACGGCACTTTTTCGCCCCGCAGCCGCTTTTCTCGCAATTCTATTACCAGCGGGCGATCTTCGGGATGAACGAGCATCGTTGAATCCAGGCCGATCATTTCATTTTTTGAATATCCGTAGATTGCGGCGAATTTGTCATTGGCAAAATCGATTTTTCCATCTTTGTTAATATAAACCCCGATCAAGGCATCTTCGACCAGGGTGCTGTATTTGTTCTCCGATTCCCTTAGCGCAGCCTCAGCATATTCGCATTCGGAAATTTGGGCGCGCAGTCGCTCGTTGGTTTTTTCAAGTTCAGCGGTCCGTTCAAAAACCTTTTGTTCCAACTCATCGCAGGCCCGGCGCAGTGTTTCCTCCGCCAGTTTGCGATCGGTGATCTCGTTTATCACGGTGCGAAATTGACCTGAATCGCCGTTGCCATTAGGAACCGCTACACTATCCAGCTGAACCCAGTGGGAGTGCCCGTTGCCGTTCAAAAGCTTTACGTCGCAGGTCTGCTTTTTACGGCTTTCAAACAGTCGTTGGCTGTGGGATTGGAAAATATCCAGGGAATCTGATGCGATAAACTCTGAGAAAGGTTGACTCAACAAACTGTCCCGCTCTTTACCCAGCAGCAAAGCGCCGGTGGGATTGACATTTAGAATGACACCGGACCGATTAAAGGTGAAATAGCCTACCGGTGCAAATTCAAAATAATCCACATACCTTCTTTTGTAGTTTTTTGATTCCGGACGATTGACGTTATCGCCTGAGTTCGGATCGTCATTTTGGGGTGGGAGTCTGCCTTCGGTCATCGAAACCTCCAACGGGATTTTTCCGCTTCAAGGAGGCTTTATGCGAGGCTTATGTTTTCATTAAAACTACGTCGTACCGGTTGGCCCTGCATGCCCGCGGAGGAAAAATCCATAATCCCGCTGAAGCGGGATAGTATTAATAGTTATGTTTGAAGGCCAATAAGCTAGTATCTGAGCTGTTTTGTCACGTTAAATTCATCCGTATTTTCCGGATCACTCAAATAATTTTGTCTGCTCCAAGTCGGCGTGTGTCTGTGGCTTAATTTTTTAAGTCCGCGTGTTACTTATCGCACTAGTTGTTAAAAATTTCAACAATTTGCATTTTAGAATTTACTCAATTATAAATGAACCATAAATGTGGTTTCCATTGAATGCGGGATCGTCAGAATATATGATCGAACGATTTCGACCTGTGTTCGGATAAAACACACCCTTTAATTCTTGCGAATCATTGACAAAGACACCCCAGTTTTAATAGTTTCTGAACTGAAACAGAAGTGGGTTTAATTATTTTTGGGTTTGTAAAACATCATTTAAAATAGAGATTACTAACATGATTGAAATCGGGGGGACGTCAATTACCGCTATTAACATAATAATCGGCCTAATCGTGCTGACACTTGGCCGCCAGCTTTTCTGGCTCTTTGTCGGGTGCATCGGTTTTGCAATTGGCTTGCATTACGCACCTTATTTGTGGAATGTTCAATCCAATTTGCTGCTGCTGCTTCTGGCAAGCCTCACCGGCATTATTGGTGCTGTTTTGGCCTTTTTCTTTCAGAAAGTTGCAATCGGATTGGCGGGTTTTGCCGGCGGAGGCTTTATCGCCTTAAATCTTTTTTACGTATTGGGGGTCAGGATGGAGCAGATTATCTGGCTGCCGTCTGTTATCGGTGGGGTCATCGGCATCTTCCTGTTATTTTTTATCTTTGACTGGGCCTTGATAGTTTTTTCATCCCTTACCGGAGCCACGATGATTGTCCAGGCGGTAAATCTAACCCCCGGCGTAAAACAGATAGTCTATTTCGCGCTGGTGATTATGGGAATCGCGATTCAGGCTTTCTGGTATCGGAAAACGCCGTCGGTGCGAGAGTAAAGCCCATCCAATTTTTAACTGGAGATGATTATCCTTCGGCAGCTCGCTGCCGAAAATCTCCGTGCTAAAAACCGGGCGGAAGATCAGTATCGGATAACAAACTTCGGATCTTGCAAAATGTTGTAGAATATCCTAAGGAAGATATGATTCTACTTTGACCCTTTCTGCTGACGGCGACGCAAGGGTGGTGTAAAAGCCGGTGGAGATGTATTAGCCAAACAATAACCACTAAAACGGGAGGAGGAGCTAATGGGTAAAAAAGAATTAACACGCAGAGACCTACTTAAGGCCGGACTGGTGACGGCCGGTGCGGCCGTTCTCGGCCCGGCGGTGTTCAAACCAACCGGCGCCTGGGCCGCTACCCCGAAGATTAAAGGCCCGATCAAGGTCGGCTATCAGGCCATTATGTCCGGCGCCCTGGCCGGTTACGGGGAGTTCCACAAAATGGGTGTCACCATGGCCCAGGAAGAGATCAATGCGGCCGGCGGGATAGCCGGCAACAAGCTGGTTGTGGAATTCAGGGATTCCACGCTCAAAAAACCCGTGGCCATTAAAAATGCGCGCTATTTCGTGGACAGCTGGGGCGCGGACGTTATCGCCGGGGTGGATTCATCCGGCCAGGCGCTGGCCCTGGCACCGATCGTGGCGGAGCTGGACCGGGTATTGATCGTGACCCACGCGGCAACCGAAAAACTCACCGAAGAGCAGGTTTATAAAAACGGGATCAAACAGATTTTTCGAATCAGCACACCCACCTACCAGGACGGCAATGCCGCGGCCTTTGTGGCCAAGGATCTGCCCGCCAAAACCTGGGCGACGATCAGCCCCAAGTATGAATACGGCTACACCTGCTGGAAGATGTTTAAAAACACCCTGGGCAAACTGAAGCCGGATGTCTCTTTTACGGCGGAGTCCTGGGCCCCGTTCGGCACCACTGATTTTCGGCCCCACATCAACACCATTATGGATGCCAAACCGGAAGGGTTTTATTCCACCGAATGGGCCGGTGAACTGATCACGTTCGTCAAGCAGGCCAACCAGGCCGGTATGTTCGATAAAATCAAACACGTCATGTTTCCGGTCGGGGCGGCCATGGACGTCCTGGAGGGTCTCGGTGCGGAAATGCCGGACAACGTCTGGATCTCCGGGCGTTACTTCTTCCTGTACCCGAACAACGCCCGCAACAACGACTGGGTCCAACGCTTTAAAAAGCGCTGGAATCACTATCCCGCCTATGTTTCCGAAACCGGCTATTCGGCCATGTATGCCATCAAAAAAGCCGTTGAAAATGTCGGCTCCAAGGAAACCGCAGCGGTGGTTGCGGCGCTGGAAGGCATGATGCTTGACTCGCCGGGAGGGTATCGCGTCTTCCGCAAGGAAGATCATCAGGCGATTTACGATGTCCCCTGGGGGCTGACGACCTCGGACGCCAAGTACCCGTTTAAAATTATGGGCAAGCAGGTCCTGATTCCCGCCACGGATTGCTTCAACCGGCCGCCGTTCGAGGGCGAAGGAACCACACCGCCGTATTGATGCGGTTGACCTGATGCCGGACTGCCAAACAGGTTTGAACGGCAGCATTCAAATATGACAGCGGGTTCCGGTTCAGGGACCCCCTGTCGTTTTTTAGCGGAGGTGTGATTTGAGTCTGGAATCCATTGTCCATGTTTGCCTGGCCGGCTTGTCGACCGGAATGTTTATCTGGCTGGTCGCCAGCGGGCTGACGCTTATTTTCGGGGTTCTCGGGGTATTAAATTTTGCCCACGGCAGCTTTTACATGCTGGGGGCCTACAGCTGCTTTACGTTTTTGGGTCTGTTGGGTGAAAATTTCTGGCTGGGCCTGATCATCGGTCCGCTGTTCGTCTGTGTCGTGGGGTTTGTCGTTGAACGCTATTTCATTCGCTACGTCTACCACCTCGAATTGCCCTACCAGCTGTTGCTGACCTTCGCCTTCGTGCTGCTTTTCGACGACCTGGTCAAGATCCTGTGGGGAGCCGGTTCCCTGGGGTCGCCGACCGTACCCGGACTCTCCGGTTCGATATCCATTTTAGGCCGCAATTTTCCCACTTACAATCTGTTTATTATCGTTGTCGGTCCCATCGTGGCCCTGGGCCTATGGGCTCTGATCGAAAAGACCTGGTGGGGCCGCATTATCCGAGCGGCTTCCTCTGACCGTGAGATGGCATCCGCCATCGGTGTCAAAGTACCGTTGCTGTTTACCGCGGTTTTTGTATTCGGTACCTGGCTGGGAGCCGTTGGCGGCGGCCTGGCCGTACCGTATGTCGGACTGCTGACACCCGGCATGGGGGAAACCATTATTATCGATGCCTTTGTAGTCGCCGTCATCGGCGGATTAGGCAGCCTGAAAGGTGCGTTTTTGGGAGCGTTGATCATTGGATTGCTGTCTTCCTTCGGTACCCGCTATATCCCGACGTTTGACATGTTTTTGACCTTTATTCTGATGGCCGTGGTGTTGCTGTGGCGACCCCAGGGTATTTTCGGGGAGGCTTCCTGAATGGAAAAAAAATGGAACGTATTGTTGCTGGGACTGATGATCGCTATCCTGATTCTGATCGGGTTGTTTGCCGATCGGTTTGTGGTGTACCTGACTTCGCGCGTCATGATCCTGTCCATTTTTGCGCTGGGCTACAATATACTTCTGGGGGGCACCGGCCTGCTGTCGTTCGGACACGGGGCCTTTTATGCGGCCGGCGCCTACGGTCTGGGGTTGTTTTCGCTGCATGTCACCCCGCACCCGCTGGCCGGTATTCTGGTCGGGGTCTTATTCGCCTGCCTGCTGGCGATGGCCATCGGTTTTTTTTGCGTGCGCCATACCGAAATCTATTTTGCCATGCTAACACTGGCTTTCGGTATGATGGTATTTTCACTGATCTGGAACCTCAGAGATATTACCGGCGGAGATGACGGGCTGGTCGGTATCATGAAAGCCCCCATCGCGCTGGGAATTTTCAGCATTCCCATCAACACGCCGCAGTATTTCTTTTTCCTGGTTTTGTTTTGTCTGGTTTTAAGCGTCGTGCTGATCCACCGCATCCGGCATTCACCGTTCGGTCTGGTGCTCTCCGGCATCCGCGAAAACGACAGGCGGGTTGAGTTTGCCGGGGTCTCGCTGAAAAATTATCGCCTGGGAGCCTTTGTCATTTCCGGCACCTTTGCCGGGCTGGCGGGCACCCTTGGCGCGCTGCTGGAAAGCAATACCGATGCCTTTTCAGCCCACTGGAGCCATTCGGCCGAACCGGTTCTGGTCAGCTTGATCGGCGGTATCCAGACGTTTGCCGGCCCCATTGTCGGCAGCGCGATTTTTATTGTGCTGCGCGAGATCATCGAACGCTTCACCCAGAACTGGATGCTATGGTTTGCCATTATTCTATTGTTTATTATCATGGGATTTCGCGGCGGTGTGGTGGGGGGAATCCTGAAACTGCGGAAATAATATCTGGAGGAAATATATGGGGGCCCCGATACTTGTTATCGAAAATTTGAACAAAGCCTTCGGCCGGGTCCAGGCCGCCAGCAACATTGATTTGACCATCGATGAAGGCGTTCTGACGTCTATTATCGGGCCGAACGGCGCCGGCAAGTCCACGTTGATCAATATGTTGTCAGGTTCGCTGCCGGCTGATTCGGGCCGGATCGTTTTTCAGGGCACCGACATCACCGACTGGCCGATCCACCGGCGGGTCCGGATGGGATTGTGCCGGTCTTTTCAGGTCGTCAACGTTTTCCCGGAACTGACCGTTTTCGACAACATCCAGATACCGGTGCTCACCATCAACAACCGCTCACGGCGCATGCTGCGGTCCATTTTCAAGGAAACGGCCGTACGCCGAGAGGTCAATGAAATTTTGGAAAAGATCGGGCTTGTCTCCGAAGCCCGGACACCGGCCAGCGCCCTGTCCCACGGGGACCAGCGTGTGCTGGAGGTCGGCATCGCCCTGGCCGCCAGACCGAAGCTCGTGTTTCTGGACGAACCCACGGCCGGCATGAACCCGCTGGAACGGGTTAAAATCCTCGATAACATCCGGCAGCTTTCAGATTTAGGCCAAACAACATTTGTCATCGTCGAGCACGACATGGACGTCGTGTTCTCGCTGTCGCAGCGGGTGATTGTGCTGCATCACGGCGAGGTTATCGGTGACGGCTCGACCGAAGAGATTAGAAACAATCCCCGCGTGCGCGAGGTCTATTTGGGCGAAGAGGTAATGGTATGATTCTTCAGGTGGAATCGATCAATACATTTTACGGGAAATCACACATCCTGCAGGACATTTCGTTTGACGTGCAAGCCGGTGAAGTGGTGGCGTTGCTCGGCCGCAACGGAGTCGGCAAAACCACCACGCTGCGATCCATTATGGGATTGACCCCGCCCCGGAGCGGCTCCATCCGGTTCAAAGAAAACGAAGTTGCCGGCTGTCCGCCCTATGTGATGGCCAAAACCGGAATCGCCTACATGCCGGACGATCTGCGCATCTTTCCGGATCTGACCTGCGAAGAGAACCTGGAGATTGCCAGGCGGTTGTCCGGCCGTTCCGGCTACTGGACGCGGCAGCGGGTCGAAGCCCTTTTCCCGGCTCTGGGTGATCGCACCAAGCAGATGGGTCTCAATCTTTCGGGCGGTGAAAAGAAAATGCTGAGCATGGGCCGCACCCTGATGGCAAACCCGGACATGATTCTACTGGATGAACCCTCCGAGGGATTGGCCCCGATGGTGGTCGCCAATCTGGTGGCGGTCATCGGGGAGATCAAGAAAAAGGGAATGACGATCCTGATGGCCGATCAAAATTTAAAGTTCTGCCGGCGCGTCTGCCAGCGGGGCTATATCATCGAAAAGGGCTGCATCGTCCACCAAGACACCATGGAGGCAATTTGGGACGATGAGGAAGTTATCAAAAAGTATCTGGTGGTCTAGATAGGGAAGGCCTGCGATGGGATTAAAATTATTTGAATTGAAAGATAAAGTCGCCCTCGTGACCGGCAGCACCCGGGGTCTGGGTGAGGTTGCCGCCACGGCGCTGGCCAAGGCCGGGGCCGACATTGCCGTGTGCGGCCGCAACGCCACCGACCTTAATCGGGTAACGGCTGCCATTGGCGGGTTGGGGCGAAACGCCAGGGGATTTCAGATCGATGTGACCGACAAGGCCAAAGTGGCCGCAGCTGTCGATCAAATCCTGGAGTACTTCGGCCATATCGACATCCTGGTCAACAATGCCGGCGTCAACCACCGGGTACCGGTGCTCGAGTACCCCGAAGAAGAATGGGACCGGGTCATCAACACCAATCTCAAAGGCTATTTCCTGGTGACCCAGGCGGTGGCGCCCCAGATGATTGAAAATGGATACGGCAAAGTGATCAATATGAGCTCCATTCTCAGTGCAGTGGGACTGCCGCACCAGGTCGCCTATGCTTCTTCCAAGGGCGGCGTCGACCAGATGACCAAGGTGATGGCACTGGAGTGGGCCAAGCTCGGGGTACGCGTGAATGCCATCGGTCCGACCTATTTCGAAACCGAACTGGTGACCCAGATTCGCGATGATCCGGAGCGGTTTAATTTTATCAATGAGCGCACGCCCATGGGGCGCTGGGGCCACCTGTCGGAGCTGGAAGGAACCGTCATTTTCCTGGCTTCGCCGGCCTCTGATTTCATCACGGGCCAGACCATTTACGTTGATGGCGGTTGGACCGCTTGGTAGTCAAGATCATTAATTATTTAGGCGGCAGCTAATAGGCGAGTAACTATCTGAATTTTAATCAAAATTATAAAAATTCCAAGCACCAAAAACCAAATTACAAACAAATTCCAATGACCGAAATTTAAAATTCCAAAAAAAAATACTTCCACAGTTTTGCCAATGGCATCATCACCTGCAGATCAGGATCTGTGAAGCGATGTGACACAACTGTGGTGCATGTTTTGGTCATTGAATATTGAAGTTTGAGAATTATTTGAAATTTGATGCTTGAGATTTGGGATTTTATTGCCGCGTAAGATTTGCTGATAAACCGGATCAGATTTTACTTTGACCCTACCCCACCTCTTTATTCCCGTCCCCAATCATTTGTGCCCCCAGATCATAGGCGGTGAGGTTTAATGCCAGCTTGTCGGCGGGCATGGCTTCGCTGATGACGGCTTCAAAATCTTGTCTTGCCAGCGGCAGAACACCGATACCGGCTGCCGCCCCGATCATCATTATATTTCCTAAAATCGGATTGCCCAGCTCCATTGCCTTTGCGGTGGCCTCCAAAAACCAGCAGGCTTCCGACAGTTCTGAAACCCAGGATTTGATATCCTCTAGCGGTGGATACTGTTGATCACCTGAGATCACCCCAATGGCGTGAACGGGTCTCGTATTGCAGAGGACTTTGACGGTCGGGTTGCCGTAGCTTGCCAGCACCCGCATGGCTTCAGTGGGCTCCAGGGAAATAACCAGGTGACACCGGCCTTTTGGGATCTGCGGGGACCAGCTTGACCCGGTTGATATGCGCAGGTGGCTCATGACCGATCCGCCGCGCTGGGAGGCGCCAAATGTTTCACCGATGGTAACCTGCAGGCCCTGGCGGGACAGCATATTGCCGACTACCCGGGAGGCCATTACGTTGCCCTGTCCTCCAACACCGGTAATAATTATGTTATATGGATCATATGGCAGGCTGACATGATTCATGGCTTAAGCGACCTCCTTTCGCTGGATCGCGCCCGAAGGACAAATCGACGCGCACACCCCGCAGCCGACACAAATGACTTCATCGATGCCGGACACTTGCTGCTCAGGGTTCCATTTAAGTCCGGGACATTTGAAAATGCGGGTGCACAACTGGTTGCAGCCGCAATTTTGACCGAGACAGATATTTTCATCCACCGATACATCAAACATTTTTTTGCCCTTTTTCTGCGGACTTAGCGCACAGGCCTGTTTCAGGACCAGGACCTTAAGTCCTTTGATCTCAAAAAGCTCCAGCAGGGTTTGCTGGGTATGATCGATGTCAAATGGATCGCTGATCCTGACTGTGGCGCCCATGGCCTGACAAACTGCGGCTATATCTATCGCCGGGACCTCATTGCCGGCCGCATCCACCGGCAGCCCCGGATGGGATTGAAAACCGGTCATCGCCGTCCCGCTGTTGTCCAAAACCACAATCGTGATATCCGATTGATGGTGCACAGCGTTGATCAGGGCCGGCAACACAGCATGAAAAAAGGTCGAATCCCCAACCGTGGCCAGAACCGGCTGATCCATGCCGAATTGACCCAGCTTGCCAAAGCCGCTGGCCAACCCGACACCGCTGCCCATGGCATGCAGGGTCTTTAATGTACTGAATCCGGTCGGCAGCACGGCCATGGAGTAGCATCCGATATCACCACACCCAAATCCCTGCCGGCCGTCCAGCTGCAGGACATTGTGAAGGGTCCAAAATGAGGCCCGGTGGGGGCAGCCGGCACAAAAAGTGAGATCGCGGCCGGGTGCACCGGAGACAACCAATTCTTGTGAACGCCTGGCATATGCCGGCGGGGTGGCTTCATAATTGATCTCCATGATTTTCGCAAGGGCTGCAAGCACCAGATCCGGATTCATTTCATTCGTACTGGGAATAAACCCCTCGCGTTTGCCGTAAAAGATTTTCGAGCCTATTTTCGACGCCAGTTCGGCCGCAATAATTTTGACATTGTCTTCCAGAAACGAAATGACTTCTTCGACGATAAGAATTCTGTCCGTCATTTTAAGATAAGTCTGCATTAAATCAGGCGGCAGCGGCCAGGTTGTTCCCAGCTTTAACAAACCGACCCGATCCTCGAGCCCCAACAGGCTGATGGCCTCTTTGCAGTATAGATTGCAGGCACTGCTGGTGATCATTAACAGCTCGGGTGGTTCCGGTCCGCTGTATGTATTAAATCCGGATGCTTCAAATTCGGCCATGGCCCTTGCCAGCTTCTCCTGTTGCTGCCCGTGTCTTACAGGAGCCGGCAGACTTGACATCGGCCCCTCCAGGGGATCCAGCAGACCGCCGTCATGTTTGAAAAATGCTTTCTTCTCTTTTACGGGCAGCGCCCCGAAAATCACATTGCCGCTGGCATGCGACAGGCGGGTCACGCTGCGGACCATGACGACATTATGGATCGCCTCGGAAAGTTTGAAGGCCCATTTGATCATGTCTTTGGCTTCCTGGAAATCACCGGGTTCCAGCAGCGGTATTTCCAACATCCGCGCAAAGTGGCGCGATTCGCCTTCGTTGGCACTGGAAAGGGCACCCGGATCGTCGCAATGCACCAGAACCATCCCGCCCCTGGTGCCGGTCAGGGCCAGATGGAGCAGGAAATCCGAGCCGACATTGACCCCGTTTTGTTTCATGACGGCCATGGTTCGCAAGCCGGCAAAGGACCCTGCCGCGGCGACTTCCATGGCCACTTTTTCATTGACGGACCACTCAACGTACAGATTCTGTTGTGATGACACGTTGGCCAGCGTTTCGATAATTTCGGAAGACGGCGTTCCGGGATAGCCGGCAATTACACTGACGCCTGCTTCCAGCGCCCCGCGCGCAATGGCCTCATTGCCCATCAGCAGGTGCCGGGATCCTTTGGCACCTTCCAGTATATTAGTCATATAGCCTCCGTTAAGGAATTGAACGTTGAACATCGAATCCGCCTCCGGCGGACCCAATATTGAATTCGCTGCGCTTTATCTATTTTTAATCGATAGAATACAATATTCGATGTTGGACGTTCAATGTTCAATGTTCGATGTTCATTAGTTTCATTATCAATTAACCTTGCTGCCCTCCATAGGCGGGTAAACTTTTCATGCCAGCCGCTGGGCTGAACCTCTTAACCTATTTCAAGATATTTTTAATTACTTCCGGCGGTATCCTGACGGCCGCCCGCCGACCATTTTCATTGTTGATCAGTTCGCGCCGCAGCAGGGTCCGCAGGGAACGATCTTTTTTGTCAGCCGCCGCCTTGGACAGGTGTTTCAAGTTTGCGGCCGGGAAATCAGCTGTTTCGATGAAACCCTCTTTGCGGGCCTGGTCAACGATTTGAGCGCCGGTATCCGAACGAACGATCATGGTGTTCCAACCCGGCTTACCTTCAAACATGCCCAGCGCCAGATCGGCGAATTCCGATGTTAGGTCCATGCAGATAAAGCAGGTATGTGGAATCAGAGGCTTAATATCGGACAGGGCGACCTCCACCCGTCCGTTGTCGGTTTCCAGGACCATCGTGTTGGCCGGCGGTGGTGGAATGTCCATTTTGCGTATGCCGGCTAGGTCCAGCTTTTTCGATAAATGATCTGTCAGCAGTCGGGTGTCCAGGGACCAGTTGCAGAACAGGCCAATCGTCAGTGAGACCGGGACGCTATGCTCCTCCTTGCCGAACGGGTTGCTGCGCATCTGGGCCACAGCCGTCATCTGGCAGGGTGTTCCGACAACACCGATGCGCCGGTATCCTTCTCTGACGGCCAGATTGAGTGCGGATATGGTCGGGGCGGCCATAAACTTGGAAGTGGCATAGTTGCCTATATTTTCCCAATCCGTCACCAGGCGGGCAACCGGTGTCAACGACTGCCGATCGGTGAGAACGGCAGCATCGATCAAGCCGCTTCGCATGGCAAAGGTCATCAGGGCTGTCACGGTACCACCGCCCTGAACGTCGACCTTTGGCATGTTGTTTCGGGCTCGGGCCGCCAAAACTGCGCGGTAACTGCCCAATGGGCTGCCGTCATAATCCACACCCCGGGTTTTGCGGGTCAGTTCATTTAAATCGACCTCGGCTTTGGGGCAATACGCATAACAGCGCCCCTGTTCTAAAGTGCATGGAAACAGCTGAGACGTTTTTCCTTTAAAATTTTTGAAATACGGGCAAAGATCCACGCAGGCGCCACAACCGATACACAATTCCCGCTTGTGGACATCCTCGATCAATTCGTTGGATCCGAAAATTTGCATGGTGATAAGCTCCTTTTTTCTAACTAATTTAGCCTCTTAGCTACCTGACAGCTATGGGAATGTCGTCGTAAAATTTTTAACTATTGCATTATGGAAGATATATATAGAACAATAAAATCCCAATTCTCAAGCACCAAATTACAATATTCAATGACCAAAACATTCCAAAAGTCGTGTTTTATCATGTTCTGAACTTAGGTCCGGGGATGAGGATGGCATTAGGATCAACATCCGACAGCTTAATTGTTTGTAATTATCAATTAGTCATCCCGTAAGGTAGCACGCTTTATGGCATCCTTGCCGAATTTATTGGTGATGGTCTCGAGGGTTTGATCGACTTTTGTCCAGCTGCTGTCGCTTTCACCGCGCCTGTCAAAAAGATCAAGTTGGACCGGTATCCCGCTGGATTTAAATCCCGAGGTGCCGACGCCGACAAGTCTTACTTTTTGGATCAGCCGGTATTCTTCCAGCAGCTGAGCGGCGCACCGGTAAATGGTTTTTGACGATTGGGTCGGGTCCGCGATAGTTTTGCTGCGGGTGACCTGCTTGAAATCTGCATGCTTTAGCTTCAGCGTGACGGTTTTGGCCTTAACATTTGCTTTTCTGAGCTGCCGGGCGACCTCTTCGGCTTGCTTCAGCATGTATGTATTGAGCAGCTCTTTATCCCGCGTATCCTCGGCCAGGGTGCGTTCGCTGCTGACAGATTTATGGGGTGCATCGGGGGTCACCGCGGAATAATCCATACCGGATGAAAGCTCAAGCAAGCGGTTACCAAATTTTCCCAGCCGATCCAGGAGCAATTTTTCCGGAAATTTCTTAATATCTCCCAGGGTATTAATCCCCATTGACTCCAGTTGCCGGAAGGTTTTTTTGCCGACACCGGGCACTTTTTCAATTGGAAGGGTTGCGATAAATCGATGAACGCCATCGGGCCGGATGACGGTCAGGCCATCCGGTTTGTCGAGATCCGAGGCCACTTTGGCTAAAAACTTGCCGGGCGCCACCCCCACCGAACAGGTCAATTGCAGAGTGTCCTTAATTTCTTTTTTGATTGCCCTTGCCACCTTCTCAGGGTCGCCATGCAACCTTTTAGACCCGGCAATATCCAGGTAAGCTTCATCGATGGAGACCACCTCCACCTCAGGTGTAAATTCCCTGAGAATCGCCATGATCTTTTTTGAAATCTCTTTGTAGCGTTTCATGCGGGGCGCAATGAAAATGCCCTGCGGACACATCTGCCTGGCTTTAAATGCCGGTGTGGCCGAGTGCACACCAAATCTGCGGGCTTCATAGCTTGCCGCCATCACCACACCGCGGGTGGAAGATCCACCGACCAGCACGCACTTGCCCCGCAGCCACGGGTTGTCCAGCTGTTCCACTGAAGCATAGAAGGCATCCATGTCGATGTGTAGAATCATTTCTCGATTGCGGATTTTAGATTTCGGCAACCTGTAGCCAGCGACGAGAAGCCAGAAAACCGTCAGCCAGTAACCGGATGCAATTTATTTCTTTGCTTTAAATTAAAACTTTGTTATGTTACAAAATTGTAAATTTTATCTTATTATTCGACAGATTCGTAATTTATTTTTTTATACCTAAAAGTTTGGAACTAAATTTTATCATGAAACCGATTGAAGAAGTCACTCTATTGTATGGCATCACCAAGGCGCTCAATGAGCACCTGGATTTAAAGAAATCCCTTTATAAAGTCATGGACATTTTATCCAGCTCCATGAACATGGTGCGGGGGACTATAACAATTTTGAATCCCATGCGCAACGAGATAAACATTGAGGTGGCCCTCGGGCTGCCGCGCAATGCCATGCAACGGGTAAAATACAAATTGGGCGAAGGCATTACCGGTCGGGTAATTGAAACCGGCAAGGCAGTGGCCATACCCAAAATCAGCGAGGAGCCGCTTTTTCTGGACCGCACCGGTTCTCGTAAAAAGAAAAAGGGCCAGGATCATTCCTTCATTTGCGTGCCGGTGATAAAAGGCAAGCAGGTTATTGGGGCCTTGAGCGTCGACCGGCCCTTTGACAAATCCTATTCTTTAAAAAGCGGGCAAAAGCTGCTTGCGGTAGTTGCCACCATGCTGGCCAGTCATGTAATCAAGCTTGAAACAATTCGCATGGAAAAAGAACGGCTAAAAGAGGAAAACCGGCGCCTGCAGAACGTGCTGAAAGATAAATACAGTATCGGAAACATTATCGGCAACAGCAACAAAATGCGCGAGGTCTTTCAAATGATCTCGCAGGTATCCAAGAGTAACGCCACGGTATTGATCCGGGGGGAAAGCGGCACCGGCAAGGAACTCGTGGCCAACTCCATCCATTACAACAGCCATCGGGAAAAGAATCCGTTTATCAAAGTCAATTGTGCGGCTTTGCCGGCAACCCTGATTGAAAGCGAACTTTTCGGGCATGAAAAGGGCTCATTTACCGGTGCGATCAAGCAAAAAATCGGAAAATTCGAACTGGCCCACAAAGGAACCATTTTTTTAGATGAAATCGGATCCATTGATCTGGAAGTGCAGGCCAACCTGCTGCGCATCCTGCAGGAGAAAGAATTCGAACGGGTGGGTGGGCAGCGCACCATTAAAACGGATGTCAGAATTATTGCCGCAACCAATAAGAACCTGGAGCGTGCAGTGGAGGAAGAGACCTTCCGGGGTGATCTATATTATCGGTTGAATGTGTTTCCGATATATCTGCCTCCGTTACGAGAGCGCAAGACCGATATTCTGCTGCTGGCCGATTTTTTTCTGGAGAAGTATGCTGTGGAAAACAGCAAAGACATCAAACGGTTTTCCACCCCGGCCATTGATATGCTGATGGAATACCACTGGCCCGGCAATGTGCGGGAGTTGGAAAATTGCATTGAGCGAGCCATTCTTGTGTGTGAGGAGGGAGTTATCCACAGCTATCATCTGCCGCCGACCTTGCAGACCGGCAAAGAATCCGATACCGTGCCGACCCTGTCCCTGGAAGATGCCATTGCCAATCTGGAGCGGGAAATGATCATCGATGCCCTGAAAAACACCCGGGGCAATATCACGATAGCGGCCAAAATACTTCAAACCACGGTCAGGAAGTTTGCCTACAAGGCGCAGAGGTACGGGGTCGACTACAAAAATTACCGCTGAAACCAACTGAAAAATGAACATCGAACGTTTAACGTCCAACCCTCCAGAGGCGGACTGTAAGCATCGAATTTTGTATTCTATCTATTAAAACAAGGAGCGAGTAAAATTCGATTCGGCTTAAACCTTCGGCTTTAAGCTCGGGTCCAAGCGGCTCTCCGCAGGCTGTGGTTTCGTTTATTTTAAAATCGATTAAGCGAAGCGTGCTCAATATTCGGTGATCGATGTTCGACGTTCAATCTTTTCACTGTTTCGGCTTAATGTACGTTCACATGAGGATAAGGTATAGCTTCGCTAATGCCGAGGCGCCCTTGGCGGGCTGACAATTGCTTCGCCGTCTACTACTGTCTTGTTTTCCTGGTTGATGCAATACGTTTTCAGACGAATTCTTTTTTTGTCGGCCATGATTTCTGCAACCTCGACGATGGCGGTGACGGTGTCACCGATTATCACCGGTGCCAGAAAACTGACTTCCTGGCGCATATAGATTGTTCCGGGGCCCGGCAGCATCGTGCCGATGACGGTAGATATGAAGCTGGCCGACAACATGCCGTGAGCAACACGGGTCTTAAAATAGGTATCTTTGGCATAGTCTTCGTTGACATGGGCCGGGTTGAGATCACCGGTGACACCGGCAAATAAATAGACATCAGACTCTGAAATGGTTTTAGAAAACTTCGCCGTGTCTCCAACCTTCAGTTCATCAATGGTCTTTCCAATCATAATATATATGCCTTTCTGGTTTTGATGAAATCATAAAAAGGCGAATTCAATTTATGGGTTTGAGAGCAGTTTATCAAAATCAAGTATCCTGTCAAAGTAATCTTCTTCTTCAATTCCTGAAGAAAGTTCACCGACGTAAATTAAAACCGGCCTCACAGTATATCCCTTTGGCAATTTGAGTCTATTGATTTTTTCCTGTACTTCAACGATTATCGCTTTGGAAATCTTTTTTCGAAATTTTATTTCACAGACATAAAGTGTAAATTTTGTTTCGATAAGAAGATCGATCTGACAAGATTTTTTACGCTGAGTTGTTCTTTGGAAATAAGGTGCAGCGCTTCTTACTGAATTCATGTTTATTGCCAACAATGCGCAGACAGATCGAATATTATTGAGCACTAGATTTTCAAACTGGAGGCCCATGATGGTCTCCCACTCGGAAAGGCCTTCCATGGCAAAGTCACGAAACAGACCCTTTTCTATTTTATCTTTGATCGGCTCCAAATATCTAAGGTAAAAGCGAATATAATTATCTTTCAATCGATATTTAGCGAACTTTGAGGTATTTTTTTTGCCTGGCTCAAAGACGAGGTCTTTGGCAATAAAACCCGATGCAGAAAGATCTTCAAGATAGCGGCTTAGATCCCCACCTCTTTCTCTTTTTAGAAGACCGGCAACATTGCTTAATGATTTGGACCCTTGAACCAGAGTAAAAAGAATTCTTTTATAGATCGGTGCACGCTTTGAAAAAATGTCCCGGAATATTTGATCATATTCAGAAAAAAGAAACCCTTCCTTACTAAAGCAAATTCGTCTGATATTTTCTTCGGCCGACAAGTTCGGATTGATCTCCTCTAAATACCTTGGTACTCCGCCTGTGACAGCAAGCATCTTCAGTTTTTCATTCGGGGCTACCCGGCCGGCCTGCCTTCCCCAGAACTTATTGCAATGAAACAGGCTTAATTCTTCTGGTGTCAATTTTAGCGATATACGTCCCACAAACCCTGCACTATTAAGAATATTTTCATCTATCCACGATGATACTGATCCACACAACACAAGGATCAGTTTGGTGTTACGCTTTAATTCGGTGTCCCAGCCAATTTTTAATTGACCTGCAAAATCTTTATCGCGGATTGCCATCCAGGATATTTCATCAAGCAGGACAACAGTTCTTTCGGTCTTTATTATACTATTTAGCAAAGAGAAGGCCTGATACCATGAGTCGAGATTGAGTTTTGGTAAGCTGGTCTGTTGGGCCAACTGATCGCTGAAAGCATTCAACTGGTCTCGTGGTGATATCCCTTCTCGCGGAGGTAGCCCTTGAAATTCTAAAAATGTTTTAGCATCCCTTCCGAACTGCTGAATTAAAGTGCTTTTGCCGATTCTCCTTCGACCAGCGCATACCGCAATGGTGGCCTTTTTCAAATCGAATAATCCTTTTAATAAGCGGAGTTCGTTTTCTCTCCCAACGAACATTTTAATCCCTCCCAATTTGCAGGAAAACACCTAATCCGGATTCATCTGAGGCATTGAATTGACTATTGAAAATTGATCCGCCGGAGTGGACGTGTCGCCGCGCCTCCGTCATTTTTGTGGGTAACAAATTAAGTCCGTTGTGCCCACGTAATTAGCATAATGTGATTTTTGTGGGTGTAAAACGCAATAAAATATAGCCACATAATTAACAAAATGTCATTTTTGTGTCAACTAATTTACCATTAAATGGGCCACAAGATCAACAGTTCTTTCAAGAATTATTTTAATGCTCCCAGCAATATCGTATGTTGCGACAATGATTTATTAAGTATAAATAAGCAAATGAGCTTGACAATATAAAGCTCCATACTTTATTCATCTTTACATACCCAGTATTCCACGATTCCATTATTCCATCATTCTATGTGACTTACCAAGGCGGGCGGCCACAAAAATACTATATTTCTAACGAGTTATATAATTTCAGAGTTGTCAACTTAATTGGGGGGTGAATATGGTAGAGCCGACAATAGAAAACAATAAATTTTTTGATCTGACTGGAAAAAAAGCACTGGTTTCCGGTGCCGGGCGGGGAATCGGCAAGGCGGTTGCGCTGGGGCTTGCGCGCGCCGGGGCCGATATCGGACTGGTGGCGCGAACCGAATCCGAAATTGATGCCGTGGCCGGACAGGTCAAAGAAATTGGCCGCCGGGCAGCGGTTGCGGCTTCGGACCTGACCGTAACGGCCGATATCCCGGCGCTCGTCAGCGGATTGGCCGGGGAATTGGGCGGCATCGATATCCTGGTTAACAATGCGGGCACCAACATTCCCCAGGATTCGGTTGATGTCACCGAAGAGGCCTGGGACAGTGTCATGGCCATCAATCTCAAGTCTTCTTTTTTTATGGCCCAGGCCGTTGGCAAGGTGATGATTGAACAGGGGCGGGGCGGCCGGATCATCAACATGTCCTCCCAGACCGGTTCGGTCGCATTGATAAAGCGGGCGGCCTATTGTGCGTCCAAGGCCGGCCTCAACCTGGTTACGAAGGTCCTGGCCATGGAATGGGGTCCCCACGAAATTTTGGTCAATGCCGTCGCTCCCACTTTTGTCGAGACCGAGATGACCAAGCCCATGCTGGCCGATCCCCAATTCAGGGAATACGCGCTGGCCAAAAACGTCCTGAAACGGTTTGGGACCACTGACGACGTGGCCGGAGCTGTTATTTATTTGGCCTCACCGGCGGCCAATCTGGTCACCGGGCACATCTTGCTGGTGGATGCGGGGTGGACGGCGCACTAGAAGAATTGAAGAATGAAAATTGAATATTGAATATTTGTGGATGTCGCTTCGCTCCGACTATTATAAATTGGAAAGAGTTTCTAGATCAGGAGGCGGTAGCTTTAGTAGGTTGGGTTTCTCTGCCTCCGGCGGACCAACCTGCGAAAATCAGGCATGTAACGCAATATGATTTCATGGGGCGAAACCCAACAAATAGATTAGACGAATTTTCCTCAATTTTTATATTAGGAGACGGAAGATAATGAAAGAGATAAACACGGTGCTGGTTGTCGGGGCAGGGGTCATGGGGCATGGGTTTGCCCAGACTTTTGCATTGAACGGACTTGACGTTTTACTGGTGGATCAGAGCCAGGAATTGCTTGAGCGGGCCCGGACCTGGATCCGGCAGAACCTTGAATTCATGGTCGAATTGGACCTGATCCAGTCTCCGGAGATCGAGGCTGCCTTGAACCGGATCAGTTATACTTCAGATCTTGACGGGTCCGCCGGCAAAGCGGACTATGTCCTGGAAGCGATCACCGAAGACCTGGAGTTGAAGAAAAGCCTTTTTAAACTGCTCGGGACGACAACCGGCCCCGATGTGGTTCTGGCCACCAATACGTCATCCTATGATATCAACGAGCTTGCCGATGTCACTCAAAATCCTGCGCGGGTATTGGGAACGCACTGGTTTCATCCGCCGCCGATCACACCGGCGGTGGAGATTATCCCGGCCGATGCAACCAGCCCGCAGACGATCGATCAGGCCGTTGCCTTAATGGAACGTATCGGCAAGTTTCCCACCATGTGCAAGTCGGCTCCCGGTTTTGTCGCAAACCGGATCCAGTTCGCCATGGTTGCTGAGGCACTTGCTATCGTTGAAGAAGGGCAGGCCTCCCCGCAGGAAGTTGACCGCATCGTAAAATCAAGTTTCGGTTTTCGTCTGAGCGCCTTCGGACCCTTTGAGATTATCGATCAGGCCGGCCTCGACACCTACCGGGCCATATTCGATTATCTGTATGATAAACTGGGCGCAGAGCAATTCAAACCGCCGCGAATTTTAAACGATCTCATTGATCAGGGACGGCTCGGCCTCAAAAACGAGAAAGGGTTTTACGATCATGCAGACGGCGCCGCTGAAGCCTTGAAACGAAAACGGGACAGCCGGCTTTATGCGAGGCTGAAAATTTTTAGAAATGAAAATTCAGGAGGAGACCATGCCTAGTTATCTTAAAAGTGCTAAACCGCGAGCCAAAGAAGATCTTTCGGCAGTTCGAGACATTGTCAGAGATATTCTGGAAAGCGTTCAGGCCGAAGGAGAAGCGGCCGTCCGGCGGTATTCCCAAAACTTTGATGACTGGGCCCCGGACAACTTCAAGATCAGCCCGGATGAAATAAAAGCTGCCCGGTCTAAATTGCCGACCACCATGGCCGATGATATTGACTACTGCCAGACCCAGATTCGTAATTTTGCCGAGGCGCAAATGAAGCGCCTGGTTGATTTCGAGGAAGAGACCCTGCCCGGCGTCTTCCTCGGGCAAAAAGTGATTCCCGTCGCCTCATCGGGCTCATATGTGCCGGGGGGCAGGTATCCGATGCTGGCGTCGGCCCACATGACCGTGATTACGCCTAAAGTTGCCGGGGTTTCCCGGGTGGTGGCCTCTACGCCGCCGGTCAAAGGCGAGGGGATTTATCCGGCAACCCTCTACTCCATGGTCGCCGGCGGGGCGGACGAGATATACTGCATGGGCGGTGTTCAGGCCCTGGCCGCCATGGCATACGGTATCAAGGGGCTGGATCCGGTTGACGTGGTCGTCGGTGCCGGGAACAAATTCGTGGCAGAAGCCAAGAGACAGCTGTTTGGCGACGTGGGCATCGACCTGCTGGCGGGACCGACCGAGATCCTGGTCATCTGTGACGAGACGGCCGATCCGTATATTGTGGCGGCGGATATCCTGGGCCAGGCCGAGCATGATCCCAATTCGCGCCAGTGCCTGATTTCGCTTTCCCAAGCAACTGCCGCAAAGACCATGGCCGAAATCGACGAGCAGCTCAAAACATTGCCCACGCGGGAAATTGCGGCCGTGTCCTGGGGCGACAACGGTGAGGTGATTGTGGTGGATTCGCCGGAAGAGGCGGTGGCCCTGAGCGACGAATGGGCACCTGAGCATTTGGAAGTACAGACCGCTGACTGGCGCTATTATCTGGACAACTGCACCAACTACGGCTCCATGTTCTGCGGCGAGGAAACAACGGTCAGCTACGGCGACAAAACCATCGGCACCAATCACGTCCTGCCCACCCTGCGGGCCGCCCGCTACACCGGTGGCCTTTCGGTCGGCAAGTTTGTCAAGACCGTAACCTATCAATACGCGACCAAAGAGGCCTCGCTGGAAATAGCCAGGATCTGCGAGCGGGCCTGCAACTACGAGAACATGCTGGCCCACGGCATCAGCTGCAGGGTCAGGATTGAAAAATACGGTAAGGAATAGTAAACAGTTAAATTTTCCGCACGGAGCCCCATCTAACAAGGTAAACTGCTCAAGGCTGCAAATTTAAACAACTCACGGTATGTCATAGTTAATTTCAACCCCAATTGAGTGAAACTCAATTGGTGGGTACTCGGTATCTGGTACTGGGTATTGGTTTTAAGGAATGGGTTTGATTTTTAATATATCACCCGCAAGGGGCATATAAAATGAGTTACGCACGGCCACCAAACCAATACCTGATAGCCAATACCCAATACCTGCTAATTGGGCTTCGCTCAATTAGGGTAGTATATTTGTAAGTAAAATCAAAAGCCCACAAACACGGTTTGGGATTGTGGGATAATTCTGTGCTTTGGTTTATGATGCATGCAAATCGCCAACGAGTTGAACAAAGTATTTTCCGTTTCCTCCTAACCTGCATTAGCCGGTTGCAGCAAAGCGCAGATCCCGCTTTATCTGACAACAAAAAAATGAAATCAAACAATTAAGATCACTTGAATCGAGAGGTGTTGAAGGCGTGAAAATTGAAAGACTTGCCAAGGCTTTGGGTATTTCAAGACGTGGATTCTACTGGCATTTTAAGAACCGGCAAGACCTGTTGGAGGGTATTCTTGATTATTGGGTACGTGCATATACGGGAGTTGTTTCCGATAATCCTGATGTTAAGAAATTTGACCCGAAAAAACGCCTTCTTACCGTAATGGATATGATCAGGGACAAAAATGAATTGTCCTTAAGTACACTGTGGACGACATCTACCAATCCTCAAAATTAATACCTGCTGCATTTTATAAACTAACCACCGGATTTCTCATCTGAAACACCCTCACCTTTTCCATTGACTTCGGCCAGGCTAAGTGCCAAAAGCCCCTATGGCCGATTCTGCTTCAAAAACCTATTGGAAAATTCTCATCGCCCTTAGCCTGGTGCACTTTTCCGGAGATTTCTACAGCGCTTTCATCAATCCCCTGTTTCCCGTGTTTATGGACAAGATGGGGCTGAGTTTGACCCAGGTGGGGTTGCTCGCGGGGATATCCCGCTTTTTGATGTTCATCGTACAGCCCATGTCAGGCTATTGGGCTGATCGTCATCCCTCGCGCAGTTTTATTTTGATCGGGTTGCTCATGCCCATTCTTTTCATTCCTTTGGCAGGCAGGGCAACCGGTTTCTATGGGTTGCTGTTCTGCGTTGTCATCGGCTCTACCGGGTCTTCCCTGTTTCATCCGCCGGTCACGGGTATGGTGCCCCTATATGCCGGCCGCAATCTCGGACTGGCCATGTCCGTCTATAACACCGCCGGCACCCTGGCCTTCGGGGTGGGGCCCATCTTCATCACCTGGTACGTGGCACGCTTCGGTCTCGGCGCAATGCCGGCAACCATGACCATCGGTCTATTGATCTGGATCTATTTCTATTGGGTCATTCCCAAACCCCGGGGGGAAGACATGGCCCATTACGGCTTTTTGGAGACCCTCAGGCAAACCCTGGGCAGTGTCTGGCAGCCGATTCTGTTGATCTGGATCGTGATGGTCATGCGAGCGCTGGTGGGTCAGTCGTTGATGACCTTTATGCCGGTGCTGTGGGTGCAGAAAGGACATACCATCGTCTCAGCCGGCGTCCTGTTTTCCATCTTCACCATTTCAGGGACGGTGGCCGGCATTCTCTGCGGCCATCTTTCGGACCGTATGGGGTACAAACGACTATTGTGGATTACCCACGGTCTCATGACCCCTTTCCTGCTCGTGTTTTTGCTGGTTTCCGGCCAATGGATCTATCCGGCGACGATATTGGCCGGCGGCTTTAACATGGCTTCCCTGCCCCTCGGCGTGGTGATGGCTCAGAAAATCGCCCCCAAGGGCCGATCCATGGTGGCCAGCCTGATGATGGGACTGGCCTTTGGAACCGGCGGAATCCTTGCCCCCATCGTCGGCAAACTGGGCGATATCTATACCATCCAGAGCGTGCTCGTGATACTGGTCTGCATCCCGTTGTTCTCCCTGATTCCGATTTACTTTATACCGGAAGTCGGCAATTACAATGCGGAACATTCTTGGTCTACACCCAAGGCAGCTTAAATGTCGTAGTAAAGATAAAACTCATGCGGATGGGGCCGCAGTTTGACATCGTTGATTTCGTTTTCGGTCTTGTAGTCAATCCACATGTCGATGGCATCCTGGGTGAAGACATCGCCTTTGCGGAGAAATTCCTGGTCGGCCTTTAAAGCCTCGAGGGCCTCATCCAGCGAGCCCGGCGCGGATGGAATTTCGGCCAGCTCTTCCGGGGGCAGGTTGTAGATGTCTTTATCCAGCGGATCACCCGGATCGATTTTATTCTGGATGCCGTCAATGACCGCCATCAGGATGGCCGAAAAGGCCAGATAACCGTTGCAGGACGGATCCGGTGTCCTGAACTCAATCCGCTTGGCCTTGGGCGAGGTGGAGTACATCGGCAGCCGAACGGCAGCACTGCGGTTGCGGCTCGAATAGGCCAGGTTGACCGGCGCCTCGAATCCCGGAACCAAACGTTTGTATGAATTGGTGGTGGGGTTGGTAAAGGCACACAGCGCTTTGCAGTGATTCAGGATACCGCCGATGGCATACAAGGCCTCCTGGGAAACCCCGGCGTATTTGTCGCCGGCAAACAGCGGCTGATCACCATTCCAGATGCTGATGTGGGTGTGCATGCCGGTGCCGTTATCCTCGAAGAGCGGCTTGGGCATGAAGGTGACGGTGTGGTTGTTGCGGTAAGCCACATTTTTGAGGACATACTTAAACCACATGAGCTGATCGGCCATCTGCAGCAAGGGCTTAAAGCGCATATCGATTTCCGCCTGGCCGGCCGTGGCAACCTCATGGTGCTGGGCTTCGACATCAATCCCCAGGGCCTCCAGTGTCAGGACCATTTCCGAGCGCAAATCCTGAAATTTGTCCATGGGCGGGACCGGAAAATAGCCTTCTTTGTGACGCGGTTTATAGCCCAGGTTGGGGCCTTCATCGCGACCGCTGTTCCAGCTGCCTTCAATGGAGTCTATCTCATAGAATGCACCGAACCGGGATGATTCAAAGCGGATGTCGTCAAAGATAAAAAATTCCGCCTCCGGGCCGATGTAAGCAACATCACCCAGTCCGCTGCTTTTCAAATACGCATCTGCTTTGCGGGCAATATTTCTCGGGTCGCGCGTATAAGGCTCACGGGTTACCGGATCGGCGATATCGCAGATTAATGTCAGGGTGGGTGCCACATAAAAAGGATCCATCTTGGCGGTATCGGCATCCGGAATAACCAGCATGTCGCTGGCGTGAATCGGCTGCCAGCCGCGAATACTCGAACCGTCGAAGCCGAAGCCGTCTTCAAAACTGGATTCATCCAGTTCGCCGATCGGTACGCTAAAGTGCTGCCAGAGTCCCGGAAAATCCATAAACCGTAAGTCAACTAATTTTGCACCGTTTTCCTTTGCCATGTCTAATACTTCTTTGGGGGTCATTTTAATAGTTCTCCTTTGATATTAGTTAATTTGTTAAATAGTTGATTAGTTGATTGGGAAAAATGATAAATCCTCTTTTGTTTTAATTTCAATAGTCATGTTCAGTTGATTCGTTGAATGGTTGATTGGGGAAAAAGGAAATATTCTAATTTTACTTCTTCCCATTCCAAGATCCGCAATCGAAACGCTTGGCGTTAGACTGCATCACTGCCCGTTTCGCCGGTTCTGACGCGAACGGCTTCTTCGACCGGTATCACGAAGATCTTGCCGTCGCCGATTTTGTTGGTGTTGGCGGCTTCGCGGATTTTTTGCACGACCTGCCCGGCGCGATCGGCTTCCACAACGATCTCAATCTTAATTTTGGGAATAAAGTCCACCACATATTCAGCCCCGCGGTAGATTTCCTTGTGCCCTTTTTGCCGGCCGTAACCTTTGACCTCTGAAATCGTCATGCCCTGAATGCCGATTTCATTCAATGCTTCTTTGACGTCGTCCAGCTTGAAGGGTTTTATGACCGCTTCAATTTTTTTCATAATTTTTCCCCCTTTAGTTTATTCAATATTCAATCGTTACAAGTTAGTGAAATTATCTCAATGCTCCGCCTTGGAGGAGCCACAAAATACACAATAACACTAAGGCCTATGGTGTTTGAATCTCGAAGGCCCTTTCGCCGTGCAGGGAATTGTCGAGGCCGATGATTTCACTTTCTTCTTCCACTCTGAGGCCGCCGGTTAAAATTTTGGTTATAAACGTGACAATTAGGGTTCCGACGGCGGTAAATGCGGCTGTGGCGACGATCGACACAATTTGGATCCAGAGTTGTTTCGGATTGCCATAAAACAGTCCACGCCCCGCCTCGTTGATGGCCGGACTGGCAAACAGCCCGGTGGCCAACGCGCCCCAGATTCCACACATGCCGTGTACGCCGAAGGCATCCAGCGAGTCATCATAACCCACTTTTTGCTTGATCTTTGCGACACTGTAAAAGCCAAGCAAGCCGGCACCCAGGCCGATGATCAGCGAGGCCGGCAAATTGACATATCCGGCCGCCGGGGTGATGGCAACCAGCCCGGCAACGATGCCGGAAGCCAGTCCCAGGACGGTTGGCTTTTTGTCGACCATCCACTCAGCGAACATCCACGCCAGGGCGCCCACAGCGGCCGACGTGTTGGTTACCAGAAAGGCCGAACCGGCAATACCGTCCGCCGCCAGCTGGCTGCCGGCATTAAAGCCAAACCAGCCAAACCACAACAACGCCGCTCCCAGGGCAGTCAGTGCGATACTGGATGGGAACATGGCATCTTTGCCATACCCGATTCTTTTGCCCAGCACCAGAGAAAGAACCAGGCCGGCCACACCGGCATTAATATGAACCACGGTACCCCCTGCGAAATCGAGCGACCCCATGCTGCCCATCCAGCCGCCGCCCCATACCCAATGGGCGATCGGGCAATAAATAAAGGTAATCCACAGAATCGTAAATACAATCCATGACGAAAATTTCATCCGATCCACAATCGAGCCCAGGACCAGCGCAACGGTGATGCAGGCAAATGTCATCTGAAACAGGGCGAAAACATAGGTTGGGATGCTGCCTGAAAGGCTGTCCACGCCAATGCCGGCCATGAAAACATTTGACAGACCGCCGATGATACCGGCCTTATCCGGGCCGAAAGACAATGTATACCCCCACATCATCCAGGTGACGCTTGTCAGGCAATACGCAACAATGGTCATGGCGAAGGTATTCAACAGGTTTTTATAGCGGGACATGCCGCCGTAAAACAGTGCCAGACCGGCCGGCGTCATCATCATTACCAGCGCGGTTGACACAATTATCCAGGCCGTGTCGCCGGAATTCAATCCATCCGCTGCCAGCGCTGAAGAAGATGGCAAAACCAGCATAATCGCAATTGTCAGTAAACGCTTAAATCTCATTTTTTGAATTTCTCCTCCCTTATTTTATTGAAGATTGCAGGTTGTCTATTGAATATTTAATGCATCCTATATTTTCGGCAGTCGATCCAATATAGCCGCTTTTATTTTATCCACCTGATCTTCTGAATCCACTTTTTGTCCGTTCAGATCCCAGACATAAAAGACATCCACCACCTGGTCGGCTTTGGTCGCGATTTTGGCGACCCAGATGTTTAGATCGCAATTAAAAAGCGCATCCGTGACGTTGAAGAGCAGTCCGCGAAAATCATAGGTAAAAACTTCAATGATGGTAAAAAAGCTGGAACTGGTGTTGTCGACCGTGATGCGGTGGGGTATTCGCCGCATCCTGTGGTTGGTCCGGCGAAGCGCAGCTGTTTTTTTTCGAAGTGCTTTGGTCAGGTCCAGATCACCGGATAAGGCTGTGGTAAGATTTTTTGCGGTCTGCTGCCACTTTTCATCTTCCATTATTTGATCCGGCGGCGGTTTGACCTCGAAGATATCCAGCGCAATGTTATTGCGCCAGGTAAATACCTGGACATCCAGAATATTGATGTTGTTGAGGGTAAATACCCCTGCAATTTTGGAAATAAGACCCGGACGGTCTTTAGCGCAAATGGTCACCGAACGGGTGTTGGCGTCGGCCGAGCGCTTGATATCCCATAGAAAGTCGGCATCACCCAGTTGTTCAAATAGTTTGATATGCTCCAGCATTGAGCGGGCGGGCATATACAGGCGATAACGCGGCGACATATTATCAAACAGGGCGCCGATGTCCTGTTTTGCTTTGCGGGTGCGGGCCGAACCGATGATGTCTATTCTCTTCTGTTTGATGATGTTGACGGCCGCTTCGGTGGCCAACTCCCCTTTTTCCAGCACGTTGAGGATTTTCAGAAAAAAGTCCCTTAAGAGGGCTGCCGTCCAGTCATTCCAGGCCATCGGACCGGTTGAGATGGAATCGGCCACGGTCAGAAGGTACAGCATTTTCAACCGTTCAACATCCTGTATTTTTCTGGCCGTGAAAATGGCGGTTTCCTCGTCGTGGATATCCCTTCTGGTGGCTCTTTTAATCAGGAAAAGGTGGTTTTGGACCAAAAACTCAACGCTTGCGACGTCTGCGGCGTTCATTCCTTTTTTGGTTAGAATTTTTTTAATGATGCCGGCGCCTTTGGCGGCATGATCGTCATTTTCATCACCTTTGCCGACATCGTGCAGCAGGGCGGCCCAGAGCAAGAGCTTCTTGTTTTTAAGCTCCCGGTAGACCTGCCCGCATAACGGCTCCAAACTGTTTTCTTTTTTTGATCCAAAATTTTTAAGCGTGTGAACCGTTCGCAGCAAATGCTTGTCCACCGGGTAAAGATGGTATTCATCATACTGGATGCGGTTAATGATGTTGCGAAAATCCGGGATAAACCGCACCAGAAAACCGGTGTTCAACATTTCATTTAAGACATTAAAGGTCGGTGCCGGGGCCACCAGAATACGTTCGAAAGATTGGACGAGCGGCTCAGAGCTGCGATATGTTGCATTCACCAGGTAGGAGAATTCTTTGACCAGGCGCTTGGCTTCCGCACTTAGCGGAATTTTCAAGCGCGCGCTTTCTTCAAATATCTTTATCAGAAGATCCGGCGCATCCATAATTTGCTCGGGTGCGGCAAAATTAAGCATGCCCCACTCGCTAACTTCAAGGCCCTCAACCTTGGTCTGCTTCTGTGATTTTCTTCTCCGTTTGCGCTTTTTCTCGAGGCCCAGTTCATACAGGAACATCAGATGCTGCTGTTTCAACGATTCCATGCGGCCGTGCAACTCTCCCAGAAACCGTTCGACCGGCTGCTGTCCATTGCTTTTCTTATATTTCATGATTTCCGCCAGCTTGATCTGGTTTTCAAAGTGCAGCTGATCGTATTTTCTGCCGCAAAGGAAATGCAAGCGGTTGCGCACTTTCCAGATAAAGGCCAGGGAGCGTTTTAAAGACTGAAACTCTTCGTAGGACAGCAGACCAAAGTATTCCAGATCCCGGGACTGCTTGATGTTAAACTCAATCTGTCCGATCCACAGCATGGTATGATAATCCCGCAATCCGCCCTGGCCCTCTTTGAGATTGGGCTCGAGCAGATAGGCCGAGTCCCCGAAATGGGCATGACGCATTTCGTTATTCTCGACCAGCCAGTTGACTATGGTGCGGGACTTTTTGCGAACCACTTTTTCCCGTAACTGATCCGTCAGATCAGAATATATATGCGACCATCCGCAGATGAATCGTGCATCCAGCAGCGGGGTCAATATTTCAAAATCCCTGCTGGACAGAGCGATGCACTCCTTCAGCGACCGGGTGGCATATCCGACCTCAAGTCCAATGTCCCATAGCGGGTAGACAATCTCCCGGATCAGGTTTTCTGCTTGATTCGGCACCCTTTTTTTAAACAGAAACAGCAGATCAACGTCGGAATGAATGCACTGCTCCTCCCGGCCATAGCCGCCCAGAGCGATGATGGCATACGGATTTTTGCTGATATCCATGCGGGGGCCGACCATGCTGGTCTCAAAGGCCTCGATGAAATAAGCATCCAGAATGCGGGCATGCTGCTTTAGAAAGTCCCGTACTTTTCCCTGGAAAAGGCGGTCAACCAATGCCCGGGTTTCCTGTTGCAGCTGGGTTGAGGCATGTACGTAAATGTTGTCCATATGAAATTAGTTGCCTTTTGAATTAATCATTTCCTTATGAGCAACATGTATGCCATTAAACGATTGTGCTTTTAAATCCTCATAATTTCAGTAAGTTATATAATTTTCAAGTAGAATATTTAAAAAGTGAACATTACAAAATTGGCAGAAATTGGCGAAAAAAATTACAAATTCGTAATGTTGAATATTTATTGTGTATTGTTTGGGCGATACTTGCTGGCAGGCGATAGATAGAAAATCAGTTATTTACTTTTTCTTTTTTACGTGTTTTCGAACTTTGCCGCTATCATGTTTAATTTCTAAATTTTGTTCTTTGCGTCTGGCAGATTTGGATTAAGGATTTTATTCGAAAACACTTTGGTAGATTTCTGTGACCCTTTTTTGCAGGAGGTCAAATTTTTCACGGGAGACCTTGGCCGGCTTTTCCTGGAGGCTGAGTTGATGCGCGACCGCGCGATAGATTAAATAGGCATGTTTGAGCTGATGGGCGGTTACCTCATCCATCGTACCGGTTTCAATCAGGGTTTGAAGGAGGCGAACATTGTCGGTCCATTGCAGCAGACCGGGATGTTTGTGTGAATTCAGCAGCACCAGAAACTGCACCAAAAACTCGATGTCGACCATGGCGCCGGCGTCCTGCTTGAGGTCAAACAAGCCCGCCTCCGGTTTTAGCAACTCTTGGCGCATTCTTTCGCGCATACGAGTGACTTCTTCCTTTAGTTCGGGTCCCGACCGCTGTCGTGCGAGTACTTTGGAGCGGATCTTTTCAAAGCGTTGGGCAATAAGGTCATCGCCGCATATCGGTCGGGCCTTAATCAGCGCCTGATGCTCCCAGGTCCAGGCTTCCGCTATCTGGTATTCGCTGAAAGCATCAATGTGGCTGACCAGAATGCCCGAACTGCCGCTGGGCCGCAACCGCATGTCGATTTCGTAGGCCTTACCGGCCCGGGTATGCGCCGTAAGAATGTGGATGACGCGCTGACCGAGGCGGTTAAAGAATTGAGCGCTGTCGATGGCTCTCTTACCGCCGCCGGTTTGCTCATGGGTACCGGCATGCAGAAAAACCAGATCAAGATCCGAACCGTAGCCGAGTTCCAACCCGCCCAATTTGCCGTAAGCGATAACGGCGAATCCCCTCAGACAGGGTTTGTTGCCCAGCCGGCAGTCAGGGGCGCCATGTTTTGACACCAGGTGGTTGAAGGCCAGATCAACCACTTCATTTAGAATGATTTCGGCAATCTCGGAGAGATAATCGCTTACCCTCATCAGCGGTAAGGTGCCGGTGACATCGGCCGTTGCTACCCGCAGAACATTGATCTGTTTGAAAATGCACAGCTGTTCAATCTGGTACTCAAGGTCATCCGGCGGTATTAATGCCAGGCGGTGCTGCAAGCCCTTTTTCATCTCGTTTTTTTGCGGTGGTTGATAGAGGGTGCGCGGGTCAAGCAGTTCATCCAGCAGCACCGGATGGCGCGCCAGAAACGAGGCAATCCAGGGGCTGGCATTTGAAAGTTTCACCAGATGGGAGAGGGCGGTCGGGTTTTCCAGCAGCAATGCCAGATAGCTGGTGCGTCTTTCAATGGTTTTAATTAGATCGATGATCCGGCGTAAGGTAATCAGCGGGTTTTCGCAGGTACCGATTTCTTTTAAAAACCGCGGCATCAATTTATCGAGACGCCGGCGGCCTTTAGGGCTCAACGCCCGTGTTTCCGGATCGTTTCTCAAATACTCGAGCAGCGGCAGTACTTGCTCCGGTTGATCGTAACCCAGCGAGGCAAGCGTTTGACCGGCCTGTCGGCTTTCGGTCACGTTTTGCCAGATGCTATCCAGCGGAGCTTCAATTTTTTGGGGCCTGTCCCCGGCATCACCGGACTCCAAAAGCATTTGAAAATGACCGTGGACCCTGTCCCGATGATCGTCTAAGGCCGATTTAAATGACCCGGCACCAGCAAAGCCCATGGATGCCGCCAGGCGTAATTGACCGCTGTCACCAGGAGGCAGTTGGTGGGTTTGCTGGTCGGAATACTCCTGCAGCCTGTTTTCCGTATTGCGTAAAAACACATAGGCGTCGGTCAGTTCACGGCATACCTCCTGGGGAATATTGTGTTCCTCAGCCAGAGCTATGAGTACTTTTAAAATGCCGGTTTCCTGCAGGGCCGGTGTCACGCCGCCGCGAATCAGCTGGAAAATCTGACCGAAAAATTCGATTTCTCGTATTCCGCCCGGCCCGAGTTTGATATCGTTTGCCATGCCTTTGCGTTTGACTTCCAGGGCGATCATCTGCTTCATTTCCCTTAAAGATTCAAAGGCGCTATAATCCAGATAGCGGCGGTAGATAAACGGATGCAGCTGTTCAAGCAAAAAATTCCCGGCTGCTTTATCGCCGGCCACGGTTCTGGCCTTGATCAACGCATAGCGCTCCCATTCGCGACCCTGCTCCTGATAATACTGCTCTAGGCCGCCAAAATCCATGGCTAAAGGGCCGCTTTCGCCAAAGGGCCTGAGCCTTAGATCCACCCGGAACACTAAACCGTCCGGTGTTGGTTGACCGATCACTTTTATCAAACGGCGGCACAGCCGGGAAAAAAAATCTTCATTGCTCAGGCTGCTATCGGCGCCGCGGGTCTGGCCGCCCCTGGGATAGGTGAAGATCAAATCCACATCGGAGGAAAAGTTCAGCTCCCTGGCGCCCAGTTTGCCCAGCCCCAGAACCACCAGATGCTGTTTTGAACCATCGTCGGCCGTCGGTATACCGAATTTGTCACACTGCCACTGATAAAGTATTTTAAGGGTTTGCTCCAGACAGGCATCCGCAAAATCAGACAGGGCGCTCATGGTTTCGGTCAGATCCGCCCATTCGGCTAGATCCCGCCAGGCGATGCGGACCATCTCTCGGCGACGGTACTGACGTAAAACCTGGCTCAGCATATCCCCATCGCGTACACCGGCAAGCACTTGGCGGAGAGAGTTGGTGTAATCCAGCGGTGTATAACACCGACCCAGATCACCGCTGTTGACAAGATCGTCTAAGAAGGCAGGATCGCGGATGCAGTTTTCAGCGACAAATTCGCTAAACGCAAAAACTCGGTTCAAGGCGGACAATATGTCGGAGTCTTGTGGCGGCTCAAGATTGGCTGCCTCAGAGGAATTATTAAATTCTTCCCATTTTCTCTTGGCATCTTCAATCAATGCTTCTGGTAGTTCATTGAACTGTTTCATCCCACTATTCAATATATCCCTTAGCCCTCCAATCTTTCAGGCGCCGATAAGCATGTTTGGCGTAGTCGCCTTTTTGCACCATTTGCAGATAATATTGATATTCTTTTGCAGCTTCTGGAATATGCTCCATTTTTTCCTGAGAATAGCCCTTAAAGAAAATGGTGTTAGGATTACTGGGCAGCAGTTTTTCACAGGTGTTAAATTCTTCGTATGCTCCTTCGAAAGCCTTAAGTTTTATTTTTGCGATACCGCTGAGATAATAAGCCTGAGCTTCTTGCGGATAGGCTTTTTGAGCCATTTCAGCATATTCGCGGCCCACAGCCCATTTTTGTTGAAGAAGCTGAGACCTTGCCATGAGTACCAATCCGGCATAATCATCGGGAGATTTTTTTAAAGCCTTTCGAAAATGATCGTCGGCAGTGTCATATTTTTTTTTCATCATACTTTCTTGGCCTTTTTGCATCTGCTCGATGGCACCTTTCTGCGCCCGTAATTTGGCAATATTGTCCATATATCGTTCTCGGTACAATGGCTTCTTCTGTGCGGATATATAGGTAGTCTGTGCCTCCTTAACGGCGGTTTGGTAGCGTTCGTCACTCATGGGATGGGTGGCAAACAATAATTCAGTAGCGCTGAGTTTACGTTTTGATAAGTTGTTTAGCATATCCATCAATCCGACAAATCCATCGGAGCCATAATCGGCCTCCACCATATAATTCATACCTAATGCATCCGCCTCCCGCTCATTATCCCGACTGTAATAAGACAGCAAGGCTCCGGCTCCGATCATGCCAAGTTGTGACGTCAGCTCGCCCATCGCTTTGCTTTGAGTCATTGCCGCAATTGAAGCTAAACCCACACCTAACTGCATGACATTGCCTTTCGATTGCTGTTCGGCCGCATGCCGAGCATTCACATGGCCCAGCTCATGACCCAGCAATCCGGCTAATTCGGCTTCGTTATCAATTTTCAGTAAAATTCCCCGAGTTGCAGCAATGCTACCGCCTGGAAATGCATAGGCATTGACATAGGTGGCATTGACCACCCGGAACGAATAAGGCATGTGTGGGCGATGCGTGCGTACTGCCAATTTTTTTCCAACCTGGTCAATATACCCATTGAGCTTTTTATCCTGAACCGTGCCATAATCTGCAGAGAATTGATATGGTGAGTACAGTTTGTCGATCTGGATTTCTTCTTCTTCAGACATCAGCATGAACTGTTGTTTACCGGTAACCGGATCAGTTGCGCATCCGATCACCAATCCACCGGCGAGCATCGATGAAAGCCACAGAAACTCCCGACGGGTCAATTCATCCTTTGTTGAAGTTGGTGATAGATGGCCACTCATAGAACCCCCCTGACCCGGACAAGCCGGGATTGAATATTGAAAATTAAATATTGAATATTTATGGATGTCGCCCTGCTCCACCCTATTTAAAATTGGAAAAACACCTTAAATATTCAATATTCAATCGAAAATATTCAATCTTTACGGGATCATTTTGTAAGTTTCCATTAATCGATTTCCCAGCGTTGCCGCAAGCTGCTTCAAAAAAATTATGCCGTTGGCCGGATCTTCTTCCAGCACTTTGCCAAGTTCTTGGCGGTCGGTTACCAGCAGCTTGGTCGGTTCCACGCACTCTGCCGAGGCCGAATAGACGTCTCTTCCGATTAAGCTGGACCAGCCAAATGCTTCGCCGTTTTGCCCGACATCGTAAACCACCTGACCACCCTCGCCAACACTCAACTTTACATGTCCGTTAAGCAGGATGTAAAAGTGGCGAGCCTCATCATTTTCATGAAACAGTATATCTCCTTTTTCATGGGATATCATTCGAGATATATCCATGATTTTCTTAACGAAATCCATGCTTGTTCCCAAAAGGAGGTCTGATTGCTTGATATACATAGCCGCTCCCTTATACACAGCGCTATAAATGATTGAAGATTTTCGATTGAAGATTGAATATTTAAGGTTCGCCTTCGGCGTATCATAGATATAAAGCAAATATAAAATAAAGCGTCAGGCATGTCAAAATAAAAGGTTGGTATATATGGATTCAAAGGTTCCCTCCTGCGCCCTGTGGGCTTCCGACTTCGCGCTTCGAGCTTGGGGCTTCGCCCTTCGGGCTACGACCCCACAAGACGACAGGACGGAGGGCAGGCAGGGTTCAAAGGTTAAGATGTGATTATTACATTTTTGTAACATAGCTGTGCATTAACCAACATTAATGCATTTCTAATTTAGCGTCGGGCTCGATTCGGGTTTCCACGCCATTTACAGGGGAATGAAATATATTAAATTTAATATTTTCCTAATCCGAAAAAAATGGTATAGATACTGGTTCGTAATATCGAATATTATAATTGGGCGTCTAAGTCGTTTTCTTGGATTAAACATAAACCATGCCCATACGGGCACTACAAAAAGTGTTGGACGGCATTGTGAAAAAATATCAACGTTTTGCCCCCGTCATGTTGACAGGGATACCAGCCTATCAAATGCCCCCGTCTTTTAATTGCATGCCCGAATATGTTTTAGTTTAGTCTTTCCAGGGTGTTGGGTTGTCCCCGGTTGCGAATATCGGGATACCCGGCATAAATAACCCGATCGATTCAATGCTTTGACAATTTAATGCCGGGTATCGCCGGCGGAAATTTCCATCCGGCGACCTGGTGGTAAAAGGAGAAACAGCGATGTGCCGTCTATTTTCCATAACCAGCAAAGATCCGTTGTCTCCCATGGTTGCCCTGGAGGCCCTCGATGTTATGCGTGAAGGTCATGACTGTTCCGGTGTTGGAATTTTTTTACGTGATCTGGCCGGACCGTTCGAGGAGATCAAGGATGCACCCATTTTATCCGGTATTTTCAGCGATTCCGGGATCAGGCGCCTGGATTCTTTTATGATGGATATCGGTTTTATGACCAAATACAAGATATCCATTAAATTGCCCAAGGTGCCGCCGCCGGGTGTACCCAAGCGTGATGTTTATTTGGTCCGCGCATATGAATATCCCGAGGAATGGGAAGATTTAAGCCAGGACGAATTGTATGAAAGGCTGTTGATGATCCGGCTGCAGCTCAGAGCCATGGGCGAGGAAAAAAACGACATGATCGTTTACTCCTTCTGGCCGGATGTAATTATGATCAAGGAAATCGGGGACCCGATGCTGGTGGCGGAGCATTTAAATCTTGATCGCAAGGAGCTGCATGCCCGGGTGATCATGGCCCAGGGCCGGCAGAACACCAACTATGCCATCACGCTGTATGCCTGTCATCCGTTTTTTATTCAAGGCTACTCAACCATGACCAACGGGGAAAATACCGCGTTTGTTCCGATCCGATCCTATCTCGAATCGCGGGATTTTTCCGGATACAGCGGTTATCAATCGGATTCGGAAGTTTTCACCCATATCCTGCATTATACGATCAAAAAGCTTGGTCTGGGTATCGAATCCTATAAGCACATTATTACCCCGTTGCAGGATAACGATCTTCAAAATCATCCCAACGCCTATTTTTTAAAGAATCTGAAACAAACCTGCCGGCAGTTGATCATCGATGGACCCAATTGTGTCATCGGTTGCCTGCCGGATCACAGCGTTTTTATGGTGCAGGATCGCAAGAAACTCCGGCCGGGAGTGGTCGGCGGAAGACCCGGAATGTATGCGTTTGCTTCGGAAATTTGCGGCCTGGATTCTGCGATTCCCAATCGCGATAAACACAGCGACTTTCAGCCGATGCACTTGGATACGGTCGTTGTCGGTCCGGATCGACAGGAGGTGTCAATATGCTCCCAGACAGACCCATTAGCCCTTCCACATTAAGTGTTAAAGATCTTCCGTGGCAGATTATATGGGATAAAGATAAATGTACGCTTTGCGGCAAATGCACGGCCGTGTGCCCCGTCAATTCAATTGAGTTCGGGGTGTTTCGCAAGCGCGAGTTTAAGCCGCCGGTAGGATTTACGGAGGCGCCCGCCGGTGTCTATAAATCGTACTACGGTATTCGCCAGAAAACCGATCCGGCTTATAAGTGTGTGGGTTGTGCCATGTGCAACATGGTTTGCCCCAACGATGCCATCGCGCCGGCCCGCGCGGATGAGACCGACAAACTGCGTTTTCATGGCGACCGGGGCGGTCAGGCCCGCCGCCGAGGCGGGCGGCGCAATGTCCAAGGCGGGGTATTGGATCAGCTAAAATTTATCCGAATTTCAATGTTAACCGACCCCGCCTTGGATGCGGGACGCCACGAATTTGAAATGCGCACCCTTCTGGGACGGATATTGTCCCCCGAGGACAATCTGAAGTTTATGCAAACCAACGGCTGGATTCCACCGGTTCGAGAAATCTACCCGCTGGTGATCGGCAGCATGTCATTTGGCGCCCTGTCGCCCACGATGTGGGAAGGTCTTCAAATGGGGATCGCCTACCTCAACGAAGAATTGGGTATGCCGGTGCGTATCTGTACCGGTGAAGGCGGATGCCCGCCGCGCCTGTTGCGCTCCAGGTTTTTAAAATACGTTATATTGCAGATCGCCAGCGGATATTTCGGCTGGGACGAAATTATTCATGCCATACCCGAGATGAAGGAAGATCCCTGTGCCATCGAAATCAAATACGGGCAGGGTGCCAAGCCCGGTGATGGCGGCCTGTTGATGTGGTACAAGGTCAACAAACTGATCGCCGCCATTCGAGGCGTGCCGACCGGTATCAATCTACCCAGTCCACCCACCCATCAAACCCAGTATTCGATTGAGGAATCCGTGGCCAAAATGATCCAGTCGATGTACATGGCCTGGGGCTTCAGGGTACCGGTTTATCCGAAAATATCGGCGACTTCAACATCACTGGCTGTCTTAAACAACCTGACGCGCAATCCTTACGCCGCCGGTCTTGCGATTGACGGAGAGGACGGCGGGACGGGTGCCGCCTATAATGTATCCATGAACCACATGGGGCACCCCATTGCCAGCAACATCCGCGATTGCTATCTGAATCTCGTTAAAATCGGCATGCAGAACCAGGTTCCGCTGTTTGCCGGCGGCGGCGTCGGCAAAACCGGGAATCTGGCAGCCAATGCCGCGGCGCTCATTATGATGGGAGCCAGCGGGGTTCAAATCGGAAAATATATCATGCAGGCCGCGGCCGGATGCCTGGGATCGGAATCAGATCGCTGTAATATCTGCAATATTGGACTTTGTCCCAAAGGGATTACATCCCAGGATCCGCGTCTTTATCGGCGCCTGAATGCTGAAGATGTGGCCCAGCGAGTGGTGGATGTGTACCTGAGTTTTGATACCGAGCTGAAGAAAATAGTCGCGCCACTGGGACGTTCCACCTCTTTGCCGATCGGGATGTCGGATGCGCTGGGAATCAATGACCATGCTGCGGCTGAAAGGCTGCAGATTAAATATGTGGTGTAGATTCAGATGACAGATATCAGAAGACGGAGCTCAGAGGACAGAAGACAGAAGGCAGATATTGGGTTTCAGGTGTCTGGTTTCAGGTGTAAGGTGTAAGGCAGAAAGCAGGTGTAAGGTATAAGGTTTAAGGTATCGGGTCGATGGCAAGGGACTTTTATTAAATTAAAGTTTGTTTGCAGACCTTTCACTTTACACCTTATACCCTGTGCCCTATACCATTAATTTTTTCGCAACGATCTAAAAGAATACAAAGGAATTCGTCTGAATAAAGAACTTGGAGTAGGGATATGTCTAACCAGGAAATAAAAGGCAATTCAACCTTGCATAGGATCAGCGGGAAAGTTGCCGGACAACGTGTTGATTCTCGGATTATTGAAGAACAGATTCAGGCGGCAGTGCAACAAGGACACCGGAACCTGCGAATCGAGGCTTACGGCCAGCATGGCATCGGCGGACGACTGTGGCGGGCCGATAATGAAGCGGTCCACATTGAAATCATCGGCCAGCCCGGACAACGTGTCGGTTCCATGGGATTTGCCAATACCTCGATCGATATCCACGGGCCGGCGTCCGATGATGTGGGATGGTTGAATGCCGGAGCTGAGATCGTGGTTCATGGCAATGTCGGCAACGGATGTGCCAATGCCATGGCCCAGGGGAAAATATATGTTGCCGGCAACGTCGGCGCCAGGGGCATGACCATGACCAAACAAAACCCGCGTTTTGATCCACCCGAGCTTTGGATTTTGGGCTCGGCCGGCGATTACTTTGGTGAATTTATGGCCGGCGGCATTGCGGTGATTTGTGGCTATGAAGCACAAAACAGTGAAAATATTCTCGGCCACCGGCCGTTTGTGGGAATGGTCGGCGGAAAAGTGTTCTTCCGCGGCCCACATGGCGGTTACAGTGACTCTGATGCCAAGTTGGTCACCCTGGGTGATGAAGATTGGAACTGGCTGCTTGAAAACATCCGGATTTATCTCGATCGCATCGGGCGTTCAGAATTGATCGTCCCATTTTCGGATCGCAGCCAGTGGCAGTTGCTTGTTGCTCGTGCGCCCCAGGAAAAAATCACCCGTCCGATGCGATCGATGGGATCATTTAAAGCGCAAGTCTGGGATCAGGAACTCGGTCAGGGTGGACTTATCGGGGATCTCACTGAACTGGACCGCAGTCCGATTGCGCTGATAACTTCAGGACACTTGCGGCGTTTTATTCCGCTGTGGGAAAACCGGACGTATGCCGCACCCTGCGAGGCATCCTGCCCCAGCGGGATTCCCGTGCAGGAGCGCTGGCAATTGATCCGGCAGGGCCGGGTTGATGAGGCCGTCGATTTGGCGCTGGCCTACACACCTTTCCCGGCAGCCGTATGCGGATACCTGTGTCCTAATTTGTGCATGCAGTCATGTACCCGGCAGATTTCCGCCATGGCGCCGGTGGACACCACCCAGCTGGGCCAGGCAAGCATCAACGCAACTTTACCGGAGTTGCCGCCGGAATCGGATAAGAAAATTGCGGTCATCGGCGGCGGACCGGCCGGTATATCTGTTGGCTGGCAGCTGCGTCTAAAAGGACATCAGGTTGTCATTTATGAAATGGCGCAAGATATCGGTGGTAAATTTAGCCGCGTTATTCCTGAAAGCCGCATTCCAAAAGAGGTTATTACTACCGAACTGCAGCGGGTTAAAGCGGTCTTAGCGCATGTTCATCATCAGCAACCCCTGGCGTCGCAAGACGTCAAACAGCTGCGCGAAGATTTCGATTTCGTGGTGATTGCCACCGGCGCACAAAAACCCAGGACGTTGCCGATACCGGGCAATGAGAGAGCCCTGACGGCGCTGGAATTTCTCGAAAAGGCCAAGTCCGGTGCGGCTAAAGTCGGCCAACATGTCGTTATCATCGGCGCCGGCAATGTGGGGTGTGATGCGGCCACCGAAGCGCATCGTCTCGGTGCCAAACACGTTACACTGCTGGATGTGCAGGAGCCGGCATCCTTCGGTAAAGAAAGAGAAGCCGCCGAAGAGATCGGTGCACAATTCAAATGGCCGGTGTTCACCAAGGAGATTACCGATAACGCAGTGACATTGACAGACGGCGAGCAAATTGCGGCCGAGACGGTCATCATCTCCATCGGTGATGTGCCGGATCTTGAGTTTGTGCCGGATGACGTGGCAGCGGAAAACGGTTTCGTAAAAGTCAACCAGCGTTTTTTAACGACAGATCCCAAAATATTTGCCATTGGCGATGTCGTCAAACCCGGGCTGCTGACCGATGCCATCGGCGCCGGCCGGATAGTCGCTGAGACCATCTGCGATATTTTTGAAGACAAGCCCCTGGAGGTTAAAAGACGCGAAATGATCGACCGCAACCGCATTACGCTGGAATATTTCGATCCCCGGGTAACTGAATACAGCGATCTGGACCACTGTGGGTCTCAATGTTCATCCTGCGGTGCTTGCCGGGATTGCGGGATTTGCATAGCGATCTGTCCGCAGCATGCGATCAGTAAAACGGAGCAGGAAGGCTCTGAATATGAGTATGTGGTGGATGAAGATCTTTGCATCGGCTGCGGCTTTTGCGCCGGCGCTTGCCCGTGCGGGGTGTGGGACCTGGTTGAGAATACACCGATTGGGTAAGGGCTCTGTTTTGAAAAGCGAACCGCAGAATATCGAATAATGAATATCGAATGCCGAAGTAAGGTATTCTATCATTTATATTTTTATTAAAAAAAAGTGATAGAGCATAGCGATTCATTCCTTCGACATTTTGCGGTTCAGTATTCTGCGGTTCGATATTCGCTTTTAATAATTTTGCGATTATTTTCTACGTATGATTTAATATAGTACTAAAAAACGTCCAAAGAGGAGTCTATTGAATATGACCGACTTTGATAAGCCTCGCGAAGCCTGTGGTATTTTTGGTATTTGCGGACACCCGGAAGCTGCGCCGATAACCTATTTCGGATTGTATGCTTTGCAGCACCGGGGGCAGGAAAGCGCCGGTATCGCGGTTTGCCGGGACGAGACGATTGTTGAACATAAAGGCATGGGGCTGGTATCCGACGTGTTCACAATGGACCGGCTGCGTGAGCTGGCAGGCGCCTGCGCCATCGGCCACGCCCGCTATTCCACAACCGGCAGCTCGGTTTTGACCAATGCCCAGCCGTTTTTGGTTCGTCATCGACATAAATCCTATGCCGTGGCCCATAACGGCAACATCGTCAATGCCCACGCCTTGAAAAATGAGCTCGAGCAGGCAGGTTCCATCTTCCAAACCACCATGGACAGCGAAATCTTTTTGCACCTTTTTGTTAAAAACCTGGTTTACGGGTTCGAAGATGCGCTGGTGAAGACGGTATCCAGGCTGAAGGGAGCATTTTCCTTTGTGATGCTGACAAGCCGGGGAGAAGTTATCGGAATAAAAGATCCATCCGGTTTCAGACCACTGGCCCTTGGCAAATTAAACGGAAATTATGTGCTGGCATCCGAAACCTGTGCCTTTGATCTGGTTGAAGCGGAGTTTATACGTGAACTGGATCCCGGTGAAATTGTCATCATCAACGCCGATGGAATAAAAAGCATAAAAACTCCGGTTGCCGCCCGGCGGGCTTTCTGCATTTTCGAATTCATTTACTTTGCACGGCCCGACAGCACTATTTTTGGACAAAATGTTTATCTTACCCGCAAAGCCTTTGGTCGGCGCCTGGCTCAGGAGGCACCCGTTGAGGCTGATATTGTGATGCCTTTTCCGGATTCAGGAACGTATGCGGCCCTGGGATACTCCGAGGAATCGGGTATTCCGTTTGAGATGGGGATGATCCGCAACCATTATGTGGGGCGGACATTTATTCAACCGACCCAGAGTATGCGCGATTTTGGTGTCCGCATTAAACTCAATCCGGTTAAAGAACTGCTCAAAGGCAAAGATATCATCATCATCGAAGATTCGATTATCAGGGGCACTACCATTAAAACCAGGGTAAAATCCTTGCGGGAGTTGGGGATCGGCAAAGTGCACATGCGCGTCAGCGGTCCGCCACATCGTTTTCCGTGCCATTACGGGATCGATTTTTCAACCCGGGGCGAGTTAATTGCCGCCCGCATGGAGGTCGACGAGCTGACCGATCATTTGGGACTGGATTCCCTGTATTATCTCAGCATCGATGGGCTGCTGGAAGCCAGCGGGATTGACAATCCCCTGGAAAATTTTTGCAAGGCCTGTTTTGACGGCAGTTATCCGGTGGATTTTGATGCCAATTTGTCTAAAGGCTGCCTGGAAGGCGCCTGAGGACTCATCATTCGACGCTCGATATTGATCCCCTGGCGCTGGAATTAAAACCAATCGAATGCCAGTTAGACGCCTAAAATATATACTAATATCAGCGATACGGCCGAATTTCCACTTGCCCTTTCATAAAATGCGGTATAAAATAAGTTGTTGGATTATTGGCGATAGTTAACGGCTGGAGGATGACATGCTCGAATCGAAGTATTTGAAGGATAACATTGAAAATATTCAAAAACTTTTGGCAATTCCTGCCCTCAGAAATTTTGAAACCAAAAGCCTTCAAAAATTACTCAGGTTAAGTAAAATCAGAGAATATGAAGATGCTGAACTGATCATCAAGGAAGGTGATCTGGATCCATGGCTATATTTTATGCTTTCCGGTAAATTGCGGATCAGCAAAGAAGGCATGGAGATTATTACCATTGATAAGAAGGGCGAAATTTTCGGAGAGATGCGAATTATCGACAGTTTGAAACGATCGGCGTCGGTATATGCAGTCGGAAAAACGATTTGCCTGGCCGTTGATACCTCCGCCAAAAACAGAATTTCCGATCAAGATCCGATGGATGAAAAGTTGGACTTTCTGTTGTTATTATACCGAATATTTGCCGAATACATGTCCATCCGCCTGCGAGTGACCAATGAGGAATTGATTACCGCCAAAAAGAAAATCAAACGACTGCTCACTAAAATATGACCCAGACCCAGACCGTCGCCTTTTCGAAAAATTCCACCAACCTATTCTTTCACATTCTGACAACATGCAATTTAAAGTGCCGGCATTGTTATATCAATCCCGCGCAGCATGGCAAAAATAGCCTGCCATTGCCGACCATCAAGGCCTGGTTGGAAGCGTTTGCAAATAACAGCAACGCGAAAAATCTCATTTTTTTAGGCGGTGAACCCACCCTGCACCCGGAACTGGCGGCGGCCGCAAAGCATGCCCGCCGCCTGGGATTCGGCTCCATAACAATCGATACCAATGGATACCTGTTCGGCGATATCCTTTCCAAGGTCACGCCCGCGGACGTCGACTATTTCAGTTTCAGCCTGGATGGCGCCACCCGTGAAACCAACGATCGGATTCGGGGGGATGGTTCATACGATACCTGTCTTGAAGGTATTCGCAGGGCGATAGACAGGGGCTTTACGACAAGCCTTATCTACACCGTCAGCAGTCGCAATATTCATGAACTCGAGGTGATGGCGCCCCTGCTGGACAGCCTGGGGGTCGATAGATTTTTTATTCAAGTGATCGGTTTGCGGGGAAAATCTGCCATGGCACCGGATGCTTCTGAGTCCCGGAAATCACCTCAGGTTGCAAAATCCCAGTGGCTGGCGACCGTTCCCGGAGTTGCCAGAATGATTGCGGAGCGCGGCATTAGCGTCACCTATCCAAAAGTATTTTTAAGTTCTGCAGAAAAATTTGAATGTGCCGGCACGGTGGCCGACAATTATTTTGTGTTTCCCAATGGCAGAGTTTATCGATGTCCACTGTGTGAGGATTTTCCGGTCCACAGCCTGTGTTTTCAGGAAAATCAATTGGTACCGACCGCCAAACTCAACGAGCAGGATTTTTTTCAACTCGATATTCCTGAAGGCTGTGTCATGAATAAAATGATTCAGCCCCATAATATCAGTTACAATGAGGAGGGGTTGCCGGAGTACAAGATTGCTTGCTGTCTTCTTAAGGAGGAAGTCAGGGGAGGTTAAAACTTTCATCATTTGCTACTTCGCGCATACCGATATAAAATTCCAATTTTCAAATCCCAAATAACAAATAAATCTCAATTTCCAATACTCAATGACCAAAAAATATTATGCGCCGGTTAGCCTGGAATCCAAAGGATTCGGCGCCGAGTAAACTGGATGCCGGTCTGCAAAGGTATGACGAACAAAATACCCCGACCCCGCAATTATTTAAGGGTTTGGAATTTTGAATTTGATCTTTGGGATTTGTTTGATATTTGTTATTTGTGATTTGGAATTTATAATACTCCACCGCCACCATCTTGTATATTAGACAATGCCAACCATACGCCAGCAAATAATTGAGCTTTTAGCTGATAGGCAAATGGATGCCCGGGAGCTATCCGGGGCGGTGGGTGTTAAGGAAAAAGAAGTCTATGAGCACCTGGCCCACATCGCCCGCTCGCTGGCGGCCAGGGGAAATAAGCTTACTATCAGAGCCAGCGAATGCCTCAAGTGCGGCTATGTGTTTAAAGACCGCCGGCGCTTTACCCGTCCCGGCCGTTGTCCGCGCTGCCGGGAGTCACACCTCATAAATCCATCTTTTAAAATAACCTAACCGGGTTGAGACCTGGATTCAAACTTCTCATTAATTTTAATGCAAGATTCAGGTGAGAATTTAGGCCGGCTGATATTTATCAGGGAAGTGCCTGTTTTGCCGGTAGATGGATTTATTTCTGATACCACTTGCCGTTGGCATCCTGCAGCCATTCACCGGGTTGGGCTCTGTTGGCAAGTTGAATTGCGCGATGTTGGCCGACCACTTCAACCGTGGTTCCCTGCTGCTTGGCGATGGCGCCGTAAACCAACTTGCGGTCTTTGTTTTCGGCCTTGATCACATCAGCCGCTTCTTTCTTTTGGCCGACAAATTCCAGATAGCCCTTATTGTTTTCCCCGACGATGCCTTTGTCTTTAAGCGATTTAATGACCGGCAAACGTTCGATCATTCGCTGCTTGATCGCTTTTGAAGATGAATACGCGTTGGTGATCAAAACCGCCAGGATCAAAACCGGTAATATCGCAAAGATTGTTTTTCGTTTCATTTTTAAATCTCCCTGTTTGTCAAATCGCTGTGGTCACTTTTTATTCGGTAGCAGGTGATTTGGGTTCTACATTCTCTTCCGCATCATCAATATCACTAAAGAAGTCATCCAGAGCTTTGTCTACCTTAACATTGACGTCAATGGTAATATGAATCGGCTTAATTTCCACGGGCGCCACCTCTACTTTGTGCCGGGTGCAACCATTCGCAGCCAGCAAAGCAATTCCGGCCAGCAAAAACGATAATTTATTTATCATAAAATCGCTCCTTCACCAATTGAGTTAAAACCAATTGGGGGTTATTGGATCATATTAATGAGATCTTTATATTGCAGCAATTTGTTAAGAGGGAGCCGGAAGTTGACGTCGAGACGGATGCCCTGAAATTTCGATCCTTTGGCATTTGCTTCCACCTTCATAAATCCACCAATATCTTTACTGTAGACAAACGGAAGCGCTTGGGCGGGTTTACCGTCCATTTGCATCTGCAACAATAACTCTTCTCCCCGGGAAGTTATATTCAGCTTGGCCCATGAATAATCATAATCTTTTAAGGCTTCTCTGGCAAGTTCCATCTGGACATACTGAGGAGTATTTGGTGGGATGCCGGCTGTCAGAATATCTGTTCCGCTAAGATGAATTTTACCGCCTTCTCCCGGTGTCGAGAATAAAAACCCGTCGTCAAATTTAATTTTGCCGTTCGCATATTGCAGTGGTATGCGTCCATTCACGGATCCTTGACCCTCAGCTGCTGCGGCACCGAATTGTTCCAATACTTTTGCCAGATTAAGCCGGTCGCAGTAAAATGTCATGTGATAATTATCTGCTCCCGGAGACAGCCGGATGGATTGCGTCTCCACGTTACCGTCACACCATGAAAAATGCATCTTTTCAATTAGAATTGACCGGGCGGTTTCGATTTGGAAATCTATCCGGCCCTTTTGGACAACCAAATCTCCTAAAGATATTTTGTTAAAGTGAATTTGCTGTCCGGGAGCACTGCGAATGCTCGGCAACTCCGGCAAACTAAGCGACATGCGTATTCCGTCAAGCGCTAGCTTGTTTTTGGCCAGCGATAAATTGCCGTTATCAAGATCAGCACGAAGCACGCCGCTGAATCCATTCATATTGAAACCCAAATCGCCATCCAGTTGAAATTTTCCCTTGATGCGAATGCCTTTTGCATCCGGATAGAATATCCCCAGATCAATCTCCGGCGCATGGGCCGGGCGGGAGAGCTCGACATGAACGCTGGCATCGGCTGGTGCGTCAGTAAACAACCGGGATTCCCCCCTGAAATTCAATTTTATTCTGGGGAGCAAAGCACTTTGATGTCGACCCACAAATGTAAAACCAGTTGCTGTCTGGCGAATTTGACTGTTTACACTGCCAAGTTTCAGACCTTGGTATATCAGATTTGTAACCGAAATACTGCCTTTGGCTGTTTTTCCTCCCACCGGCCACGTGAAGGGTATCTTGCCCCGTGCGCCGCCGAACCGGGCGCCGGCACGAGAAAATCGACCGCCGGCACCGCCAAATTGAAGTACACCCCCTAAGGTTATTTGACGGACATCATCCCGGTTTAGTTTACCGGATATCGCAACATCGGAAATTTTAATTTCACCACCTTCTAATTTTATGCCGGTATTGGGCGCTCGAAAATCAAACCTGACTTCTGCGGAACCGTTCGGCGTATTTTCTTTTTGAGCGGTGCCCTTTAATAATAATTTTGGTATATTAATAGACTCGGACCCGGAAGCGATCCGGACTGCCGGAGCCGTCAGCATATATGCGGCGTCAATTTTCCCGGACGCTGCTGTGGCTGAAATATTAAATTCAGGGATTGATGATGTTATGATAAATGGTCCAACCATTAAACGGGCAGCTGCGACGGCTGAGCCTTCAGATTTTTGATTTGAGACGTTACATTGCCATTCGCCGGATTGATGATAAATTGCTGAAAAACGACCCCGCAACGGTATCGGGTCCTGGAATTTTACCGGCAACAGATTTTGCCTGGTTTGGGTTGCTGAATGCAGAACTGCGCTAAAATTGCCGGAACTTTCGAGCGCTGCTGCATTCCGTTTAATCGTGCCGTCAATTTCCGCCAGGGTCAGGGGTACGGGGGCAACCATCGATATCCTGCTGCCGGTGAATTGCCATTCATTGCCGCTTTTCCCGGTCAGGTCGATGCGGAAGGGAACCGCCTTGTCTTCAGCGGTCAAGGCATTTTGAAGTTGAATTTCCCCGGCCATTATTTTTCCATGCTGCAGCGTCAGCGACGCATTGACCGATGAGATCCGCAAAGGCTCCCACAACACTTGCGCTTGGCCATGCAGGGTCAACTCACCGGACAGCATAAGATCTGCAATCTGGCCGGTTAAATCCGCAAAGCGGTCCAATTTCAGGGCCGCTGAGTTGATATCGACCGCCGCGCGGTGTTGCGGTCGATCTACTTTGATCGAGGCTGTGATTTTTTCTCCCCGGGGATAAAAAAAGGCCACAACATCTAAAACGTTATATTCGGAATCCTGCGGTACGATATCGAATTCAAAGGGGATCCTGTAGAATTGCTCATTATACCCTAAATTTATTTGCGAATCACGTATTTGCAGCCTTTCGAAAATAACCGGCGGCGATGTATCATTTGAGGTCGGTACTGTTTTCTCCCGTCGCTGCCCGGCGGCAATCTTCTCAAGATCAACACCACGCAACTTAAACAGGCCGTTGGCCAATTCGCCGTGCAGGTCGATGCCGCTCAAGGTTACTTTTGAAATTTTTTGTTGGTAAAGGCTTCGGGGAGAATAGTCGACCTGCACGGAACGGATAACAACGGCCGGATTTTCTTGCGATCCAATGCGCAAATCTGCCAGATCGGCACCATAGAACCCGATGTTGCGGACGTTGACTGCAAAATCGGAGAGGCCGGCATCCGCTGCAAGTTGTGGAATAATTCTGGTTTCTAAATAGAATGGCAGATAGAAATAAGCGCCGGTCAAGAGACAGACCAGCAGCAGGCCGAGCAAAAAGATAAGACCCCCGGTAATGGCTATTTTACGTTTTAGCGACATGCTTGCTCAGACCTAAACTGGGCTGGTGAAACGAAATAAAAACTGGATGATAGTTAAAGCCACCTTATGAGTGGGTTGATCACCTTAGTGTTAAAATTTTTGAATAAAAGAGCTGCGCGTCATCCCGGCACCTACGGAATCGTTTAGAATCACTTTGGCCTGTCTTAGCCGGTCGAGGTTGGTGTTTATTTTAAAACCTTGAATTTCACCTGCCCGGAGCGCCCCCCGCTTCAGATCATAGGGCAGCCGCTGCATACACACCACCGAACAGTTCCCGCGCTCGTGAACATTGGTTACCATTTTGTTGGCAAGTAAATCTGCAACCGCAGCCTTAATATGCTGTGGGTCCTCATCGAGAACCTGTGCCAAGGTCAATGGAATCATGGCAAAGTTAGCCTGATGTTCAATAACCAGGTCAAAATTATCCAGGCTGAGGCCGTTGGGTGCAAATAGATCGGTTAAATGGGTTTTCGCTCCGCGGGTGGCATATAAAAAAACGCCTTTGCCGTTCATATCCCCATAGATTTCATCCCCGGCAGCCACGGCCTGGATATAATTGCCAAAGCAGCCATGGGTTCGGGTTAAGGTATCGACAATGCCGGTTTGGGGTCTTTTAAAGGCAAAATCTTCTCCGCTGTGAAGCATAACCGTTCCGTTTGAATCCGGCCCCAGATAAACAGATACGACGTTTTGGTATTTGCCGGATTCGACATAGGCCTTGGCGATTTGTGCCACCCGTTCTTCTCCGGCACCGAGGGTCATAATATCAAAGGCAAAGGACTTAAAATTTTGGTCATAGAATTCAATGGCTTCCTTGAACCGGCTGAATATACCGGCCGCGGCCTGCTCCGGGTACATCAACTCCACCAGCGCCTGTTGAACCCTGGCCGCAGTGGCCGGGACTCGGTAAATGAGGCTGCCAAGGTGGTTGTCAATAATGATGCCGTCAATTTTATTGTTTCCGTTTAACTGAAAAATTGCATTCGCAATTTCAGGTGCGAGGTCTTTTTTAATCTTAAATCTGTTTTGGTGGTGATTGGAATACCGTCCCGCCGTTTGGGCCCCCTGATTGGTTCTCAGGGCAGTAGCCACGGCATCATCGCCAAATATTATGTTGGCCGTATCATCGGGTGGAAAGGCCTTGGCGCGGTGAATATTCTCGGCACCGACGATAATCGAAATGTCACCGGCCCGGAGGAAACCGTTCAAGGAAAGCATAAAAGCAAGCTCAACCGAAACATTAAAGCCGGGGCATCCGGCATACAGATCGAAAACCTGCGCAGCGGGACAATTTTGGCGGATGGTGTCATATGGGTATTTGATCAGGGGTCCGGGGTCATATTTGTCGTCCCCCACATTGGTGGCGCCAATAACCAGTTTGACCCGGGAAAGATCGATGTCGTTTTTTTCGATCAGATCCTGCAAGGCTGTTACACCGATTCGTTCATCCGTACCGGCTACTTTTCGCGTTCGAACCCCCATTCTTTCTTCGATGGTTTTATTGTTTACCGGGATACCGCCTTTAAACTGCAACTGCTTTTGCTCATAAATTGAATTGTCAACCACCGTTCCGCCGTTCCATGCGCCGTAGGCAACAATCTCCAGCACCGATTCATTTGACATTCACATCCCCCTTCCTCAATTGTATAGGTATGATATAAGGATATCGGAAACTAATGTCAACTTGATTGAGAATCGGGTTGCGGGGTGCGTGTTGCGAGGTCCGTGGGCCTGAGAAACTTGGAAGTGGGGACGCCGAAGTCGAAAATGGAAGAACGGATTGATATCAATTTTAACTAAAGAACCGTGCACCTTTCATCTTATACCTTACACCCTATACCTTAAGCCTTATCCTTTATACCTGTTTCTTTTCCTGATACATTTTTCAAACATTAAACCTAAAGTTAATCAGGTCCCCATCTTTTACTGCGTAAGTTTTTCCTTCGAGTCTGACGGTTCCTTTTTTTCTGGCGGCCGCATGGGTTCCGGCTTCCATCAAATCTTCATAGGCCAGGACCTCCGCCCGGATAAAGCCCTTTTGCATATCCGAGTGAACGGCACCGGCGGCCTCGACTGCCGGAGTTTCTTTTTTTATGGTCCAGGCCCTGACTTCGTCTTTTCCGACTGTAAAAAAGGATATCAGTCCCAGTAGTTCGTAGGATTTTCGAATAACCCGGTCCGTGGCGGATTCGCTGATACGGAACTCGTTTAGAAATTCAGCGGCGTCTTGGGCGGACATCTGGGACAGTTCCTGTTCAAGTTTGCCTCTGATCAGCAGGCAATTTTCCGATTCGGTGAGGTCGCTGACTTCCGGCAGCCGGTCGTCATCGTCATCGTTGTTGAACAGGACCAGCAGCGGCTTGGCGGACAGGAAGGCAAAACCCCTCAATTTGCGGGCGGTTGCCAGATCTGCAATTCTTCGCAAGGGGATTTCATTTTCAAGGTTTTTGCGGCAATCGATTAAAAGGGCGTGCTCCTCCGGATCCATTTTTTTACCGCGTGTGTGATCATGTTCAATACGTTCCAGGCGTTTCTCCACCACCACCAGATCCGCCAGAATCAATTCCTGCTCCATATGCCTGAAATCCGCTTGAGGGGATTTTTCATCCAAACCGGTTGCCGCATGATTTCGGGTAACCTGGATTAGGGCATCGCAATCCCTGGCCGCCGTCCAGATACTTTGATCAGCAGCTTGATCTTTTTTGGTGCGGGCAGTGCCCGGCAAAAAATACTCAACCTGGGCATATATGGTCTTCTGCGGTTCATACATTTCACTTAACACGTCAATTCGGCTGTCCGGCACCCGGATGGTGCCGATTCGATCCTCTCCCTTGTGAACGGTTTCGGAAATATTTTTTGTCAGCGCCTCAAAAACCGTAGACTTGCCGGATTGCGGTAGTCCAATAATGCCAAGTTTCATATATTTCCTATTGCGACTTTTGAGTTGATTAATATTATGGCAGATTAGTTTCCCAACAACCCTTTCAGAGCGCCTTTGACGTTTTTTTCAAGGGGTTTGAGTTCCTTTTTTTCAAAGAGCTTTTGGGCTTCTTTGGATTCAACTATCTGTTTTTCGATATTTTGTTTGGCGGCCGCACTTAGATCCGGACGAAACTTGGGCGATGAGAAAGTGCCGGATACCAGTACGGGTACCATGAGGCCCGAACGCTGTGATGCATCGCCCTGACCTTTGATACTGGCAACTGCCTTGGGTTCTACCCGGAAGTCAAGCGTTTCTTTTACCAGATCAGCAGTTCCGGCGACAAGAATCCGGATAAACGGGGATTTGAGGCTGCTTGCCGGGGTATTGGCAACGCCATTTTTGATCGTAAACGGTATCGCCAGTTCGGTGAAATCGGTCCGCGGCCGCTGGCCGCCCTGGGTGCCCGCGCCAAAAGCAGATTGGACATTGCGGGCCATTGATGCCAAATCGATACCGACGATGGCACCGTCATTGAACCGCAGGTCGCCTTTGCCGTTTAAGGTTTTCTTGATTTGGTAAGGCGCATCGCCAACCATGGTCAATTTGATATCGGCATTGGTGCGTCCTTCCAGAAAGTCTTTCTCTAATACGTCCTTCAGCAACGGATTAACCTGGATGTCATTGATTCGCAATTTTAGGTCACTTCTAGGGGTATTTTGGGCGACATTCAGTACGGCCTTGCCGGTCACATTGCCCTGGTACATTTTTAATTGCATGGGATCGAGCTTGATTATTCCATCTTTGGCTTTGATTTGAAGCAACACATCCTGAACCCTGGCCTTGCTCACCGTCAGTTGGCCGATTTTTGCCGTACCGTTCAAAATCATGCGGCGCAACGGGGTGTAATCGGGCCTCTTGGCGCTGGATTCGGCTTTGCCGGAGGATTTTTCCGCTGCCGCTTGATCGCTTGGCGGCGGCATATACCGATCCAGGTTGATTTGATCCAGATCCAGATCAAACTTCAAATTCGGCCGCGAAAATTCTGAAGCAGCCGCAGAAAAATTCAGTTTGGACTGGTCCAGACTCATGGTTCCGTTGGTTAGGGATACTTTGCCGGCATCGGCTTTGACATGGGTTTTGAGGGCGAGACTGTTCAGGGCCTTTGGATCGGATGTTTTCACCGGAAAGTCCTGGCCCAACTCGGCCACCAGCTTACGCGGAGAAAATTCAGCGATTTCGATGTCCATATTGACAGCGGGATTGGTGAGTGGATTTTCGAGCGATCCTTTCAAGCGCAAGGCCAGCTGTTTAAGTGCCTTCAAAGATAAATCGATGGGAATGGTTGCGGCCTGAAACACCCGGCCCAGGGGACCGACCGAGCCCTCTATTGATATCGGTTTTTGATCTACCAGAGCAGAGAAGGTCAGCGTGACGGGTCGCTCCAGGGAGACGTCTTTCAGGGCCAGATTGATCTGCGAGATCTCTTTGCGGATGCCGGTGGTGCGGTCGTCCCAAAGCGCCGACCCATTTTGAATCGCCAGGTTTCCTACGGTCAGGGCACTGATTGGTAGTTCAAACTTGCCGGTATCTTCTGGCGGGACTTTTTCTTCTTGCCGGGTGGGGGTGTCTTTAGATGGCTGCTTCGGCTGCTCCCAATTGGCCCGCCCTTTTTTATTTTTTATCAGAATAAAGCGCGGTTCGTTTACAACAAAGCGTTTGATTTGAATATCTTTGCTGATCAGCGGTAAGAGTTTTATGCGAACTTCAAAGGATTTGACCGTAACGAAATCTTTATCAGCGAATCCAGCGGGATTGCCCAGGCGCAGATCTGAAAAAGAAACCCCGGCCCACGGAAACAGGGAGAGTCGAAGATCATCCCCCACTGAAAAAGGGCGACCGGTGGCTTCAGTCACTTTGCTTTCAAGCATAGGCTTATATTTCTGTACGTCAACGAACATGGGAATGAGCAACATCGCGGCAATGATGACCAGCGCGAGACATCCGATGATAATCGCACCCCATTTAAAAAAGCTTTTCATGATTGTTCTCCTTGCGAGAATGAATTTTGATGGCTTCTATCACATGGGGCGCGATGTTGTCGACAATGACCTGGTAGCCCTCGGCGGTGGGGTGAATCCCATCCGCCTGGTTCAAATCCCGGCTGGCGGCCACACCGGCCAGAAAAAAAGGAATAAAAATGACGTCTTCCGAGCGGGCAACTTCCGGATAGATCTCCGCGAAAGCGCTGGTGTAGTCTTGGCCCAGGTTTTGGACCATCTGCATCCCTCCCAACACGACCGTCACATTTTTTTCATTGAGCGACTTGAGGATGGTGCGAATGTTGGATTTGATCAGCTCGGGGTCGATGCCCCGGAAACCGTCATTGGCCCCGATAACCAGAATGACAATATCCGGTTTGAGGGTCAACACCCAGTTGATTCTTGAAAGGGTTCCGCTGGAAGTTTCACCGCTAATCCCGGCATTGACGACCTGGTACCGATATCCCTGCTCCCCCAATCTTTCTTCCAATACTGCCGGATAAGCTAATTCTTCCTGCACTCCCAACCCTTCGGTCAGACTGTCACCGACAGCCACGATGACTCCTTCATATTTTTTTTCAAGCTGCGCTTTAGCAGGGGCGGTTGGCTCTTCGCTGCAACCGATAGCCATTAGTAGGGCCGGGATAGCAAAGAAAAAAAATATCTTAAAAAATTTCACTAAAATTTATCCTTAATATAGCCGGATATGGGTCCATTTGCCGGATTTATTCTACCGTTGTTCTTGTCTTCCATTCTCAAATATTTACACAATGCGCCATGCCCTTTGCGCCATGCGCTATGCCCTGCCAATCCACAATCCCAAATCCAAAATTCGCAATCGCGTCACTCCTGTGTCTGCTCCCGTAAAAACACCACCGGTTTTTTGCGCAGGATTGAAATCGAAGGCAACAATCCAATCGTTACCACCAGCAATACGGTTGCCATGACCAGTATAATGCTATCAAATATAAACGGCCGATAAGAAATATGCAAATCCATCGAACATATCAACCAGCTGCCCACCTGGGAGAGCAATAGCGCCAGGCAGGCACTTACCAGGCCCAGAACCAGATTTTCGAGTGTAAACACTTTGACCACGAAATTGCTCCTGGCCCCCAGGATTTTGTAGTAGACGGCTTCCTGAATTCTGGTGTAACGGGTCGCTAAAATCGAGCTGAGAATAATCAAAAGGCCGGCCACCATACTGAATGCAGCAAAAAATCGGATGATCAGGGACAGTTTTTTGACGACTGCTGTGAAAATCGTCAGCAATGCGGTGGTGTCAATTACACTCACATTGGGAAAATTTTCTGCAATTTTTGTTTGCAGACCGGATATTTCCGGCCGGGCAACCTTAACGGCCGTAAATATGGTCTGGGGTGCATCGCGTAAGGCATTTTCAGGGAATACGAAATAGAAAAACGGGCGGATCGATTCCCGGGTCCGGGATCGAATGCTTGAAATTCTGGCCTGCAGCGGTACGCCCTGGATTTTAAACGTAATGCGATCACCTATTTTCATGGGCCCGATATCAGCCACGGTATCCATTACGGAAACCTGAAGGTCTCCCCAGTCTTCCCGGTGCAGACGGCTGCCTTTGATAACGACTTCATCTTCCAGCAGGTAATTGCGGTAGGTGAGGTTAAACGTGCGGCCCAGGTTGTCGCCGCGTCGCCGCCGTTCCTGCTGTCGATTAATCTTTTTGCCTTTGATAGACAGGATTTTGGCCCTGATAATCGGAAAGTATTTTGTCGGTACTGCCAGCGTCTTTGAAAATGCCTCCAGTTGGGCCGGCTGAATGTCGAGAAAAAATACGTTCGGGGCGTCCTCGGGGTAGGACTGGATAAAATTGGCATCCAGGTTCTGTTCAATCAGGTATATGGCGAAGATCACGGACAGGGATGCCGTCAGGGTTATAATGATGGGCCGGGTGGCATTTTTGGGTCGAAACAGTCCTTTGACAGCTTGCCGGATCAACAGGGAGCGAACCTTGATCCGTTTGAGGATATACAAAACCGCAGCGGCCAGCAGGGTCGCCATCACAATCAGCAAAATGACGCCCGACACAAAATACAGCGCAGTTTTGAGGTCTTTGACCTGCCAGAACACCAGCAGCATAAAGAAGGCAAATATTAAAAAAGCACTCAGATAAATGGCGGGACCCGCTTTGGCCCGGACGCGCTCTTTGCGGAAAATGATGACCGGTTTGATGTCTTTTAATCGATGCAGCGGAATAAATGAGAACAGACCGACCACCAAAACCCCCAGGCAGAGTCCTTCAAAAACCGCCGCCCAGGATATAATCAGGGTGACATTTTCAGGTAAGAGACCGCGGAACAGGACATCCAGCACATTCTGGAGGATAAGGCCGGTCAACAGCCCCAGAACCGTTCCCGTCAAACCGAGAAGGGTGAGGATAAAAATAAACTGGCGGGTAACGTACCTACTTTTGGCCCCGATCGTTTTCATGACGGCGATCGTTGTTTCTTTCTCCTTTAAGAAGGCTGTCAGGGCACTCTGGATGCCGATGCCAGCTAATAACAGGGTAAAAATACTGATCAGACTCAGGAAGAAAAAGAGATTGTCAAAAAACCGTTTGATGCGGGATCGTGCAGTGCGATACGTATCAACCCGTTCCTGATCCGGATCGGCAACGGCCTTTAAGCGGTCGGCAATGACCTGCAGATTAGCCTCATCGAAGACTTTGATTAAATAGTTGTATTGAACCCGGCTGCCATTTTTTACCAGATCCAGAGCTGCGAGATCATCGGCTGCAATAAATATGCGGGGGCCCAGAGAAAATAAATTTACCGGCTGATCCGGCTCCTGCACGACAACATCTTTGATCTTCAATGTCGTACTGCCGATATGCAATGGGTCTCCGACCGCCAGATTCAGGCGGTCAAGCAGACTCTGGGCGACAATTATGCTGCCCGCTTCTAGAACACTTTCAAATTCCCGGTCGGATTTCAGAACGACTTTGCCGTAGAACGGATATCCCGGCTGCACCAGTTTAAGCTTCGCCAGCAGCGAGTCCTTGCCCGTTTGACTGCGTACGATGGAATAAAATTCCCAGACGCGGGTGCTGAGAATCTCATTGCGAGCTTCAAATTGTTTAACCGCATTCATCACGGCCGGTGATAGATCGGAATGAGAGTGGATGACAATGTCGGCAGCATGCAGGGTTTTGGCGTCATTGAGCATCGAAGAATTGACGCTGGCGGAAAATCCGTTCAAAGAAATGAGCGTGACAATGGACAGGGCCACACACAACCCAAACACAATTGCCTGGCGGCGCGAACGCGCAATTTGCCGGATGATGAAATGGATATTTAGGAGGCTGCCAGTCATGCTCAAGTGATCCGCCCGTCCTTGAGGACAATTACCCGATCGGCCATCTCAGCGATGTCCAGGCTGTGAGTTATTAAAACCAGTGTGGTCCGGCGTTCCCGCTGAAACTCCAGCAGTAAATCAAGCACAGCCTGGCCGTTTTCCGAATCCAGGTTGCCGGTCGGCTCATCGGCAAAGATAATTTTTGGGTTGTTGATGACCGCCCGGCACATGGCCACCCGCTGCATTTCCCCGCCGGAAAGCTGGTGTGGAAAATTAGCGCTGCGTTCCTGCATGCCTACCCGTTTCAACAGGTCGGCTGCATTAGCATGGGCCCGGGGATCATGTTTAAGCTCAGCCGGAAACATAACATTTTCCAGCGCCGTTAACGAAGGGACTAGATGAAAGGACTGGAATACAAACCCGATAGTTTCATTGCGCAGCGGGGCCAGATCATCCTCGGAGGTATCGGTGATGTCTCTTTCTTCCAGAAGCACTCTGCCGGATGACGGTTTGTCAAGCCCCGACAACAAACTCAGCAGCGTGGTTTTGCCACTGCCGCTGCTGCCCGCGACCACTAAGAACTCACCCTCTGGAACTGAAAGCGACACATCATCCAGGACGCGAATCTGACGGTCACCGATGGTATAGGTTTTTGTAATATCCCGGGCCTCAACAATTGGCATGGCAGCATTCCTTAAAAAAAAAGCAGAGTGAAACGGACCCTGCCGATGAAAACTTGTAAACGGTCACAAGTTAAGCATGTAAATATAGCCAATCAACCCTTAATCCGATTAATTAAAATCTGGAACTCAGGGCAAGGTGACGGATAGCCGGCTTTGCCTGTATGATTGGGCCGGAGTGTTGGAGTACTGGAGTCTTGGAGTGATGGAGTGCTGTCGTAAATCAGACAGAGGTATCTAAACCGTTTATTAAATAACTTAGCGATATGAGGATCTAACCGCCAAGTGAAATCAGGAAAATTCAAAATCAGGAAATTGTGTGCCAGACATTTTGACCATTCGCCTGCGCCCGGAAATAATTTTTTCCATTACTCCATGACTCCAAAACTCCAGCACTCCGGTGGCTGAAATCCAGAGCCATCTCAGGCAGCAACTCAAATACGAATCCTATGGGCTCTGATTTACTAATCATCAGTCTTTTTTTGAGACATGGCCTGCTGCAGTTTTTCACCCAAAGACCCCATGGAGGGGCCGGTGTCGCCGGAGAACTTCTGCCAGTTTTGCTCATCTTCCGTATTGCCGGGCATCAGGGATATTTTTCTATCGCCGATGTTAATGGCTTCAATAATCACCGGGATTGAATCACCCTCTTTTAGTTTTTCAAGTTCTGATGATCGCTGGGATTTACCGAGTTTGGATTTTGGGAGCAGGCCGGTGATGCCGGGTTCCAGGTTGATAAAATAACCGAATTTTTCCTTCTTTTCCAGCACGGCTTCCAGGGATTGGCCGATGGTGTATTTTTCGGCCACATCAACCCAGGGATCGCCTTCGGCATCCCTGATGCTCAACGACAGGCGTCTTTTTTCCATGTCGACCTCCTTGATCAAAACAGACACGGTCTCTCCGGCGCTGACAATATCCTCGGGGTTTATAATCCGTTTGGTATAGCTCATTTCACTGATGTGGACCAACCCCTCAATGCCGGGGGCAACTTCCACAAAAGCACCGAAATTTGCACAGCGGGTGACTTTACCGATGATTTTGTTGCCTGCGTGAAAATGCTGGTCGGCACTGTCCCAGGGATCTTCGGTGAGCCGCTTCATCGACAGGCCGATTTTAAGCATCCCGGGCCTTTTATCAGGCTCGATGCCGATGACTTTGACCCGAACGGCTTCGCCAACATGGACCAATTCTTCCGGTTTGGCGACTTTCGACCAGTCAAGCTCGGATATATGGACCATACCTTCCACGCCGTCAGCCAGCTGCACAAAAATGCCATAGGGCATCGTTCTGGTAACCTGGCCATCCAGCACACTGTCCACACTCAGCGTTTCGTAAAAGGCTTTGCGTGATTTTTCCTGTTCCTGTGCCAGCAGAGCACGCCTGGAAACAACTATATTTTTGCCTCTTTCTTCAAGTGTCGTAATCAAAAAATTTAAAGTTTTCCCAACAAATTCCGAGGGATCTTCCACATAATTAATATCCACCTGGCTAATCGGACAAAAAGCCTTTCTCTGCAGGATCTCCACGCGCAAACCACCTTTGCAGGTTTCGGAGATTTTACCTTCCACCGGCACGGCTTTATCGTAGGCTTCCTTTAACATCTGCAATCCACCGACCCCGGACACTGCTTTGGACAGTCGGATTTCATCATCTGCCAGCGCAACAACATACAGCTCCAGCATGTCACCTTCTTCAAGCTCCAATTTCTTATCCTTATCAAGCAGTTCGGCTTTATCCACCACGCCGTCCATCTTGGAGCCGGTATCGACAAAAACCGAGTCCTTTCCAATGGAAATGATTTTGCCGCGAATTTTATCACCAATATTAATCTCAGCTTCCAGGCCGGGACTATAAGCGTCCAGCAGCGCGGCAAAACTCTCCTCTTTTTCTTCACGATTGTCATCGTCGTTTCTATGCTCGGTCATTGTCCTTGCTCCTGTTCGTGCTGGTAAGATACTGTTTTCGGACGGATACCTGATAGAATTAGCAGGCACTTTAATTTATTTCAAGATTTTTTGCACATATAAGATTGACAAAGGGCTGACCCTATTATAATTTTCATTATAATTCGAACAGTTATCATTCACGCTGTCATTGTCAACGCGAACCCGGGAGTTTGCATGAAACACGATCATGGTTATTTGATGGAAGGTGACGAAGAGGCCCTGCGGCTGGATATCAAGACGGTTGCAGCACTGGTTGAAGCGCAAGCCCTGTGGGCCGGCATTAAACCTGGCATGCGGGTTGCGGATCTGGGCTGCGGGGCGGGTAAGACCACGTTTCATTTAAACCGGCTCGTTCAGCCTGACGGGCAAACTGTCGGTGTTGACATCGCCAGCCAACGCGTCGATTATGCCAAAAAACATTACAGCGATGAGGGCATTGACTATGTGGTCAGCGACATCCGTGAACCGCTCGATCACCTGGGCCGCTTTGATTTTATCTGGGTTCGGTTTGTACTCGAGTATTATCTTGAAGGCAGTTTTGATATTGTTAAAAATATCTCCCAATACCTGAAGCCCGGCGGTACCCTGTGTTTGATAGATTTGGATTGTAATTGTCTGCGAAATTACGGGCTCTCGCAGCGACTGGAAAATACCCTGGTTCAACTTATGAACATTATGAAAAACAATTTTAACTTTGACCCCTATGTCGGTATCAAACTTTACTCTTATCTTTTCGATCTGGGGTTTCAGAATATTGATGTCAACGTAACGCCGCATAACCTCATTTTTGGAAATTTGTTAGAAAAAGATTCATTCAATTTTGCCAAAAAGGTGGAAATTGTCGGCAGGAATTCAGGATTTTCTTTTGACGAGTTTAAAGGAGGCTATCAGGAGTTTTATCAGGAGTATACCGATTATTTTGCCAGCCAGCGCCGTTTCACCTATAGCCCGATGATTTGGTGCCGGGGACAGAAAACTGCCGACTGATTCCTGTCAGATTCCGTTTCGGATGCGAGATGAGGCTTTAAAACCAGTTCTAAATAAACCGCAGCAGGCGTCCTAAGTATCTGAAGTATTCGTCTGAATATTGCAGGCTGCAGACCCAGAGGTTGTAGATTTTTTCGTAATTGATTCCTTGTTCATCAGCATATGCGACCGGATAAAGCAATGTCGGGAAGTCGTCTTTTCCGGTGATTTCTGCAACAGCTGATACGGCCGCCCGCAGAATATCGGCATCTAATTGTTCTGAATCCGTTACAAATACTTTTACACAATTGGTAATATCAGACAGATTTAAGCCGACATTGGATGTGTTAACCAGGAAGATTGCTTTCAGGATTCCGTCTTTCTTCAGTGAGTAAAGTTGACGCTGTCTGATTAAACCCTCTTTACTGTATTCCTTGCTCAATTCGTCGCAATCCAATTTTCCCGGCGTCATATCTATTGCCTCCAGCATCAGGCCGCCGGATATATGATCATATAAATCTGCCAGGTCCCGCAGACCGTCGGGCCGGGTTTCACTGATCTGCCAGTCTGCGGGTAATTGCGACTGAGGCCGGGCAAGGTTTTTGAAATGTAAATAGGCGAAACCGTCCAGTGAACAGCCCTTGGGATCTTTGATGCTTCTAGCGGCGCCTCCAAACACGCGACTGGGGAATTTGTTGTCCGGCCGGTAGTAGCAGATCATATAATCCATGTGCAGAGAATAAAGGCGATGAGAGTCATTGATCATGCGTCCGATCTGATCCAGGACAATCAGGCCCGCCTTGTTTAATGTTGATTTTTTGGCGGCATGGTGGTGAATCATCCAGGCACTTTCATAAAACCGCAGCATGGCCATGTGGCCGAAAATGGTGCCTTTGTCCTGATAAATGAAATGTCGGGCAATGTGAGGATTGCGGGTATAGATCTTGGCGTAGGTTTCTTTTATCTGCTTCTTATTTTTTTGAATTGCTGCATATTTATCGGGGTAGATAAATCCGGTTTCAAAAAAGAAATTCCACAATTTGTCCAGGTCGACGTCGTTGCAGATGTAGGAATTTTTATCTTTAGTCTGATGCAGCAAAGCGATCAATTTCAGGTGATCGCGAATGTCCATATCCAGCAGGGCCAGGCCGCATTTGATCCACTTCTGACCGTTGGCGGCAATCATGGTTTTACGAAATACCACCTGGCCGGTGCATTTGATTTGGTAGCTGTCTGAAAAATTCAGCACCAGGTCCGGTAAAATCATACCCGGCAGCAAAGCCGTGTTGTGCTCGTCTTCCTCTACCGAAAAACCGGAACCGGACAAATCCACGACCTTGAGATCGACTCTCATTTTGGTAAATGGATGTTGAAATGCAATATTGGGCGAGGGCGTTAACTCGTAACGCTCGCTACGGAATTCCTTTTGTTTGAAACGCTGGATTTCCTTCTTGAGCGGCTCCAGAATGTAGTTTCTTGTACGATGGCCGCGGGTATGTCTGAGAATTTTACACTCGCCGGAGTAATAGGTGAACGCCGGATCCGACAGAACAATATTCACCGGCTGCTCCGGATTCATCCAGTCAAATGTCTGGGGAGGGACGGCATCGAGTTTAACGCGAAATGAAAAGCCGTTAAAATCCATCAGTGAGCCGGAGAAAACCGTGCTGTTTTGCATCAGCTGCACCTTTATACCTTCACAGCTATGGCGCCTGACTCTGCGGGAACTGATTTCATAACACTCATCCGTTAGAAGAAGGCTGATGCCCTCTTGGTCAATTTTGACCAATTCCGCATCCACCTTCAGCAATTTTTGACCGTTGGCGATTAAAAGATTACTGAATTCGTAAGATTGGGTTATATGGCTTGTGTAATTGGCTTCCGCCCACAGGCAGTCCACAAGATCTCCCATGCAGGGTTGTGGAGCGGCTCTGAGGGTAATGACCTTATCATATTTTATGTGGCTGAAATTTATAAGAACGGTGCCGTCCTGGAAATTGGTAAAATTCAGTTTGTTGATGAGCTGAGTTTTATCGACCTTCTTGGCAGCCGCCTGTTTCTCATTCAAGGACTGCTTGCGGACGGCGTCAGGAGCATTTTCCAGGCCAATGGCGTGGGTTTTGCGCCCGGCAACAGCGGCAGTCCGTTTATTTGCATTTTCCTGGCGGCTAACGTCGGAGTTTAACTCGATAATTGGAAACTTTTTTTTGGCGCGTTCCATGTTTCAGCCTCATGCCCTGGGAGGTTAACTTGAATAAATGTCGTTTTTCAGATTCCGATTATCAGCGCTCTCGATCAGGAATAATTGCCTACGGGTACCGCTCAATTGTTAAATCTGGGTCACATTTTATGCCAATTCCAATGTCTATATAACTGTATATCGTCATGGATGGGTGTAAAATATAACAGAAAATATGTCAATAAAAATCTGCTAAAAAGTTGAAATTATTTGCTAAATTGCATTTAGTAACTGATTGCGGACGGATGGTTAATTTTATTTATTTAATAAATTTTATTCAGAAGATAAGTCTAATATTTTTTTGTTGGCGGTTTTTTGACTAACCTTTGCGCTGCCTCAATTGACTCCAATTCAGTCTCTGAAAGATTAGGCGATTTATTCGGCTGCCGATAAATCAGAACTAGGACCTGAATTTTGCGTGCAGCTAGCCCCCGGCAAAGTTCGAGATAAATTTACCGTAAATAACTTGGGGCGATGATTGTTGCTTTAAAATTCAGGGACCGATTAATTTGTTGCCTTTTTTAGGATGGGTTTTATATTTGAATTAATCCGCCCTGGAAATTGCGCATCCAAGGTTGTAGATTGTTTTATGAAAACCAATGAAAGGGAATCATCCATGGGAAATCAGATTCGGACGACAATTTTACTGGCAGTCATGACGGCCCTCATACTTTGGGTTGGCCAGCTTTTGGGTGGTCGGCAGGGAATGTTCATTGCCCTGATTTTTGCCGCTGGAATGAATTTTTTCAGCTACTGGTACTCCGATAAACTGGTGCTGAAAATGTATCGTGCCAGTGAAGCGACGCCCGATCAAGCGCCCGAGCTTTACGAGATGGTTCAACGCCTGACGCAACAAGCAGGGCTTCCCATGCCGAAATTATATGTTATCCCTCAGGAAGCCCCGAATGCCTTTGCGACCGGCAGAAATCCGGAGCACGCCGTCGTTGCGGTCACGGAGGGGTTACTAAAAATTATGGATCGCGACGAAGTCATTGGTGTTTTAGCCCATGAACTGGCCCATGTGAAAAATCGGGATATCCTGATCGGAAGCATTGCTGCGACCATGGCCGGGGCAATTATGATGCTGGCCACCATGGCGCGCTGGTCGGCGATTTTCGGCGGCGGCAGCCATGATGAAGAGGGCGGTGGTGCCGGCTTTATCGGGTTGATCGCGATGTCCGTTATCGCCCCGATGGCGGCGATGATTGTCCAAATGGCCATATCCCGATCACGGGAGTACCTGGCGGATGCTACCGGTGCCAGATTCGCCGGACATTCGGAAGGTCTGGCCCAGGCGCTTGAAAAACTGGGTGCTTATTCCAAACGGTTGCCGATGGACGCCAATCCCTCAACAGCCCACATGTTTATTGTCAATCCGTTGTCCGGCAAGCGTATGATGAGTTTATTTTCAACCCATCCGCCGCTAGCGGAAAGAATTGCACGACTACGAGGTGTTCGTCCACCGGCCCAGGGCAATAATAGCAAGCCCGGGGAGAATGCCGGGGAGGCGAGAGCCAGGTCTGCCTGGGATCGGCTGTCGGGAGACAGATAAAGGAATTCGGAAGCGGGAATGCGGAAGTCGGAAAAAAATAGAAGTCAGATGAGGCGGCAGAGGACGGAAGACAGATTTTAGGTTTCAGGTGTCGGGTTTCAGGTGTCAGCCCCGCCGCAGGCAGCGGCCTCCCTGCCCTTAATCCAGGTCTGAATGATGTAGGATGCGCAGCCGACTCCAGGCGTTACGCGGATGGCATCGGTCGGGCAATTCAGGGCACAGGCCCCGCACTCCATGCATCCGTCAAGATCTCGGATTACAGCTTTTTTGCCTTCCAGTATAAAAACTCCATGGGGGCAGACGTTTTCACACATGCCGCAACCCACACAGGCCTCGGGTTCAAGTTGCAGCGTTGTCACACCTGACAAATATCTAAAGTCATCCATTTCTTCGCCTTATTTCACTTTTGTCTGCCAAAGGCGCCGTTCTTAACCGGCGAAAGCCGCCCCGACCCACGCCACCACCGCTATCAAAGCCGTTGCTGCCTGTAGCGGGATGGCGCGGCGCATTTCTTTTTCGACCCCGGAGGGCGAGGTATATGGTGTCGAACCGGTAAAATTCATAGCCAGATAAGAGCTTATCGCCATAGTGAAAAATATCAGCCCTGTCGCTTCCACCCAACTCAAACTGTTTCTGAAGGTCAATGCCACTGCCAGACCGGCAGCAATTCCGGTGAGCGTGCCTTTCAGGGCAAAAGCACGTCCCGGAATCCATGGCAGCAAAATGGGTGCCGCCACCGCCCCGCTCAGAATACCGGCGACATAAGCCGTCAGCGCTATCAAGCCCCGGCTCCAGGCCGCATTAAATGAAAAAAAACCGGTCCCGATACCCGACAACAAAAAAACAGCCAGCAGCACCCAGGTGGTCGGTTTCGGCAGATGAGCAAGCTCCACCGGCACCAGCACAGCACGTTCCGGCAGGGTAAACGTCACTCGCCGCATCGATTGCCCGGCTTTACAGCCGTCTGCGACAAATTGTTGAATGTCCCGGGCCTGGATCGGACCCCAGAGAACCTCAAAGCCGCTTTCCTTTTTAACCGCAACAGCTGAAACGCCGGTTGCAGCCAGCTGGGGCAAGATAATTTTTTTATGCCGCACCACAGTGTTTAACCGACTTTGTGTTACCCGATGCACCACTTCGCGGGTGGAGAAGAGCGCTTTGCCCGCCGCGCACCAAACATTGATGCCGCGTGTGTCAATAACCAGGATCCAACCATTAAAAGAAGTCAATTCCCGACGCAGGGTGTCAAAGGTGAGTTTGTAGTTGGCGGTAACCAAAACCGGGGAGTCCGCTCCGGGTTCTCCGACACCGTAAAGCCCGGGAGCTATTTTATATTGGTCTCCCTTTATTCCCAGGCGCGCGCTGAGGGTGCCCCTAACATCCGATCGCTCGAGGCAGGTTTTCACCCTGGGAACCGGCCCGATGGGTGTGTCGAAAAAAGAATCGACAAAGCTCTGCAGCTCGTAACCGGCTTTCTCATAAGGGCTGCTTTGCGGCCCGGGCGGTGAGCCACAGCACACCCCGTCGGAGGCCGGCGCCATGACAAACGGTTGAAGTCCATTTTGTTTTTCCGTCGGACAACAAGTGCTGCCACTGGAACAGCATTCATTTTGGGGCTGGTCCAAATCGACCATGGTTTCTTTTTCCCATATTTGAGAATAACGAAGGGCGCAGGATCCGCAGGCCGATCGTTGCTCATTTCTGAGTTGGTGCTATTTTATATCAATTCCCTGCTTTATTCAATGAGCGTTGTTCATTTATGAACAATTGAATTTTACGTCGGCAGTTTCGCTGGCTGAGACATACCCGGCAACGGTCGTCGCTGCAATTCTGGCAGGAAAAACACGCCGCACAGGGATGTTTTTTGAAGCACCCATCCGGTGCCTGGGGAACGTACACCTTACCCTTCAATCCGGGAATTGTTACAAAGGGCATGATTAGTTTATTACCCGGCAGTTGCTGATGTCATCACGTTTGTACATAACCACCTGCTGATCAAAATACAAATTACGCTCGTCAGCGGAGTCGAGCGCCTTGGCGGTCAAGGGCTCGACGTCGTCGCCGAAAAACATTCTGATGATGGCCGTCAGCTGGTTGCGCAGCACTGAGTAAGAGTAATGGCGGGCGGCAATCTGATAGTTATCGTTTACCATTTTATCTGTGCGCTGCGATGATTCTAGCAGTTCGGCAACATTTTGGACGGTTTTTTTTGATAAATATCCGTCCATGACAGCCAGGTCAAACCCCAATGGCTCTATGTCCCGCACAAACGTGGCATAACGGTTGATCAAAATAGGCTTTTTAAAATAGATGCCTTCCAGAAACGCATTGCCGAAGCCTTCGTAGAGACTGGGAAACGTAATGAAATCCGCATATGGGTAAACATCCCAGAGAGAATAATTTGCAGTGCCGCTACCATTATTTTTGTTTAACGGATCGTCAATCCGAATCGATACAAGTCGCAGATCGACCCCATGATCGCAGGCATGCTCTTTTAACCATTCGGCATATTCCATCCCTTCATCACCGGCCTCGTGGGATATAACCAGTTTGTTACGCTGATCCCCAAGCTCTTTAACAAGTTCGATGGCAAACTCAATTCCTTTGCGCTGAACGATGCGGGTGGGTTGCAAAATCATCCGGTCGCTCGGGTCAAGACCGATGGATTCGCGAAAAATCCGGGTTCTTTTTTGGCTGATCCGCGGAGGATTTTCAAAGTCCAGAACATTCGGAATTATGGTTGAGGAAATACCGGTCCGATGTGCCAGCTGCTCCTGGGCTTCGGAGTTTATCAGCACGTGTCTGATATTGGGTAAATTCGGCGGAAACGCCATGCGAATGTAATCACTGACTGCATTTATCGAGTAACGCACTCTTTCCCAATAGAAATCATGGTGGTGGGCAATTGTGGGCAACTGGGTTTCGGCAATGGTTTCCGTTATTGCCAGCCCCAGGGGCACATGCAACGGGATGGTCAGGGTGTTTTCGGCGATGATCAGATCAATATTGAATTGATTGACAAAATCGTGGAGCTCGGATTTCAGCAAGGAGCGCATATCATGAATGGCACCAGTGACGCTCTGAGTTCGCCCTTTATTGCCGATCACCTGGGCGTTGATCCACTGTACCTGTTCATGTTTAAAATGTGCCTCCGGCACCAGAACAGAATTTTCAGGATTGCGGTCGACTTCACCGCCAAACCAGAAACAGCAATACCCATTCTGTTTTAAAACATCCGCCCACTTGCTGGATTCCAAGGACACGCCATCCGTACCGGCAAATCGAGTAGAAACGAATCCTATATTCTTTGTCATGGCGCTAACACTTATCTGGTAGTTCCATCCCGGGTATCGTTATTTTAGTTATCATGTGTACTTATCGCGGTGCCTGATTTGAGTCGGTATTCAGGAGACCGCTTCTGATATACAGGTATTGTTTTAATCCGGTTCACCCGGTAATGTGTCCGGATGTTATCGGCCGGCCCTTTTTACCCGTTCCCCGGTTAATATGCCACATGGTGCCATCGTGTTGAATCACTCATATTGAATCTAATTCTGTCTGTCAAGGGGAATGCTGAAAATGATTGCGGTTTTCCGGATCGAAACTAGCTAACCTTGAACCCTGGAACCTCCTAACGGGGAACCTTTTTTAAACAGCGTTCCCAGCATATCGCCGATGACTGCGCACTCCAGTCCAAAGGGCAGGTACCCGGCATAGCCCAGCAGCGGCATTTCAAAAATATGCAATCGCTGAACCAGCGGAATGCTGTATTCCCATTTCGCCAGACTGAAATAATTCCACATTTCCCAGAAACCTCCGCATATAAGGGCGGCCAGTGCAGCTGCTAGCGCACCACGCCAGTCTCCAGCAGCCATTTTCGAAAATTGATGACGCTCTTTCAGCAATGTTTGCAGGCTGATGATTATCAGAAGCGGGGAGATCCATAGAAACGGGAACAAATAGTTGGGTCGGACACCGATAAAGGTCAGGCCGGCTGACGCCAACACCAGGCAGCCTGCGGCCAGGGGAAGGGGGTGCGAAAGTTCAATCGGTCGGGTCCGGGCACAGCCCCGTCTGATCCAGCCAGCCCCCAGAAGGTATTGCCGGGTGCTTAACACCGCCGGCAACACCGTTGAAAAAGGCAGGGTGGCATACCAGAAATAGGCCCAGGGGCTGAATGCTGCGCCGACATAATACCAGTTTTGAACGAAACGGTTCAGGTATTCAAAAAACCACCAGAAAGCGGCGCTGACCGGAAACAGCAGCAGGAAGAATCCCGGCCGATTCGTCATCAGGCATCCTCCCGTGCGGCGCAAACAGAGTGCGTTGACCACCAGGATATATGAAAACCACAACGGGCTGAAAGTATGGGGCTGAAATTCAGCAAACCAGGCAAAACGGGTCCAGGCCAGAAACCAGGCGGTCATGCCGGTGACGATACCAATCCAGCCCCACCAGGCAAAGGGATGTAACTGAGAAGCCTCGGTCGGCAGGGGAGATTGCCGGTACGACTGAATTCCTTTGATCACCGGCGGAAGAACACCGGCGACAATCACAAGGGCCATCACAAAAAAAGCGGGTCCCGAGAACGAAGCATGTTGAACGTAGCGGGTTTGGGGAGGGAATTCAAGATAGCGTTCAGTCGGGAATCCGGCAACCAGTGTTCCGATCAGCGGCAAGCCCAGCAACATGGCCGCCAGGATAAGGAATTTTATCACAAAGCGTTGAGGATTCGCCATTCCTATGAGGCCAGATCCTGCAGTTCCTGAGGCAATTCACAGACTTCGGAAGTTTTGCGGGTCTCGACATAGTGGGCAGCTGCCAGCGCGGATGTGCAACCGTCGGCCGCGGACAGGACAATTTGCCTGGCATATTTTTCCCGCAAATCACCAATGACGTAAATGCCGGGGCTGTTGGTTTCGCATTTATCGTCGGTTACCACATAGCCATCGGCATTCATCCTGGTGCCGGCTGGAACCAAGTGGTTGTTGGGATTAAAACCGATGAAGATGAAAACACCATCGGTGGCCAGTTCACGTTGTTCTCCAGTCTGGGTATCTTGAAGGTCAACTGCCGCAACACCGCTGTCATCGGACTTGATGGCGGTAACCACCGAATTCCAAAGTATTTCAATTTTGCATTCAGCTTTCACCCGCTGCTGCAACAGGGCTCCCGCCCGGAGGGCATCACGGCGATGGACGAGATAAACCTGCTTGGCCAGTTTCGCCAGGTAAAGCGACTCTTCAGCAGCAGTGTCACCGCCACCGATCACCACCACCGTTTTATCGCGGAAGAAGAAGCCGTCGCAGACGGCGCAGTAGGAAACGCCCTTGCCGTATAATTCATCTTCGCCCGGAATATTCAGTTTGCGCGGGTTGCCGCCGGTAGCTAATATAACCGCATGGGACTGCAGGGTACTGCCGTCGGCGAGTTTGACTGTGTGGAAGTCCAAACCCGGTTCCAAGTCTATGACTTCGTCCGAACGCACTTCCAGGCCATAGGACTGGGCGTGCAGCGAAAACTTCATGGCCAGTTCGGCACCGCCGATGTGCTCGTCTCCGGGCCAGTTCTCGACAGAATCGGAGTTGTTCACCTGACCGCCCGGAGCCGTCATTTCAATCATTACTGTATCTAAGGCTGCGCGCATCGAATAAATGCCGGCCGTGAGCCCACCGGGTCCCCCCCCAATAATAATTACATCATAGAAATCGGATTCGGACATTCTTCCCTCCCTTTTTGCTGATCTGCGTCTTAAATGATCTAAATATAATGACCGAATTAAGGGATACAAGACTAGAAAAGAAAATATTTGTTGCTGGCGTTCACCGGTTCAGGGTTAATCCTTCAAGGTTAAATCATCTTTCCTTGACTTTGCGCATTGAATTTGAGCTGTCACTGTAGTACCCAGAATCCTAGGGAGCAGATTCCACCCGCGCTGGTTCGGATTGTGCCGCAAAGCAATAATCCGAGCGATATTTGGCAACAGTCCCCGATTGATTATTGACTCAATTGGCGTTAAACCATAGCCATGGACGATGCACAATTTAAAGCGCTCTTAGAGCACCTGGGTTATTGCTGGGCCGGCTATCGCAAGGTCAGAAAAGGGATTAAAAAGCGAATTCACCGTCACATGCAGCGAATGGGCTGCCGGGATATCGTCGCTTATCTGAACCTGCTGGAACATCAGGCCGCTAGCCGCTATGAATGCGAGCTGCTGATGACGGTTTCCATCAGCCGGTTTTTTCGCGATCGACACCTGTGGCAAATGCTTGAAAACCGGTGGCTGCCGGATATCATCGCCAAGAATCGGCTGCAGATAGGTGCCTGGTCGGCGGGTTGTGCCTGCGGTGAGGAAGTGTACAGTTTTAAGATCGTCTGGCAGCGTTTAAAAACCCGTTTTGAATCATTGCCGCCGTTGCAAGTTTTGGCCACTGACCGGCATCCTCAATACATCGAAAGGGCTCGCAGCGGAATATATAACCGCAGCAGTTTACGAGAAGTTGCAGCTGTTGTGCGCACCGGCTTTTTTGAAAGCCGCAAAGGTTCAAAGCTGTTTGAAATCAAAGCGGAGCTAAAAGGCGATATCCACTGGGAAACCGGCCATCTGCTGACCGAATCGCCCGGATCGGTATTTCACATCATCTTTTTGCGCAATAATATCTTGACATATTGCCGGCAAGAGGATCAAATTAGAGCGTTGGAATCTATCCTAAATTGCCTGGCTCCAGGGGGCCTTTTCATCACCGGCTGCCACGAAACCCTGCCGGTTGAAACCGGTGTGCTGATCCCGATGGCAGAATGTCGCTATGTGTATAAAAAAAAATAGATGCCGAATGCTGGATGAACCGACAGGCGCATGGCATAGGCGCACGGCGCAGGGGTTAAGGCAAAGGGTTGACAGTAGAAGGCAGACGGTTACGGGTGAAGGATATTTTAACTTAATATAAATTAGGGCAGACTAATGTTTTCTCTGGAGTCATTTCATAAGGCGTACGATACCACCACCAGTGAGCTGGTGATCAACGGGCGCAAATTTCAAGTGCTGCTGCCCAAAGATTTGACCAGATTTATCAATACCCGGGACGTTTTTACTGAATTTCCCTTGTGGGCCAAAATCTGGCCGGCTTCCTGGGTGCTGGCCGGCTATCTCGCGCAGATGCCGGTGGACTCAACCAATAAAATTATCGAAATCGGTGCCGGAACCGGATTGGTAAGTATCGTTGCCGCCTCTTTCGGGCATAACATTACGCTAACCGAATCCAACCCCGATGCCCTCCAGTTTGCAAGCGCCAATGCTCTCGTCAATGGCTGCCCGCAATTGCCCGTCCGGGAGCTGGACTGGAATCGTCCGCAGCTGAAGGATACCGCTGATTATATTGTCGCCTCCGAGGTGACCTATAAAAATGATGATTTGCAGCCGTTGTTAAACCTGTTTAAAAGCTTGTTGTACCCTGACGGTGAAGTGATTCTGGCCGGCGAGATGAGAAGGGTCAGCAAGAATTTCTATCAACAAATGGAAACCTGGTTTAATATCCGGGTACATTGCTGTCCAAAATAATTTGAAAATCAAATACTGCCTTTAATAAAAACAGGCAGTTATAAACGGGAAATTAGTGATTTAGAAATCAGGTTGTACCTTTTCAAAGTCGATGCTGTCCAAAACCCTT
>Ga0209791_1000031_pt1 | contig 109998 bp, 39 predicted proteins | sample WorMetTyACAVOLI1_FD_187422 | JGI IMG/M metagenome (GOLD analysis project Ga0209791, IMG submission 187422) | Marine gutless worms symbiont microbial communities from Max Planck institute for Marine Microbiology, Germany - Olavius algarvensis... ... | reverse complement strand
TGTTGCCGGTAATTGTTTGTTTTTGGCGAAATTAACAACCACCCTACATACAAGGAGGATTTTTTTCAATGACTCGTTTTACAACTCATTATATGACTCATTCTAAACTCGTTTTTGGACAAGAGTGATTTTCAGATGAACTTGAGGATGCAGCGCAATTTGAAGAAATAGAAGATATTGACGACGATGCCATTGCTTACTTTGTATTTACTTCAGGCAGTACCGGGGAGCCGAAGATCGTCCAGCAGAGTAATAAAAATGTAATCACCTATTTAGATTATGTCTCAAAACGATATCAGTTGGATGAAAATGATCGCGTATCGCAAACTTTTGAATTAACTTTTGATAACAGCATTCATGATATGTTTATCTGCTGGAAATATGGCGCCTGCCTGTACTGTGTGCCCCGAAATCATGTGATGATGCCGGCCGGCTTCATTAAAGAAAAGCAGCTGACCGTCTGGTATTCGGTGCCCTCAATCGGCTTGAATATGCTCAAGTTAAACAGGCTAAAAGAAGGATCATTGCCAAGTTTAAAATACACCCTTTTTTGTGGTGAGGCGCTGCCTAAAAACCTGGTCAAATCCTGGGCGCAAGCTGCCAATAATTCGAGCATTGAAAACTATTATGGAATAACCGAAACGACCCATCAAGTTGCGGTCTACAAGTGGGATGATGAAAAATCTGAAGAGAATGTATCAATGATATTGTATCGATCGGAAAAATTTTTGACAATTTAAGATATTGTATTTTGGATGAAACGAAAAATGAAGTGCCCCGGGGAGAACCGGGCGAGTTGTATGTAGCGGGCGTTCAAATTACCAAGGAATATTTCAATGACCCTGAACGGACCCAAGCGGCCTATGTCAAAATCCCGCACCTCGGAAATCAAGTCTGGTTTAAAACAGGTGATCTAGTCAAAGAAAGAGAAAGCGGTAATCTAAATTACTTGGGTCGGCTCGATAATCAAGTTCAAATACTCGGCAACCGGGTTGAGCTGCAGGAAGTTGATTGCATCATCAAAAAAGCATCCAACAGCGAGATGGTCATTTCTTTGGCCTGGCCCCTAAAAAACGGCATGGCTGAAAAAATAATTACTTTTATCGCTGAAAGTAAAGAACAAGAAAGTGCGAAGATTCTGGAATACTGCAAAAAGACCTTACCGCCTTATATGATACCAAGAGATATTTTTTTCATCGATAAAATACCCCTGAATGACAATGAAAAATTTGATAAACAAAAACCAATACATATTTTAGAAACCAATGCCTGAATTTTTCCCTCAAATAACTCACAGCCCTGTTCTTTCATGACGACCCCGAATGGCCTCAGACAGCACCCGCTTCCGGTGGCGATCATCCACTGCGCTTCATTCGGGGCCTTACGCAGGAAACTCCCCGGCCCCTCAGGTATCTATTACTTTTAAATAGTTTTAAGTTTAAATTACATATATGCTAGGCGCTTTACGCATTGTAACCTCAGTACCTTTTATACCGTGCGCCGAATACCGTATGCCGTGCGCCATTGCGAAATTGGCAAAAATCTGACAATCGGAAAGCTATATTTTATGTCTACTCAATGATGGCCTTAATCGTATCTTGCGCCTTATATTGCGGATCAGGTATTTGAACCTGGGATGGGTGCGCAGGTTGAGCATCACGAGCTCAGAATATAAATTATCGATTTGGGCGGGCTTAAGCGTTGACGACATATACTGCTTCGGCGCCCGGTAGGGTAGACAAATACTGACCGGTAGTTTTTTGTTTTGGACCAGCCTGGCGTCAACCAGAAGAAAATAGGCCCTGGCCTGGCCAAGAATTGCTTTGCGAATATCGCGGTAGGCAAGCTCAAATAGGTCGGGATCACTGATATAATGCAGATGGGCGTAAGGGATGCGTTTCCTTCTCAATTTCGTATAAACAATGTAACAATAGCGGTCTTTGGCGCGCAACAAAAAATGATAACACGGGTATGGTTTATGATCATTGAAAATCTTAAGGTCCTGCCCTTCAAGTTTTTTTTCGATTGCCGCCAAATCATGGGTCAACTCCAGGGCAGAATATTTTGGCTGAAAGAGTCGCCGGCCAAAGGGCAGCAACAGGCGGCCCCCGGCATCCAGGTCTTGAAAACCCAGTTTATTTTGGATTGTGTATACATTTTTGGCGGGTGTCAGATCGGTAATGGTGTAATCTTTCATGCCGTGCAGCGCCAATATCATCGATACCGCCCGGCTGCGATAATCCTTGTGCACATACCAGGAAGTCAGGTTGCAGAATTTCTCAACTTTATCGTTTATCTGTCTGCGGCTGAAAATCATCCCGAGAAATCCAACAGTTCGGTTGCCATCCATTAAGATGAGACCGCAGTGGCTCTCATCCCGCTGCCATTGGTATTCGAAGATTTTTCGGCCTTTCTCCTGACCGCCGGCGGCCCAGATATCGGTTAGAATGTCATGGATACCCTTGAAATTCGCACAGTCAACTTTTTCAACTCTGACCATATTAACCTTTTTGAGTGCTCGCCGCGATCTTTGAAAGAAGGCCACGAATGAATACGAATTTTCACGATATTATTTTCTTCATTATAAGTGCCCTTAGGTTATGACCGCTGCATTAATTCGTGTTCATTCGTGTCAATTCGTGGCTGACTTATTTTAAAAAGACAAATATCAAACATTATTCAATAATTTTCGGTAGAAATCCAGCGTTCGCTCGGCCTGCAGCACGGGAGAAAATCTCTGGATGGATGTATTCAGCGCTCTCCGTCCCATTTCACGCAATTTGACCTCATCCGGAATAAGTTCCTCAAGGATTCTGGCCAGACTCTCCCATGATAACTCCATCAATCTTCCGGTAGAATGATCTTCGATGAGTTCCGGCAAAAAGCCGGCTCCAACGGCGATGACCGGAATGCCCGCGGCCATTGCTTCACGCACCGTGCGGCACGATTTATCTGATCCGGCACTGGCATAGACCAGCACATCCATGGCACGGTAGGCCGCAACGAGACGGTCGCCTTCACAGTAACCCGCCATCACGATTCTATCCCGAATGCCCATTTCCCGCGCCGGCTGTTCCACGACCTTTTCCACAGCCCCGTCTCGTCCACGTCCCACCAGCAGCATCTGCAATTGTGGAAATGCTTTGCCAAGCGCTTCGATCGCTTTTAATGGAATGTCTAAACGACGGCTGTCTCTAATGCGGCTGACGACCCCGACCACAAAGGAATCAGGGGTTAACCCAAAGCTGCGCAGATCTTCTGAAATTTTACGCTGGGGAGAAAATCGATCCAGGTCGATACCCGGCTCAATCACCTGCACGGTTCCAGGCGCTAAACCATTGCGGGCAATGGCCGCTTGCCGGCTTTGTTCATTGATGACCACCATTCCCCCGGTGCCCAACTTATCCAACAGCCTGGATCTAAAGCCATGCTGAGGACCTTCAAAATCATAACAGCTTCTCACAATTACAGGGGATTTTGAAATACCTCTGCTCAAGAAACCCATCAGGTGGGCGTTGCTTTTATGGCAATGGATGACATCCGGTTGAAACCGCTTCAGCAGGGGACGCAAATTCACATAATCTTTATACGCCGCAAGAACCCTGAAATGCTTGGGCATTTCCAGCACGTGAATCGGGTCCAGCTTTTTGAGACGGGCATTGTAATCAACGCGGCGTTTTGATCGATCGGCGGGGCCGCGTCCGCACACAAATTCAATTTCCGAACCCAGTTTCTTTTGGGCCAACGCCAAATCCACCGCCGGTTCGGATATTTCAGTCCATTTCCAGTTGCTGAGCAGGTGCAATATTTTGAGGTTTGCCATAAACGGATTTGAGAAGTTATTGGTTATCAGTTACTGGTTATTGGTCTAATGAGTCACAGGTCAGCGGTAAGATGACAGATGACAGATGACAGATGACAGATGACAGAAGACAGATAATGGAATTCGGAAATGCGGAATTTGGAATTTGGAAAACTGAATTTTTCTCAACTTTTATAGCCGCTGTTCCTTGCGCCATGCATAGTGGTATTGTACCTTCTACCGTCTACCTTCATGCCTAAACCTTATATTCTTAGCCCTGTGCCTTGCGCCGTGAGCCTTACGCCATTCTTTTTTTTCCGCCTTCCGCATTCCGACTTCGATTCGACTGAGCTCGTCGCAGGCCGACTTCATTTTCCGCCGTCTTCCGCTCCCGCTGCTCCTCTCTTGCTTTGCGACGCTGCCGCCGCAATTGATATTCGGGATAAATATGAGGATAATATTTCTTCCAGCGTTTATGAACCCAGAAGTACTGCTCGGGATATTTGCGAATCATGCGTTCCACCGCATCGGTTATAAGCTGAGTATTGGCCTGGATATCGGCGCGCAGATCGCCGGACCTTTGGATGCTAAGGGGATGATCGACATGAACGGTCAATTGCCCGCAGGCGTCCCGGACGCAAAAAATCGGCAGAATCGGGCTTTTGCAGCGGATGCCCAAAAAAGCGGCGGCGGGTGTTGCCGGAACCCTGTGGCTAAAAAAATTGACATCAACACCTTCTTTGCGCCTGCTTTGATCAACCAGCAAGCCGACGGCACCATCGCGCCGCAGGGCCTGGCGCATATCCGGCAGCGCGCCTTTTTTATAGACAATGTTCGCACCAAATCGTGTTCGCAGATTGTGCACCCATTGATTGAGCGGTTGGAAATGTATCTTTTTGACCACCCCGAGGGCGGGTCTCTGCATGAAGCAGGCGGCGAACTGCGTCAAGAACTCCCAGTTTCCCAGGTGGGCCGACACAATAATTAGGCCCTTATTTTCAGTCAGTGCTCGCTGCCAGCGATTCGCCCCGATGACCCGCACCCTCGCCATTACATCCGATTTCGAATAGGTCGCCAGCTGACAAATCTCCACGAAAGTCACACCAAAATGTTGAAAAACGCGTTTGGATGTCCGGCGGATTTTTTCCGCTGACCAGTCCGGAAAAGCCAGCCGCAAATTCCTTCTGACAGTGCGTCGATGCGGTACATCGATCAGATAGGCCAGCGTCCCCATGATGCGTCCCACCGCAATCGCGCGTTTCATTTGCCGCTTTATTTTCCAATTTATCATATTACTGCCAATTGTATAATGATCGGTGCCAGGTTCGGCCAGGCATATAAAATTGTGCCTAACGAGTAACAGACAACTCCAATGCTGTCAACGTCACGAAAATTGAATATAATGAGTCAACCTGCAAAATTTCATTTTTCCAATCCGTCATCCACATTCTGAAATCCGCAACCGAATGATTTGACACACAGACCGCTTTCCAATAATATTCGTTTATTAAAGTATATTCTGCCTAAAAAAACAAAGGCTATTTGGACCCTGATGTCAATGAACTTTTTCCATAAAACCGCTTTTGGGTTTTACGATTTAAGCTGGCGCATGGCCCTGCCCTGGCTCAAATTGAATCAGCGCCTGGCCGAAGGCCATGCTCAGCGTGCTTTGAAAGATGACTTGCCGGCTGTGGCTGATCTATGGATTCAAGCGGCTTCGGTTGGCGAATCTTTTTTAGCATTGGAAATTCTGAAAAACCTTCAGTTAGAGCAGCCAATCAAAATCCTGCTGACCGCCAATACACACCAGGGGATTGACATTCTGGATCAGGCACTGCCGGAACTACTTCGCGACAAGAATCAGATACAGACAGCGGTGCGCTATTTTCCTTTCGACAAACCGTCTATTATGGCAGCGGCAGTGGCCGGTATCCGGCCTAATGTGATGGTTCTGCTGGAAACGGAAATCTGGCCCGGACTGCTGCAGGCCCTGAAAGCACAACGCTGCAAGAGTATCATCGTCAACGGCAGGATTACCGCTAAAAGCCTTAAGCGGTATCTTCTCTGGCCTTCAATCTGGCAAAGCCTTCGTCCGGATAGGATTTTAGCAATATCGCCGGCCGATGCCGATCGGTTTGGGCGACTTTTCGGACAAGATGCTGTTGTAGTCATGCCCAATATTAAGTTTGATCGAGTGGCACCTTCAACCCCTGATCATGTTGACCATGATCAGATAAGATCTATTTTGCCGGCCGGCCTTCCATTTGTCGTCTTTGCATCCGTTCGCCATGAAGAGGAAGCCAAAGTCAAAAAAATGGTTCGTGAAATTACTCGCAATCGACCGCAGGCCGTCATGGGCTTATTTCCACGGCACCTTCAACGATTAAAATACTGGCAGGATGAGTTAACCCAATTGGGAAAACAGTGGGTTTTGCGGTCCGCCGTTTCTAATCCGGTATCTGCCGGCACCGTCATTCTCTGGGACACCTTCGGCGAGCTAATGCCGGCTTATTGCCTGTCACAAGCTACCTTTATCGGCGGCAGTCTCGCTTCGCTGGGGGGCCAGAATTTCCTGGAAGCAATCGTCAGCGGCGTGATACCGGTTATTGGGCCTTCCTGGGAAAATTTTGCCTGGGTCGGGCAGGAGATCGTCGATGCCGGTTTGCTCAGGGTCGCCAACGATTGGCAACAGGCCGCGGTTTTCATCCTGCAGGAGCTGGCGGCCCCCCGGCCCCGCGCCGAAGTGATTGAAACTGCACAACGATTCTTTGAAACGCGCCGGGGCGGCACCGATCAGGCCTGTCGCCAAATTGAAGCGATGTTGTTTGAGAAATAGCAAAAGAGATTGCCTAAAATATTCAATTTTCAATATTCATTAGTCAATTCCGGCTTGTCCCGGTCAGCCTCCCCGCTGACTTTTCCAGCTCTCTTAATTTGATATATTTGAGGAATTTGCCGTAGGCGGTGTGAATTGCAATCATAAAACCCTGATATCCGTCCAGGATGCCTAGCTTGAGGAAATACTTCTTAAAAAATGTCAGCAGCGGATTCATCACAATGTCCAACAGCAGGTTGGCATGCCCTCCATCGGCATAGGCTGCTCGTGCGGCAATTTCAGAAAAGCTGTTTATCTGGTCAAGATGGTCTTTGATGGTGTTGTAGGAATAATGATGCAAGTCGCCGGCCAGGTGACAGACACGGCTGTGAGCCGCCATCAGGACCCGATCGTGGGGATTGACGCCGCCCCAGTTGCCCTTGGTTTTGTCCCACAATCGCAGTTTGGTGTCCGGATACCAGCCGCTATGCCGAATCCATTTGCCGCAGTAGTTGGTCAGTCTGTTAAAAGAATACCCATCAAACTGCCAGTTTTGCTTGACGGATAAGACTGACTGCTTCAATCTTTCAGACAGTATTTCATCCGCGTCCAGGGATAGGACATGCGCGTATTTGGCGCAGGAAACGGCATAATTTTTCTGCTCGATGTGCCCCTCAAATTGATGCTCCAGGAATATGACCGTCATCTTCTGGCAGATTTCTTTTGTATTATCGGTTGAATAAGAATCCACCACAACGATTTCATCCGCCACTTCCCGAACCGATTCCAGGCAGCGACCGATATTGCCCTCTTCATTAAAGGTGATGATCACAGCTGATATTCTTACCGGGTTAGCCATTTGGCAACACTTTCTTATAGACTTCAATGTTATTGTCCACCATGGCATCAATTGAAAAACACTGCTGTACCATGGCCTGGCCTTCAACGGCCATTGTTTGGGCGGCATCCTCCCGCTGCAGCATATCAACGATGCCATCCGCCAATGCGTCAGGACTGGCTGGAGCTACCAGGCGGCCGGTTTTCCCGTCAAGTACGATTTCGGGAAGACCGCCGGCAGATGTTGCGACAACCGGTTTGGCCATCGCCAGGGCATCCAATACCGCGGTTCCCAAGCCTTCCTGCACGCTGCTCATCACGCAAAGATCCGCGATCTTATAAAAGTCTGCCACATCGTTACGAAATCCGGTAAAGACCAGTTCCCTGTTTAATCCCAGCTCTGAGGCCGTCTGTTTTAGTTCATCCATTAATTCGCCCTGGCCGACGATAAAAAACCTGGCATTGGGTATTTGGGCCAGAACACGCGGAATCGCCCGCACCAGATAAATTTGGCCCTTGTGTCCCGCCAGATGGGCAACATTAATGACCGCTTTTTCGTTTTTTTGAATATCAAACTCGGAGACCAGTTGACCACCGGTGGCCTGCCTGAACCTTTGGGGGTCGATGCCGCTATGTACAACAAAAATGCGCTGGGCGGGGATACCATCATTGACCAGCACGTCTTTAATCTTATGCGAGATGGCAATGTAATAGTCGGCCATCAGGCCATACTTGATGCCGCTTAATTTCAGAAAACTGTGACGGAAAATGGAAAAATCCACCCGACGAGTGACCAGACGGATGATCCCGGCACCGATCGATGCCAGAAAGGCCAGCGAATGCGCGTGCGACGTATGGGAGTGAATAATATTATAGTTGAATTTTTTGATCAGTTCGCGGATTTGAAAACCCGCCGCCAAATCGATTTCTCCCCGCATGCTAATCGGAAAAACGTTGACCCCGGCCCCGACCGCCCGCTCTTCCATCGGGGAACCGGCCTGGCAGACCAGATCAGAGGCGATGCGGCGCTCACTTAGACCAACCAGCAAATTCAAGGTTTGCTGTTCCCCGCCCCGCCAGGTACGCTCGGTGTTGATGTGAAGAATGTTCATGATACTGAGCACTGGGTAATTTAAGGGGTTAATTAAAAAATGAACATCGAACATTGAACATCGAACGTCCAACATCGAATGATGAATTCTGTCAATTAAAAAAAGACTGAGCAAATCGAATCTACTCTTCGAAATTCGATTCGGTTGCCTTCGACAGGCTCAGGTTCCGAGCACGTCGAGGGAGTTCGTCGCAGGCTGCGGTTCGCTTATTTTAAAATCGATAAAGCGTAGCGTCATCAATATTCGACGTTCGATGTTGGACGTTCGATGTTCGATGTTCAATCTGTTCGCTGTTCCGGCCAAGCGGAGTTTCATATAAGGATGACTCTCTACCTTGAGGCCCGAGCCTTCAACTTTCAGCCTTTATCTTTGAGCTTTCAGCTTTGAGCCTTAGGCCTTTACCCTTAGACCTTTCTCTCGTATATCTCCGATTATCTTCTCCACCATCTTGTCGTAGCTGTATTCATTGTGGGCTAAGTCATAGCCGGCCCTGGCAATTTTTTGACGCGCTTCATCATGCTGAAGATAGTATTGAATCTTATCACAGCACTCATCAACGCTTTCAAACCAGTCCAGTTCCTGACCTCGCCCGAAAAGCTCCTCCAGGGAAGGGGTGTAAGCGGTCAGCAGAAACCCGCCGCAGCCCAGCGTGTACCAGGTGCGGTTGGAAAAATAAAGCTCTACGGTTGGATCAATGTTCCAGCCCAGCATAATTTTGGCCCCGGCACAAATTTGGCGATATTCAGATGCGTAAACATCGGCGGCAGAAGCTTTCAGTCCATATTTTTCCCAGCCCGACCCCCACAGCTTTAAATCAAATTTATCAGACAGCACCTGCATAAATTCAGCGCGCTCAGTGGTATTGGGCCTTCCGATGAAAGCCACATCACTTTGATACAATGGGTCCGGGCTGTCATCAATATAATGTGCCGTCGGATCACAACCGCCGGTAATAAACCGGGCGTTGACGCCCCATTTCCGGTACTGCGGGACTTCTCCCCGATTCGTCAGGTACATGATATCAGCCTGCTGACCCTGCTCGATGACCTGATCAAGACTGCGGCTTGAGCCTTTGATACAGTCATCAAAATACATCACCACCGGCATCCGCTTTTTAGCCCTGAGCAACAGACCACGGGATATATCACGGCCGTGAAAAAAAAGCAGATCCGGCCTGGAAATACGCATCAGCATATCGACCAGAGCCGTGGTCAAACTTTCCCCCAGATAAGATTTGAGTTTCAAATACTTAATCCAGCGTGTCTGGTGTCCCTGACGTTGAAAGGCCTTTTTGAAATAATAATAGATCCGCGTGTGCCGCTTGGATTTGGCAATGATAAAAACTCTCAAAAATTCTCCTTACAATTGACCTAAGATAACAGTTTAGTTGTCTGAAAGAAGCCACGAATTAACACGAATTTTCACGAATAAAATCCTTTCATCATAAGGGTCCCTGTTTTTGACGATTGAATTGATTCGTGTTTATTCGTGTCAATTCGTGGCTAACTGAATTTTAAAAAGCCTAAATCATACAAGGCAAGCTACCTTATTTCAAACGTCGCCCAGTTCTCTCTAAGAATCAGTCTCTTCGATCACCCGCCGGTTTGCCCGGCTGGCCGAGCTGATAATCTGAAATATTTTTTCCTCGGAATTGACAATACAATTCTGTTCCTGACGGCGCCTTTGCATGGCTGCACGAAACCCTGGAATTGCAATAAGGGTGGCAACGAGAATCATCCAGTCAAGACAAATCGGTCGATAGCAAACCCTTAACAGCTGAAAAAAAAGGTGTTGACGCAGCAGCCGGTTTGAGGTCAGATTTTTCCACAGGTAGAATAATCGGTTGCGCTTGCGAATGGCACTGACCTTAAAGTGTTTGAACGAACGCCCGATGGTGCCGGTGTGGTAATGGGTTACGCGGGATTCAGGTACCACCACGCACTGCCAGCCGCGTCGCCAGGCACGAAAACCGAGATCCGTATCTTCATAATAAAATGGATTGAACAAATCGTCAAACCCCTGCAGCTCTATAAAACGAGCCCGATCAACAGCAAATGCGGCCCCGATGGGAAACAACGTAAACCAGGGATTTGGCAGGGGTGAAGCATTACTAAGCAGAGGTTGCGGTGGAAAAGATTTATATCGAATCTTGCCGCGCCGAAAATAGGGAATGCTGATGGTCACATTACTGAGCTTGCCTTTTCCATCAAAAACGAGCGGCGATGCAGCAAAAGTAGACGGGTCTTGCAAACAATTAACCAGGGGATCGATAAAATCCGAATCTACTTTGACATCGGAATTTAGAAAAATTAAAACCGGATGCCCAGCAGCCTGCGCCCCGGACCAGCAGGCTTTGCCGAACCCCCGATTTTGCTCGTGAACAACTGTCCTGGTGCCCGGAAATCGTTGCTGTAGCAATTTAACGGAGGCGTCCGTGCTGGCATCGTCAACCACGAGGACCTCAACCTGACCGCGATATCTTTCTTGCGCTTTCAGCACGTACGGCAGGTAAGCTTGCAGAAGATCAGCCCCGTTCCAATTGGGAATAATAATGCTGACGGATTTCATATTTTTTTGCCGGGCCCCGCCTTAATCTGAGATTCTAACAGTTCAGCAAAATCAAGGTCATATATTTTAGTATTCTTGGTGTTCGTAATATCCCACACTTTGCGATAAACTGTACGCCGCTGCTGCCGGGTCGGTCGATAATCTGCCGAATAATACTGGTAAAAGCGCAGCCGGTCTTTGATGGATAACGTATTGCTAACGGAAGCATTGAGCTGGGCCAGATTGTAGATTTTATTATGATCACTCAGGCGGCGGATTCTGACACCGTCAAGATCAACCATAAAATAATCTGAATTCCGGCACAAAATGTTGCTGGATTTAAAATCCCGCTGCCAGACATCGGTGTCATGGAACGTTCTGAGCCATAAAGCAAGCTTTTTAAGAGCCTGTCGTTTAACCCTTTCATCGGATAGGGAGGACAAATAGGCATTCAGGTGGAGTCTATCATCCAGCAGTTCAGCCAAAAAGTAGCTTTGGTTTTTGAATTCGAAATAGCCCAGCGAGCGGGGCACCGGAATACCTCGCACCGCAAGGGCCTGGGACATTTTCCAGCTGGCCAGACAGCGATTTTGGTGAAAAAATTTTCTGCGCTGTTTTTTTATGCATACTCCCTGATAACCGATAACATGAGCCCCTTTAAGGGATTTCCCCTGATTTTCAGCCAGTTGTAAATCCCGTGCTTCCCAGCTAAAATCTCTGCGTTTATAGCCGTGCAGATGTTGATTTTTTAATATTTCAAATTCGGTACTGTTTTTACAACAGCGCTTTGACCTCGAACGAAAGCGACGGTGCTGATGGCCCCGGGCCGCCTCGATCACTTCGCAAACATTCACGTTTTTGAAAAGGCCCTGGTTGTACCCCTCCAAAAATTCAGTCACCCACGGTTCCGGGTCATCCAGAGCGCAAAGATTAAAAATTATTCGCCCGAGGTTGTTTACCCTCAACCGGTGCGGCATCCAGGGTGGAAAAAAAACCTCCTGGGCATCGAGCAGGTAAAGTTGGCCGTTAGAATTCAAAATAAAATTTTTCCGATTTAAATCAGCGTGATAAACTCTGCGGCGATGCAAAAACGCCGCATATTGGCCGAGGCTTCGGGCATTGACAAGGGAATTGATTGGTATATGTGACCCGGCTACCTGTTCGGTTAGTAAAAAATAAGATTTGGGACGACTGATTTTTGACTGTCCTTTTGCCAGCGGCCTGGCTGCCGGCACCCGGGCCTGTCTCAAGCGATGCAGGTTGCGCCATTCGGCCCATCGCCGGCGCGGCAAAAGAAAATGCCGCAGTCGATCTTTCGATCTGACAAGGGAACTGCGCTTTAGGAACAGGCCGCCGGCAGGGGTCCGGAGATGATACACCTGACGCCGGTGGTTCTCCTTAACCACCCGGCATTCATTAACCTTGGACAGCATATCCCTTAAATCAAAATTTGGATTTAAGGGACTTGCCGTAACTTGGAAATCTGCAAGTTGCCGGACCAGGGTACTTTTCGAGCAAGTTTTATATGATGCCTCATCCACCGAAGCTAAACCTTAATTGACGAGATATTTGATCCTGCCGCCTGATAACAGCCACTAATTATTAGGACGGAAAGGTGCCGGGATTTTTTAATCCGCCTAAAAACCGGCGGCAAGAATGCGCTAAAATGCCAAATATATCATGGGAGCACCATTGGTGAAGGCCTTTTTTTCGCATTCCTGCTTCGACTCGACTGAGCTCGTCGCAGGCCCGATTCCTTAACCCATGCCCCCCGCTACAGTTATTTCAAAATTAACAGAATCTTACAGCACTGGCAAGGTCAATTAAGCCAGTCCCAGAATAATGCCATGGGAAAATCTGGACAAACTGCAAAAAAATTCGATCAAATCATAAAATTTCAAATCTAAAGCACCAAATTACAAACAAATCTCAAATCAATCATTTGCCTGTTGAATTGAGGAAGCCGGGATCCCTTACTCCTCCCTTGCAAATATTTGATAAAAATGTCATTAAGCTCCAGAAAACAATGTGTGCTTTTTTCTTTGGACCATTGACAAATAGACCCCGCTGCCGGCAGGGTGCCGGGGCGGGAGCAGATAATCGAGGTGGATCACGGTGCCTGAACAAATCATACGTCCCATTTTCGTAGTCGGTGCGCCGCGCAGCGGTACCAATCTTTTTTACCGCACCTTTGCCAGGCATTCTGATTTGGCCTGGATATCCAATATTACCAAAAAATTTCCGTCATCTCTCTGGCTTACCCGAATCATCATGTTATTTAGAGAGGATCATCGGCCGACGGAAGCCAACAATGTCTGGCAGAAGTTTGCCGGCAACGAAGACTTGTCCCTGGGTCGGGACGACGTCACCGCCGCCGCCCGCAGCTATCTGCGCTCGGTGATAAAGAACAATCTGCAAATTTTTAACAAACCGCGCTTTATCAACAAGTGTCCCGGAAACTCGGTCAGGATAGATTTTTTGAAAGAGATTTTTCCGGATGCGATATTTATCCATATTATTCGAGACGGGCGGGCGGCAGCCTATTCCATCATGCGCTCCAGACTGGGGCATTCCGGGGCCTATTGGAGTGTCAAACCGCCCGGCTGGCAAGACCTTTTGAAGCTGCCGATGGTCGATGCCTGCGCTCTGCAGTGGAAATTGACCGTGGAGTCAGCCTTGCAGTCGGCTGAAAAATTGCCGCCCGCGCAGTACATGGAAGTCAGGTACGAAAACCTGGTAGACCGGCCGGCCGAGGTAATGGAGCAGGTCGGTGAAAAATGCGGCCTCGTCTGGCAGAAAGATTTTTTGAAAGAAATCACGACCGGAATGGAAAATCGCAATTTCAAATGGGAAACGGAGATGCAGGATGCGGACAAAAACACGCTCAATAAATTGCTTGGCGATTTTTTGAAGCATTTAGGGTATCGGATTTAAGCTTTTAGTCAGAAATCAAAATTCCAAGATTCAAAAGCGTATGCTACTGAACCGCACAATTGATTCGTATCATTTCGGGTCCGCTGTGGACCTGGCGGAATCGCAACTGCGCCCCCTCACCGGTCTTTTTCATCATTCAGCCTCCAGCGGCGTTTCAATACTGGGCGGCAGAACCGCGGTTATCCCGGCGCAGATGGATGGCATCGGTTCTGTCGTCATCAAGCATTACCGGCGAGGCGGACTGTTGCGGTATTTTATTAAACGCCGATATCTTAAGCTGGGAAAAACCCGCGCCCAACGAGAATTTGAGCTGTTGGATACGGTCGGCAAGTTCGGCATAAATGTGCCGCAGCCCATCGCATTTGCCTATTGCGGCCGTCTGTTTTACCGGGCCTGGCTGATTACCCGAGAAATCCATCAGCCGGTGTCCCTTGCCAGCCTGAGCCTGCAGGATGAAAAAAAAACCGGCCGGGCTATGGCTTCTGTTATCACGCAGATATCATCGCTGATTCAAAATCAAATTCTGCATGTCGATTTACATCCCGGCAATGTCGTTGCAGACACCGCCGGGACAGTTTATCTGCTGGATTTTGACAGAGGAAAAGTCTATCATGGAACCAGGCAACAGTTAAAAAACCGCTATCGCACCCGCTGGCAGCGAGCGGTCAATAAGCATGGCTTGCCGAAAATTCTGACTGAGATGATGCAAAACGGCCTGAAATAGGTTATATTATTTGAATTTTGCACGAAAATAACTTTTAGTGAAGTTCGAGGTTAAATTGTCGCAATTGATCGGGGCGCAAACTGTTGCTCTAAAATTCAGGGACCTGGTTTTTCAAAATATTTTTTGGCTTAAATTATCCTTACGCCAGGCGCTTTAGCGATTGTAAATTCCGCATGCTTGCCGCGTCACAGTCTTGCCTTATCGGACGACGGCGGGTCCGCATTCCGAATTTCGCCATGCAATTCATCAATAATTCCAATAATCTATAATGTCCAAGTCGTCGAATAAATTTATCCCCCCCGCCCCTTCCATTCTCATCATCTTAATGGGATCACTGGGAGATGTTGCCCGAGGGCTTTGTCTGGTCCTCCATCTCAAAGTCCACCTGCCCCAATGCCGCTTAACCTGGCTTGTGGAACCGAAGTGGTCCGAGCTGGTGAGGTTAAATCACCAGGTTGACAGGATGATAATTTTCAAGCGTGCCTGGCGCGTGTCTGCTGTATGGCAACTTTTCAAAGATTTACGGCAGGACCGGTTCGATATCACCCTGGACCTGCAGCGTATTCTCAAAAGCGGATTTTTCTCCCGGCTGTCGGGCGCCAATCGACGCATCGGTTTTCACCGTCGCAATGCCAAAGAATTCAACTGGATTTTTAACAATGAACATATCGCTTACTTCAACGATGATCTGCCTAAAATTCAGCATTATTTAAAATTCACGGAATATCTGGGACTGCCGCAACCCGCCAGCCTGGATTTCGGCTTCTCATCCCGGTGTGTCAAAAATACGGCACCCGGGGTAATTGCAAAAATGGCACAGCCGTTTGTGGCCGTCGTCCTGGGTACGTCATGGGAAACTAAAAACTGGTATTTTGAAGGCTACCTTGACCTGGCCAGGCAGATTTTATCGGATTACAACCTGAAAATCGTGCTGGTGGGCGATCAATCCCAGCAGGCCCTGTCAACAAAGTTAATCAAAGCAATCAGTTCATCCGATTTGCTCGACCTGGTCGGCAAAACGACCTTGCCCGAGCTCATCACCCTGTTGAAAGCGGCGGCAGCCGGTGTTGGGCCCGATTCAGGGCCGGGGCACCTGGCAGCGGCCGTCGGCACGCCGTTTGTCACGTTATTTGGGCCGACGTCAGCCAAACGGACGGCCCCCTATGGCTGCGAAAATCTGGTAGTAAAGGCAGAGATGGACTGTGCACCCTGTTACCGCAAAAGCTGTCCCGACCGAAACAAAGAATGCATGCATTCAATCCGCGCGGACGCGGTGATGGAAAAAGTGTCGCTGGCACTCTCAGGTGTTCAGGATAAAGGAGAAAGGTGTTAGGTGAAAGGATAAAGCATTTAGGGCAGAGGGCGCACGGCGCACGGCGTAAGTCGAAACGGAATTCAGAGCGGAAAAAAACCCGTTTTCCGCCCTCCGAGCCCCTTAGCTTCATATCGTCCCAGCCTTATAACTTCTGACTTCTGTCGTCTGTCATCTGTCTTCTGCTATCCATGCTATAGCCCTCAGGGCGACGGCGGGTCCTCTGACACCTGCCTGCCCTCCGCAGCCTGGAAGGCGAAGGGGGGACACCTGAAATCCGAAACCTGAAACCTGAAACCTTTGAACTCTGAACCTCTCAACCCATGTTAAACATTGACACGCCGCTATTCTTTATCTATATTCCGCATCTAAAAGCCGGTTAACAGAACCAATTGACAGCTGAAATAAATCACATAAAATCTCAAACTATTCTGGTCTCGTGCCCCAACTGGGTCGGTGATGTCGTGATGGCCACACCAGCCTTTGATTGTATCCGCCGGAACTTACCCGAGGCCCGGCTTGTGGGCCTGATACGCAGATACGCCGGGGGGGTTATCGCTGACGGTCCGTGGTTTGATGATATTATCGAAATACATGACAAAACCATCGGCGGCATAATTGACTTAGTCTGGCAATTGCGCAAGTTGAAACCGGATCTTGCCTTAATTTTGCCGAATTCATTTCGCTCGGTGCTGATTGCCCGGCTCGGCGGGGCTAAAAAGGTCTATGGCTACCGCCGCAACAGCCGAACGGCTCTATTGAGCGGCGGACCGGAACCCTGGCGCAATAACAATCGTATCACGCCCCGGCCCATGGTTGAGTACTACCTGGAAATATGCCGCTGGTTGAACTTCGGCACACCCACGCAGCTTAAACCGCATTTATTTTGCTCAGACACCACAATGGAGCAAGGTGCCCGACTCATCGAAAGCTACGGCATCGCCCCCGATGACATGGTGATCGGCATGAACCCGGGAGCCAGGTTCGGCAGTTCAAAGTGCTGGCCGCCGGAGCATTTTGCCAGATTGGCCGAGATGATCGCGCAGCAATGGGATTGTAAAATTATGCTGCTGGTCGGTCCCGGCGAGCAGGATCTCGGTCGTCAAATCGTTGAGCTCAGCCGCACAAAGATCATCAACACCGGCCCGCACCATGTCAATCTGGAACTTTTAAAACCATTAATTCAGCGATGCCGGCTGCTGGTTACCAATGATACCGGTCCCCGGCATTATGGCGTCGCCTTTGATATACCGCTGGTGGTCATCATGGGACCGACCGATCCGCGCTATACGAATGCCAATCTTGAAAAAACAATCGTCCTGCGGCGCGATCTGGTGTGTTCGCCCTGTCATCACAAAGAATGCGCCCTGCATCACGGTTGTATGGCGGAAATTTTGCCGCAAGAAGCGATGCAAGCCACCGAACAATTGCTGCGGGAGCATTCTTAATCCATGAAATCTTCTTTTTACCGCGATAAATGGTCAAATCTGAAAGCTCAAATTATTACCCCGCATGATTTTGTGCGTCTGTCGCAACAAATAGCATATTCATTTATGGACGCCTATCTGAAGGATTGCCATTATGAAGAAGAGTATATTGATCTACTCTGCGAAATGACAACCTTCTCGCAGGATACCGATCTCAACGGTGTCGCCGCCCGGGCCCTGTTCGGTATTATCATTGAAAGCTTATGCGATGACTTTGAAGACCTGCAAACCGAAACTTATACCCGTGTCATGGCCCAGATCATATCATATTGCCGCAAGCTTCGGGGCGCAGAAGAGCTCGACCGCTTCCTGCAGGCATTTCAAATCTATACCCGCGACGACCTGCTGATTCGCATCAACCGGATCCGTAAGGACAGCAAAGTATTACCACGGAAGCGCAATGTGAAAAAAGTACTGCTTCTGTCACGGGTAACCATCGGGGCCGATGTGGCCATCACCAGCATTATCATTCAACGGCTGGCCCGGTTCTTTCCTTCGGCGGAACTGGTGCTGATCGGCGGCAGTAAACTCGATGAAATTTATGGCGCCAACTCCAATATCAGGCTGAGACAAATCGCTTACAACCGCAAAGGCGGATTGCTCGACCGCTTATCCAGTTGGCAGACGGTGCTGGATATTATTGATCGCGAACTGGCGGCCTGCCCTTTGCAAAATACCATTCTGATAGACCCGGACTCCCGCTTATCACAGCTCGGTGTCCTGCCCATCATCGACCTGGCGCACTACTTCTTTTTTGACAGCCGCTCGGCGGTCTCATTTGCCGGCAACCTGTCCATGGCGCAGTTGACCAATGCCTGGTTGAACAAAATAACGGGACAGGAAGATTTTAGCCATTCCAGGGTTTGGCTGCTTCCGTCAAATCTGCAAAAGGCAGCCCAACTGTCTGCCAAACTCAAAAGCAATGGTGCCCGCAGGGTGATCACCCTTAATTTTGGTGTGGGCGGCAATCCGCGCAAAAAAGTGGGCGGACGACTGGAACAGGACCTTTTGCTGAACCTGCTGCAGGAGCCCGGCACGGTTGTACTGCTGGACAAGGGATGCGGTGATGAAGAAATCCAAAGTTCCAACGCCCTGCTGGCCGGGATCGAAGCCAGCGGTTATGCTGTCCAAAATGCGGTATTTGATGAGGGTCTGGACAGCAAACTGAACCGGGGCGTCATCGGATTGCAGACCCGCATCGGCGAAATTGCCGCCATTATCGCAAACAGTGACGAGTATATCGGTTATGATTCTGCCTGTCAGCATATCGCGGCAGCTTTAAAAACACCCTGTTTAACCATATTCGCGGGCTCAAATAACATGCGTTTTATTCGGCGTTGGAGCGCGTTTGGTTCAAACACCTGCAAAATTGTGCATGTCGACACCCTCAGCGATCCGTCTGCAATCGATGTGGAAGATATCATCGTCCGTATTATGAACGAGAGAAGGCTATGAAAAGAGTCAACTTGAATCAGTTTTATTGGAGGGCTGGAGTTAAGGAGTATTGTTAATAGGTTTCAGGTGTCAGCCCCGCCGCTGGCCGCCGAAACTGCCAGTTTAATCAAAAAAGAAACTAATGAACGTCGAACATCGAACATTGAACGTCCAACATCGAATACTGTATTCTGTCAATTTAAAAAAAATGAGCAAAGCGATTCTATCATTCGAAATTCTCGGTCTTTAGATCGCGTCTTTAGCGAGATTCAGTATTCTGTGGTTGGCTTGTTTTAAAATAGATAAAGCGTAGCGTCATCAATATTCGTCGTTCGATGTTGGATGTTCGATGTTCGACGTTCAATCTTTTCACTGTTCCGCGCAGGCGAAGTTTCAGACGAGCACGGCCGCTGGCCTGACACCTGAAACCTGACACCTGAAACCTCAAGCCGTATTTTACAGCATCTTTTGAGATAAAAGACCTTACGATCTAAACAGATTTTGAATTATGAAAATACTCTTCATCTACCCCAACGCCGGGTCCCAGCCGGGGTTCAATTACGGCATTGCCCACTTATCGGCAGTCCTTAAAGAAGCCGGACACCAGGTCTCCCTCTGGCAGCTGTGTGAAGAAATTGCACCGCTGCCTTCGGAAAAAGAGTTTATCGACCGCCTGAAGCAGGCGGCCGCCGATATCATCGGGTTTTCCGTGGTCACCAATCAATGGCCTTATGCCGCCAAGCTGGCGGCATGGGCCCGCAAAGCGTCCCGCGCACCGCTTGTTTGCGGCGGCATTCATACCATGGCCGCCGGCGAGGAGGTTTTACAATCGGGCCTGTTTGACTATATCATGCGCGGTGAGGCCGAAGCGGCCCTGGCCGAGTTCGTTGACAAAATCCGGCGAGGAGAGGAGGTATCGGAAGTCAGAAATCTGGGTTTTATGCAAGACGGCAAGGTGCGCTTAAATCCATTGCGGCCGCTGCCGGACCTGCTGAATCTGCCCTTTAAAGATTACGAGATATTTAATTTTCAAGATATCATCGATGCCAAAAACGGCTGGGTGGGTCTGATGGCATCCCGCGGCTGCCCCTTTTCCTGCACTTACTGTTTTAATCATCAGCTGGTTTCCCAGTATCGTAAGGATCTGCATTGCAGTTTTAACGGACTGAACTACATCCGGCATTTCGCGGTTGAGCAGTTGATGCGGGAAATCGAATACCTGCAGGGCAATTATCAAAATATCTCGATGTTTATCTTAGACGATGACCTGTTCACTTTTTATCGCCCCTACGTCGAACAATTTTGCGAGGCCTATCGAAAAATCAGTTCCCTGCCCTTTGTGGTCAACGCCCATGTAGGCTTTTTCGATGAGAACAGGGCACGCTGCCTGGCCGATGCCGGCTGCAAAATTGTTAAATTCGGTGTGGAAAGCGGCAGTCAGCGCATCCGGAGCCAGATTTTGCAGCGCCGTATGACAAATGAAAAAATAATCAGGGCCGTTAAAACTGCTCATCAGCACGGGCTGCATACCTCCGTCTTCTTAATGATCGGGTTGCCCGATGAAACCCACGGCGATCTCATGGCGACCATCAAACTGATGGCCAGGGCCAGGCCCGGGCGCTATCGCTGGTCTTTTTTCTTCCCGTTTCCCGGTACCAAAGCTTACGAGCTCAGCCGGGAGGGCGACTATATTGATTTTGATAAGATGGCCAACCTGGAAAATTTCACCGACGCCTCCTGCCTGAAATTCGGCCCCGCCCATGATCTGTTTCTAAAAAAAGTCGGCCGCATCATGCCCTGGTTCGTCAACGCATACTCGGACCTGCCGGTGGCGGATTTTTATCGAAAAAAAATTGAAGAAATCCTGGCAATGGATGAGAAATCCTGGCTGGCCAGAGTTCCGCGCCTTGAGCGGGAAGACCGGCAGCTATCGCAAAAATTCGTTCAGCAGGGGCTCTCGCATTACGCCATAAAATACAACCGCTTTATGGGTGTCATATCAGATTATTTTCTCAGCGAGACCTAGCCCGAACAATTACAGTATTTTACAGTGTTTTACTTCATTTTACTGCATTTTATTTTTAGCCAATTTTATGCCATATTTAAAAAGCTAAAATCAGAAAAAAAATAAAATAAATAAAAAGAATTTGATTTTTTTTTACCCTAATTTATGTTCGATCCCTCCCTTTTTGATCGCCAAAACCGCCCTTTTTGCACCGTTTTTCCGCTATTCCCGATTTATCGGTCTATATTTTTTTATTCTTAGAATATCAAAATGTTACATAATGAAGGCATCTAATAAAACAGATAGTGTGAACTTTTCTTCCTAGTACTTTAGTATTAGAAATTACCCTTTATCTAATACTCTTGGGGGGGGACTAGTCAAAAACTACGAATTTTGTCGTATTGCACACTTCATCTTTTTCTTATATAGGTGCCACATCTTTTCGTTGTATAGCAAAATTGGTTTCCTGATCATTAATTAAAGTCGGCAAATGGTCATAGATCTATTGTCTTGGAGGGGGACATCTGGAATAGAACGACGACAGCTAATGAGCGCCGTGCTGGGTTCAATTCAGATTTTGCACTTTGGTACCCTGATCCGGTTACAGTATCTTGCCCGCCCAAAAAACATTCTTAAGCCGGATTTCATAGCCGCAAATTGTGCATGCCTGATCTGCAGCCCCGTCAAAATTCCCTATTCCAGGCCTATTGTCCCGCCAAATTGCCGGTTTATAATCGCCGCCCATCAAACAGACGGCACTCTCTTGCTTGACACAATGGCTTGCGGCCATTGGTATCATTTACCGTGATATCATATTGTTAGCTTTTAGAAGAAGGGGGTTGATTTGACATCAATCGTACTTGAAAAAAAGGAAAAAGGCGCTTTTTTACTTGTCTTTTGCATCGGTCTCTTTGTCCTCGCAGCAGGCGTGTCCGGTTCCTTCGCCGATGTCGGGATCGATATCCGATCTGATGGCGTCCTCCTTGAAGGCCAGGAGCCGGTTTCCTATATTGCTGCCGTAGACAACTGTACGAATCTGATTTCCATCACAGTGGAGTCCGGTGATACCCAGCTTACGGCGTCCCCGGCGCAGACCTCTCGTATTGCCGGCTCATCCAGCGGTTGCGAGCTCCGTTTTGAAGGCACCGGTTTCGAGCACCTCAATCCCCGGGTAACACTAAATTTTGCTGACGGCACGACCCAGTCTCATGCCGAAAGTTTTCACGTCGAAAAAAATGCGCCGCAATTAATTTTCGAACAAGTCGGGCTGACCGTCATCGACGGCATTCAATACCTGGTGATAGCTGCCGGAGCCCAGGACGATGTCGACATCCGCTATGTGGGATTTGACGCCACCGGTCTGAGGGCTTCCGATCTGCGCGCCGCCGGAGGGGTTGTTGACCGGGCCCGGGAGCAGGCCTTTGGCGCAACCAGCGGCATGCAACGGATTTATCCCGTTCGCAACGATCAGGATCGCTTCGAGCTGGCCGTGGCGGTAACCTCAAATCTAAGTGCGGCCGCCATTGCTCACGACGGCGTCGTGCTGGTGGACATCGTCGCCGTCGACGCGTCGGGCAACCAGAGCTCACTGTCCAAAATTTCCTTTACCGGCAAAGATGTGGTGGAAAAGGCTTCGAACCTCCAGGTGCAGCCTTCCCGGATTATTTTTACGAACCTGCTGGAGACCGCCACCCTGACGCCTTCGGTGGATTTTCAGTTCAGGGGTCAAACCCCATTGCCCGGGCTTGGCACCGCTGCCGGCTATGCCTCCTCCCACCCGGATCTGATTGCCGTTACCAGCGGCGGCATTGTCTATCCCCTGGCCGAAACCGCCGGCGAAAGTGTTACGATTACGGTGAGCTACCCCGATCTGGATCCGGTCGACATTCCGGTGGAAGTCGATTTGAGCAAGTATCTCACGTCGCTCAACGTTGACGGATTAAATGAGCTGGGGCAGTGGGTGCTCGAGCGGCTGAACGCGCGTTTTCCCTGGCCCAAAGTCGTCGGCGTGTTCGATGACGGCAGCCGGTCCGAGATCAGCTCGCAGTTCTCGCTTGAATTCCTGCTCGCAGACAGCGCCGCCGGTATTGTCGATATCGATCAAAGCAAGGGAGTCCTGGCCAAAGCCATTGTCCCCGGCTCCACACCGGTTCAGCTGACCGTACGCTTGAAACACCAGCCCGATATCCTGGCCGATGTTCCGGTGGTGGCCCTGGATGCCATACCGGAGCTCAAGCTCGATCTCCCGTCCCGGGTAAAAGCGGGCAACTCCCTGAATTTGAGTGCGGCGGCGACCGATGATGTGGGTGTGGCCGAAGTCCGTTTTCTAATGGACGGCAGCGAGATCGGCGTGCGTCAGAATCCGCCTTACGAACTCAGCATGGAGATACCCGAAACGCTGATTAACCAAACCCTTAAATTCCGCGCCGTCGCCCTGGATACGGCCGGTCAGCAGCATGCGACGCCGGATAAACCGGTCAAGGTTCTGGCTGACCTGCAGGTTCAGGTTCCCGCTGTTCAGATGGAGGCGCCCATCGCCATGCAGCGGTTTGTCGAGGGCAGCCCGATCCGCTACCAGGGGGCGCTGGAGGTGGCAGACACATTTTCCGGCAGCGGTATTTCCTACGTCGAATTTTATCTGGACGGCAAGCTTTTAGGGGAGAGCTATTTCCCCCGTTACGAGGAGCGCGCCACCGGTCCGGGACAAACAGCCACCTTTGAGATCTGGCGCTTTGACGGCATCGTGGACGCCACATCGACGGCCGAAACCAGCCGCGCCGCATATGCGGTCACCCATACCAGCAGCGGCGGCACGGGCAGTACCGAGGGCCGTTTGATCCGCATCATCGAAAACAGTCCCCCGGCGGTGGCGATCACCGCCCCGGTGGCCGGGGCGTCGGCCAGCGTCGGGCAGACCGTTCGGATCGGGGCCGAAATGGCGGATGACACGCTCAGCATCGGCCTGAATCTGGCGCTTTATCTGAACGGGGAGGCGGTGGATATCTTCCGCTACGAAGACAAAGAAGGGCGATTTTCAGGCAGCTTCGGCGTTCAGAAAGCCACCCACACATTTGAGATCCCCGTGGTTGAAGAGATGCTGGGGACAACCCTGCGTTTTCATCTAGAGGCCGTCGATTTTCACGGACTGGTATCGAAGACGGAGGAGCTCAAGCTTCCGGTCAAAGCGGATCAAGCCCCCGGCGTGGCGGTTTCCCATCCGGTGGACGGCGCCCATTTTGTGGCCGGACTGCCCATTGAAATCCGGGCCGATGCCACCGATGACATCAAAGTTCAGCGGGTGGATTTTTATGTGGCAGACCGCCTGACAGGCTCGGACACAAGGTTTCCGTTTAATTATCAATACGAAACCATCGAGGGATTGACGGTCGAGCAATCCCTTAAAATATTTGCCGTTGCCGTGGACAGCCGCAACCAGGAAACCCGCAGCGCGAATGTCTTTGTCACCCTGGGCCAAGACGAACAGCCGCCGGTGGTCAATATCGTCTCCCCGGAAATTACCGCCACCGAGGGTGGTGATCCCCTGGCCGAGGTCATCGAAGAGAGCGAAATCGTGGTCAAGATCGCCGGCTATGACAACGTGGAAGTCAATCGCCTCGAGCTCAGAGGTATCGAACAGCAGGGCAGCCAATATGTTCTCACCGGCAACCCGGAGCACGTGCTGACCGGGGATGCGTTTGCGCCCCAGCAGATACCGGGCGCGCTGCGTGCTTTTTCCGCTTTGAAGCTGGTCCGCGTCCCACTCTTTTCCCAAACGGCCGGCCTTGAGCATGATCGGTACCCGGTGGAGGTTACGGCCACCGACCGCACGGGCAATTCATCCACGGCTGCCATGGTGATCGCCGTCGGCCCGGACCAGGCCCCCTGCATTGTTCAGGTGGGCAGCGACCGGGAGCGTTATTTTGCCCGGGACCAGGTAACCCTGGATATTCAGGCCAGAGACGATCTGGGCGTCGCAACCCTGGAGGTTGCCTATTACGTGGATGGCGCGCCAACCAGTGCGCTTTCTGAAATCAAGCCTTTGAACTTCCCGGGAACCAATGTCCAGGCGACGTTTGCGCTGGATCTTGCGGCGCTGGGCCTTACCAATGATTCCCATACGGTCAGAGCCGCCATTGCGGCCATTGACAACCGCGGCCGGCGGTCGGATGCGGCCGGTCCCTTTAATTTTGAAATCCAGCTGGCGGCCGACACCGCCGCTCCCCTGGCGGGCATCAGCCAGCCCATCCAGGGGTCCTCCCTTTTCCACGGCGAACAGGTAGCCATCCGCTGGAAGGCCGTCGATGAATCGCCGCTGGACGCATTAGAGCTGCTCGTGGCCGACAGCCCCATTTATGCCGTCAATCTCGACGGTCGCAGCGCAAACGGGCATTTCGCCTATGATCTGCCCGGGTCTGGTGACGAATTGTTGATCACCCTGGTGGCCAGAGATGTTTTCGGCAACGAATCACGCACAAATTGGCGCTATTTTCTTGTCAGTGACGAGCCGCCCGAAATTTCAATCCGCAATCCGGCCCAGGGCTCGCGGCTGGTTGAAGGTGAACAGTTTACCCTGACGGCCTCGGTCACCGACAACCGCCAGGCGGTCTCGGCCGTGTTCTTCATCGAGCAGGGCGATCAGACCCTTTTTTCCAAAACATTTAATTCCGCCGCCATCGCAGCGGCCCAGTCAGGGGGGCGCTATCTTTCGGCCGGAATGCGGATTCCGCACCGCCCCGAGGGTGCTGAAGCTCCGCTGGAAATAGGTGTTCGCGCGACGGATGACGGGGGCCTGACGGCCGAGGAACTGCTTGACATGGAGATTCTGGATGACCTGGAGGCACCCAGAATCAGCCTGGATCGGCCGGACGGCCCCTTCAGCATGACCCCCGGGACGTCATTTAAGGTCGAAGGCAAAGGCGACGACAATATCTACATCGGTGATCTTGTCCCGGTTCTGGTGGACGGCGACGGGGTCGAAACGATATTTAGCTGGTCCGCTTTCTCACGCAATGACCGGGTGGAAACGATCCGCGTCGCCAATCCCCAATCCTTCGGCTCGGTGATCGTGGGTCAGCGCTTCTACATGGATTTCAAAGCCCGCATCAACCTGCCCCTTTCCTATCTGGACCATGTCGGTCAAACCTTCACGTTTATCGTCAAGGCGCCGGATCACGGGATCAACACAACCCCCACACCCGGCATCGATATTACCATCCTCGGCGATGAGCAGGCGCCGGAAATCCGGATTCTCAAGCCGCCCGAAAAGGTGTTTGAAGGGCAGCCCCTGACGGCCAACGTCCAGTTCTCCGATGATATTTCCCTGAGCGCCTACAGGGTTTACATCGATGATCAACCGATCAAGCTCCTGAAAGAGGAAAGCGGGCTGAATACCACGTTTGTCGGGACCGGCGGACTCGACATCGATTTGTCGGCCTATGATCCCCTGGATGAAGCCCGCAACCAATTTGCCCTGGTGGCTGAAGCGCAGGATGCCTACGGCAACCAGGCCCGTGAAGTCAGAATCGTCCACGTTAAAAAAGACCAGCCGCCGCGCCTTTCCGTAGTGGACCCGATACCCGCCGAAGACCTGGTTAAAGGCAGCCTGGCATTTCAAACCATCCGGATTGAGGATGATTACGTCACCCAGCAGGCGCCTTTGCGCTATTTTCCGGTGTATACGTCTTTGAAAGATCTCGGCGCGACCGGCAGCCGTGATCCTTCCGGCCACGTGTTTATGGAGAACGATGAATTTAGCACAGCCCGTCCCTATGTGACCCTCAACTATCCCGAGGCCGATCCGCTCCCGGGACGCCTGCTCGTTAAGGGCAATCCGTACATCCAGGCCGCCGACGGCCGGCTCACCGTCTGGCCCGCCCCCACCCGGCCGGTGGACGGCGACAATCATCTCAGAATCGATTTCGGCCCCGACCACACGGTAACCTATCACATCACCACCTTCCATGACGATGAATGCGAGGCCCTGACGGAGAAGCGGCAAATCACGGCCGCCGAAGGGGTTAACCTGAATGAGCTGATTAACTTCAGCGCATCATCCGATATCACATTCGTGGAGATTATTCCCGAAGTGTTGGATGCAACCGCAACGCCGGTCGAGACCTATTTGCAGGCCATCCGCATTGATTCACGCAATCTGAGCCGCTTTGCCAACTACCAGGCCGAGCGCGGCACCCGCGGATTGACGCAGAATGAAGCCCTGATCTCCGTCTTTGTCATCGATGCATCCAACGAAAACCGCATCGCCCTGGTGGCCGCCCACCCAATGAGAACTTTGGGGGGGGCTAAAACGGGTCAGCGCGGTACCAAGGTTCCGGTGCCTGCGCATTTTGATATCGATCATCTCCGGATCCTGGCCCACGGCATTGACCGCTTCTCGCAAGACCGCGGTCCGCAATCCCTGGCGGTTCTCTCCCAACGCAAGGCCGTGCCCGATGAAGCGCCGCCCGCGGTAACGGTCCTGTCGCCGGCCAACGGCATCAACCTGGTGCCCATGCAGCAAATCACCCTGAAGGTCGAGGTCGAGGACAACTCGCAGGGGTTTGCCACGCTGAAGCTGTTTGAAAACGGCGACCTGATACGGGAATTTGGCGGCACATATGGCCGCCAGGATTATAAAATCCCCTACCAGGTGCCGCTGAGTTACACCGGGGGCGAGCTCGATCTCCTGCTGGAGGCCGAGGATATGAGCGGTGCCGCCCAAACGAAATCCCTGGCCTTTCCCATCGCCGCCAACGAGCCCCCCCAGCTGACCCTGCGCGCGTTTTCCTCCTACAAGGTAAACGGAAAATACCGCAAAGTGCTGGATACCCCCGAGCGGGTCAATTACGGCGAATTCTGGGTCCGCATCGGCGAACAATTCAGGCTGGACGTATCCCTGGCGGACGATTCCGGGCTCAATCACTATACCATCTATCGGCTGGACCGGGCCGGAAACCGCGTCCAGCTATATCACAAGGGTTTTGGAACGACCTGCCCGAAACCGCCGGTTACCGCAGCGGATGTCGGCCGCGAAGTCACCTTTGACCAGGCGGAACCCACCCAGTACGAAGCGGCGATCACCGATAACTACGGCCATCAAACCAAGCGCACCTTCCTGGTCCACCCCTTGACCAACATGGCGCCCCAGATCCGGGTCACCTCCCCCGCCCAGGATCAATACATTGTCGCAGGCACCTTCCGCATCAAGGTTGGCGTGGTGGCCACCGACGACCGCATCCTCAGCAAAAATCGGATCGAGATTTATGCCAATGGCAACAAGCTGCAAGTCGAAGATATCGAAGATGCCATCAACCAGAAAAATGCCATCGGCGGCTACGGTGCCGTCGAACAGGCCTTTGCCGCCATGTACGACGGCATCGAACAGAATTATTCCGTCGCCCTGGCCGATGACTACGGCCGGGTCAACAGCCCCTATGCCAAACAGCTGGCCTACACCATGGAGGTGCCCTCGGGACTGATCCGCTTCAATGAGCCGGTCACTCTGATGGCGCTGGTCAAGGATTCCGACAATGCCATCGACCGCCATGAGATCACGTTCCTGGGCGCGGCGGACGAAATCAATCCCGAAGTGGCCATCACCGGCCCGCAGCCGGGCTACGGTCCCACGGAAGCTTCCGACTTTACCCTGGGATTCCGGGCCTATGACAACGTCAAGGTGGCGCAGCTCGAGGCCTATGTGGCCTATGGCGCCCGCGAGGCCGGCGGCACCTATCGCCCCGGCCCTTACGGCGAGCCCATCCGGTTTGTACAGGCCGTCGAAGCCCGCGACTTCGAGCCGGTGACCACGGTCAATATCGACACCCCGGAGTACAGACAGTTGATCCACGTAGACCGCATCCACGAAATCGGACCGCAGATCCCCGATCTGTCCCTCTCGGGCGACGTGCTGTATGACGTGTGGATTAAGGTCGTGGCGCGGGATGCGTCGGGCAACGACCGCACCCGCGAAGTCAGTTTCCCCGTGCGGGTCGATGAACGGCCCGTGGTGGACATTGTCTCCCCCATCAACGGCGGCCGGATCGTCGAAGAAAGCGCCCTGGTCGTCAATGTCAACAGCTTTGACGATGTGGGCATCGACTCCCTGCGCCTGACCGCCACCCACGGCAGCGGGAATGCGGAGGTCTACAATATTCTCCTGCGGCAACCGCCCTACCAGTTTCAGGTGACGGTCCCGGCCTTTGATTTTACGGACCCCGCCCAGAATACGCTCCAGCTGCACGTGGAAGCCATCGACAGCTACGGCGCCAAATTCGGTGATTTGGACCAGCATCGGGCCACGGAAGACATTCAACTGGAAATTGTCGAAGATCAGCCGCCGGCCGTGGCCATCGGTCTGCCGCCCAACGAGTCCGAAATTATTGAAGGGGATTATTTGCTGGTTCAGGTCAACGCCGTCGATGACGTGGGGATCGATCGCGTCGTTCTGAACGTGGCGGGCCTGTTGAATGGCGACCGCTCCTTTACGGACACCCGGTTCCCCTACGAATTCCTGGTTGAGATTCCCTACGGTCAGGCCGGTAAGGATCTCAGCCTGACGGCCAGCACCACTGAAATCCGCCTCGGGGGCGATGCCCGCTCCGTGTCAACCCCGACGCCCACTATCGTGCACGTCAGAAAGGACGAGGCGGCGCCCGAGATCGTCGTCATGGCACCGCCGGTTGACGGGGCCACAGTGGTGGAAAAGCGGACCTTGCGGTTTGCCGCCGAAGTCACCGACAATGTGCGCGTCAGTACGGTCCGGGTGGCGTTGCTGGCCGACAAGGACGCCGACGGCCAGTTTGCGGCGTCCGAAGAGGTGTCCCAGCGCCTGCTCCTGGAGCCGCCGTTTATCGGCACCCTCGCCGTTAAGTCGCTGGCCGATTACCTGGGAGCCGGGGCTGAAGGGGTCGACCAGTTGGCCCTGCAGATGAATTTTGTCGCCACCGACGGTGCCGGCAACCACAGCGAAACCAGCCGCCCCGTGACCCTGGTGCGCAACCAGCCGCCCCAGGTCGAACAGATCCAGATCCTGGATTCCCGGGGGTTTAACCTGGGCAATGGTCTGGCGGAAATCACCGAAGGCCGCGGCATCGTGGTGCATGTTGTCGCCAGCGACCGCGAGGCCGGCGTCGACGCGGCCAGCCTCTACCGCGCGGTCGGCGGGGAGGATGATGCGGCCGAATACGAAAAAGTCGGACGGGACGAAGCCGCCCCCTTCCAGTTCCACATCACCGTACCGACGGGACACGTGGGTCAGAGGATCCGCTTCAAGGCCGAGGCCGTCGACGTGGACGGGTACACGTCACAGCTGTCGGCCGCCCGCGGATTGACGATATTGGCCGACCAGCCGCCCACGGCCGACATTATCAAGCCCGACAACGATGAATCCGTCATCATCGAAGGGCAGGATATCGAAGTGTTTGTGGAAGCCGTCGATGACCTTGGCGTCAGCGGGATCGACCGGGTGGTTTTTTATGTCAATGAAATTCCGGTTCAGACCGCCTACAGCTCCTGGTCGGAGCTGACCGGATCGGCGGCCCAGGAGCATGTCTATCGCGCCCTGATCAATCCGCCGGATGGTGCGCAGGGGTTCGTGATATATGCCGTCGCCTATGATGTGCTCGGCCAGGCGGGCCGCTCCCAAACCGTGCGGGTGGGCCAAATAGAAGACACCGTCGCGCCCAAGCTTTCGGTGCTGGCGCCCATAGACAAGGATATCCTGACGGCCGGCCGATCGATCCGCCCCGTGGTGGGGGTGGCCGATATCGGGGTGGAGGACGATCGCCGGGTTTACATGCGGTTTATCAAGGAATATCAGGCGGCCGACAGCGGCGAATGGCTTCCCCTGCATGATAATGAGATCGAGCTTTTCCGAAACGATGCCCGCCAGGACGGCGACAACACGCCGGCCAGCGAGCCGGACAACCACTATTACATTTATTGGGCCGATTTTGTGGATGGCGACATCCTGCGCCGCACGGCTGAAAGAAACGAGCGGGTGCGCACCGTGGCCCGGATTGTGACCCCCAATCACACGGTCAGCCGGGAAACCACCCATGAAATCGGGTTGCCCGTCAGCGCAAGACGATTTCTGCTGCCGGCGCCGGAGGATTTCGGCGCCTCCAAAAGTGTCTACTTTACCGCCGTCGATCAGTTCAGGGGCGAAGACCGCACCGGGGCGCTGGTTGCGGCCTGGTCCACCCAGGATCCCATGCGGCTGGAGCCGGAGATCGGCAACTTGACCATCCCCGAATTCGAGCCGCAGTTTACCCCGCGCACGGGCCTGTTCATTGCCGATGATACCAACGAAGCCCAGGGGGCCGACGGCGACCATTATGTTTTTTCCGAGCTGATGGCCGGCGCCTCCGAGATGTTTTTGGGCACCATCAGCGAGCTTTACGCCGACGCCGATTTCGTGCTGGCGGCCAAATCGGGGCAAATCCCAACCGCCGGCGCAGATCTCAAGACCAGCGAATTCGCCGCCGCCATGCAGTTCGGAATTGAGGAAAATCCGGAGACCGGCGGCGTTTATCTGGAAAATGAGAGCGGCGAGCTGCTGATCTATACCGTCCGCAACGGGGATGAGCAATTCGGCCTGCCCTACCTGTTGACGGGCCGGGTGGACATGCCCTACCCGGATGTATACGGGGTGGCCCGCAAAGACGACCTCGTCCTGGCGGCCAACGGCAACGGCGGAGTCCAGGTGGTGGACATCAGCGAACTGGCGGCCCCGTATCACGTGGGCTATATCAAACCCAACGGATTCACGCGCGATGTGGCCGTCTTCGATCATTTTGCCGTGATTGCCGCATCCCATGAAGGCATCGTGATTGCCGATCTCAAAGATCCCACCATGCCGATCGTTGCCTCCAGAGACACCCTGGGTGTGGCCAACCGTCTGTTTATCGAGGGCACACGGGTTTACGTGACGGATATGGCAGGCGACGGGCAGATTTCCCAATTGAACATCTTTAATATCAGCGATCCGTACAACCCCAAATTGGAGCGCAATCTAGACCTGCGGCCCGCCCGTGCCGATCTGGTGCCCGACGGGGTCTACGACGCATTTGTGGCCGGCGGCAAGGCCTATGTGACGGTCCATTACTCCGACCAGGAGGACAAGCCCGCCCAATCGGTGGTGGAGATCGTCGATCTCGGCAGCCTGGACACGCCGCTTGAAGACGCCACGGTACCGGCCGTGATTCACCGCCGGGCCGGCGCAGTTGATTTCGCCGCGCGCGGCCTGATCGTGGCCCGCGGGGCGCTGCAGGTCGCCGCTGGAATGCAGGGATTGGATCGCATCGAATTCGGGGCCTTGAGCGTGCTGGCACACACGCCCGCCACGGCCGAGAGCAATGTGGCCACCGCTCTGGAAAAAATCTCGGTTGAGCTTTCGGCCGTTCTGCCGGCCGACACGGATCTGGGCGCATTCGTGCGCGTCAACGTCATGGACCCGTTTTTGGGTGAAGATGTCAGCGCCCTGTTTGATGTGGCCTTTGCCATGCGCGACGGGGAGCCGGCGCGGCGCTTTGTTGAAATTACGCTCCTGCCGGGCGAGGAACTCCTGGCCAACATGCAGTATTTCGTAACGGTCGCCCAGGGTCTGGCACCCCTGACGGGACTGCCGCTCAAAGCCGATTACACCTTCGGTTTTGCCACCACGCCCGCCAGCGGTTCGACCGCACCGGATATCCAGGCCATCGTGCCGGCCACCGGCGGCATCGACGGCAATACGGCCGTGGTGGTCACCGGACTCCACTTCGGTGAGAATCCGGCCCTCTATCTGGGCGGGCAGCGCCTGGTGATCGACCAGGTGATCACCGCCGCGTCGTCCGGTGAAGCCTACGACCGCATCGAAGCGCGCACGGTGCCCAACTATGCCGGTCCGGCCGCCGTGGAAGTCATCAATCAAGAGGGTCTCTCGGACGTGGTCCTGGGAGCCTTTACCTATGTCGACATGTTGCAGATATCCTTCATCAATCCGGCCGTGGTGCGCGTCTCCCAGGCCGGCCAGGGCGATCGGGTCGAGGTGGTCGGCTACGGTTTCCATGACGGAATCGTGCTGCGCGCCTACAAGAGCGGCCGGCCCGAGACGGTGATCACAACCGCGGTCGACAACGATCGCCTGTCCCTTTACAGCTCCGAAAAAATGAGCTGGGTGGTGCCCGATTTCGGCGAGTCATTCCGCGGGTTTGTGGATCTGGATATCAGCGACGATCAGGGACGCCGGTTTCTGCTGCCCAACGGACTGTTCTACGGCCGTCTGCAGGAGAATCGCCGCCTGCAGCCGGAAACGCCGTTCACCAAGGGTGAAATTGACAGTTACCTGAATCCCACTGGCCCCGGATACGTGCCGGATGCCCTCAAACTCCCGCCGGGCTACATCGTGGATACGGTTTCCGATGTATCCCTGGGACTGGTCTACGTGCTGGGCGAGGGCGTGCTGGCCGACGATGTATCCCCCCCAAAAGCCACGGATGCGGATTTCTTCCAGCACTATTTTGCAGCGGGCTGGATTTCACTGGTCCACTACGAGCGGGACGCCCTGGAAAACGCCGCACCCATGCACGGTCTGGGCTATTTTAACCTGCCCCAGGACCTGGTGCCCGTGACCATGGTGCTGTCGCCAGGCCAGCTTTACGTTGCGGCTGAAGGATACCACTTCCCCTACATTGAGACGCCCTACGAAGACCAGAAAGTGATTCTGGTGTACGACCGTGCTGATCGCCTGCCGGGTGAAGGCGGTACGGAACAGCCCGAAGGCAAAGATCGCGATATTCTCTACAGCCTGCCGCTGAACTTTGAATCGGTTCCGGTTTCCCTGGCGTTGAAAGACAATCTGCTGTTTGCGGCCAGCCCGGACGATGGGGTGGCAGTCATCAGTCTCTCCGACCCCCTGAAGCCCTCGGTGATTCGTATCCTCAAAAAAGGCCGCGCCGCTGGCGAAGAATATTCACTGAAACCGGTATCCGTCAACGTCGTCGGCCATAGCCTGCATGTCGCGCGCCAGGGCGGCGGCTGGTTTACATTTGATATCAGCAGGCCGACCACGCCGCAGCTGGGCTACGACGACCTGGGCGGATTCAGCGAGATCATGCACACGCAGCCCGTTCTGGCCCATTCATCCGGCCAGAGCCTTAACTTCGGACTGTATGATCTGGCAACACCCAATCATATCCGGTCCCTGGGCCGCTATGAGTCCCGGGGCTTTTCGCTGCCGGGCAAGTTGGTCGATCTTTTCGCCCACAACACGGTGGGCGGCACCAACGCGGAACATGTCGAGAAAAACCTCAATTCCATTTTAAAGCGCTCGGCCTACCTGTCGCTTTTCGATACCAGCCGACCACAGCAGATCACCCTGATCGATGCCCTCAAAGTGAGACTGCCCATCGATAAAGATGAGAAGCTGTTGAGCTCGCTCTTGACGGATGACGGGATTTTGCTGCTGGCATCCAAAAAGCGCCTGATCATGATCGACACCCTGACGCTGGATCTGGTGAACTCCGAACCGGCCGCCGGCGCCGGCGGGGTGGCCACCGACAGCGCGGCGGTGCTGACGTTCAACCGGGCGATCGAGGTCCCGCAGGGCGATACCCTAGAGGATTATCTGCAGCCGTACCTGGCGTGGGAGCTGGATGACGGCACCGAGCAGGGACAGCCGGTTTCCTATGACCTGGCGATCGATGATCAAAATACGCAGCGGCTGATCTTGACCCCCACCGCCGATTTGAGCCCGGATGCCGCCTACCGGATCGTGCTGAAATCAGAGTTGGGCAGCCGCCGCACCAGCGGGCTGTTCGATCACGTCATCCGCTTTAAGACCGCTTTCGATGATCAACCGCCGCCCGAAATCCTGGCGATTGAGCCGGGCATCATCAATACCACGGGCGGGGCATTTGCCGTAACGCTGCGCCACGGCAGCGAACCGCTGTTTTTCCTGGCGGGCCTCAACGCCCCCGAAAGCACCCGTGAATCGATATCCGCCGACGAGACGCGCTATGTCATCGAGGCCCCGGCCAACGCCGCCGGCCCGGCCATTCTGGAGGTTGTCAACCAGAACGGCGGCCGTGCCGAACTCAGCGGCGCCCTGCAATACGTGGAGCCGTTGCACCTTATCTCCGTCACGCCGGGCCAGGGCTCGGTCAATGGCGGAACCCGGGTCACCATTGCCGGTATGGGTTTCCGTCCGGGTCTGTTGCGGGTCCAGGTGAGCTTTGGCGGAATCCCTGTCAAAGATGAAGATATCCGCGTCATCGACTCCGAAACCCTGGCGGTGGTCACGCCCGCCGGACGGATCGGGGCGGCGGATGTCACCGTTACACTGGATAACGGTCAGACGCAAACCCTGGCGGGGGCCTATAACTATCAGCAGCCCGTGCAGTCCATTATTAAAGGCGGGCAAAGCCGAATTTATGATCTGGTTCTGGATCCCACCGGGGTGTACCTGGTGGCCGCCGCCGGCCATGAGGGTGTCTTTATTTACAACGTGGACGCTTCGACCTACACCGCCAACGCCGATAACCCGCTCAACCCGGACGACCTGCGCCGCCCGATCGACCTTAACGGCGATGATCTGGATGACCGGATCCTGGCGCGGGTGCCGCTGCCGTCGGGCTATGTCGCCCTGGGGGTGGATACCTATTTCGAGCGCGGCGTCGATCGCGTGGTGGTCACCGGCGCCAAACCGGGTCAGCCGGACAGCGCCCGCCTTTTCGTGATCGGATTCGACGCCCTGGATATGACCAACACCACGGTCATCGCGTCACTGCCCCTGCATGCCGAATTTGCCCGCGGCGTGGATGCCGCCAACAGCCGGGCCCTGGTGGCCATGGCGGAGCGCGGCGTGGGCCTGGTGGATATTTTTCTCCAGACCAAGGCTTACCTGACCAGCCACCTGACCCTTCCCGATCAACACGCCGCCCTGGATGTGGTCCGGGTGCCGGTGCAGGCCGGGGAACCTGAGCTTTATGCCGTGGCTTCGGGTCATTATGACATCGGCAGCAACCGACTGCTGGATGAAGACGATCCGGCTTCCGGCGCCTTTTACATGGTGGCGCACAGCCCCACCGGGGGCTTCCGGATTCTGGGCCGGGCTGAAGTGGCGGCCAGCCGCATTGCCGTTGACGGGACGACCGCTTATCTGGCGGCCGGCGATGCCGGGCTGGTAATCGTGGATATCTCCGACCCCTATCATCCGACAATCATTTCACGGGTCAACACGGTCGGCCATGTCCATGACGTGGATGTCAACGGCCGCATCGTTTATCTGGCCCAGGGAACCCGGGGCATTACCACCGTGGATGTCACCGACCCGTTTGCACCGGTCGTCACCCGCGGCATGGAAGCCTTTGCCGGCAATTCCCTGGAGGCGGTCCTGGCGGGGAATTATGCCGCCATCAGTGCCGGGATTGCCAGTCCCGGCGGCTCGGTGGTCCAGGTGACGCCGGATGTGGTCCTCAAAGTCTTCCGACTCGACCCGCAAAACGGCATTCTCGACCTGGACGCCGAAGGCAGACTCACCATCTGGCTGCGCTTCAGCAAGGCCATCGACCAGTGGCCGGACAACCTCAACCGCTTTGCCGTTTTAGACCCGCTGGCTGAACCGCTGTCGATCGAAGTCGAGATTGTCAACAACGATGCCATCCTGACACTGTTGCCCGGCCACGGACTGGCCGTGGGCGACCACATCACGGTCGTCGCCCGGGCCGGCATCGAATCCGTTAAACGGGTGACCGAGGATGTTCACATCGTCCTCTACCGCCTCATTAGCGATCAGCTCTATGAATTGACCTTCCGCGGTGACCGACCCGACACCATTCGGGTCGAGGCCGTGGTGCCGCGCCGCATCCCGCAAAACCGCAGCCAGGAAGTCACCGTTTCGGGTCTGGGGATCCCCACGGATACCGCACGGGTCAAGGTTTATGTCGGCGATCTGGCAGCCGAGGTGACGGACATTGTGTCCGAAGCCGACGATGAGCGCCTGGCCATTATTTATGCCCGCGTCCCGGCCATCGCCCGGGCCGGCCAGTATGACGTCACGATTCTGGTTGAAAAGGCAGGCGTGTGGCAGGCGGCCTCCCTCGCCGGGGGCCTCGTGGTGGATGCCCCCATCGAATTTGAGCGTCTGGAGCCCGCCTGGGGACCGGTGACGGGCGGCACAACGGTCACGATTTACGGCCGCGGATTTGAGCCCGGCAATACCGTCATGGAGGGGCTCAAGGTCCGCGTCGGTGACGTGCCGGTGGCCAGCATCCGGATTTTTTCCACCGAGCGGATGCAGATCGTCACCCGCGGCGGCCGTGTGGGTCGCAATGACGTCCACGGCGAAGACCGCTATGACAACCGGACCAGCCTTCTGGCAGAGGCCGGCTTCGGCTACGGCTTGAAGTGGATTGCCAGCCAGAGTGCCGGTCTCTTTCCCTCGGATGTGCATGTGGATCAGGAAACGGGCGTGGCGATTACCAACGGCGGATATTTTTACGAAGGACAGGACTTTCAGACCTTGGAAGACCAAACCTTCACCGAGAATACCCGCGCCGCCGCCTTCGATGTCCAGAATCCGACCCAGCCCCTGCTGGTGGGGGGCGTCTCAACCCTGCCCAGCGGTGAGCGGGGACGCGCGCTGATCAGACGGGTGATCGAATATAACAAGCTTTTGGAAAAACAGCTGATGGACAATTCGCTCTCGCCGGCCGATAGTGCCCGGCTGGAGGAGCTTGAAGGCACCTTCATGGCCACTGCCCTTGACTCGGTGCGGGTGCTGCCCGTCGAAGAAGTGGAAGACGGCGTGGTCCGCAAGCGCCTGTACGTGGCCGGCGGCAACGGCGGTGTCGCCCGCTTGAATCTGGACGAACAAAACGGACTGCAGTTCCTCTCCCAGGTCCTGGACCAGGCCTCTTCCGAGCAGGTCGGTGATGTGGCCAAACTGGGTTATGTGGCCTTTGCGGCCCAGGCCCACGACGTTACCGCAGAACCGCCCCAGTCACCGGTTCCCTGCGTCGGCAAGGCCGGCCTGGATCCGGCGGCGGGCAGCATCGAGGGGATCAACTATCTGGCTGCCGCCGATCCGGTCCACATCGGCACCCTGGAAGACGCCTTCGGCAATCCCGTCACCGGCGGCAACGCGGTGATGATCGAGGGAGACTGGCTCTACGCCGGCGGCAAACGTTACGGCTATGCCTGGATTCCCTGCCCCAACACCCGCGAGCTGAGCGGCTACAAGCCCAAGGACGGCACGGGCGATACGGTCAGGGGAATCCATCTGTACGACCGTGTGCTCACGCGTGAATATACCTTTGACAACAATGTGCGCGATCTGGTGACCTACGGGGATTACCTCATCGCCGCCCTGGGAAGTGACGGCATCGAAATCCTGCACCGCGAACGGCCGGAAACCCGGACCGTCTTCAAACCGGACAAAAAGCTGCAAAGCAATATCGGGCCGGTGGTGCGTCTCAGGCGGATGGCCAATCTGCTCTTTTTAGCGGCCGCCGGGGGCGGGGTGATCGTGGTGGATCTGGCGGATCCCCTGGCGCCTGAAATCGTCTCGGCCGGCAATGCGGAGTCCATCGAGGCCCTGGATTTTTTCAAGGACCGCCTGATCACGGTCTCCAGCGGCAGCGGCCTGTCCGTGTTTGATCTGCCCGGTGCCTTTGTCGTCGCCGCTTCGGTGGATGAAGGCGGTTACCTGGCAGACAACGAAACCTATCAGGTGACATTCAACGAGTACGTCACCGCCGAATCCCTGCAGCAGGCGGGCGCCGTCAGCGTGACCCGCTTTGACAGCGGGGAGCCGGTCAGCGCCGCGGTCACGGCCGTCGATCCGGTTGACGGGACCTCCGACCGCTTTGCCGTCGATTTTACCGCCCAACCCGGCATTGAATATGAGGTCCGCATTGACGACGCCCGCAACCTGCGCAGCGGCGGCCTGTGGGTGGCCTTTGCCGGCCGTGTCAAAGCCGCCGCGGCCGGTGCCGTGCGGCCCTCGATCAGCGGGGTGCAGGGCGGTGCCTTCCATCGCGGCGACAACCGGGAGATCATCATCAGCGGCGACGGCTTCAGAAACGATGCCGCCCTGAAGGTCTACCTGGACCACTATCAGTTAACGCCGGAGTGGATCGACGAACAAACCCTGCGGCTGCCGGCCGGCAGCGTGGAGCTGCTGCCGCTGGACGCCGGCGAACATCACCTGCGCGTGGTGGATCAGGAGCTCGTCGCCGGTTTTCCGGGCGCCGTCGTCATCGGCGAGGCGCTCGATCAGGTTCGTTTTGAAATGGCACCGGAATCCGGCGCCATCAAGGGCGGCCGCTACATGACCATCAAGGCCGGTCAGCCGGCCATTCTGCCGGGCGCCAAGGTGATCATGCGCTCGCGCCACGGCCATGAAATTCGCACCGAGGAAGTGTCGGACGGGATATTTGTCTCTGATCTTGGCGATGACGTTGTCGATCTGCAGACGTTCCGGTTCATCCTGCCCGGCGTTGTGACCCCCGATCTCTACCAGGTCTACCTGGAAATGGGAGACAAGGAAGTGCCCGTGGGAAGCTTCTCCTACACCATGGATGCCGGACGCGGCATCGACCTTCCCAACTATCCGCCCATGGTGATCGGCGCCGCCGAAACCCGCGGCGACACCCTGTTCGTGGGGATCAAAGGCGGCCTCAAACCCGCCAAGGACAACCGCTTCCTGATGCCGGCCGGCTTTGAAATTTACGACATTGCCATCTGGGATCGTCCCATCCGCCTGTCGCAGGTTGCCATCGGTGAACCGGTCACCGGTCTGGTGACTTACGGGTATAGCGCCTATCTGGCAAGCGGCAGCCTGGGTCTGGTCATGGTGGACATCCACGATTACAGCAAACCGCATGTCCTGGCCAATTTCGGCGTGCCGGGGCACACAGCCACCGATGTCGCTTTAAACCGCTCGGCGGGTGTGCTGGCCATGTCGGTTGCCAGCCAGCTGGGCGGCGGCTTTATCCGGTTTTTCGATGTGACCGATCCGGAGCTGGATCCGCCGGCCGGTATGAGCGCCATTGCCCTGGCGGAAGACGAGATCCTGGGCGAACCGGTGGATATCGAATGGCAGGATGATCGCCTCTTTGTGCTGCTCAACCGCGACGGTGTTCTTCATCTGCTGGTTTTTGAAAATATCGGCGGGGACCTGCAGTACACGATCCAACCCATCGAGCGCGGCCAGCTCAGCGGGGATTTGACCGATGCCTCGTTTGCCGTGCAGTACGGACAGATCGCCGTCACCTCGGGTGATGAGTACCTGATTCTCCAGCCCGATGAAAGCGGCGTCTACCGCACCGTTTACTGGCAGTCGGTCCAGGGATCCGCCAATGAGCTGGTGCCCCACCAGGGCGCCATTTTCATGGCCGATCCCCAGGGCGTCTCCGACACGCCCACCCCCGATCTGGCGGTGACGGTCGTAACACCTGACTACGGTGCCACCCTGACGCCGGGTGAAACCATCAGAATTCAGCTTAACCAGCTCATGAATACGGACGAGGCCGCGTTGCGGACCGGAGTTACCCTGCTCGACGGCAGCGGTCAGGGACTGTCCCCGGACAGCTATACCCTGACCGGCATCAATACCCTGGCCGGCGGCTACATCGACCTGACCCTGGCGCAGGACATGATCTATACCGGTCCTGCCCGCCTGAGCGTCAATACGGCCCTCACGGCCTTAAACGGCCACCATCTGCTGGCCGCGGTCGAAAAGGAATATCAGTTCAGCGCCGGCGTTAGGCCCCAGGTCGACGCGGTGCTGCGGCTGATAGACGGCGAACCGGCCGGGTCTTATTTCCATGGCGACGGATCGGATGAAACCGCTCTGATCCAGGGCCGCGGTTTTGGAGAAGATCCCCAGGCGCTGGAAATCGAGGTCGGTGAAACCATCATTGCCGGCAGCCGCATCCTGGAAGTGACCGATAGCCGGATTCGTTTGGCCGTGCCGCAAATCGACATCAGTCTCCGGACAGCGTCCCTGGCCGTCAGCGTGCGGCGGGCGGGTATCCAGGGCCTGCTCAACGGTGCCATCGTGATTCAGCCGCGGGTCATCCTGCAGGATATCGATCCGATGATGGGACCGCCCCAGGGCGGCAATCGCGTTTCCCTGTATGGCGTCGGGTTCAGCCATGACGTCATCGTCAAATTCGGCGGGGTCCCGGCCGGAGACCTCAAGCTCAAAAACGGCAACGAACTCGAGGTGCGCGCACCGGCCGGCAGCTTCGGCTATGTGGATGTCTCCGTTGAAAGTCAACTGTTTCCCGATGAGGTCAGCACCCTGGCGACCGCCTATTTCTATGCCAACCGCGAAACCGGCGCCGTCGACCTTTCCCAGGACGGCCACAGCTCGAGTCCGGTAACCGGCATCGTCGTGCGGGATCAGATCCTTTATGCCGTAACCGGCGGCGGCTACGAGGCCGTCGACCGCCAGGGCCGCCTCCTGGGAGAGCTTCGCACGGCCAAAGCGCAGCTGGTCCTGTCGGATATCTCCGATCCGGTTCATCCGGAATTGATCTACAAGGAAGTGGCCGACCAGCGCGAGCCGTATCATCTCAACGTCACCCTGCCGCCTGATGGATTTAAGGACATCGCCCTGGACGGTCCGGATCTCTTCCTGGCGGGCGGTGAGCGCTTCTACCATCTGGATGTCACGCTGGCAGCCGACCCGCTGTTGCTGGCGGACAAGCCCCTTGACGGCGCGGTAAATGCCGTGCTCGTTAAAGACGGCATCCTGTATATCTCGACGGATGCGGGCATCAGCATCTACCAGCTGCTGCCGGATCGCAACCTGCGGGAATTGACCGTGCTGCCGGCTGATCGTCTGGGGGCTGAACCGGGTGAAATGGTCCTGGCGGGCGAACACCTCTGGGTGGCGCTGCCGAACCGATCACAGGTGATCGCGGTCGATCTCCTGGCCGGTGATTATGCCGTCAGCAACCGGGTCGCAATGGTTGATTTAAACGGCCAGCACATCCGGCCGGCATCCATCCTGCTCAGAGATAATCTGCTGCTGGCAGCGGGCGGGGATATGGGCACGGTGACGGCTTATGCCATCCGGCCGAACAATGCCAGTCTGCCGGTGGCCCAGTTCTCCCTCTCATACCTCATTCCCAATAGCGACGTTCATGCCGGCCGGATGATGCTCTACGGTCAAACCCTGTATGTCGCCGCGGGACAGGGGGATCTGCAGCTGTTTGACATCAGCGCCTGGCTGGACGGCCAGTTCCGCCAGCCCGTAACCCTCAAGAACTACTACTCCGTGACCGGGGCCATCGATGCCATCGCTTTCGGGCGGGGAGCGCTTTATGCCGGTACGGCCTTTGTCTACGTCAACGATCAAGCCGCCGAAAACCCCCTGGAAGTCGGCGCCCAGATCGGAAAGCTGGGCGGCGCCCTGAACACGCTGGTCAACGAACAGTTAACCATTGTGGCGCAAAGCCCCGCACCCCGTGGCGTGTTGCCGGTCGACCAGCCGGTGGAGATCCAGTTCAACCGCATCATCGATCCGCAGCAGCTGGCTGAGCTCGGGGACTCCCTGGTTGAAGTCACCTTGTCGGGAATTGCCGTGGAAGGGTATGTCTCCGCGCGGGTCAACAACATGGGCAGCCGTCTTATTTTCCGGCCGGCCGTCCCCTTTGAGGACCAGATGCTGTATCGGGTTAGGATCTCGTCCGCCCTGCGCGACATTCACGGCCAGTCCCTTGCAAAAGACTACAGTTTCCGGTTTGTGGCCCAGGAAGGCGCCCAGCCCGAAATCAAGGCCGTGCAGCCGGTCTTCGGCAGCTGGCGCGGCGGGGACGAAATCCTCGTCACGGGCGAAAATTTCAGCGACAGCAGCCTGATTGTGATCGGCGGCCTGCCGGTCGCCCCGGAGCAGATCATCCGTCAGACCGCGACCGAGATTGCCTTTATCCTGCCGGCCCTTGACGGGGCACCGGCCGAAAACCGGCTGGTGGGAGTTTCCGTGGCCAACGGTTTCCTGAAGGCCTTCCGGGCCGGCCGGTTTACCTACGTGGCGGATCCGATTATTGAAGCGATCGGCCAATTCAATCCGGTGACAGGTGCCTTCTACCCCGATGACCATCATCTGTTGTTCAATGCGGGTGAACACGCCGCCATTCGCGGCACCGGTCTGAATGCCCTGACCCGGTTGACCATCAACGGCCGGGCGGCGGTCGACGTGAGCGTGGTCGATTCGCGCACCCTCAGTTTCCGGGTGCCGCAAGACACCGTCGGGCCGTTGACGGTCGCCGTTTCCAATTTGATTGCCGGACCGCAGCAGGGTTCCGACACGGTCAGCAATTCCGAGCTGCTCGTCGAGCTGGAGTCATTGCGCCAGATGCAGGGCAAAGCCCAGATCATGGCCCGCTACGCCGACCTGATGGTTCTGGTCCACCCGGACCAAGACCGGTACCTGGGCAGTCTGTACACAACCCGCGACGGTACGGCACCGGTATTCCTGGCTACGATGCCGCTGACCGGGGCGGTGCAGGCCGTCGACATGTCGGCCGCCTATGTCATTTTCAGCGTGGGTAGCGACCACGAGCTGGTGGTTTATGACATCAGCAATGTTTATGCACCCGAGCGGATTAACCGCATCGCCAACCCCGATCAAATCGAGCACCGGCGTCTGCAGCTGGCCGGCGAAACCTTCCTCACCAGAAGTGGCGAGGGCATTCACATGGGGCATGTCCGTGGCGCCGCCTGGCAGACCCTCAACAGTGACCCGGCCGATCCGTTTATCGATATGGTGGCCGACGACCGCTATGTCTATTTGCTGAAAAATTACAGCATCGAGGCCCGTCCCATCGACCAGTGGGAGAGCGTAGCGGCCGGCTTGCCGCACACCCTGCTGTCCCCCCGGAGCTTGCGGCTTTCGGCCCAGCGGCTGGCAGCCCTGGGGGATAATCGCCTGGAGCTGTTGATGACCGGCACGATTGAAGGCACCGGCCGGTTTGAAAAGCTGGGCGCAGGCCGCATGGACGGCCTAGTCGACGCGGCCGCCGCCGGTGAACTCCTGGCGGTGGCTTCCTCTGAAACCAGCTCCCGCCAGCTGTCCCTCTATGACGTGGACCTGCCCCAGGGCCTGGACAATGAGCTCTCACTGGTTGAGATCGCCAGGGTCTACAGCGGTGCCGGCTTGGACGGCATCACCCAGCTCAACTTCAGCGGCGACCTGCTCGAATGGCGCCGGGGATCGAGCTACTACAACCTGCGGGTGCCCCTGCTCAATACCGTTGATTTAGTCCCGCGGCGCTATATTGCCGCTGCAAGTGATCTGGTTTCCCTGAAAATCACCGGATATCCGGCCGGCTGGGATGCGGTCACCCTGGATGTGCGCCGCGAGTCGGACAACGGCTCCCTGGCCGGCCCGTCGCGCCTGCTGGGCAGCGAACTGCAATTCCAGGTGCTCGGCGACCACTATGCGTTGGACGAAGCCTATCGGATTTCCCTGTTCAATGAACCGGCCATGGCGATCGACGGGGGCGGGTTGACCCACGATCTCGCCTGGTATGCCCGCAGTGCGCCGTTTTTTGGTATTTTGCCGGTTCAGGTCAGAGAATTCTCACCCACCACCACGGTCACGGGCCGTCTGACCGCCTTTACGATCCGGGGCGCCCGGCTGGATCAGGCCACGTTGGTAATGCTGAATGATTTGGAAATTCCCGCATCCGCATGGACGTTAAATGCCGCTGCAACCGAGCTGAGCTTCGATGCGACGATTGACAATCCGGGCCTGTACACACTGAGCGTATCCCAGGCGGGTCAGACCGAATACCTGCCCGTAGCCCTGGCCGTAGCCCAGGCGCTGACCATTACAGACGTTGAGACCGACAATGATCGCGGCCCCGACCGGGTGAGTGACTCCGGGGGCACAACAGTGACCATCAAAGGCACCGGCTTTGCCGGCATCCTGCATGTGCACTGGTTTGAAGCCCAGGCCGGGTTCGAACCCAACCGCATCAATGAAATCCGGGATTTCAGCATCACGCAGGCCGGAATCCGGTTTGCGGCGCCCAAAACCGAACCCCGCAAGACATACCGCGTCGTGGTCCGCAAGCCGGCCACCGCCGAAGAGGCGGCGGTCCCCACCCTGCTGACCGGCGTTGACGACACCCGGCCCCGCACCACGAGCACGCAGTCTCTAACCTACAATCAATCGGTGCGCCTGGTCTTTGATGAACCGGTCACAACTTCCGGCTTCGCCGTCATCAGCCGCCATCATGACTACAGCGGCGCGGCGGATGAAGATGTGTCCCATTGGTTTGAGCTGGTATCACAGAACAATATGATCGAACTGCGCCTGAAGCTGGGCGGCAGCCTGGTCCACAACCGGGTCTATCATGTGTCGATCAACGCCATCGCCGATCTTAACGGCAACATTGCCCGCAACGGCTTCGGGATTACCGGCGGCAACTACGCCGCCGCCTTTACCGCCCAGGACACCCTCGCCCCGCGGGATCTAAGCCTGGTCCGCAAGTCCGACAGCCAGCCGGTGACCCCGGCCATGCTGCTGACCCGCGGTCGAACCTACAGCTTTGTGCCGGATGCATCCGATAATATGACGGGTGCCGCCAACCTCCGGTTTGAGGCCCGAATTTCCACCAACGGGGGCCTGAGCTTTGCGGCACCCATGGCCATCAAGCGGACCGGATTCTCACTGCCCATCAACGAGGCCGATGAGGCCATCGCCATCCGCCTGAGCGTGACGGACCAAAGCGGACGGTCCGGCGAGCAGCGTTTCGATGCGGCCGCCAGAGACCCGGAAATCAACGTCGCACCGGTTCACACCCTACCGCCGGCGGTGGAGGAGCTTTCAAGGGCCGACATCTGCTTTGACATCAGCGGCGATACGGACCTGTTGACGGGCAGCGAGCTGCGCGTCTTTGACCGCACCTATCCGGTCGGTATTGAACACACGGGTGCCGGCAGCGCCAGAATTTGCCTCTCCTATCTCAATCCCCGTCTGATAGACATCAGCGGCGATCAGGTGCCGTTGCGCCTGCGGATGACGTATGGATTCAGCGGCGCCAAGTTCGTGGACGACGCCTATCCCCTGCTGCTGGATGCAACCCCGCCCACGGTCTCCATCGCCTCTCCGCCGGACGGTGCCAGCATACCCATGGGTGAGGTGACCCAGGTTCTGATCAAATCCTTTGACCGCTACGGCATTGACCGGGTCGAGGTCTCGGTCAACAGCGGGGCCTGGCAGGCTCTGGCCAATCCCGCCAGCTTTGCGTACACCGCCGCCAATCTTGATCCGGTAACCATCCGGGTGCGTGCCGTCGATTCCAACGGCAATCTGAGTCTGGCTACTGCGGGCACCACGGTCACCCTTCAGCCCTATGACGCCACCCGCGGCGAGCCCCGCATCGCACTTCTGGCACCGCTGGACGGTGCCCAATATCACGCCGGCGAGCCGGTTGCCCTCGAGGTCGTGATGCGCAACCTGACCGAGGCCCAACTCCACATGGATGTGGGCGGCAATCAGGACGACCCGCGCAATCCGGTGCCGGTCCTCGTCACCCGGGGCGAAGATGATCCCGAGCGTTTCGGCTTTAACGCCAAGTTGCCGGCGGTGGATGAAAACCTGGTGGTGGTCCTGCGGCTGGAGGCGGGCTCCCTCAGTGCCAGGCGCTTTATCAACCTGCTCAGAGATGACGGTATTGACGAAGAGCTGCCCCTGACAACGGCGCCTCAAACCACGATCCTCGGCGGCACCCGGCTGTGGGTCGATGCCGCACAGCCCCATGGCATGAGTGACTTCTCCCAAGACTCGGCGGTCGTGGTCGAGGATCCCATGGGTAGCGGCATGACCGCGCAATGGCCGGTGGGCACTGGTCCGCGCAGTGTGGCCATCGGCCAGACGGGCGCTGCGGTGCGGGTTGCCGGTGTCCTGCGGGACCGCTCCGGTCACGAAAAAGAAAGCGAGATCATTCTCGAAAAGCTGCCCTACTTCAGCGAGGAGGCCGTGCCGGTCTACGAACCTGCCAGCGCCGCCGATGTGACCGGTGACGTGCTGGTTATTGCGGGATTGGCAGACGCCCCGGACGGTATTGTATTCGCGGTCAATCAGCGTGACGGCGGCTATCAGATCAGAAGCATCAACGGCATCCTGCATGATAGTAACACGGGAGCGGTTGAGCGTCTGCAGTATACCGGCAGCGGCCTGGTGGCCCAGGAGAGCAACGGCGCCACCCGGACCCTGCTATTCTGGCCTCTGGAGGCGGGTGCCCTGGGCGATGTCAACCGCCAGCCCATCCTGGGTGACGTCCTGGGAGGTTCCGGAACCATGCTGTTTACCAGACACGGGGCCCTATTCGATGCCTATGCCTATGCCGACGGCCGGTTTATCCCGGTCGTGGGGCAACCGGTCACCGATCCGGTCCGCCTGACGGTGGTCAACGCCGGCCGCCTGTTCGTGTTGACCGAGGCCGGTGTCTACGCCTTCCGGGTGGCCGGCGAAGATTTTCTGCAGCTCACGCGGCAGTTTTACACGGCCTTGCCCGGCGCGGACGGCCTGATGGTCGACGGCAATCGACTGATCACCTGGACCAACAACACGCTGCAGCGCTATGAGATCATCGATGACCAGGGCTCACTGGCTGACCTGGGGACGATTGACGCCGGCGGCCCGATCCAGCAGATGGTTGCCGACGGTGAGCTCTTCTGGGTATTGGCCGACGGGCCATACGCCGACGGCACCTGGCAGGCATTCCTCGAAGACGAGCGGGTGGCCCTGACCACCAATGGTGCCGATCAATTGGTGTTCAGCGGCAGTATGGTGTACGAACGCACGGCCACAGATACAGCCGGTGTCATCCGGGCACGGGAGACCGTCGCCGAGGACGCCGACACCGCATTTGAGCCGAGCCTGAGCGAAGCCGTCATGGGCGTCATCATTGCCAATGCAACGCCGGCGGCGACCCTGGGCGGCGAAACCTATGCCTTCTTTGACGCCGGCGACCAATCCCTGGAAGCCTGGCCCATCTGGCGTGATCAGCAGATCCAGTGGTTCCTGCCCCGCCGGAGCCTGCCGGGCGGATTCATCCGGGCGGTTCGCACGGATCGCAGCGGGACCTCCATCAGTTTCTCGCTGACCCGCAACGAAACCCCTTTGACGACGACCAGCGGGATTCAGCCCGCTGCAACCGATTCCCTGGTCCGGGGGGCCTGGGTACCCGCGGCCGTTGAATTCGAAAGCCAGGCGCGGATTGAAGACACCAGCGTCCTGTGGTCCGCGGATACCCGGCCGGCCGGCACGGCGACCGGCCACACTGCCCACCAGTGGCTCAACGTCCCTCTCGCCGGTGATCAGGTCACTTTCGGGGTCGAGATCAACGGGACCCTGTCAGCCTCCTACGACCTGGCCCTCACGGACAACAGCGTCGGTTTGGAAACGATGCGCATCATCGCGCCCCGGGCCAATCAGGCCTTTAGCGAGGGAAGCCCGCTGACCGTTGCTTTTGCGGCCTCAGAAGCGAGCGGCGAGCCCTTGCGCTACACGGAAATCAGCCTTTTTGACTTCAACCGCAATCTCATCGACCGCCGTCTGGCGGCGATATCGCGCGGGCTGCTGAGCCTGCGTCTGCCGGCCATAGCCGAGCAGGAAAACCTTTATGTCCGGGTGCGGGCCTATTACGGAGCCGGCTACTTCTTCAGCGAAGCGGAGATCGGCATCAAGGTATTCCCCGAACTTCAGCTGCCCCGGCTCGATATCGCCGGAATTGACCGCCGGATCCTGGCGGGCTCGCAGCTCGAGGCCTGGATCGGCACGGCCATCGCCGCGGAACTCACCAGCCAGATTTCGGTTTCCGACGAGCAGGACCGTTTGCTGGCATCCGATGACCGGCGCGTACAAATCGCTGTACCGGCCGATGCCGTCACCCTGCGGGTCAGGGCCACGGTCTCCGACGGGTTGGGCAACCAGCGCAGCGAAACTCACCTGATCGAGGTGATCGATCCCATCGCGCTGACCGTTGCCGCCGAGCAAAGACCCTTCCAGGCCGGGCTGGCGGACATCGGTGATGCCTGGTTTGCCGAAGGCCGCACCCTCTACGACCTCGCCGGCCAACCGCGCGCCGTGCTCGAATCCGCAGTGGCTGCCATGAACCATCTGGGGGACCGCATCATTTTGGCCCTTGATGACATTGGTATCGTGATCATCGATCCGGCCGACGATTATCGAGTCCTCAGCCAGAAACCGCTGGCCGGCAGGATCAGCCACCTGAGCGTCTCCGACCGCCGGGCCCTCGCGGTCATCGACGGTGCCCTGCACGGATTCACCATTTCCGGCAATGCGCTGGAAGGCGGGCTCAATATCCCCGTCAAAGGCAACGTGCGCGAAATCCGGGCCAGATCGGACCGGTTTGTCGTCCTCAGCGATGGGGAACTGCTGTTGGTGGATAATGATTTTAAGGTCGTCAAGCGCCGTTCCGGCACCTTCACCGCCCTGGCCCAAAGCCGCGACCACCTGTTTGCGGCAACGGCTGACGGCAAGCTGCATGTATTTGACGAAAAGTTCAGCAGCCGGAGCTTTGATTTGGACGTCAGCGCCGGTCGCCTGCTCAAGCTGCAGGGAGACTTGCTCGCACTTTCCGCCGGTTCGGGGCAGAACCCGGGCCGGATTCAGGTTATCGACATCCGCAGCCCGCTGCAGCCGGAACGCATCGGCAGCCTGGCAGCCGACCTGCCAAGCGATGTCACCCGGTCATTTGTGGCCGACGGCAGGATCTGGCTGGGCGGTGCAGAGGGGTCCGTCATCCGCTTGGAGCGCAAGCCCCGATCTCCGGCAGTGCTTTACGGCAGCAGCCGGCCACGCGGCAATATCCGGGATGTGGACCTCAAGGGGGGAACCTATCTGGCGGCCGCCGATTACTACGGTGCCGTGACCCTGAAGCAGTTTGGCAGCAGCGCATGGATTGAGCAGGTGCATCCTTCGGCCTTTACCTTCGGCAGCCACGCCGTCGAAGCCGCCCACGAAACGCGCTACCTGCTCCAGGCGGATTTCAACCGGGTGCTGGCCCTAGACGGTTCCGGCCGTGAAACCGCGGTCTTTAAAGACGCGCCCTTCAGCCATCTACACCTCACCGAAAAGAAGATCGCCGCCGCCGCCGGACCGGCCCTATACCTGGCTTCACGGGATTTGACGTACACGGATACGGTCGAGGTTAGCGCCGGGGATAATATCGTCTCCCTGGCCGCGGCGGGGGAAAGCCTGCTGGTGGGTACGGTCAACGGCAGCGTCTATCGCGTGGAAGTGGGGGATTTCCCGATATTTCAGCCGGAAGTCCAAATCAGCGCTATTCTCAACTCGGCCGAACCCGTGCGCCTGATGACCAGCAATGGCGACTATCTCTACTACGCCATGGGAAGCCTGCTGCACCGTTTGCGCCTGCGGGATCTCAGCGATGAATATCTGGATATGGGCGGAACTATCGGCGCCATGGCACTGGGCCCCGGCGCCCTGTGGGTAACGGTCGGCCGGGAAATTTACCGCATTGATACGAATGCGCCCTGGGAGGAAGTTCCCGCATCCTTCCTGACGGCAGCTCACACCGTCACCGCCCTAGACCTGGCGCAGGATCGCCTTCTGCTGGGTCAGGGTGCCTACGGCCTGGCCGTTTATCAGCTCTCCCAGCAAACCATGGGTTCTTCAGCCGCCCTCTATGCGCCGGCGGCCAACCGGGTATTTGTCCAAACGGAGTTGATTCCGCTGGCCCTGACAGATACCAGCGGGGTCAACGCCGTCCGCTACCGGATCGAAGGCGAATCCGTCGCCGTGCGCACCCATGCGCCCTTCATGGCCCACGTACCCGTGCCGGCGAACTTGAGAAACGGTCAGCCCTTTGAGATTACCAGTGAAATTGAAACGGTGTGGGGTGTGGTCCATACCTCACAGATCCGGCGGGTGCTGCTCCAGGGGGAGGGCCTGCCGGTCAACCCGTTCTCCTGCGAGCTGACGGTCGAAGGCAGCTGGCTGCCCAAACCCGTCGAACTGCGCGCTTCGGTGCTGGACAGCACCCAGCCCGTCGCCCAGGTGGAGTTTTACTACAGCCGCAGCAGCAGCGGCCCCTTTGAGCTGATCGGCAAACACTACGGGCCGGAATACGTTATTTATCGCAATTATGAGATGGGCATCGGCCATTTCTTCATGGCCCGGGCCATCGACGCCTACGGCAACTTTGATGACTCGGAAGTCATTCCCTTAAACCGCCTGAACGATCCCTTTCCGCCGGCATGGCCCCAGATCAGCCTGGAAGGCAATTTAAAAAATAATCGCCCTGTTGTGGGGCATCCGTTTACCGTGGCGGTCACCCTCAATGATCCTGAAAGCGGTGTTGAGCTGGCCCTATTGCGGCGCAACGGATTGATCGTGGCGGCCGCCTTTGCAAACGGCGTATTGCGCTACGATGAGCCGGCGCCGCAGGCCGGAGCAGTCTATGAGTACGAGGTCACCGCGCGGGACCAGGCAGATAATTATATCGCCAGCACCAGATCTTACACCGTCATGGAGGACAGCTTCCCCTCAATCAACATGCTGACGGCGGACAGCCCGTTTCGCGAACAGAGCCGGTTTAATGTCAGCGTCAATGCCGCCGACGATCTGTCCGTGCAGCGGATGGAGGTCGCCTGGCACGGCGGCACTTCCCGCAAAGATTTCAGCGGTGACGCAGGAACGCGAATTCAGACCTTCACGATCCAGGATTCACGTGCCGTACGTTTGACCGAACCGTCGATCACCGAACCGCTGACCGTTACCGTGACCGACAACGGCGGTCAGCAGGTCAGCCGGACACAAACCGTGACGGTTGTCCGCGATGCCGCGCCCGATGCGAGCGGACTCATGGTTTCGGCGCCTGCCAACGGCTTTTTCGACTCGCTGATCAAGGTCACCGTCGACGGTCTCGACGGGGTGGATGACGGCGGCCTAGGCCCGCTGGCCACCACCATTATCGATCTGACCACGGGCAAAGAAAAGGAGATTTACAAAAATTCGGGCCGCTCCAGGATCCGGACCTCCATTAAAACGCCACGGGACGCCGCCCACGGCGATCAGCTGCGCTTTTTTGTACGCGTCATGGATGAGCTGGGCCAAATGGATGAAACGCCGCTTCAGGTCGTGTCATTGACCCGGTTCCCCAATGAAATCCGCTTTGCGAGCGGCGGCGACAGCAGCAACAACCCTGCTTTCGCGGCCGTGGGGGCACCGCTGCCGCTGCAGGTCAGGGTGTTCGATTCCGCCGCCCGGCCCGTACCCGAGCAAACGATTCAGTGGTTGATCCAGGCCGGACCCGGCATTTCCGGCACAGTGCTCGGCACATCCACCACAGACGGGGACGGTTATGCCCAGTGGCCGTTCAACACCACGCGCGCTGCGGATCAGTACCGCATCAAGGCCGCCGTCGCCGGATATGGTCCCATCCAAGCGGTCCATAATTTTGAACTGTTGGCGGGCGACATCCACCATCTGGAATTTGACCACGTGGCCCCGGTGGAGGCGGGTGAAATCCTCGTCATTGATCTGCGGGCCGCTGACAATGCCGGCAATCTCGTGCGGGCCGCCAACGAAGCGCTGGTGACGATCCGCATCGAAGATCCCGGCTTTCACTTCGGCTTTGCCGATCATATCACCCATGAAACCCTGATGGGACCGGCGGGCCTTATCGGCGAACAGGCGCTCGTGAGGCTCGTCAACGGCCGGGCCCGGGTGACCGTCTCCGCCAGTAACATCGTGGGCAGCTATGCAGCCAACATCGAGTTTGCACCCCAAAGCACGCTGTTTGCACGCTACGATCACGACGGCAGCGACGCATCGCCGTCGGTGGAAACGGATGTGGTCCCGCTGACGGTGCTGCCCGGTGTCCCGCAGGCACTTGAATTCAGGGAATTTTCCCGTACCAACCATGCCCTGGGCGATCCGGCTCGCCTCGAAGTCACGGAAACCGCAATCATTGAGCTGGCTGTGGTGGATGCCTACGGCAACACCGTCGCCACGGTCAAAGACGACCAGGGGATCCGTCAGGATGCCAATTTCGATGTTGAAGTGGCCATTTCAGGCAGTGCCCACAGTGAGGGCACCGGCGGCAGCCTGTCCGTACCGTTGGTGCACGGCCGGGCTGAATTCCCGGTCAGCGACGAGGTCGCCGAAGCGGTTGAACTTTCCGTCAGCAGCATATCGCCGTTGCCGGCGCAGTTCGATGCCACGGCAACCTACCTGTTGAACTTTGTCAAGAAGGTGCCGGCCATCAGCGATGCGGCCTTTGCAACGGTCCACGACAACATGAATCCAGGCATCGTCTTTACCTACACCGAGGCCATCGAGAATGCCGGCGCTGCGGAGCCGCTGACCGTGAACCTGAATGATGAAGCGATTACGGGCGCCGCAGCGGTCGATGATAACCTCGTTACCTTCACTTCTGGTCAGGACGTGGTGCTGAACCGGATCTACACCTTTGATACGGCCGGGTCCACCTGGGTGGGCGTCACGGCCCAGGATGCGGTTTTGAACCAGACCGGGACGGTCCGGAGTCCGCTGGTGGCGATACCGCCCCAGAGCGCACCCTATGTCCTGGAAGACAGCGCCAAAACCGTCGAACTGCTGTTCGGCGAGAATATCGACGACAGCGACATCTCAGCCGGCCAGGCCTTCCTGGACGATACGGAATCCGCCTTCACATGGTCTTCCGGCACCTTTGAAGTGCCTGCCTTCAGCGGCACGGATGTGGCTGACGGCAGCGAGGTCACCCTGCGTCTGGCAGGACAGTACCAGAATCAAGCGCTTCTGATCGCCAATACCATTACCATTGCCGTGCTTCTGACTGATGGCGATCTCGATGAAGACGGTCTGACCAATTCGCTTGAGATTGAACTGGGTCTTGATCCCACCGACACCGACAGCGATGATGACGGGGTGCTCGATATCGATGAAGATACGGACGATGACGGTTTGACCAATGGCGAGGAGCTCAACCTGGGCACCAACCCGAATGCTGCGGACACGGACGGTGACGGGCTCTCCGACGGTGAGGAGATCAACCAGCACCTCACCGATCCGAACCGGGCGGACTCCGACGCAGACGGCGTGTCCGACGGCATCGAGATTCAGACCGGCAACGATCCCAACGATTCGGCCGGCGTGAATATCGTCGCCTGGGTGACCGGCCTGACGGTGTCACCGCAAAGCCTCGAGCTGCAGTACTCGACCAGCGAACCGCCGGTCGCCCAACTGCGGGTGACCGCCACGGTGACGGTGAATGCAGTACCCCACTCGATCGATGTCACTGGGGAGCGCTTTGGCACTGTCTACAGCAGCGCTGACGATACCACTGCTCAGCACGCAGCCGATGGGGCCTTCCGCGTGCTTGCTGATGGCACCACGGTTCTCACCGCGACGCTGGGCAACTTCTCCGCCCAGTGCGAACTCATGGTGCTGCCGGAAGTCAGCGCCGGGCCCACCGTGCGACTGCTGGACCTCGACCAGCCCCAGAAGCTCTATGCCGGAGCCGACTATGGCGAACTCTTCGTGGAGATATCCAGCGACGTTCCGGTTGTGCCTGCCAGCCTCACGCTAGGTGGCAACCGCAGCGTCGTATCAGCGGCCATCGCGCCCAGCGGCGAAGGCAGTGTGTACCGTCACCAATTTAGTGTAGAGGCTGAAGAAGAGTATGTGCTTGAAATCACCTCGGCCAGTTTCGAGGATTCCGTTATCTTCCTTTTCAAAGATGACGGGGTGCTGGAGGAGTCTGACCTCATCGAATTTGATGACTTGGATGGCAGAGGCTACCTCTCCAGGATCCGTCGTGTCCTCGAGCCCGGCGATTACATCCTTGCCGTGGGGGGTTACGACTTGGAAATCGATGATGCCATCCAAGGTTCAAATGAGTCCGACAACTACGGCGACTTTACCCTCTCCATCGCCACCGGCGCAGTCCCCCTGTATTTCGCGCCCTATTCCGAACCTCGTTCCGAGCCCGTGTATGCCGAGGTGATCGCCGGTATCGGTTCCTTGCTTGCGGGCCAGGATGGTGGTTATGGCGGCTACGGCGGTGAGGATGATGATGACGATGGCGGTTACGGCGGTGAAATCGAATCCCAGGCGGTGATTTTGCGAATCGTCTATGCGGAAGGTGTGACCGCCGCCCTCCAGGGGCCGCTGCAGCTATCCGTGGGCCTGCGGGTGTGGGGTAATGAAAAAGGGGTTTGGCTGGATATTGACGTACCGGTGGCGCCTGATCCTGAACCGGTTGTCAGCATCGATCCGAATCAGCCTTCGGTGATCGAACTGAAGGTCGGTCAGCCGCTGGATATCCCCATCACGGTGACCGATGCCGGCCACAACCTCATCGGCGTGCAGTATACTATTACTATCGATGGGAAACTGAAACTTCTCACCCAGGTGTTCCCGCCCGCTTATCCGCTGCTGCAACCGGGCATACCGCACACGGCCAAATCCAATGTTATCGAAAGTACGGTCGAAGATCCCTCCGGCGGCTATGGCGGCGAGGACGACGGTGACGGCGGCAATGGTGGAAACGCCATTGGCTACTCACGGCTGGAGTGGAACTTATTTAGTCTCAACATTGAACGGAGCGGCGAGTATTCGCTTTCAATCGATGATGCACTTTTCAAAGGCTTGGTCTTCCCTGTGTCGGAGAATCACGAGATTGTCTGGCAACCCATAGAGGAATTCCGCAGCTACGAGGGTGAAGCCAGATATTTCTGGCTGGAACCCGGTGAATACGTCCTCTCAGTGGGTGTCGACTTTGAGGTCTATGACTGGTTGCGGCCGGCGACCAGCGAGCAACAACATTACGCCCAGCCATATTTTGCCGATGAACGTCCGGGACGTGATACCGAATTCACTATTTTGTTCGATCAGGAGTGGGCTGAAGATCCACCAGGCCCCTCGGCCTATCCGGCCTTGCAGCCGGGTCAAACCCAGGCGTCCCGCTACACCGTCAGAGAGATAGATGATGATGCGGCGTCGGTGGATACCCAGGTTTTCAGTCTTGCAGTCGAGCAGTCAGGAATCTATCGGCTGGCGGTCGACGATGAACTCAACAACTATCTGGCAGCCATCTTCAGAAGTACGGAAGAATCCGAATTCGATGAAGAGGTGGCTGTATTTACTCACAACCTCTCGGATTGGCACATGGATCGCCTGGGGTCGCGGGGTAAGCAAATCGTTTCAGAGATTCAACTGGTCCCGGGCAAGTATGTGCTGGCCGTGTTTATCGGCTTTGATGCAACACCTGGTGAAGACAATTTTGATACCCAAAGTCCAACTTACTATTGCGTCGGTTGCACCGCAGAGGGTGCTGATTTCACCGTCCTGCTCGAAAGCGATCCATTCAGGGGCAATCCCGGTCATTTTGTGCGCTACGTGCCCCGCACAGGGGTTGACCGCCTGCGGCGGTATGAAGAGAAGCGCCGGGCCTATGTGCCGACAAACGATGACATCGGCACCCATCCCCTGCAAATCGATGTGCAGGAGCGAACCGCCGACGGAATGCGCGAGTATGTGGCGGGTATCTATACCCTCAACGTGACAGGCCCAACTGAGTGTGAAGCGGCGGTTGTCGAGGCAGTTTATCCACTGCCGGGTGAAACGCTCTTCGTTCGGGAATCAGGTGATGTCATCGGCGGCGAGACTTCCAATTTCAAACCCGTCACCGTTCGGGCCGGCGCTCCCTCCGGTATCGCCTCGGTCAGGTGGCTCAACGCGCCCACCGGCGAAGGTTCCAGCGATCCGGTGGGCTATACCATCCGGACCCGGGACAACGTTTACTTTTCCATAGTAAATCCGGCGGCTTACCTGGCCATGTTACGGGCAGGCATGACCGAGCTGCAGTTCCAGGTGAAAACCGGTTGTGGTGACATCAGTACCCATGTGGTTCCCCTCCAGGTCATGGCGGATTCAGGAGCCCAGATCACCCTCGTGGGGTTACCCGCTGAGGTCCAACTTCCGCTGGCTGAGCACAGCGTCTTGGCGGTTACGATAACAGATACGGGTCGCGACATTTTTGAAGTGGCGGCCTTGTTATACCCACAGGGTTGGACGCCACCCCCCGCTGAACAACTGAGTCAGTACAACCAGACCGGGATGGCGGCGGTGTACGCGTCCGGTAGCTATCTGCTGTCTCAGTATATCCTGGCGGATAAAATGGCTGGAATCGCCGGTGAGGATGGGTATGGCGGCTATGGCGGTGAAGATGATCTTCCCCGGCAGTGGCAGCTCCGCCTCAATGACAGCGACGCCTTTTCCTATGCGCTGCCGATCTATGTCAGCCCGGACATCCCGCCGGGCAGCTACGACTTGCGGTTGCTCACCCATGAAATGGACGGAAAACTATCCCTGTCAGCGCCGATCCCGGCCAATGTGGTGGCAAATCAGCGACCGCCCGTGTTGAGAGCCGGGACTGGGGACTACCGCGCACCGTCAGGAGAAAGATTTCCGGTCTGGTTTGAGGCTAACAAGCTAGGGCCCCTCGCCCGGGTTACCCTGTCCGTAACCGGCGCGGTACCCGGCGGTTTACTGGAGGACGAGATTGATGCCGGGGGTGAAAGCTACCTGGAGAATCAATTTTCCGTTTCGATTGCTGAAGATGCCCGGCCGGGCGATATCATTGACATCGTGGTTACCGCTGAAGACACCCAGGGCCTGTCGACCTCCGTCCCAATTCAATACGAGGTGGGCGCCTGGGGTGAATCCACCGTCTATGTCACCGGCCCCTATACTTACTTAACCGAAAGTATGCGTTTTGCCAATGTGGTGGTCCAAGACGGCGGAACCCTTTGGTACAATACCAATCTCGATTTTGTCCTGAACTCGCTGGTGGTGGAGGGTGGCGGCGAGACGACCATATACGGCAGCGGGCATGAACTCAGGCTGCATGCTCAATTGCGCGTGGATCAGGGCGGAGTGCTCAGAGCTGAGCACGAGGGCTCTTACAACAAGAACGGCAACAATGCCTTCGGCGGAGCCCACGGCGGCGATGCACCCGCTAATCTGAACGCCTCCGCCGCAGCCGCCTACGGTGACTTCCGTATCCCGCAATTTCCGGGGGGCAGTTCCGGCCGCCAATACCGCTCGTATTATTCCACCAACTATTATGTCGGCGCCGAGGGCGGGGGCGTCCTCAGAATCGTCACGCCCGAGGCGGTCGTCGATGGTACGATTTCCGCCGACGGCCAGGGTTTGTCAGTGTCGCAAACCAATTCGAACTGCAGCACGCGCTATACCAACTGCTATCGCGGCGCGGGCGCCGGGGGATCCATCCACATTCAAACGAATTCGATATCGGGCAGCGGCACGATCCAGGCCAACGGCGGGGATGTCCATAACAGCAATCAGGGTTCGGGTGCCGGCGGCCGGATTGCCGTTTACTACGGCAGCTACGACAACGGAACCACCGCCATCACCGACGGCCTGACACTCCAGGCCCGGGCCGGAACCGCACCGGAGCTGGAAAACAGTGCCGCTGCGGGCACCATCTTTCTCAAACGTACTGAACAGCAATACGGCGAGCTGCACGTTGATGCTGCCGGCCTGGCCCACGATCAGGCCCAAACCAGCCTGCGTTCCATCGGCCGGCACAACATCACGGATATCCAGCCGGCAGTCGATCCACCCAACGGCTACATCATCAGCATCGCCGAATCCAGCTGGCCCGATCCGGATCCAGCTGGCTGGGAGCCCGGGATGCAGGGTCTTTTTGTCAGCCTCGATGCCCAGGATCCGGCGGCACCGTTCTACGAGGTCATCGGCAACGGTGACAGTTATCTGATCATTGAAACGACCGACGACGTCAGTGCTGCCGTCGGCAATGAGTTGATTGGCGTCATCCGACTTGATCGTCTGGTAGCCGCCGAAGGTGTCCGGCTGGCGACAACGGACCGGATTCATGCCGACAGCTTCGATATCAGCGAAGCCGACAACATTGCCGCCGTGGCGGAAATTTACACGGATGCCGTGGCCGAGCTGGGTGATTTGGTGCTTACGGACGAAACGGTCTTTTATGTCGAAAACATCCAGCTTGACAGCCTGGAGCTGACCAATGGGTCGATCGGATCATTGAACAACATTTCTGTGGCAGGCAATATCGCCGTCACCGGCACCCGCAGCCGACTACAGGCCCGTAAAATAGCAATAGACGGCAACCTGGGCGTCGCGGGCGCCGTCCTGGAGATCGCAGCCACCTCCGGTATCGAGGTTCACGGCAATGTGGCCCTCACCGAGGGCGCCGTGCTCACCGTCCCGCAATCCGACGCATCCGGTCACCATGTGCTCGATCTTGCAGTGGATCAAACCCTGTCGATTCAGGACGCCGCCGTGGATGTCAGCGGCAGGGGCTATCTGCGCGCCAGGACCTGGGACAATGAGGCTTACACAATACGCCCGACAGGAGGCAGTCATGGGGGAGTCGGCGGTTGGGACAATCCCTCCGGTCCATTGGCGGGTTACGGAGACTATCTCCATCCAATTCATCCCGGCAGCGGCGGCAATCATGACGGTTTTGGCGATCCTGCCGGTTACGGCAGTACCGGCGGCGGCGTGGTTCACATCCGGGCCGCATTCCTGGAGCTCAACAACGGCGCTATCCTGGCGAACGGCAGCGCCCAAATGGATAATGCCGAGAGCCTCATGATAATCGATACCGTCGCGGGAACCGGAAGCAGCGGATACAGCGGTGACGGCGGCCCGGCAATCGAAGCCCAGCTTAGATTTCCCACCAGCATGGCAGTCGATAGCGACGGCAGCATCTACATAGCCGATTATAACGATCGGCGCGTCCGCAAGGTGGATATAAACGGCGTCATCACGACGGTGGCCGGAGATGGAGCCAGCGGCAACACCGGCGACGGCGGTCTTGCGACCCTGGCCCGGCTCAATTATCCAAGTGGCATTGCATTGGACAGCGTTGGGAACATTTATATCGCCGACCGCAATAATCACCTCATCCGCAAGGTAGATACAAACGGCATCATTTCAACTGTTGCCGGAAGGCGCTATTATGCCGGCTTCAACAACGATGGGGTTGCCGCCACGGACGCATGGCTTTATTATCCCTATGGCGTTGCGGTGGACAACAGCGGGAACCTCTACATTGCAGATTCATTTAATAACCGCGTTCGCAAGGTAGATACCGCCGGTATTATCACAACGGTTGCCGGCAGCAGCAATTCAGGCAGCGGCGGGGACAACGGACTGGCGATCCAGGCCCAACTCAACAGGCCCCTGAGCGTCGCCGTTAACAACCAGGGGGAGATCTTCATTGCGGATTACAACAATCACCGCATCCGCAAAGTGGACACGAACGGCATCATCACGACAGTTGCGGGCACCGGAACCGCCAGTTTTTGGGGTGACGGCGGCCCTGCAACCGAGGCCTGGCTCTATCGACCCATCGGCATTGCAGTCGCTGATGATGGAACCCTTTACATCGCGGATATGTATAACAACCGTGTCCGCAAGGTGGATCCAACCGGCATCATCACGACACTTGCCGGCACGGGAACTTCAGCGGACGGCGGCGACGGCGGTTCTGCTTCCCGGGCACGTCTAAGTTCTCCCTATGGCGTGGCCGTGGGCGGTGAAGGTAATAATATCTACATCGCTGATAGCTATGGATACCGCATTCGCAAGGTAGTCCCAGCCGATCCCAATATTTACTCGCCGTCGGGTGCGGGCGGCAGTATTCAGATTGAAGCGAATTCAATTTCAAGCTCCGGCCCTGAAGGACGCATCGAGGCCAACGGCGGCGGGGCCTGGGATCAGGAAAAATATCATACTGGTGCCGGCGGACGGGTGGTTCTTAAATATGGCGCGAACCAAGGCTTGAATCTGGATCGCATCACGGCCCATGGCGGCCGCTCATCTGGCGCGTCGATCAATCCGGGTGCGGCGGGGACGGTCTACATCCAACAGGGGGCCGAACCGGCAACTCTCAAGATTTCAAATGTCGATCCCGTTACCGGCCAGACCATTTCTTCCGGGCAGACGACCCCGCTCGAAGTAATCGGCCGGCACACCATCGAAAGCGTCGCGGACCTGGGCGGCAACAATTGGCTGATTGAAATTGACAGCACCCTGGCAGCTGACAGGAACTATGTCGGTTACCTGATCGATCCGGATGCCGCGGATGGGGAGGGACCCTATTACGAAATCGTCGGCACGCGCGGTGTCAACGGTCTGATCGTTCTGTCGGCCGTTGACCTCTCCGGCGTGATCGGCAACGATTTGGTCGGCGTACATCGAGTCGCCGGTCTGGAGATCGCGGGTCTTGCAGGCGTTGATCTCGGTTGGGACCGGCTTGTGTTTACGGCGGCGGACGGGCTAGCAGTCACTGCCGGTTCGGCATTGGAAACCGGCGGCATTACCGGCCTGGCTGCGCTCCCGACGGTTGATTTCGGATTAACCGTGAATGGAGATTTGGCCGTGGATGATTTGGTTGTCAACGATGGCAGTGTCAATGTCAGCGGCCGGCTTGATGTGAGCCGGAATCTGACGGCAACTGCAGCAGATCAGAGCGTTGTCGTCCAGGCAGGGACAATTGCCGTGGACGGTAATGCGCAGTTTGACGGTGTCATCGTAAGTTCACCATCGATTGCCGTTCATGGTAATCTAACGCTTGCCAACGGGTCCATGATGACGCTGCCCGATGCCGGTGAATCAGCCTATTACCCGCTCGTTATCGCAGTGGATCAGACCCTGCGAATTGAAAACGCAACGGTGGATGTCAGCGGCAGGGGCTACGCGGCCGGCAGAACCTGGAACAATGAAATTTATTCATCGTCTGTAACCGGCGGCAGTCACGGCGGTGTCGGAGCCTGGGACCGGTCCTATGAGCCGCTGAATGCCTACGGCGACTATCTGCATGCCGCCTATCCCGGCAGCGGCGGCAAAAACGGCTCCTACGGAGCCCCGGGGGGTGGCAGCGTTCACATTCAGGCCCTGTCGCTGGAACTCATGGGGGGCCATATCCTGGCCAACGGCCTCATGGGCAGCTCTGCAAGTGATCCGACCGGTGCCGGCGGCAGTGTCAATGTCGAGGTGGGTACCATTGACATATTGGACGCCAATAGCCGTATCGAAGCCAATGGGGGCGGATCATGGAATGAGAGACGGTACTATACCGGTGCCGGTGGCCGCGTAACGTTGCGTTACAATGAAAGCGCTGGCTATGATTTCGCTCCGGTCACTGCCCACGGGGGTCCCTCATCCTTCGCAACGGATTTTATGGGCGGCGCCGGCACGGTCTACCTCCAACACGTCGGTCAGCCTGGAATCCTGAAAATATCCAACTACGATACAATGGAAGACATGGCGATTCCGACCAGGGAACCAACCTCCGTTGAGACAGTTGGGCGCCATCGCATCGAGAGCGCCGCGGAACTGGGAGACTATCGCTGGTTGATCGAAATTGACGGCATCCTTGAGCTGCATCGGAATTATGCCGGCTACCTCGTCGATCTCGATGCGGCTGACATGGCGGGGCCGTATTACGAGATTCTTTCCACCGAGGGATCGAGTCAGATAATCGTTTCTTCGACTCTCGATCTGTCCGGTGTCGTCGGCAACGACTTGACAGGTGTGCATCAACTGGGAATCCTGCAGGTTGAAGGTGGCGCTACAGCAGATTTTGGCGCAGACCGGCTCGTCGTTCTCGCGGACAACGGCTTGCAAATCGAGCCCGGCACCGGCCTGCGTATTGATGGTCTCCAACCCGGCAGTCTACCCGGCTGGGAATATTACGCCTGGCCGCCGGCTGTCCAATTGACGTTCACCAGTGATCAGCTCGTTGATCAGCTCGTGGTTTCAGATTGGCAATTGACCGTTTTCGGCAGGTTGGATGTCACCAATAATTTGTCAATCCGAGGCCTGGATGAAGACGTCGTGGTCCGGGCCGACGAGATCCTGGTGGGCGGTGACCTGCTGGTTGTGAATGCCGAGGTAATCGTCCCCGCACTCGACGTTCAGGGCAATTTGACGCTCATGGACGATGCGACCATTACGGTCCCCGACCCGGATGAATTCAGACATTATCCGCTGGACATCGATGTCGGGAGCACGATGTCCATCTGGAATGGCTCCGCGGTGGATGTCAGCGCCAAAGGGTATCTGCGCGCCCGAACCTGGAACTTTGAGCCGTATCTTCACTATAATACGGGCGGCAGCCACGGCGGTGCAGGGGGCACGAGCAGTTCAGACGAACCGCTGGCTTCTTATGGCGACTACCTCCACGCCGCAAACCCCGGAAGCGGGGGCAGCTATGCCAGCTTCTACGGTGCCCCCGGCGGCGGCGTAGTCCGTATCCGGGCCGCCGCCCTGGATTTTAATGACGGTTACATCCTGGCCAATGGCGGTATGACCGGATCGCAGAATGATCCGACCGGTGCCGGGGGCAGCATTGATATAAGGGTTGATTCGATAGCCGATTCGGGCCCGGGCAGCCGCATCGCTGCCAACGGCGGCGGCGCCTGGAATACACGCCGCTACTACACCGGTGCCGGGGGCCGGGTGGTTTTGCGATATGTCCAGGACTCAACTTATGACTGGAATCAGGTTTCCGCCCACGGCGGCCCGTCGTTATCAGGTTATAATGAGCTGGGAAGCGCCGGTACGGTATACATTGAACAGATCGACCGGCCCGGTATGCTGAAAATATCCAATCTGGATCCGGTGTCCGGCCAGGCGGTTGCCTCCGATCAAGCGACGCCGGTGGAGGTCATCGGCCGGCATGCCATCGATCAAGTCCAGGACCAGGGCAGCGACCGCTGGGCAATTGACCTGCAGCAGGCCATGGAAGAAGTCTTTGAAACCGGCAATTTAGAATCCCATACGCAAGTGGCCTACCACCAGCTTGTATTGACCGAAGAGACTGTCGTAAATATTCGGATTGACACGGTTGAGGGCACGGCCGAAGATGCTCCGGATTTGCTCCTTTTCAGTGATGACGGGGATTTATCGGAAGAAGACTATCTCTCAAACTCATATTTCGATTATTCCGGTACCGGTTCGTATGATGTGAGCGCCAAGGTCCGGCTTGTTCCGGGTGCATATGTCCTGGCCTTCGGCACATCCCCGCTCTACGTGGATGAGGCGGTCGACGGCTATAACGAGACCTGCGGCGAATGTTCCGATCGAACCATCGGTCCATACGAGCTGACCATGAGTGCCACCCCCCAAATCGGTGCAGACAAAAATCTTGTCGGCTACCTTGTCGATCTTAATGCATCTGACTTCGACGGACCCTATTACGAAATTGTGGAGCGGCCCAGCAACTATCGGTTTATTGTTGCCGCCGGCGATGATCTGCCGGGCGTTGCCGGCAACGATCTGGTCGGTGTCCATCGGTTTGGCGCGCTGCAGGTGGGTGACGGCACCGCCCTGGATTTTGGCGATGATCACCTGGTGCTGGATGATTTGGCAAACTCCAGTGTATCGTCTGGCAGTTCGATAAGTGCCGATGACGTAAATGAGATCATTTTCGACGGCATTATCAGCGGTTCGATCGGTGGAGCCTGGATTTTAGTCGCACCAAAGGCCCTGGATTCACCGAATCTAGCAGGGGCAAATCTGACGCTGACCAACCTGCAAGTTAACACGGACCTCACCCTGGGACCGAACTCAAGGCTTCGTGTCATTGAGCCGTTAACCGTTGGCGGTCAGATTTATGTTGCGCCCGCCGCAGAGTTCCGGGCGGACTCGTCCTTGAATGCGACGGCCATGACGGTGGACGGCGCCGCCTTTGTAGCTGAACCGATCGTCTTATCCCAGGATATGACCCTCAACACGGGCGCTACCTTGGAAGCCCGTTCGGTGGCGGCGGCCAATGCATTCATCGACGGTGCCCAGGTTACGGCGAATGGCCTGCTTGCCGGCGACGGGCAAACCGGGTTGCTCCAAATCACCGGTGATGCGGATGTTTCATTAATGACGTTAAGTGCCAATCAACTGAACGTTGACAATTCAGTACTCGCGTTGGAACCCATCGGACGTTATGAGATATCAGATATGGAGGACCTGGGGCAAGAACGATGGCGGGTTACGCCCACGCCACTATCCACGGATATACTGCAGTCAGGAAGTATTAATTACAGCGGAACAGGCAGTGTGTATTACCAGCGATTCACGGTCAACTCTCAAGAGCTGATTGTTATGGAGACAACGTCTGCCAGCTTTGATACCTATATCTACTTGTTCCGGGATGACGGTGCTTTGGATGCTTCCGATTATATCACGTACAATGACGACGGTGGGCCCGGATTGCTGTCAAGAATTCAGCGAACCCTTAGCCCCGGGGATTATATTCTCGCAGTGGGTCGTTACCACTTATCGCTTTCCGAGGCAGTCAGTGGATCAAATTGTTGTGGCAGCGGAAACTTTACACTCTCGATTTCAGGTGCCGGTGACGGTGCGATTTGGGCGGCCGGTGAAGACGGATTGGTTGGGCAATATGTGGACCTGGATGCCGGCACATCCGAGGGTTTCGCAGGGCCCTACTACCGCATTGATTCGAACACGGTTTTTGATTTCGTCATCCAGCCTGAAGGCGGACAGACAGTTGATCCGGATGACTATATCGATAGGGATTTCATCGGGATCCACCGCTTCGATCAGATAAGCGTGACCGGAGGCGCCCTGGTTGATTTCGCTGAGGACAGGGTATTCGTCCAGGAATTGGATAATTCGGTTTGGGATGCAAACAGCGGTATCGTTGCGGAAGAAAACAGTGAACTGCCGACCCAACAATAGTATGAGTTAAGCTGAAAGGATGATCACTATATGCGTAAACGTTATTTACTAATCTTAGCATTAATCCTGTCACTGCCGGCCCTTGGACTGTTCGGCTGCGGGGATGATGACACCGCACCGAAACTGGCGGTGGTAAATGAAAAACCCGTCACCGAAGCGGAATTCGAGGCCTATCTCAAGTTCAAGCGTGCCCCGCAGCAGGACCAAAAGCGCCGGCAAATGCTGCTGGACCAGTATCTCGAGCGCGAAGCACTGGCTGCCGCCATCGAGAAAGCGCAGCTGCTGGACAGGGAGTTGATTGCGGCGGAGCTCAATGAGTTTCGCAAGGAAATGCTCATCAGCCGCTACTTCGAGAAATTTCTCAAAGACAAGGTCACGGACCAGGCGGTCCAGAACTACTACAACACGCACGCGGCGGATTACGAGCAGCGCATGGCCCGTGCCGCCCACATTCTCGTTCGTACCAACAAAAAAATGAGCGAAACCGAGCGCAAGGTCAAATTGACCACCGCCCAGGAAGCCTTTTCCCAGATTCGGGCGGGTAAAGACTTTGCAGAAATTGCCGCGGACTATTCCGAAGATAGGATTTCCGCCAAAAAAGGCGGCGATCTCGGCTGGCTCAAGGAGGGCAGCATCGACCCGCGGTTTTCCAAGATCCTGTTTGAGTTAGAACCCGGCACCCTGTCAGAACCGTTTGAGACGCCCTTTGGTTTTCACGTCGTCAAGCTGATTGAGGGCCCCAAGGTGGTCAAACGCCCCTTGAGCGCCGTGGCCGGTGACATCCGCTACCAGCTGCGTGCCAAAACTAAAAAGGCCGAGTTGGAGCGGTTAACGGCGGATGTAAAAATCGAAAAGCAAGAATAAATCTGTGTCCCATAAATAAAACTTTGCGCCTTAGCGCCTTTGCGAGAGGTAAAATCTGTGTTCCATAAAAAAGACTTAGCGGCTTTGCGAGAAACACAAGCCGCGTATACAAGGAAAATAATGAAAATCCGAAAACGTCTTTTCGCTGCTCACATACCGGCAATTGTTCTCGCTGTGTTATTCATCGCCTGCCAGGAGAGCAAAGCACCTGTAGAGAAGTCAACACAAGAAGTAAAAGTGCCGGAGTTAACCGAAGAAATAAAGACACCGGATTCGACCGAACAAAAAGTCGTCCTGGAAGGAGACGATGTCGTGCTGGCCCGGGTGGCCGGGGAGCCGATCACCCGCTATGATCTCGCGCAAACCATCCGATCGATGCTGGGAGAGCAGTCGGCCGTCAAGTTGGATGAGGCCGGCAGGCAAAAAGTGCTGGAAAGCCTGGTGGCCAGCCGCGCCATTGCCCGGGTCCGGGCCGCCAGCCTGTCTCTGGAGGATCGGGCGGTATTGGATAAAAAAGTGCGTTCTTATCAGGAGCAGCTGCTGGTCAAGCAGTACCTGGCCCGGCATGCCAGCCCCCAGCCGGTGACCCGGGAAATGGTGAGCGATTATTACCAGGCGCACCCCGAGCGTTTCGGCGGCCGGACCATTCGAAGCTACGAGATTCTTGCCAGCAAGCAAAAACTAAAAACCGAAGCGCGCGACAGCCTGATAGCGGTATTCAAAGCGGCGGCCGGCAAAGAGGACTGGAAACAATGGGCGCAACAGCTTCAGGCCGAAGGGTATCCGATTGAATTCCGGCAGGGCCGGGTCGAGGAGAAGTTGCTGCACCCGCCGCTGCAGCAACTGATGAAGCCCCTTAAAAAGACGGAAACGTCGAAACTCAGCTTTATCGAAGGCCGGGCCTACCTTGTCAGGATCGTGGATGAAAGGCAGATTGCACCGCGCCCGCTGCATGAGGTCAGTGCCGAAATTCGCAGGGCCCTGGTGCCGATCCAGCTAAAAAAAGCCGTCAAGCAGGCTTCCCGGCAGGTGCTGGAGACAACCGAAGTTATGTATGAAGAGCATTGAACAAAAAAAAATTCTCTCGCAAAGGCGCAAAGACGCAAAGAAAAAAAGGACACAGGCGTATGAAGTCGGAAGTCGGAATGCGGAATGCGGAAATTAACACAGAATAACATTTATGCTCGACGTTTATTTAGCCCGCAGGGCTTTAGGTCAGATTTGTTTCTTTTCGAGTCTTTCATCGGAAAGAAACAAATCTAAAATCTGTGTAAATCCGTGTAGATCCGTGTCCCATTTAAATAAAAATCTTTGCGCCTTTGCGAGAGAAAAAAACTGTGCCCCATAAATATAAAAACTTAGCGCCTTTGCGAGAATAATAATCCGCAGCCAAAAATTAAGGAATAGGATCTCTATGATACCCAACAACCGGATGACCGGCAATATTTTCAAAAAGGGGAAACGGGCACTGCTTGTGATCGTGCTGCTCCTTATTGTCAACACGTCACTGGCCTTCGGTGCCGAAGCACTTCTGGTGGTCGGAAGCTACCACCTGAATGACGGGGATCGCACCATCAAACATCGTCTGCAGCACCTGGGTTTTACCGTCACCGTCAAAAATGACGATCACGTCAGGACCTCCGATGCCGATGGCAAGGATCTTGTGCTCCTATCCGAAACGGTCTATTCAATAAAAGTCAAAGAGACCTTCACCCATGTCCCGGTTCCGATCATCTGCTGGGAATCCTGGCTGTTCGACGATCTGGCAATGACCGGCCCGGCCCAGGATATCGATTACGGCAACCAGCACCATCAAAACAAAATCAGCATCATCAATGCCGATCATCCCCTGGCGGCTTCCCTGTCAGGCACGGTCGCGGTCAGTTCCCACCGCTTCAACCTGGGTTGGGGAATCCCGGGAGACGGTGCGATTACCGTCGCCAGCCTGCAGCATGATGCCGCCAAATACCCCATTTTCGCCTACGAAAAGGGCATGCAGATGCCGGGGCTGGTTGCCCCTGCCAGAAGAATAGGACTGTTTCTTTTCCGCACCGCGCCCTATCACCTCACCGGGGAAGGCTGGGCCCTGTTCGACGCCGCCGTAGACTGGGCGATCGATCGGGTGCGCCCGAAAGCGCTCTTCGTGGTGGGCGCCAAAAAGTTGAAAACCGCCGATCGAAACGTCAGAGACCTGCTGGAGGACAAAGGTTTCGCGGTCACCGTCAAAACGGATAATTTGGCAGAGGCCGCGGATGCCGACGGCAAGGACCTGATCCTTATCTCACAGACGGCCTATTCCAATAATATCAGCGATGCCTTCACGGCGGTCCCGGTTCCGGTCATCTGCTGGGAGCCCTGGCTCTATGACGATCTGGCAATGACCGGCCCGGCCCAAAACGTCGATTACGGCAACCGGAACTACCAAAAACGCACCATCATTACCAATCCCGATCATCCCCTGGCCTCCTTCCTGTCAGGTACCGTCAATATCAGCAATTATGGATTAAGCATGGGCTGGGGGGTTCCGGCACAGGGTGCCATCACCATTGCAGCCCTGGATCACGATCCCGCGAAACACACCATTTTCGCTTATGAAAAAGGCATGCAGATGACCGGGCGCGAGGCGCCTGCCAAGAGGGTCGGGTTTTTTCTCCACGGCGATACCCGCAAAAATCTCAACGCCTACGGCTGGGCCCTGTTTGAAGCCGCTGTTGACTGGGCCCTGGCGCCGCAAAGCATCACCATCCTCAGTCAGGACACCGAATTTGCCCTGGCCGCAGGTTCTCCCGGGGTGCCGGTCTATCTCGACGAAGAAACTGCAATCGCCGAACTCAGTCAGGGATTGAAAGGGGGCCTGCTGGTGCGCACGACCGACAGCGACCGGCAGTCTAAGGCCGATGTTTACCTGAAACTTCGCGCCAATTCCAATGTCATTGTGTATGTCTGCTATGACGGCCAGGCCCGAACTCTACCCTACTGGCTCAATGAAGGCGGCTGGACCCTGACCGAGGAGTTTATCACCACCACCCGCAATGCCGTTTCTCCAAGGTGGGTCAGCGCCCGGGAACTGAGTGCCGGTGAGACCATCACCCTGGGCGGTAATTTGGCGGTTGGTGCCCGGGGGGCGGAAAAAAACTACTTTGTCATGGTTCTGCCAAGACCGGCCGGCCGGGTGAAGGAGGATCTGGCGGTTTTATACACGTTCGAAGAAAAAGACGGTGACACGGTCCACGATGTATCCGGCGTCGGGGTGCCGCTGGATCTGACCATTGCAGATCCGGCTGCCGTCAGCTGGATCGAAGGCGGCGGCCTGTCCATTGATGCGGCCACCCTGGTGGCATCCGCCGATGCGGCCACCAAGGTGATCGATGCCTGTAAATCCGGCAGCGCGATCACCATCGAGGCCTGGATCAAACCGGCCACCGTGGACCAGGATGGTCCGGCCCGCATTGTGACCCTGTCGGATACTGACTACCGGCGCAATTTCACCCTGGGCCACGGACTCTGGGGCAACAAGCCGCAAGACCTGGTCAATGTCCGGCTGCGGACCACGGCAACCGGCAATAACGGCATCAATCCATCCGTGACCAGTCCGGCCGGTTCCCTCACGGCCGAAATGACGCATGTCGTGTATACCTTTAAGCGAAGCGGTGAAGCCACGATCTACATCAACGGCGTTGCGGTCGCACAGCGGCATATCCACGGTGATCTATCCAACTGGGACGACACCATGCAGCTGGGGCTTGCCAATGAAATGTCCGCAAACCGCCCCTGGCTGGGAGAATACCACCTGTTGGCCATCTATGGCCGCGCCCTCAGCCTGGCGGAAATCGGGCAGAATTTCAAGGCCCGGCGACCGGAGCCGACGCCGGCCGGAGAGTTCGCAGAGGACCTTGCAGTGCTGTATTCCTTTACGGAAGGCAGCGGCAACACCGTGCATGACGTATCCGGCAATGGCGAGCCCTTAAACCTGACCATTCAAGATCCGGCTGCCGTCAGCTGGCTGGAAGGCGGCGGGCTGTCCATCGATTCGCAAACCCTGGTGGCGTCTGCCGGTGCTGCCACCAAACTGATTGAGGCCTGCAAGGCCAGCAACGAAATCACCGTCGCAGCCTGGATCCGGCCGGCCGCAATCGAGCAGGCCGGCCCGGCCCGCATCGTCACGCTGTCGGACAATCCCTACACGCGCGACTTCACCCTGGGACACGGTCTCTGGAGTCACCACAAACACAAAGATCACTATAATATGCGTTTGCGCACCACATTAGCCGGCTACAGCGGCATGCATCCGTTTCTGAGCACGCCCGATGGCGCGGTTACCACCAATCTGAGCTATGTGGTTTACACCCGTGACCGCTACGGGGACGCCCGCTTTTATATTGATGGGGTCGAGGTCAAGCGCAGAACCATCCGGGGGGATTTCGCCAATTGGAATGACAATGTACGCCTGGGGCTTGCCAACGAAATCACCGGCAACCGTCCCTGGTTGGGCGAATACCACCTGCTGGCGATCTACAGCAGGGCCCTCGGATCGGCCGAAGTCAGCCAAAACTACGCCCGGGGCGTCTCCATCCTCCCGACCGTTCATTTCGCTGCCCTGCCCCAATTTCTAACCTTGGGGCTATCCAGCAAACTCAGGTGGCGCACGGCTTTTGCCGCGGAGGTCAGCATCGCACCGGATGTCGGAGCCGTAGCAGCCGGTGGTTATGTGGACGTCATACCACCCGAAGGGGCAACGACTTATACCCTGACCGCCACCGGGCCCGGCGGTGAAAGCACGGCTGATGTTACGCTGCAGGTAATTACCGAGCCGCGAATCGTAATCAGCGGTGCCCAGCTCACCCCCGAGGGCGTCTATACCATGCTCTTTGAGTCCACCCCGCCCTACCCGGTCTCCGGCACCTATGAACTGCTGACGGGCAGTGTGCAGGTCACGGCCCGGTCGGGGGATGTCATCGTCGCCGGCAGCGGGTCCGATGGAAATTTCAGTCTTGATTTACCCGAACCGGGCCAATGGCGCATCAGCGTATCGGAACCGGACGGCTGGCTGCGCGCATTCGGCGATGTGGACCTGATGATTGATGACGAACCGCCCCTGCTGATCGTCGACGGTCCGGCTGAGCTCAGCCTGAACGACGATTTCATCGTTGTCACGGGGATCGCCACGGACACGGGCGCCGGCCTGGATAGTGTTGTTGTAACCTCCGATCGCTATGCCGACCATCCATTCGCGGCCATCGTCGGCGAACTCGGTGGATTTTCCTGTGAAGTTCCCCTGGGCAGCGGCGATAACTATCTTGCAGTCATCGCCCGGGATGCTGTCGGCAACCAGAGTCAAAAGGATGTCAAGGTCATGGTCCAGCCGTCGGCCCTGCCCAGGATTTTGATCCTTACCCCGGTTAACGGGACCACCCTGTATGTGGAACAGATTGACGTTGCCGGCCTGGTTCGCTCGAGTCTGCCGCCCGGACAAATCAGACTTGTCCATGGCGATCAGGTGCAGTTTCCCACCGGGGCAGACGGCGAATACAGCTTTACCTTTGAAAAAATCCGGCTCGTGGAAGGGTCCAATGCCCTTGAAGTTCGAGCCGAGACCGCCTACGGCAACGTCTCCGCCCAAACCGTCGTCAACTACTTAACCGAGCAGGCTGTCGCCGAAGAAATCCGCCCAACCGTCGAGATTCAATCACTTCAGCCGGGCGCATTTATCAGCAATAACCGGATTGTCATCAGCGGTGTTACCAAAAGCGAACAGGGCATTCAGAAAATCACCGTCAACGGCCAGGATGCGGAGATCGTCGGTCAAGGCGCTGAAGTGTCTTTCAAATATGAGCTCCTGTTTCTCGAAGACCAGGATGATCTTGCAATTGTGGTGGAAGTCACCGACGGACAGGGCAACACCGAGACGATCACCTTTGAGGTTCACCATGATGACCTGCCACCGGTTATTCAACTGACATCGCCGGGTCTGGCAGCAGCGCCGGCGGTTAATGTCGTCGCGGAAACCCCCTACCCCCTTGCCGGCAGCCTAACCGAAAAGAACCTGACCGGTTTTTCCATCAACGGCCGGAGCATCTCGGTTATCCCGACGGGAGTCGACGACAGCTATGCCTTTAACGCCGGTCTCATCCTGAACCGGGGTCAAGAACAGCCCATCATCCTCGAGGCCTGGGATCATGCCGGCAACCGCACCAGCCGGGAGGTCATCCTGAAATTGGATGCGGCCCTGGGTATTGAAGTGATCAGCCCGCGCGACGGCGCCGAACTGATGGCCGATGGCGAAACCCTGGATGTGGCCGTCACGGTGCGGCTGCCGGGCATCACCGACCACGACCTGGTGCGGGTGAGCATCGATGATGGTGATTTCACCACCTTGAACCGCGCCGCAAGCGTTGCCAACGGCAATCTCGTCGTGGCAGCCACCGACGGCGAGCATAAGCTGACGGTCGAAGCGGTCAACACCTCCGACACGCTGCTGGCCAGGATCACCACCCGCTTTACCGTTGTCAACACGGACAACATCCCCCTGGCGGTCAAGCGCCAGGAACCTGAAAACAGTGCTGAAGGCGTCGAGCCCAATGAGTTTATCGCCGTTTATTTCAACAAGCCCGTTGATCCCACGCAGTTGCAGATCCAGGTGTTCGAAACCGCCCACGGCCTGGGCTACGATGCACCTGAAAAGGGTGCCGATATCACCCAGTTAAGTGAAGTCGAGCTGGTCGAGATTCATCGGGACCGCGAGCAAGTGCCCGGCGGTATTTCGCATTTTCCCGGCAATACCATGGTCGCCTTTTACCCGGGGCGGGATTTCGCTTACGGTGCAACGGTTTTTATCGATGTTCTTTACAACAGCGAGGTGTTTGTGCGATCCAGTTTCAAGATCCGACCGATGCCGACCTTTATCCAGGGCTTTGTATCCGATCAGTTCATGCAGCCCATCGCCGGCATCGAAGTCGCAATTCCTCAGCTGGGACGCAATGCAACCAGCGACTCCAACGGTAGCTACGGCTTTGGATTTGGCGATCGGGCCGAGAAGTCCATCCCGGCCAGCCGTTACCGGGCCGTTATCAACCCGAATTTGAACAATCGTGCCTTTGGGATGGTCGAACGCTGGATCAATGTGGCCGGCGGCCGTTTAAACTCGGTCGGATTGACCCAACTTCCCATGCTCAATCCCGACGAGCCCTTCAGACACATCAGCTCCGGCCAGCCGGAAGCCCTGCTGGCAGCCGGCGACCTGTTCCTGGATCTGAGTGATACAACGCTGAATTTCCCGGATGGCCGCAACCACGGAGATGTGCATGTGCAGTTTATGAAGTTGGATCAGATCGCCTACCCGACCCTGCCCTCGGCCGCGCCCCACTGGGCCTTTGCCGTCCAGCCCATGGGGATTGAGGTATCGGGCCGCGTCGGAATGATATTTAATGTACCGCCGCTTTACGGCAGTCATGAATATGTCGCCAATATCGGCGAGCGGGTGATTCTGGTCGGCTACGACCCCGATGCCCTGCAGATTGTGCCGGCCGGAGTGGGGTTGGTGGATAAAGACACTAACCAGGTGACCAGCGAAGGGGAAGTCGCCCTGCAGCGCCTGGACTACCTTGGTTATGCCCTGGTGGACGTCGAAGACCAGGCCATCCTGGAGCGGTACGCCAATGGAGAGATCAGTCTGAGGCAGATGATCGGAGAACTGGAATCTCAATAAAAAAACTTTGCGCCTTGGCGCCTTTGCGAGAGAATTAATCCGTGTCCCAAGATAATACTAAAATGAGAAAAAAAACTATGAATAAACTTTCAGGATGGATCAAAAGTGTGTTGCTGGGCCTGGCACTCACCGCCCTGTCCTTTTCACTTCTTAGCCTCCCGGTCGCCGATTCCCATGCCAGCGGGGGCCCGGCCTTTAAAAGCGGTACCATTGCCGCCAAGGGATTGGTGCTTGGGGATGGCGGCAAGCCCATCTGGACCGAGTTTGATGCCGAAGGTGAGGTGGTGCGTGAAATCGGTGAAGCCGTGGGAAATCTGGAAGACGCCACGGTGATGCCGGCCGGAACCTACCGTGCCTATGTCGCCGCATTTCAGGAAGTCGAACAGGAACACAGCGCCCATCGCAGAATTCTTAATCGCGACGAGTATTTCAGCACCGCCTTTGAGCTGGCCGACGGAACCAGTATCAATGCGCCGCCGCTGCAGGACAATACCTGGACGGTGGTAGTCAGAGAAAAAGAGGTCTTTTACGACATCAGTATGGGACTGGTGCTGCACCAATCGCCCCTGGACCTTTTGCGGCTCGAGTCGATCCCGGATTCCGCACGCGCCGTGCTGTTGGCAAAAGATCGGCGGGTGCTGGCCACCGCCGATATCAATATCGGTTATCGGACAGCCTTCTACACCCCGGAAGGCGGGCAGGACGGCAACCAGGGCGAATACAGCCTTTGGGGTTACCGCCCGGGGCAAGGCACGCTGTGGGGCCCTGTTGACGGTGCCATGGTGGAGACCAGTATGAGTCGCTCCCCTACCTTCTCCAAGAAGGGCGGCCATTATGTAGCGCATTATATCATCCCCCCCTGCCCCGGATTTTCGTTTGATTATAACAACAACATTTTCGTGCAGCTGCGCTACCAGCATTTTGATCCCAAGCGGCCCTCACCCGAAGGGTCCTGGTATGAGTGGCGTCAGGGCTATGATTATTGCATCGGGTACTCTGAAGGATTTTTCGGGGCGACTTTGACCGGCCTTGCCACCAAGATGAGTCTGATGAGCATTGAAGCCAGCATGGCCCAGCCCATTAATCGCGTGGATTTTTCCATCGATGTCGCCATGCTCACCGGCCAGGCCCTGATGGGCAATGAGCCCCGCCCCGGAATTCCGGTTGATCCGGCAATTATCGGCGTTATCCCGCTGGGGGCGTCAACCGAATATGCTTACGTGGAGCCGGTTTTTTCGAGCAGCCAGCCGAATCCCCTGCGGCAGCCCGATGTTGTACCTGATGTTTCCGATCAGGGACTGCTCAAGACCATCAGCAAAGATGATCTGGAAAATACCGATATATACGTGTACCGCGTTTCCAACGGTCAGCTCGTTACCTCGCGCAAAGGACTGCGCCCCAACGAAAGCAACCCTTACTACGGTGGCGGCGTCAGCGACGAATCCGAAAGCATTGTCAACTATCGCATGCTCATGCGCGGCCCGGCTTCCTTTAATCTTTTGCGTCCGGTGCAATTTGAAGATTGGCAGGCCCAAACCAACATCAACGAGGAACTGCGGGGCAGAAAAGCCGATCACCTGCGGGTGGGTGAGCAGGTCAAGGTGATCATGATCAACCGCGCCACCGGCTACATCGGATCAGCCCTCGGCACATTCGGTGACAATCTCGGATCAGGGCTGATCAGCTTTTCGCCCGAATCCATCGTGATGCGTCCGCCGAATTTGAATATCAAGGCCGAGCGCCGGTTTGAAATCGAAAGCGGTCTGACCGCCGGCGAGCAGCGGGAATCCGTGATCGGTTTTGAAGGCTCGGGTCTGACCAGTGATCAATACATCACCATTACCACGGAATGGTACGATTGGGACGGCAATCCGTTACCGGAAGATTTGCCGGGCTACACCGGCCGCCTGGCCAAGGTCGTGGCGGAAAATATCCTGGGCCAGGCCGCAGGCCAGATCGCCAACTTTGATATCCGGCCGGGCCGCCACATCCAGCTGGTGCAACTTCCCGTTGAAAATATCGACAATGCCCATTTTTACATCCACGTCAGCGGTGAGCCGACCGAGGGCAATCCGGGCTTTTCCGAGGCCAACTTCGATGAAACCGGCGCCGGCGAAGGACCGCTGCAGTATCGTCCTAGGCACTACGTGCCGGTCAAAGTCCCGGTGTTCAACGAGGCAGCAACCCTTGCCAACGCCTATGCCCAGGCCAATGTCAAGAACCAGGCCTGGCAGCCCGGTGATACGGTACCGATCCTGGAAAACATTGAGAAGATCTATACCTGGCCCTACCGGCCGGAGCTGCAGTTCAGCCTGTTCAAACTGGAACTCGACGAACTGGAGCTTCTCACCGAATTTAATGAAGAGCAGGAGACCAGCACCACCACCTTGAGCTTTAATTATGATCTGTTTTCCGACCTTCAATATGAACCGCTGGATCGCTTTGGCCCCGAGCGCAAGCTGATCTTCGGATTGGGGTATGCCGAAATTCTGGCCCTGATCGGAGAAGCTCAACAGGCCGAGTTTCCGGACGCCGACAGCCTTTTTCAGATGATGCCGGCCCGGCAGTGGGCCTATGTGGAAGACATCGTCAGCCGGCTTCAGCCGGAAGACTATCTCGGTCTGCAGCTTTATCAATCCGATGATGCCGGCAATGCGCTGGTGGAGATGTACGGTCTGCCGCTGCTGATCACCAACGTGCGGCCCTTTGAGATCGAGCGGGTTTATCACCTCAGCAAATTTGATTCCAGCATTCCCGGTGCCATCGGTGCCGGCTATACCGACAGCTTCCGGCCCTTTGCCTTTAATTTGCTGCAACCGGCAGAAGTCTCGGTTAAAATTCTTGATGCCGACAAAAACCCTAGAACAACGGTCATCGCTGAAACCAGCATGTCGTTGGGACCCTTCAACTTTGTGCTGGACTATGAAACTGTTGTCGAAGCCGGCATGGATCCCCTGTTTTCACCCAAATTCTTTGTGGAACTGGAAGCCAAGGCAGCCGACGGCTCACGCACGCAAAAGGTGCACTATCCCGGAGAATTAAGGAAGCGCAATGACGGCAAGATGCTGGGCCGGATCCTGGTGCACAGTGTGCTCATCCAGGACGGGTCCCTGTACCTGTCCCGCCAGGATGTGGCTCTCAAGGGACGCGGCCCGCGGCTGGCCTTCAATCGGTTCTACAGCAACCAGAGCTCACCGGTGGGCCCCAAACCGCTGGGCGATGGCTGGAGCCACAATTTCGATATGAAACTAAGGCCGCTGGAATCAAGAGAGTACGGCGCGTATCCGGTGCCGCAGTGGGTCAGGGATTTACGGGGCAGATTTTTTAGATCCGATGAGGTTCCAAGCGATGAAGAAGAGTGGACCGCCGTAGCGGTGAACGGCACGGTCTTTAAAAAAGTCGGCAGCTTCTGGTATCCGGAACGGGGTCGTCACGGCACCCTGGAACAGGTCGGTGAGTCACTGTTCATTTACACCTCCAAGGATGGTACACGCTATCATTATGCCTATCCCAAACGCAGTTCGGGTACGGATGCGGTCCTGTCCACCGATCCGACCCATATGAGCATCGGTGACGGTATTGTCACCCGCATCGCCGTCGATCCCGCCGCCCTGCAGTTGATCAACAGCGATCCCAATTACGAGCCGGCCCATCCGGCGAGTCCGCCGGCCCCCTCGCCGCTGAAACGGATTGAAGACCGCAACGGCAACGCGTTGACATTCTACTATGATGCATTTGGTGTCCTCCAGCGGGTGGTCGATGCGGTGGATCGGGAGTTGACCTTCGAGTATAAATTCCTGCCAGCCGGATGGTTTGGCATAAACCGCAGACTTACCAAGATTACCGGGCCGGATGATATCGCCATTAACTTTTCCTACAATGATCAAGGCCTATTGGAGGGTGCCCGGCGGGATGCCAGAGTTGAAACCTATGCCTATGAACAGGAGATCGGCATTGCGGGCGGGGCTTATAACCTGGTCAAAACCACGGATGCCAACACTCACAGCTATCGCTACCATTACCATGGGCCCGGCGAAGTTGATTCATCTCTGTCTGTATTTATCGCAGACCTGAAATCACAGGACGTCATCAAAAGAGTCTATTACCCTGACGACTATTTTGCCGAAATTGCCTACGAGGCCCAAACCGCCAACCGGCGGACGGTGACGGATTTACGCGGCAACGATACCGTCTATACCCTCAATTACTACGGCAATCCGACAAATATTCTGGAACCCTTAGGCAAAGAAACCAAGATGACGTGGTCCATCGACGAGGGCGAGGACGACAACGTCATGACCTCCAGGACGGATGCCCGCAACCACACAACCTTTTATGAATATGACAGCAAGGGCAATATCACAACTGAGACCGATCCCTACGGAAACACCATCGTGACGAGCTGGGATCTGCGGTTCAGCCTGCCTTTGGCGCGTACCGACCGCAACGACGTAAACCAGAGCTGGGATTACGATGGAAACGGCAATCTCACTGAATTTGTGGACGGCGACAACAAAGAATTCACTTACACCTACTACGCCACCGGCGAGCGCCGGACAGCGACAGATCCCCGTAGTAACACCACGACCTATACCTATGATCAATGGGGTAACCCGAAAACGACTCTGGAACCTGAGGGAAGTTTTACGGACCTGGATCATGACATCCGCGGCCGGCTGCGCGCCCGAACCGATCCGAACGAAAACCGGACCGAATACAGCTATGACGAACTGGATTACCCGGACAAGATTATCCACCCCGACATAACGGCTTACCATATGCCCGTCGGGTCCACCTCCGTGCATGACTTTACCTATGATGCGGTCGGCAACAAGCTTTTCGAGACCAACCGCATCGGTCTCAAGCTGACGTATACCTACAACGCCCGGAATCAGGTGGAGCGCATAACGCGCAACATCGGCGGCACCAAGGTCTTTGGCTATGATGAAAACGGCAACCGAACCTCCGAAACCGACTGGAAAGGCACGGCCACCACCCACACTTACAATGCCTTAAACCAGCGGGAAACCACGACCAACCGCTTGGGCCACACCATGGTGATGGGCTACGATCTGGTCGGTAACCTGACCCGTCTCACCGATTACGAGAACAATGTCACCACCCAGGCGTACGACCGGCTCAATCGTTTAACCGATACCTGGCAGCCCGCCCTGGATGGCCAGGGGCCCGGGCATCTTGTCTATACCTATTATGATGAAGCGGATGCCGAAACCAATCTCAAAAGCGAGACGGATCCGGAAGGCAATATCACGACCTATGAATACAACGGGCGCTATTTGCGTACTAAACGGATTAACGCTCTGAACGATGAATATTTTTGGGAATACGACGATAACGGCAACCCGGCCAAAGAAACCGACGAAGAAGGCAACGATACCCGCTGGGAGTATGACGGGCAAAACCGCCGGATTTTTGCCTATCGGTCCATTGATGACCGTGAAATTGAAACCAGCTATCTGTACGATGACAACGGCAACCGAACTCACGTGACCGATGCCCGCAACAATACCACCGAAACCCGCTACGATGAATGGAATCGCGCCTATTTAATCATCGATCCGGAGAACTATGAAACCACAACCGAATATGACGGTGAGGGAAATGTCGTCATGGTCACGGACGGAAACCAACATGAACGGCTCTGGAAACTCGACCAGCGGGGCCTCGTGCTGGCCGCCACCGATGCCGAAAACAATACAACCCGCTATGCCTATGACCAAAACGGCAATGTCGAGACGGTCACCGATGCCAGGGATGTGGTGACTTATACCGCCTATGACGCCGAAGACCGCCTGCTGAGCACCACCGAGGCTTACGGCACCACCCATGCCCGCACCCGGGAAGTTTTCTCTCGCGACCGGATGGGCAACCCCACGGCCGAGAAAGACTTCAACGGCAACGTCACCACAAGGGAATACAACGCCCTGAACCTGGTCAAACAGGTCACCGATCCCTTCTTAAATTTTACCGAAACCACCTATTACCGCACCGGCAAGGTCAAGACGGTCAAAAACCGGCGGGGCTACACCACCGCTTACGAGTATGACGAGCTCAACCGTGAAGTTCTGGTGACCGATGCCAGAAACCGGACCATCGCGACCACTTATGACAGAGTCGGCAACATTAAGACGGTCAGGGATAAACGCAATATCCTCACCGAAAACTTCTACGACGATCTGTACCGCCTGGAGCGGACGGTGCGCGCCGGCCTGCGGCTGGTCACCAATCAGTATGACGACGTCGGCAATTTGCGTTTTGTCACTGACGCCAACAGCAATACCATCGAGCACACCTATAGCCGCCGCAACCTGCGGGAGACCACCATTTATCCGGACAGCTTTACGATGGTCCGCGCCTACGATGGCGTGGGCAACCTCGAAACGCTGACCGACGAGGAGCAAAAAGTCACGTCTTACCGATACGACAAGGAAAACCGCCAGATCTATGTCGAGTTCGCCGGCGAGGTCACCACCCGAATATACGATGCCGTGGGCAACCTGACCTCGTTCACCAAACCCGAAGGCAACTGCCGCATCATGGCCTACGACGATTTCAACCGCCTCGTCACCGTTGTGGATGACCCCACCGAGCCCATCGGCACCATGACGGCCCTTGATCCGCGCTGCACCCGCAGTGACGGTTTGAACCTGGTCACCCGCTATGAATATGATTTCAACGACAATCAGAGGCATCAATACAATCCTAATAATAATCACGTCGAGTTCATCTACGATGCGTTGAACCGTAAGACCCAGCATATCCAGCATAAGGTAGAGGGAAGTCTGATCACCCGCTACACGGTCTACGATGAGGAAGGCAACCTCAAAGAAATGGTGGATGCCAACGGCCGGACATATACCTACAACTATGATGAGTTGGATCGACGGACGGATCAGTTCTTTCCGGATACGAATACGCCTTACCTGACCATCACTCACATTCAGACCGATTATGATGAAAACAACAATGCCATCAGAGTCACGGAAAACAAGAAACTGCCCGATGATTCCGTGGCTGCCGACATTACCGTCAATAACTTCGATAATTTTGACCGGCTGGATGACAGTACCCAACGGGGTCTGACCATCGATTATGAATATGATGACAACGGCAACCGTACCCGGGTGACGACTGCAGCCGGAACCACCACTTACACGTATGACAGCCGCAACCGCCTGGCAACCGCCTCCGTCGGTTCGGATGTGACCACTTACTCCTACACCCCCGGCGGCAGGCAGGACACCGTCACTTATCCCAACGGCACGGATGTCAAGTACACCTATTATGATACCCATCGAGTGCGCACCGTCACCAACAAAGTCACCGGCGGCGGTACGCTGATATCCAGCTACGAGTACGAATATTCACCCAACGGAAATCGCATAAAACAAATCGAAGTGCAGGGTGGTATTTCCGAGACCACCACGTATAGCTACGACGCGATGGATCGGCTGATAGACTATACCGTGGCCGGTATCACCACGACGGTTGCCGAGTACACCTTCGATGGTTACAACCGCAAAACCGAAAAAATCACGGAAGCCGGCACCGTGCGAAAATTGAGAACCTACAGCTATGATGAGACCAACTGGCTGACCCGCATCGAAGATGACACGGATCCGGCCGACCCCTTTTCGATTGACTATGCCTATGATAATAATGGCAATACGGTTTTAAAATCCGACAGCTCTTTGACAAATCAGGACATTAGCTACACCTATGACTCGCGCAATCAGCTTGTGCAGGTGATCCGCGGACCTCCGGGCAACGAAGAACTTCTAGGCCAATACGACTATAACGCCAACGGGTTTAGGGTGCGTCATCGCCTTAGCGAGCGCGGTGATGTCGATTACTACTACGATGATACCGCCGTCATCGAAGAGCACAATGCATCAGACGACAGCCTGCTGGCCCATTACCGCTATGCCGACCGGCTGATCAGCCTGGACACCGGTACCGGCACTCAGTACTACCACCACGATGCCCTGGGCAGCACGGTCAATCTCACCACCGCAACCGGAGCAGTGCAGGTCGCCTACAAACTGGACCCCTGGGGCCGCATCCGCTCCCAGACAGGGGATAGTGTCAACCGCCAGATATTTACCGGTCAGGAACACGACCTAAACACAGATCTCATCTACTTTGGTGCCAGATACTATGACCCGGATACTGCGAGATTTATTACGCAGGACATTTACTTGGGCGAAAAAAACACCCCGCCCTCTTTAAACCGGTATTTATATGCTTACTCCAATCCGACGGTCTGGGTGGATTTACTCGGCTATGCGTCGACCCAACTTGGATGGATCTACCACGTTAAAGGAGAGATAAACGGCCAGCCGGTCGATTACGTCGGTTCCGCCAAAGAGATTCAAGAAAGAGTGGGCGGAAAGCATCGGTGGAAAGAATTAATTGCCGGCAAATACAGTAAAAAAACCTCTATCGATGTCTATGAAGTGAAGGGTGAGCTTGATGTTCCCGCCTCGAATAGAGGAACTGAATTGAGTGCCAGAGGGGAGGCTTTAAGATCGGTCGAGCAGCAAAAGTTAGATAAAACTGAAGCAGAGGCAAGGAGAACCAAAACAACAAGATTAAATAAAATCAGAGCCGCCGCACCGGAAAATGTTAAAAAATGGATGAAAAGGCACAAGGTGCAAATAAGCGAAGTCCCAATACGAATAAAAGAGTCCGGCAAAAAATTTATGACTGAAAGGGTCAGTCAATTGTTGAAAAGATCCAGTGCAAAAACCAGCACGATTAGAACGAAACCAAAGGCCAAGCGTAAAAGTCCAGGCTCGAGAAAGCCTCGTCGGGGTACCAAGCTCCGAGGAACGATAGCAACGGAAATATTGGATTTATATATTATGTATCGAGAAGAAAAAAGCGCCCAATACATCAAAGCGCCATATGTGCTAAAAGATGAGAAAGGAACATTTACCATCGGCTATGAACGGAAAAATTGGATCGACGGCATGAAATATTTTAAAACCTATATTGATGAAGAGGACACGGAAAGACGAGATTTTATTTCAAAAGAAGAATTTAATGAACTCAGAGATGAAGCAGAGGCAGTCTGGGGGAAAGAGGATCCATGGACGGGCAATTTTGTACCCGGGCTGTTAAATCCTGAACTCAAGGAAGTTAATCCGGATATTGCCACCGACACACTTCCCGCATTAACAGCGGAAAATCAAAATGCCTAGCAGTTGGCTTCAAGAATTTTGTTCGTCAACAATGTGTGCAAAAAAAACCTTACACATGGAAAAGATGCTAAATTTACGATACTTAAATCGCATAGCAAATGGATAATTTAATCCTAAAAATATTTTGAAAAAATAGGTACCTGAATTTTAGAGCAATCCTCATCACCCCAGCCCACTTGCAGCAAATGAACCTCGATCATCTCTAAGGCTAGTTTGCATGCAAAATTCAGGTAATAATGTTGCTTTTACCCATCCAAAGTTGGAGTATATAAATGTTTGATGAGATCGAAATTGATGAGAGTAGTAATTTCTCAAATATCAAAATCCAAAAAGAAATAGAGTCTGTTTATTTGCTGAACGATCAAGAAAATGACATGGACATGGATCAATTTCGTGACAATTTTAGCCGCATAAAAAATATCAATCAAATCAAATCGATGATCATCGATCCAAGCTCAAGGGTAAAGGATTTGTTATTTCTGGAAAACATGCCAAATCTCGAATACTTGATCATTCACGGAAAGCATATCGAAAATCTGACCGGAATCGACGGCTCCGAAAAATTAGATTTTCTTGAAATCGATACTGTGAAAAATAAGCGCAGGAATATCGAGGCCCTTTCCCAAACCCGTATAGCGAGTCTTAAATTGAAATTCGCAAAAAGCCAAGATTTGGAGGTATTAAATCACTGTCCCTCGATTAAAGATCTGGAAATAATAGGCTGTGCAGATTTCGATCCTGAATTGATCAAAGAAATGAACATAGAAAGATTGGACATTGTCAGAGCAAAAAATATTAAATTAAGCAATTTTAACAAGCTGCGTAAGCTCACCAAACTGCATATCGCGCACTGCAACAAACTGAGCCGTTTTGAAAACAATAATGAAAACATATCGTTTTTAATAGTTCAAACCTGCAACAGCTTAGACCTTGAAACAATCCGCAGTTTTCCCAATCTTGAAACGCTATTAATATCATCTTGCAAAAAACCATTTTCAATGGGATTTATTAATTCAATTAAACCCCTTAATAAATTGACAATTGAATACTGTAAACTGGAAATCCCACTTATTGATTATAAAATCGAACTAAAAAATTTCGACCATATCTTTATTACGCCTGCTAAGAAGGAGTTGCTTAAAAAGCTTAGTCAATTGAACAAGGATGTGACAATCGAGAATGAAAAATTTTGCTTTATAAATGGCGTGGCGGAGGCATAAAAAACAATGGTTCTTATTCTCTTTGCAGCAAGGTCTGCAATTTTTTCACTTGTCCCTCGCAAAAACTAGATCCGAGATATTTTAACCGTCTCGAAAAACAAAGGGGTCGCGTCTTCATTCTTCACTGTATGTCAAGAATGAAGACGCGACCCCTTTGTTTAAAGAATGAAGACGCGACCCCTTTGTTTTTTCCATGTTCGCTTGATTTGCACTGAAAAAGGAATACTTTATCTTTAAAGCTAAAGTGGGTAGAAAATACCCAAAAATCCAATGGGCCAGATAACAGAAAATTATTCATTCAATAACCAATCATCAAAGGATCCATCCATGAGCATGAGGCCAGGCGAAACTGAAACATTTATCCGTGAATTTCAGCAGGAACTCCGAAACATCCTTGCTGAAAATCCGGAGATCGAAACAGTCAATCACCTGCAGGGCTTACCGCGACACTTTTTAAATAAGATCTTAGCTCCGGAACCTCTTTCGATTTTTATTCCCTCCGAATACGGAGGCCGAGGTGATAAGCCCATTGATTGTCTGTCTTTGCTGGAGGCAACTGCCTATGAATCTATCGCTGTGGCGCTAATGATTGGGATTACCGGCTCTCTTTTCCTGGAGCCGGTTGCCAAGTATGGTCGGGAAGAAGCCAAAGCTCATGTTTTCCAATCATTTATCAACAAAAAATCCCTGGGAGGATTAATGATAACTGAACCGGATTACGGCACCGATGCACTCTCAATGCGCACATCCTTTTCCGAGTCTGACAAAGGTTATTCCTTAAAAGGGTCCAAGCATTGGGGAGGATTGACAGGGTTAGCTGATTTTTGGTTGGTCACGGCCCGCAAAGAAAAGGAAAATGGCAAACTAAAACGTGACATCGATTTGTTTATTGTTGAGAAATCTCAGCCGGGACAGACGATAGAGGTTGAAGCGTACTATCACAAACTGGGCCTGTTTTTGATTCCCTATGGTCTCAATAAGATAGATGTAACTGTTCCGACCACATCAAAACTGATCCCTCAAACCAGCGGGTTGAAATTGATGATGGACCTGTTGCATCGCAGTCGACTGAGGCTTTCAGGAATCGGTCTGGGATTTATAAAACGGATGCTGGATGAAGCTGTCAAGCACTGCCGGCAACGCTATGTCGGGGGAAAAAGTTTACTGGGCTATGACCAGGTTCAACATAGACTTTCGCAATTACAGGCCTGGTACACAATAAACTCAGCCATGTGTCACTATGCAGCCAGGGTTTCCGGAGTAAAAAATAATCTTACCTTGTTCGGGTTGCAGGCAAACGCTACCAAAGCAATATTGACAGATATGATGCAAAGCGCAGCCCAATCGTTACTGCAATTAACAGGGGCTAAAGGGTATCGCAGGGATCATATTGCGGGCAGAGCTGTGGTAGACAGCCGACCGTTTCAGATTTTTGAAGGTTCCAACGATGTAATGTACAGCCAGATTGCGGATACAATATTGAAAGAAATGAAAAAGGAAAAAGAAACAAATTTCTACACCTTTCTCAGCCAGTTTAAACTGACTGAGAAAATTGCTGGTTACTACAAACACATACTTAACTTCAAACTGAACTCCGAATCACGGCAGCGAGCTGGGGTGGCACTGGGTAAGATCGTCGCCAGGCTGATTACCACTGAATTTACCCTCGATCTTATGGAAGCGGGCTTCCGTTCCGACCTCGTAGACAATGCGATTCAAGTTGTGGGCAATACCATTGCTGAGCAGGTGTCATCCGTCACCCAATTCGGGCAGATTCATGTGATAGAAGAGTACCGCGACGGTAGTGACTGGAAATCGGGACATTTTCGTATCCGGAGTTAATCGCATTGAATGAATCACCCGTGAGTGCAGCAATGTTTTATTAAACATTCCGTTCTAAAAATGGTGTGGCGAAAACTTTACTCTTAAGATTCTAACTGGTCAGCCACCCAATCCAGCCCTAACCGTTGTAAGGTTTCGCGTTTCGGAATCCCACTGGACTCGTCCCAGCCGCATCGGCGGTAGTATTCCTGCAGCGCGGCTTCAAATTGGGCCTTGTCCACTTTAACCCCGTCGCTGGGACCGCCTTTAAGGGGCCGCTCGAAGAATTTGACGGACAGCTTGTCCTGGTCGCGGGCAATCCCTTCACGGGCATTGAACGCCCGCATCATGTTGACGCGTCTTTCCCCGACTTCCAGCAACTCTTGCAGGGTCACGTCCCAGCCGGTAACGGCCTTGACCATGGCCGCCGCTTGCTCGGGCCCGTAAAGCGGCCATGAGGTGCCCCACACGAAGTGACACAGATTCACGCTGTCCAGCATACCGAAAAACTGCTGGGTGATGCGGGCAAACTCCACCTTGGCGGGATCTAACGATTGGGCCGGCAGCGGATCGTTCAAACCCAGGGACGCATAACGATCCTCGAAAGCTTTATAGGAATCTTCTTCATAGGTCAAATCGTGATCGGAACTCTCGTGGTCCGAACCAAACGGATTCACGGCGTACATCAGTGCCAGGCTGCGTTTTACCTGGGGCATATGGGCCGGTGCTTCCTGTCCCTTGGCAGTGATTAAAAACTCCGCCCCCTTTCCCAGTTTGGCCGCCGCGCGGGCGGACCCTTCCGCAAGAATATCACCGAAGCCTTCGCGTGCGGCGATCATCTCAACCAGCTTGACCATGGTCTTCGCGTCGCCGAATTTAATTTCCAGGCCGCCGGTATCCGCTGTCGTTAAGACGCCGGCTTCAAACGCTTCCATGGCCCAGGCGATGGTGGCGCCGCCGGAAATTGTATCGATGCCGTATTTATTGCAAAGCTCGTTGGCATGGCAAATGGCCGCTAAATCATCGATGCCGCAATAACTGCCAAGACCCGCAATGGATTCATATTCGGGTCCGCCGTAGAGCGGATCAGCGGAATAAGAATCTTGACTGAAATCCACCACGCGCTTGCAGCGAACAATGCAGCCGTAGCAGGTATCCCGGCCTTTACGATCCTGCTGCCCTTCCTGACTGCCGGCCAGCAGGGTATTGTAGAGGGTTTCGCCGTCAATCGCTTCCCAGCCGTCGAATACACCGCTGTTGAAGTTGTAGGTCGGCAACCCGCCCAGGGCCTGCTGGACGGAGATCACGCCGGCGGTTCCGAATTTGCCCAATCCGGCGACATCGGCCTTCGGAAAAGTCTTGGCACCCCATTTGGTCAATTCCTGCAGGGCTTCCTTATCAGCCACCTGCGGCTTGTTGCTGCCGCGCACGGCCACGGCTTTTAATTTTTTGCTTCCCATGACCGCGCCCATACCGGTGCGCCCGTTGGCCCGGTTGCACATATTTATCAGGCCCGCAAATCGCACCATTTTTTCACCGCCGGGGCCGATTTGCAGCACTTCAATTTTCGCATCCCCCAATTCGTCCCGGATGGCGGCTTCGGCCTCACCGGTTATTTTGCCCCACAGGTGGGAGGCATCGCGCAGTTCGGCCTGGCCCTCGTCAATCCACAAATAGACCGGCTTGGCCGCCCTGCCTTTGATGATGACGGCATCAAAGCCGGCAAACTTCAATTTAGCGGGCCAGAATCCGCCGCACTGGGAGTCGCCGATGGCACCGCTGAGGGGGGATTTGGCCGTCGCAGTCATCCGGCTTTGACCGGAAATGGCCACACCGGTGGACACGCCGACGCTCAACGCCAGGATATTATCCGGCGCCAGCGCATCGACGTCAGCCGGCATCTCCTGCAGCAAGTAGTAAAGGTTTAAGGCACTGCCGCCCATGTGCCGGCGATAAAATTCCGGCGACGGCTCCTCGACGGTAATGGTTTCAGACGTTAAATCCACCCGCAGAATTTTTCCCATATATCCATTTGGCATGCTGGCCTCCCTTCAATATTTTCAATTGTGATTTAAGATTTCGAATATATTAACATTTCCGATGTATTGAGAGTATCCCTGTTCCTTATCAGATATCTATTTTGCACACCGATTCAAGGCCGTCAATAGATTTTAAATTTCTAACAGTCAATCCCGGGCTTGACAAAAACCTGATAAGCTCTCTTTTCAACGCCTTTAAGGGAATTTTCAAATCGACTTTGTAAAGTTGGATTTTCCTTTATTACGTTGCTGAGCAATTGTGTTGCCTGATCGTATTTCCCAAGCCAGAGCAGATAAACAAGGTATTTATCAGTGGCCTGCGGATAATAGCGCTGTTCGGCATGGATTTTCTGCAGGATTCTGAAGGATTCAGTGTGACGGTGAAGCCGGCTTAAGATAAGTGCCTTTTTAATTTTATGATCCATCCTCAGCGGTGATGTACGTTCTATCACCGCCAACTGCTGTATCAATTTTTCCGCCTTACGACTTAATTTGTCATTTTGTGAAGCCCTGATAAAAAAACCCTTTCTGCTTTTCTCCATAGCCGGCTGGTAAGCCAGCAGACCACAAACCAGCAGCGGCAGAAGGACCGAAAGGCTGAATTTCAGCAGCCGCGACCCAAAGGACGACTCCGACCTCGCAAGCCGCCGCAATTTGTGCTGCATGTACTGGATACCGTAAGCGCTAAAAAAAATGAGGGGGACGACATTGTGCAATCGATAACGCCATGAGATGAAGCTTAAAATGTTTGAAAAAAGCATGCAGCTTAATAGTCCCCCAATCAGATACAGGAGGCGATATTCTTTTATTGCCGCCAGCTGAATACCCCCCAATCCTGCTAGCAATACAAGTATGCCGAGTCCGAGCGGATTGAAGGCCAGCAAAGTTGTCTGCTTTTTTAAATAGTACAGATCATCGATACCCTTGATTTCATAATTATTAAAAAACAGAAAAAACTTGGTCACAACTAGGCGAAGGGCTTCCATCGGATTGTCTTTGATAAAATTTTTGCCTTCATTTAGAAAATATCGATCGGTTTCATCCGGGCTCATCACTCGATTATTTTTTGTTTCCGCATATAAGCGGGCATGAAATACATGACCATATGGCCAGGGCCGAATGCCTTTGAGCTGGTGATAGGCACCATGGGCCCCCTGGTGGAAACCGATGCGAAAATGGATTCCTTTTTGGGGTAGAAACCAGGGATATTCATTGCGCCAGATTGAATTGCGGAATTGGAAACCCAATAGTGTGACACAAAAAAGCGGGACTGCGATGATCAGGATTTGGGCCTTCTCTTTTTTCAGTAGGCGGTTATCTATAGCCAGGTAACTGAAAATTATCAGGCAATAAAGAAATGTGTTGCTCTGAAGCAGCAGGAGTACTGAGAGAAAAGAACCAATCAGGAGGCCTTTTAAAAGATAAATGAATGTTCGAGCCGATCTGGCAGGAGTCAGGATCAGGTATAGCAACGATACGAGGATCAGAATTTCCAGGGCTGATTTGTGCAGGCTCGAATCGAAATAAATGAGACTGGGCAGCGCTGCCCAGATCACTGAACAGCCAAACGCAATGGGGCGGTTCTGAATCCGTTTTTCGATCAATAGGAAAATTAACACGGCACTGACCGACGACAACAACGCATTGAACAAACGATGAATTATCAGGGATTCGCCCAAAATCAATTGGCAGAGCGCCAGCCAGTACTGATGAAACGGTGTCGATGGCAGCATCAGTTCGAAGTAGGGCTGGTCGGTGGTGGCGCCCTGCAGCAGCAATCTGGCCGCCTGCCAGTGAAGATCGATATCCATCCCGGGATTTGGTGTTCTGAATGCCGGGATGTTCATGGTTTCCAGGATAAACAACAGCCGGATGGCCAAGGTAAACAGGAAAACGAAAATGGGAATCCACAATCGTGTTGACTTTATCCGAATATTCATAAAAGACCCAAGTTGAGCGCACCCTGAATAATGTTTCAATTTACCTTGAGCAGATTTCTAGCCCCTTTTATGCGTTTCAGGTCTCACGACGTTGAAGCCCCGTTTGGCGGCGAAAACCGATTGGCGGGGAAACAGCGCTTGCGAAACCACAAAATTGCAAAACAGTCGATCAGTCCCCGGAACAGGCGGTTTCTAACACCATATTTTGACTCCCCCCGGGTTCGCGGCCGATGGTTGACGGGGATTTCGATCACTTTAAATCCCTGCAGGCGCAGCAGCGTCGGCAAGAAACGGTGCATTCCTTTAAAGACGGGAATCTCCCCCAGCGCAACTCTTCTGACAGCCCGAAACGTGCAGCCGGCATCTGCAATATCATCTTGGGTTACCCAGTTGCGAAATCCGTTGGCAATCCTGGAGGAAATTCGCCTGACCCAGTCATCTTGACGGTTTTGGCGAATCCCGCACACCGCATCCGCCTCTTTGGACGCTTCGAGCAGCGTCGGTATGTCGGCCGGATCGTTTTGCTGATCCGCATCCATGGTAACAACCCATGCGGCGCAAATTTTGTCCAACAGGATCTGTCTGATAGCGCGTTGCAGCAGGTGATGCTCTTTGCTCACCAAACTAAATCAGTGTATAATTTTTCTAAATCCCAAATTACATGACAAATTCATTTTTATGATAACGCCTAAAAACCAGAATTCAGCTCCCACCCGCCTCAGCGCTAAAATCACCGGCCTCTATCAAAAACATTTTTACCTGCTGTTAGGGACAGTGCTTTTGGGCGCCCTGCTTTTGAGGATATGGGCGCTGCTGGCTTTGAAAAGCAGCATCTACTTTGATTATTTGCTGTTGGATGAAAAAATCTATCATCAATGGGCAATTAAAATTGCGAACGGCACTTACAATTCGACCTCAATATATGAGTTTCCGCCCCTGCCGGCCTATTATAATACCCACGCGCTTATACTCAACTCGAAGGGCAGGAAAGGTGAAGCGCAAAAATACTGGCAAGCGTCCTCGGAAATGCAAAAACCTTTCTCAGCTTTTGCCAACCTGTCTCTGGCGCGCAACTATTTCAGGAAGCATGATTACGGCAAGGCCTTTTTTTATCTGGATAAAATACCCGACAATTCCTTTGCAGCATCCCACAAGTACAATTTACTGGGCGATTTAATGATGCGAAAGCACCGGCTACCGTCAGCTGCCGATGCTTATCAGAATTCGGTGGAAATAAATTCCGGGCGCATCGCCACCCGCAGAAAATCAATCAAGATCTACAGCTCGTTTCACGTAATCTTCAAGGCCTTTAAGCTGCCCATAGAAGGGATGGGATTTATCAACGTCCAGCAACATCAGAGAAGTTCTTCCCTGGACACCCATAAGCAAGTTGTTGAAGTCATGGGCGATTCCGCCTGCCAGGGTACCGATAGCCTGCATCCGATCAGCTTTTTGAAGCTGCTCCTGAAGCCATTCCTGCTCGGTAATATCTCTTAGGACTCCCTGAACTGCGGTTTGTCCTTGAAAGGTCACCAGCGAAGTCGATACTTCGGCACGGAAGACGGAACCGTCTTTGCGAATGGCCGGATATATTCGACGATCAAATTTCATTAACTTACCATTGAGCCTGGCCTGAATTAGGGCCGCGATTTGATCATGGACTTCTGGATCAATCACATCCCATATCGTAATATTTAACCCTTGCTGCATCGTATAGCCTGCCAGGCTGCAAATTCTGTGATTCAGGAATAGGAAGCGCCCGGAGGGAATCTGACAAATAAAATAGCCATCCATATGGTTAGTTTAGCTCTCGTTAGAGAGGAATTGTCCCGGATCAGGAGAAGCGAATAATGATCATTCGACTCATTTCCGGGAAGGCGGATGGGTTCATAATATATGGTGGAACTTTGGCCATCCAGGCGAACGTTCTCTGCCATCCCGCTGTTGCCGCTCAACGCATCGGATACAATCCGCGAAACGCGCTTAGACCAGTCTTTATGAGCTGCCGCCACATGTTCAACAATCTCCGGATTGATGGAAAGCAGGTAGTTCAGGCTGAAAGCATGATCAATAAATCCCTTAACACTACTGGCCAGCCCTTTCATGTGCAATCTGTCCTTTTCAATCACATCCTTGTTATAGCGATGCAATAAAAAAATGGTGATCGATACAGATGAAATCGTAACCGAAATGACGACGGACAGTACGATTAATAAATTGAACTTTGAGGCGAAACTTTTCCGGAGCATGGTAATCCATTTGCTCTTTATGCGGAACTCGAATCAGACGATTTTTCGGCCAGATCCCAAAACAGTCCGGCCATGATCTGCAGTCCCTCCCTGACAATTGGGGCCAGCAGGTGCTCGTTGGGCGCGTGCTGCGAGCAACCGCCGTAGGAGTGGGGTAGCCAGATCGTCGGCAGCCCGAGGACATGACTGAAGGCGTCGTTAGGCAGGGTTCCACCCAGGTTGGGTAAAAAGGCCGGCTTCTGGCCGCAGGTCTTTGTAACCGATGAAATGGCCCATTGGGCCCAGGGATTATCCGGATCCATGCGGGTGGCCGGATACCAGGTTTCGCGCGGCGGTGTGATTTCAATCATCGAAAAGCCGTGCGCGTCAAGATGTTTTCGAACCGCCGGTATGAAATCATCGGGATCACAGCCGGCCACGAAACGCACGTGAATACGGGCCCAGGCACTGGGCGGGATAGCATGGACCGGGGCTGCCGGGTTGCCGCATTCATAGGCCAGCACCTCCAGCGTGTTCCAGCCGTAAACTTTTTCGGCCAGGCTGAGTCCGGGCTCGCCCCAGTCCTGATCGATTTCAGGGCCTTCACGGCCGGTGACTTCCAGTTCGGCCAAGGCACGTTTGACGGAATCCGGAATGCCCGCGGGTCTGAGCCCCTCGACCAGGATACGCCCCCGGGCATCGGCCAGCGAAGCGATGGCATGGGCCAGGATGATCGCCGGATTGGCCAGCAGTCCGCCCCAGTTGCCGGAATGATGTCCGCCGTCTCTGAGATCGAGGCGCAAATCAAAATTAAACACCGCGCGACTGCCGCCGAAAAGGGTCGGCTTTTGCGGATCGATGCGCGGTCCGTCCGATGCGATGAGCACATCGGCTGCCAGGGCTTCTTTTTCCGCGGCGCAAATTTGGTGCAGCCCGGGCGAGCCCATTTCCTCACCCATCTCGATTAAAACTTTGGTGTTAAATCCCAGCTGTTGCCGTTCTTCGAGGACGCAGGCCAGGGCGGCCAGATTGATGGCATGCTGCCCCTTGTTGTCGGCCGCCCCGCGACCGTACCAGCGTTCACCTTCCTTGATCACCTGCCAGGGCTCAAGCCCTCCGCGCCAGCGGCCGTCCATGGCCAACACCGTATCTCCGTGGCCGTAGGTCAATACCGTCGGCAGGTTTTCACCTTCCATTCGTTGACCGATCAGAAAAGGCAGCCGCGGGTTGACCGGGTTGTCCACCAGCCGGCAGCTAAAGCCCAGATTTGCCAGATAGGGCGTGATCGCCCCGGTCAGATATGTCTGCAGGGGATCTTTACAGGTTTCGTTTTGACTTTCCGTCGGGTGCGAAACCCAGCGGCTCAACAGATCAAAAAATTTACCATCGTCAAAAAGTGCCTCGGCCCGGGCAATTGCATTCTCACGGCTCATTTCTTTTCTCCTCATACTCAATCAGGATAATGACACTCCACCAGCCGGTCGCTTTCAACCACCGGATGGGGTGCAACAGCAGCGCATTTCTGATCGGCCCTGGGGCAGCGCGGATGAAAGGTACAACCCGCGGGAGGATCGATGGGATTGGGATAGGCCACGCCCAGGTGGGTCTCTGGCAATCCCAGGGTCGGATCCGGGATCAGTACGGAAGCCAGCAGGGCCTGGGTGTAAGGGTGGCGCGGTCGTTTGAACAAGGCAGCGGTATCGGCCTCTTCTACTATTCGACCGAGATACATCACGGCCACCCGGGTGGCCATGTGTTCGACCACGGCCAGATCATGGGTGATAATGACATAGGTCAGGTTCAACTCCCGCCTGAGATTTAAGAGCAAATTTAAAATTTGAGCCTGAACCGATACATCCAGGGCTGAAGTGGGTTCATCACACAAAACCACCTCCGGACGCATGATTAAAGCCCGGGCGACGGCCACCCGCTGGCGTTGTCCGCCGGAAAGTTGATTGGGATAGTTATGCTTGAGACGGGGCGGCAGACCGACAACCTCCATGACCTCGTCGACCTTGGCTTCCCACTCGGTCCGGCTGCCCGCCAATCCTAAAGCCCGGATCGGCAGAGAGATAATTCTGGCAATCGATTTACGGGGATTCAAGGAAGAATATGGATCCTGGAAAACCGGCTGGATCCGCCGCGCGATATCTTTTGGGCTGATCGACGACATGGATTTTCCGGCGATGTAAATCTCTCCGCCGGTCATCTTTTCCAGGCCCAGCACCATTTTGGCCACCGTGGTCTTGCCACAGCCGGATTCCCCGACCAGTCCCAGGACCGAACCTTTGGGCACTTTCAGGCTGACGCCATTAACAGCCTTCAGCGCCCGCTTACCCTTGAAAGCGCCGGCACTGACCCTGTAGATCTTGGTCACATCTTCGATTTGCAGGGTCGGCTCGGTCATCTCACATCCTACCGTACGCAGCTGCCAGTTGCTTCAGACCGAGTACACAGCGGTAACTGCGACCGGGTGCGATTTCAACGAGGTCGATGTTTTTGGTACTGCACGTGTCATGGGCCAAAAAGCAGCGATTGCGGAAGGGGCAGCCCCACAGATCGCCGATCGGTGTCGGCACAATACCCGGAATGGATCCCAACTCCTGACCGGGTTTGGTTTTACCCGGTACGGGGATGCAATCCATCAGTCCCCGGGTATAGGGATGGATCGGTTCTTGAAATACCTCTGTGGTATGACCGGTCTCCACCACCAGGCCGCAGTACATGACCGCCAGACGGTCGGCAACCCGGGATACTACACCCAGATCGTGGGTGATGAGAATCTGGCCCATGTCGAATTCTTTCTGGATCGCGGCCAGGAGTTCCAGAATCTGGGCTTGAATCGTCACGTCCAGGGCGGTGGTCGGTTCATCGGCAATGATCAGGCTCGGTCCGCACATCAGCCCCATGGCGATCATTACCCGTTGCCGCAGGCCGCCTGAAAGCTGGTGCGGGTATTGTTTGAGGCGTGAAACAGCACCGGTAATGCCGACTTTTTCCAGCAGAAAAACGGCCCGCTCACGCGCCTCCTTTTTGGAGACTTTGCGGTGTTCGAGCAGGGCTTCTTCAAGCTGATTGCCGATGGTATAGCAGGGGTCCAGCGATGTCATGGGTTCCTGAAATATCATGGACATGCGTGCCCCGCGGATGCCGATCATATCCGTGCCGGCGGCATCCATCAGGTTCCGGCTTTCGAAATGCAGTCTCTCAGCCCGGCGAATAGCCCCCGTGGGCAGCAGATTCATGATGGCCAGGGCCGTCATGGACTTGCCGCAACCCGACTCGCCCACCAGGCTCAGCGTCTCGCCCTTGGCGACTGAAAAACTGACGTCCCGCACGGCATGCAGCGAACCGGCCGGCAGGGGCAGATCCACATTCAGGCTTTTGACCTCCAGCAGTGCACTCATGCCTGGCCCTCCGGTGCGGTCACGTCGCGCAATCCGTCGCCTAATAGATTAATGCCCAGCACCATGATAAAAAGCGCCACACCCGGTATGGTGATGAGATAGGGGTCAAACAGCATAAACTCCCGGCCTTCGGAAATCATCAACCCCCAGGAAGGCGTTGGCGGCTGCACTCCCATCCCCAAAAAAGACAGGGCAGCTTCCAGCAGGATGGCCCGACCCACCTCGAGGGTGGCCACCACCACCAGGTTATTTAATAGGTTGGGCATAATTTCCCGGCTCACGATCCAGAAAGTGGAGCAACCGGCAGCCTGGGCGGCCGGGATATAGTCCATGGATCGGATCTGCTGGGTAGTGGCCCTGAGCACCACGGCAAAACGGTCCCAGATGAGGCACCCCAGCGTCAGGATAACAATCTGCATCGATCCGCCGATTAGAGCAACCACGGCCAGGGCCACCAGAACGGCCGGCAGAGACAGGCGCACCATGATTATAAAACTGACAACCATATCCACCCGGCCGCCAAAGTAGCCTGCGGCCAGCCCCAGGCCGGCCCCGATCACGGCCGCGATCAGGACACAGGCAAATCCGATTAACAGTGAGATGCGGCAGCCATAGACCACGCGGCTAAGGTAATCCCGGCCGAGATTGTCGGTGCCCAGGGGATGCCCCCAGGTTCCATCCTCAGCCCAGATTGGCGGAATCAGTCTTTGGGGGAGATCCTGGTGATAGGGGTCGTGGGGCGCAATGACGGGCGCCAGAAGGGCCATGAGAAAAACCAGCACCAGCACACTCCCGCCAAATAGAAACCCTTTGTGTCGGGTCATACGACGGCGCATGATCTGTCCCGGGCTCGGGAAAACAACTTCCAGCCCCAGACCGGCATCGGCGGAATCAATCACTGAATCGGCAATATTCGTTTTTGGCATGAATCACCTGACTCGAATGCGGGGATCCAGAAAAGCATTCAACAAATCACTAATAAAAGTCAAGAAAACATAGATCATCGACAGCAACAGCAAGATGGCCTGAACCACCGGCAAATCGGAGCGGGCAATGGACTGCAAAGCTAATAACCCGATACCGTGAATCGCAAAGACCGATTCGATTATGAACGAGCCCCCCAGCATAAAGCCCGCCTGGACGGCTGCCAGCGCCACCACCGGAATGATCGCGTTGCGCAAGGCGTGTTTATAAAGGACCTTGGGCCAGCGCAGGCCCTTGGCCCGGGCAGTCCGGATATGATCCGAAGCCAGCACCTCCAACATACCGGAGCGCGTCAATCGCATAAATGCCGGTGTGGCATAGTATCCCAGGGCAATGGTGGGCATCACGAAGTGGGTCCAGGTATGACTGCCGGATATCGGCAGCCAGCGCAGGTAGACCCCGAAAAAGATGATCATGATCAGGCCGAACCAGAATGACGGCATGGCCTGTCCCATGACCGAAATAGACAACGCAAGCCGGTCTATCCAGGTGTTGGGGCGGGTGGCTGCCAGAACCCCCAGGGGAATGGACAGCACGATTGCAAAGGTCAGCGCACACAACCCCAGGGTCATGGTGACGCCGATCCGATCCCCGATCACCGTGGTCACCGGTTGGTTGAAATAGGGCGATTCACCGAAATCGCCCTGCAATGCGCGATAGCCCCAGTCCAGATACTGGATGATCAAGGGTCGGTCAAAGCCATAATGTTTGCGAACGTATTCGATCTCTTCGTTCGAGGCATTCTCACCGGCCAAAGCGATCGCGGGATCGCCCGACATGCGAATCAACATAAAGCTGACCAGGGAAACGGCAATGGCCACCAGGACGGCCAGACCGAGTCTGCGGATCGTGTAAATTAGCATAATTCCGTCTATTCAATTGTTGCCAGTTAGTCTCTGGTCCGACAGGGGGCGTTAGTCAACGTATATTGGGATTGGATTTGGAGTGATGGAGTAATGGATTAGTGCAGTAATGGTTCTTAAGGATTGAGCCCCATCAATTGATCGGTTGTTGGGTTGAGCTAAATCTTTTAAAGATATTCCACTACCTCCAACATTCCACCATTCCATCATTCCAATATACCGGTGAGCTGAAACCACAGCCCCTATGGGCTAAATCACAACCGGGCTTTCTCTATCTGAATTTTCTACTTCCATCTAGCGCGGTAAAAACGGGGGACCGCGTCCGGATAGGGGGTAAAGTCCAGATCTTTGTTCATGCAGTTGTTGGACACCCAGGTGAACATCGGCGCCCAGTAAGCCTGCTCGGCGATGCGTTGCAGGGCTTTTTTATAAACTGCTTTGCGGGCTTCGGGATCGACAGTTGAGTCGCCTTCATCGAGCCAATCACGCACCTGGGGATCGCGAGCCATGTCATCCGGTTGAAATTTAAACCAGTAACTGTCGATGGCCGAGACATCGTTAATCGAGTAAGACCCCCAGGTCTGAAAATTGAGCTGGACCTTGCCGGCACGATTTCTTTCTCTCAGAGCCGAATATTTCATCATCACCAGCTTGGCTTTGATACCCACTTCTCTCAAGTAGCCGACCATGGCCTCCGCAAAGGGGCGGTCGCGATATCCATAGAGGGTGGTTTCAAATCCGTTGGGGTAACCGGCTTCGGCCAAAAACTTTTTGGATTTCTCCGGATTATACTCGTACACAGCCACATCCTGGGCGCAACCGAACTGAGTCGGGAAGCAGGCCGAGTTAACCACCCGCGACTCCCCGCCCACCAGGTTTTTGCTGATGGCCTCGCGGTCGATGGCGTGGTTGACGGCCTGCCGCACTTTGAGCTGTTTGTAAGGATTATCAATTCCGAGGGTCTTTTGCGACCGATTGGAAGCATCCATAAACAAGAAGCCCACCCGCATGGTCTCAGCGGCAACCACCTTGATACTGGGAATTTTGGCCAAATTCCTGGCCTGATCCGGTGGAACTAGCCAGATCCAGTCCAGTCCGCCGGTCATCAACTCGGCTACCTTTGTGTTGACCTCGGGAATGGTACGCCAGACAATCTTGCCGATGGCGGGCGTACCCTTGGGGCTGTCGATGAAGTAATCCTCGTTTTTCACCAGCACATAGCGTCTACCGGGCTCCAGTTCGACGCATTTGTAAGGGCCGCTACCGATGGGCTTGAGCCCGAAACCTTTGGGACCGACTTTGGCATAATAGTCCTTGGGGTAAATGGGATTAGCGCCGGACAAAAACTCAAAGGCCGCTGGAAAGGGTTTGGCCAAGTTGATACGAACCTTATAGGCCCCCAACTTTTCGACATTTTTCATCCAGTCTATATAATTGCGGTTCAGAGCGCCGTTTTTGGGATCAATCACCCAATTAAGCGTATAAACCACGTCATCGGCAGTCAATTCCTGCCCATTGTGGAATTTGACACCCTGCCTTAATTCTATGACCAGAGCCGTATTTCCGTCCCATTTGAATGTCTTGGCTAAAAGCCCTTTATACTCGTAGGTCTCAGGATCACGCCACAAGAGGTTGTCATAGACATGCCGGGCGAAAACAATCCCTTCACGGGCATTATTGAAGTAGCGGTCGACGTTCTCAAGCTCTTTTTCCAGAGCGACATAGAGTGTATCGTCCTTTTTGCCGGCCCAGGCCGGTGAGGACAAAAAAGCCATGGCCATCAGTGCGATCAGGCCTAAAACGGTTAATCGACGAACCTTGCTTTTCATAAGCCACCTCCTGCTAAAGTTGATGATTAATAATTCCCCCACTTTTGACGCAACAATTTAAATCCAAAGATAACCCTTATTATGATCAGGATTCAAACTTATCGACACTTAGATAGCATTGCGCTGTGATTGATGTCAACAGGCAGTCAGGCCATGATCTGTATTTATTGAAGCGAATTAAATCCGACTTCCGAATTCAATAAACGGATATCTAGTGCATGCCGCAGAAATGGTCGGCAAACGCTTCACTCCCACGCGATTGGGAAAAAAAGCTGCCTTATTGGACGCTGTTCCTCGATCACGGCAGCAGATACTGAAATACGGCCTGTTCGAAGACGCCTTCTGAGCCGTGGGATAAGCCGCTGTGGGACAAAGACAGGCCGTGATCGGTGGTGATAATGAGTTGGCGATTTTGCGCCGCGCTGATCTTCAGCAGACGGGTCAGCTCGGTATTTAGGAAACCTGCGATCACCGCCGGCATCTGCGCCAGGCGCAGACGGGCGGCATGGGCGGCGTCGTCAATTCGGGACACCCGGATGACCGTCGGTTTACCGGGTGCAAAGTCCGGCAGAAGGTCGGCCAGTCCGTGCGCTTCGTCGCCTTTGATCTGATGGTAGTCGATATCGCGCGCATGGAATTCATCCAGGGCATCGCCATTAAAACCGAAAAGGGCGGCAACCGCCACGGCCGTTTTCGGCGCTACGTCCAGGCGCTGCCAGGCCAGTCTTCCGCCGCCGGCCGCGGCCTCTAAACGCTCCAGGGTCTCAAGCCAGATATCCGGCGATACCCCGTCAATCAGAAGCACCAACGGGTCGCGACTCAGATCAATGGGCTCGACCGCAGGCAGGGTTGCCAGCCATTCATCCCCTCTGCGGGCCGTCGCCTGGATCTTTTCCAACACCAAAGAGCGCAGCTCCCGGCTGGCCCAGGGATTCACCCATATTTCCGACAGCGGAACCCGAAGCCTCAGTTTGTCGGGCAGCGGGGCGTCAGTCAGCTCGCAGATTCGTCGCAGCGTCCGCAACCCCTCCTGGACCGAGCCGGCCGTCTCCAAATCGGCGTATCGGGAATAGATGTCGGCGGCATCCGGCCAATGTGCAGCGGAAAGGATGCGCTCGGCCAGTACCAGCCAGGCCGTGCCGATCGCCCGGATATGAAACGGCTCTTCGCAAATGAAGCGAATCAGGCGGCGGTCGTCCAGGCTCAGCAGCTGTTGCCGCAATTGGGCTGCAGGATGCTGCCGTTCCAAAGCCGCCTCGATTTCTCGGATCCCTGGGTAAGCCGGCACGTGGTGTAATTCGGGATGCATGAGGGGCCACCAGGATAACGAGGCCGGGCCGGACTCCAATGACAACTCGGCATCCTCGACCGCAATCACCGTATTCTCATCGGCTTTGGAGATCCACTGGGCAACCGTCTCTCGCACCTGACCCGGTGCCAGACGGCGTCCGCCCAGGCGGCTGACCAGATCTTTCAGGCTGCGTTTTTCGATCAATATCCTTCCCGCCAGGGCCCGGGAAATTTCGCCGGCCGTGTCCTCATCCAAAAGATCCAGCAGGGCGGTGGCCGAGGTCGTCGTATCCGCCAAAAAACGTTTCAGACGGCGCAGACGACCGGCCGTTTCCGGGTCGGCATCACTCATGGCAAAGGCCCGGGCTTCAAGGGCTTCGCGGACATCTGCCGCCTTTAAGATGGTCAGATATTGATTCAAGCAGGTTTCAATGGCAGATTCCGGATCCTCCAAACGAGCCGGTGGCGGCGTTTGACCCGGGACAAATCCGCAACTGCAGACCGGCGAGCGCATCAGCTCCTCGCCCAGGTTGCGTTTGCAGAGGCTCGTGCGCGGCGGCCCGATTTGCCGAAAAAGATCAGCCAGACCGGCGGGACGGTCCAGGACCTCAATGGATGACAGCCGTTTGAGCAGGCTGCAGGCCCGCCTGGCAAACCGCGAAAGAGACTTTTTTTCAAAGCAGCTGTAATGGGCTGCATGCTGTCGTGCGTAATGGTCGGCGTACGCTGCCCGGAATTGATCAAAGGCCTCGTTGAGCGGCGCAGTACCGGGCGCTTGCATGATCATTCGCTCGGGTAGCGCCAGCAGCTGCATCACATCGGCGCGCAGCATGGTCAAATCGTGGTCTTCGGATGCCGCCTGAGCGACGGCGCCATGCTGCAGGTAGTGATTCACAAAAACAAACTGCTCAGACTCGCGGGTGAGAAAGCGGCGCATCTTTTTGAGCCTCTCAATGTCGTCGGCACCGAAGCCGCTTTCGCGCCAGGCTTTCAGAAATCGTTCCAACCCCTCCCGGGCCGCATAGGACACCTTGATTTCGTCAGCCAGCAATCGCAGTGTTTCCAGCTTCACACGCAACGCATCCAGATCGAAGGATTCGAAGGCCGAAAAATGGGCAACCTCCGCCAGCTGTCTTGCGAGGTCGTTGCAGGCCTTTTGCACCCACTCCCGGAACTTGATCAGCTCTTGCCAGGCCTCGCGCTGCTGGCGCAACCCGAAAGACTCCCAACCACCGGAACCGGATAGAAAGCCGCAGGTCCTGACCAGTGTCTCCCGGTCGTGCTTGCCAATGACTTCCCCGGGCGCCAGCGCGTCTGCGTTCTGGATCTTGTGCAGCCGCAGGAATTCAAGAGGCAGAGGACGACTGTGTTTGAGCGGCGTGATGAGTCCGCCGTGGGCCAAAGCCGCCAATAAGAAAAGTGCCGTATCCTCCGGCAAACCGTAGCGGCCCGTGCGCAGGATCTGCAGCACATCCGCAACCTTGGTTTGGCTGGCTGCATTCAGCAACCCGAACACCTCTGCCAGCAGCGGATGATGTTGCAGACCCGGCGCAAACACATAGGTGCCGGCACGCAACTGTGCCAATCCCAGGGGTGCGGCCAGTCCTTCGATGGCCTCGCTGAGGCCTCGCGCGTGAGCCGCCCTCAGGTTCAGGCTGCCCGGCGAAACAAATTCGTCGATCAACCTCTGATACAACATTCGTGTCGGTGTGACCTTACGCGGTGCAATCTCCCGATAACCGGGAAAGCGGTCTTCCAGCAGAGCCTCTGCGGCGGTCTCCAGCAGGCGATCGAATTGCCGCATCTGCCGGATGACCGGCTCGATGGCAATGGCCGGATCACGGTAGTTTCCGGCATAAAATGCGTCCAGGGCCGCCTGATGCGCGCCGGTCCGGAGGCGTTCCAGGGCTTCCTCGGCCGGCTGAATCAGGGGTGCCTCGGCCGGATTGGTGGGGCGCAGCTCCGAAGAGATCTGACGCGCTGCCAGATATTCCCTCAGCACGGCGGTCTCTTCCGGACCCTGGGGCAGGGAGATTTGCCAAACCGCGGTATGCCGCGCCTCGAAGCGTGCCGGCATAATGCTGACGATAAATGCAAAATCCCACTCGCCGGAAGACGAGGCTTGATCGATGCGTCTTAGGAGCGAGGTTTCATCGCCTGGGCTCAAAAATGCCACCCAGGCCATCCGTCTGCTTTGACGCCAATGTACCTGGCGCAGCGCACCGGATTGCAGGATGGCCGCCCCCGGCCAGGATGGAGAATCCGACAGCTCAGCCAGGGGGTCGAGCAGCAGCCGGCTGTCATCGGGTGGTATTTCGGCGGCGCGGGCGGCGATCTTGGCATCGAGGGTTTTGGAAGGATCCTCCTGGGCCAGGACTTCATAGACGTCATCGACAGCCGCGTCGGTCGGTGCGCGGTGTTTGACCAGAAACCGGCTTTTTTGCACGAGGGGGTCCAGAATCGTTCCGCTGATAAACTCCACGTTCAAGTCCGGATCATGGTCCGATAGGGTGCAGGAAACCAGTTCGGTCAACGCCCGGACCGTCGGCAGGCTGGCGGTGGGATGAATGTTGTAGAGCACCAGAATTCGAATGATGCGTCGCGCCAGCGTCCGGTCGTCGGGATCTTCGAGGATCTGATCGATGACCTCATCCAGGTGCGGGATGATATATTTGGGATAGACATGGAAGGCTGAAAATTCGGAAATCCGCCGGGCGAAATGATCATAAATGCTGTCTGGTCCCAGCAATTCGAAGCTCGGATGATCGAGGATGCCGGCAATTTTGCGGCTCTTTTCGCCGGCCAGGCGGCTGTGGACAAAATCGACGATTCCCCGGTGCTGTGAAAAAAGATCTCCCAATCCATCCAGCAGGGCAATGGTGGCGGGGTGAATCGGGTAGGTGCCCAGAAAATCCTCGTAACTGCAGGTAATGGCAAAAAAATGGCGTTGCAGGTAGTGGTAGATTTCAAGCAGCTCGTTTTCAACGCCGGGCCTGCGCTTCACCAGACGGCCCGCAATCAGGGCCTTGATGTGCACGGAGGAAAGCACCAGCTTGACGGGAAAGCGATCCCGGATCTTGCGTAAGGTCCCCTGGGAAATGTCTCCGGTACGTTCGATGGCTTCCTGAACGGCGGCGATGATCCAGAGCGGTTCGGTGTCTGCCAGTTCCCCGATCAGCTGCAAGGTGCGGGCGTCATCGTTTAATCCCCGGGTATCCGGCTTTGACCTGAAAAACTCCGAGAGTTCGTCCATGATCAGTACCAGGCTGTCAAACCCGGCCTGCCGGACGGCTGTGATGGTGCGCTCAAAGGTTTCAATCCGCTCTTCGACCAGCGACTCCGGTGCCTCCAAACCGAGCTCTTTCATAAACCGCACGCCCTCGACGTAGGATCGGCGAGGATGGTCGCGCAGATAGGCATCGATTTCCTCCGGTCGGATGTCCAACTGCCCCGCAAAGGCCGCCGCGAGGCCTTCGGATTTCAACAGGTTTTTCAAATGATCCAGAAATGCCGCCCGGGGCGTGAGCCGGGTTGGGATGCCGGCGGAGGTCAACCGTGCTTCGATGGCTTCAACCACGATCTGTTCCAGGGAGGTGGTGGCACGGAACTGGATCAAGGAGATGTCCACCGCCAGGAGCTTGCGCCCGGAGGCTTTCAGGCGACTCAGCCCCGCGTGTTGCCGGCTGAGTACTTCGGAGCCGGGACCGGCACTGAGGCAGGCTGTCAGGGCAGCTAGAAAATGGGATTTCCCCGAGCCGAAATCACCCTGCAAAAAGAACCCCCGGCCCTGGTCCTGAAGCAGGCTGTCGGCCAGCACGGTTAAGTGGGAGGCCACTTCTTCGGTGAAGACAAAGCTGTGGCTGATCTGTTCCGAGCGGGTTCGCCCTTCCTCCAGACGGATGACGGTCTGAACCTCCGGCACCTCGATCAGGTCGCCGATGGTTAAGTTAAGGTTCATCTGTTACTCCCGATCAAGGTTGGTTTTTTTGCGCTGAAGGCCTTCGATTTTACGAATGCGCCCATATAGCGGCTTTTCATCCGGATTTTTCTCCACCAGGTCCGCGTAAAATTGTGCGGCGCGCTCGAGTTGGTTTGTTTTCCTGCAGCCGGCCATATATGAGTTGTGCGCGTAGTAATCCCTTGGATCGTTTTTAAGCAGCTCCTCCAGCATGGCGATTGCCTCTGATTTTTTTCCGGCGGCTGAAAGCGCAAATGCCTGTTTTCGCAATATTTTGAGATCCGGCGCGCCTTGGGTCATTTTGGCATACAGCTCGGCCGCCAATTCGGGCTGGCCGGCCTGTCGGCAAAGGGAGGCATAGATCTCCTTGTACACCGGCGGCCGGTACGGTATTTTGGCCAGCTTTGCCATGCGTGGCAGCACCGCTTGCAGTCCATCGCGCTGGACCTCGAGCTCGGTCAAGGTCCACAACGCCGGAGGGTGGTCCGGCTGTAATTTGAGCCACTGATGACAAGACGCCATGGCTTCGTCCCAACGCTGCAAACCGGCCAGCGCCCGCACCCGCCAGCGATGGCTTTTATCCGGCGGCAGGCCCCATTGCTGCAGAAGCTCCAGGATTCGATTCCATTGCTTTTGTTCCAGAAGACAATCCAGGATTCCCCGGCGGGCTGCAGGCGACAGTTTGGGATGTGCCGCAATATCCTGATAATGAAGAAGTGCTTCCTCGACTCGCTTCAGACCGTGCAGTGCTTCGGCAACCGCCAGAATGGAGAAAGGATTGGTAGGCTGTAACGCGAGGGCGTGTTGGGCAATGCGCAGCGCCGGCCCATGCCGTCCCGCGCGGGAGAGCGCAGCCGCCTGGCGGGTCAGCCAAAAAGGGTTGTTGGCTTCGCCCTTTAGATCTTCCGATTCGGCCAGCCGCGCGGCTTCCTCAAATTGACCGGAAGTTAACAATTTTCGATATTTTTCGTATGCTGCAGACATCGATGTTTGCCGCCAAAACCTCGCATCTTGGTTTTATTCCTGCCTGGTTGTTGACTTTCAACAGGCCGCGGGCCGCCGCCTGATCGAGCGAAGACTCGATTAAGAGACACAGACCCCAAATTGATGCTATCTAAAATTTGTGCTCGACGAACTGAGAGGTTTTAGCACATCGCCGTAATTTTTCCAAGATTAGATCACGATGAATGTTTTTTCGAAGATCGGCCAGCAGAGATTTCAAGCGGCGGGTGGAACGGGCAAGGTCGATCAAAAAAGTTTCCAATTGCTGCCGGTAGACAATTTCAGGCATGGCCGCCTTTTGATTCCGCAACAGGATGACGGATCTTTCGAGCGCCCGCACCCGCGCGGTCAGGTTGCGCAGGGTCCCAGCGGCCGGACCGTCGGCGACGGTGGCCGGCAACAAAGCCGTGAGGGTGTCGAGTTCGGCAATCTGCGCCAGTCCGCCTTCATTCCGCATGGGATCCGGATCGGTCTGAAAGTGCCCGTCACCGTTGTCGTCGAGTGTCGGGTGCTCCGAAGGCAGCCGGTCCTGGTCGGTGTACCATGATTTTACTTTTTCCCTTACATACAAGAAGATTTCGAACAGGGAGACCCGCTGATTCTTGTCGCGGTCGGCGGTATGGTTTGCCAACCCCTCCAGCAAAAACCGGGCAAAGATGGTGTCGTATCTTTCAGCTCCCGCGCGTGTTGCACAGACAATCACGCGCCCAGGCGCGGCAAGGGCGTCACAAAATGGACGGCTGGAACCGGTCGTGTTCACCACGGCGATATCCGGGTCGGAAAAACCTTGCAGAATCTCCGCGAATTCAGCACCGGTGATGTCCGGCCCGGCAATGACGAATTTGGCGTCCCGATCATCGCTGGTACCGTGGCCGATCAGGAAAATGGTGACCTGATCCCCGGGCTGAACTTTCATTCGCAGCTGTTCCATGGTTGCCGCAATAGTTTCCAGCCGGCAGTTACCCGCAATTTCCGAAGTTGCGGGATCGCCGCGACCCAGAAGAAGGGTGATGTGATCGGGCGGATATCCGTAATCTGCCACGAGGATTGCATGGAGTTTGAGAGTCCACTGCCGAAATTGGGATTGATACTTCTCATCGGCCCCAATTCCCCCGAGGATAACCGCGTATTTGCGGGTGTCCGCTCCGGCGAGGAAATACTCCCGGCTTTGCGCTTCGGCATTAACCGGGAGCGCCAGAACAACGACCGCAATCAAAGACAGCAACCGAATTGCCGGCACCTTCATGACATCCCCTTTCTGCGCCGCACCAGCCACTCCAGGGCCAAGAGCCCGCAGAGCAAAATAAGGACAATGGGCATATCCCAGATATCCTGTTCAACATCCACCGCAACGACTTTCTGAAGGCGTTTCAGATCACTCACCAAACGGTCCGCGTGGTTGGCCGTGTAAAATTTACCACCGCTGACGCCGGCCATTGCCTTCAGCAGGACGGCGTCCATGCCGGCATCGATAAACTCCGCCGTGGGTTCCACGACTAAAAAATGAGATGAGGCTTCCTGCACTTTCCCGGACGGCGACGTCGCGGCTACCTCGATTTTATGTATCCCGTCTTGGTGCACCTTGAAGGCCCCGGTATAGATCCCGTCATCGTCGATCGCCCATTCCAGCAGAACGTCCTGGATGGAGCCCGCAGAATCCGTCAGTTTCAGCCAAACCGTGGCGTCATTGACCGGCGCGTACTTAGCGTCGGAAACCCGCACCCTCAGGTTCACTTGCTCACCCGCACCGTATGAATCCTTGTCCAGGCTCATTTCAACCGGCAAAGGAGCCGGGGCTGCCAGCCAACGCAGCACCTGCCGCCAAAACCGCTCATGAGACCTGTCTTCGTGCGGCAGAAGCATCTGCCAGCGCCAGGTGGAGGCCGTGGCGACCACCATGCTGCGGCCGCGACCATATCGCTCATAGGCGATCACCGGCAGGGGCTCCGTGCGGAGACGGAGGGTGGGATGGACGGCCAGCACCGTGGCGCCGGGCTTGGCCGGCCCGGTCGCATTGAATCCCTGCAGCTGAGGCATCTTTTCCCACAATTGTCGGTTCATTGCCCGGTCGAGCCCCAGGCGCAGCACGGCCGCGTGTTCGCCCTCTGCGGTCAGTCGCAGGCTGAATTTTTCACTACCGGCACGTTCAGGCAGCTGTGGGGGAAGCTGCGCCTGATTCAGCAGGGTCACCGGCAGGATATCCGCTACCGGTGAGCCAATGAAATTTTCCTCAAAGGCGCTGGAACCGCCGAGCATCAGAAAACCGCCGCCCCGTTCTGAAACAAACTGCCGGATCATGGCCAGCTGCTCGGCGCTGAAAAAGCTTTTGGGGATATCGCCCAGAACAATCGCCGCGTGTTGATACAGGTCCTCCTTTATCGCCGGAAACCCGTTGGCAAGTTCCTGCGGTGACCTGATTCCCTGGCGCAGAAACTTGTGGGGGCCGGTCTTTAAATAGGTCACCAGCCGCAGGGTTTGATCCCCTTCTACCGCACGCCGGATAAATTTGTACTCGTTGCGCGGGTGGCCTTCGATATAAAGAACATCCGACTTTTTGCGCACTTTATCGACCAGAAAGGCGCGCCGGTTGTTTTGCACGATGCTTTCATCCTCCTCCGCGGGGATCTGCACGACATAAATCCGCGGACCTTCATCTTCGGAGTTCAGTTCGAGGGTGTAGCGCCGGGCCGCATGGCTTTGGCCGGGCTGCACCGTTTTTCGCGCCAGGATCCTGTCGCCGTCTTCGATGATGATGTCGAATTCCCGTTGCGCGTACCCCTGGTTACGGATCGTCACATTCACATCAAAAATAGATTCTTCCATCACGGTGCGGGCGGCGGTGACCTGGGTGATTTCACGATCATGCGGGATGGCGGTCTGTCCGACTCCCACCGCGAAGACGGGAATATCAAGCGCTGCGAGGTTTTGCGCCACCCGGATCGGATCCTGCCGGCTGTTGTCCCCGCCGTCGCTGATCAGGATCAAACCGGAAATCGGCAATCCTTTCAAAGTCCGGCTGATCTGCGCCAGACCTTCGGCCAGCGATGTCCGTGCCGCCGCAAATTTCAGATCTTTTGGACCGGAGATCGGATGACCGCCGCCATCGATACGAAAAGCATGCAGCTGAAAGTCATCCTGCAGACGATCCATCAGACCATTTTGCCCGTAAAGCAGCTCAACCGCGACTTCTCCGCGCGCACGATCATCTCCCATATCCCGGATGGTCATGCTGCGCGAGTTGTCCACGATGACGGCAACATCGTTTTGCTGCACAACCGGCATGGAGGTGATCAACATCGGCTGCAGCAGACACAGCAAAAGGGCGGCCAGCACCGCCGATTTCAGCGCGATCAACAACACCTTCAGCCGGCCGCCGGCGGCAACGGTCGTCTTGCGGTACACTAGCCAGACCGCGCCGATGATCGCTGCCAGAGCGCCGATCATGACGGCAACGTTAATGGGGGCACCGAAGGATAATCTTCCCCCGACCCAATCGGCCGGCGCATGCCCCAGCAAAAATTCAAAAAAATTCGACATGGTTTTTTTCGCTTTAAACTATTATTCACCGCAGAGGCGCAGAGAGCGCAGAGTGAAATCTTCTTTTCAGTTGCCTTTAAGAGGAAGGCAAATAAAAAATACTTTCTCTCTGCGCCCTTCGCGCCTCTGCGGTGAAAAAATATTAGTGCTAATACGTTACCGCAATTAAGAATAGGAGCACTAAGTTAACCCTATAGTTGCATAAAATTTTGAAATCCAACTTCGCTGCTGCAATGAAGACCATTGAAAGTATTGACTGATCCTGGATTCTGGTTTCTGGATACTGGATGTCGTTGAAATTCACCGATAGT
>Ga0209791_1000030_pt1 | contig 110646 bp, 88 predicted proteins | sample WorMetTyACAVOLI1_FD_187422 | JGI IMG/M metagenome (GOLD analysis project Ga0209791, IMG submission 187422) | Marine gutless worms symbiont microbial communities from Max Planck institute for Marine Microbiology, Germany - Olavius algarvensis... ... | reverse complement strand
ACAAAAGCAACGAAAAAGGATATGTCAGAAGGATAAGAATTATAAGCAAAGAAAATACATTCCTTTATAAAAACCAGAAAAGTAGATCCAGGGTGTTCACAACATAACTAAAACTGGCACCGCAACTGCTATCTATCTTTACTGCGGCCATTTACCAATCCTTTGAAATATCCAAACTATATCTTTAATGATCCCGATTACTGTGACCGCATCTGTCACTGTGGTGTTTGATAATATCCTCCAGCAAAGGAGGAAATATCATGAACACCGATCAAATAAAGCTGGAACCGATGACAGAAGATCAGCTTGAATTTATCAAAAATGAGATTAAAAGAACCTATCTGTTTCTTATTGGACACACCGTTCATGATCCGCAGGTAATCGAGGTTATGAAATTATCTGCCCTGGCTGATGTGCAAAGAAGGTATGAGGCGGGAGAGCCTTGGTAAACCGTTCTAATTGAGAGGATTACTTGCGTGAAGAATATAGACTACGAAGGGCTTGAAGGTGACGAAATTCAATCTTGGGAGGAGAGCACAGTATCAAAAATATACCCTAAACTTCGCGGAAATCTATTTCACATAGCAAATATTGGGGGATACCGCGCAATTAAAAAGAGCGGAAAAATTTTGCCCAATCAAGGACAATTCCCTTTCTCCTATCCGTAATCAAAAACCTATTTTGCATTTTCGGAAGGCGATATTTCCCTTTTTGACTTTGAATCTGTTATGCAATCAAACGACGAAAAAGCAGCAAATACATTGAATCCTTAATTGAAATATTCAACAGTAAGGCGTAGTTCAGTACAGGTATGATCGTCCCGCTTGTTCAAGCGGGAAGGTCGCGAGTTCGAGTCTCGTCGTCCCCGCCAATTTTAAGCAAAGGTTAATCATAAAATTGATTAACCTTTTTTATGATTGCGGTTCCATTTCCCGAACAGATAGTACCGGTAAACGTGACTGTTTAACCGATGCATCCTGTTACGCTCCGATTATCAGTCAATTCTACCCCGACCATGAACTGCTCTGGAGGGCAAATATCCATGCCAGATGAGGTCGCGGTTTTCCAAATGGCGGCAGGCGGCTTCATCGGGCGGGCGGTAGATTATTCTGAACCGCTCGGACCAGTCCAGGGTACCGATTTCAACCGGCGCGGTGGTCTCTGACTGGACGAACCACCTCTCATCGGAAAAATCAAATTCAAAGATTTTTTCCTCACCGGGCTGCAAAACCAGCAAATCATCGGCGGCAGGCTGCGCTGACTCGCAGGGATTATTGGTCAGAACCCAATCTTTTTTAGCTGACTGGGCCGTCTTAAGGGCAAAGGAACAGTCGTCAGGCAGTATCATTAGGGCCAGCGGGGCATTAGAGGCATTGGCCATAGTCAACGCAACCTTTGCACTTAACGGTTCTGCCGGCACTTGAGGAGTTGCCGGAGGCGTTCGCATTACCTGGAGGCCCATTCCGATGGGGCTCCAACGGTGACCTTTGATGACGGCCTTACCATTGCGGCCCACTGCAATTTGCATTTCCAGTGGAATCTGGAGTTGATTTCGGCTGCCCAGACGCTGTTCGATCCGGCGGCCTTTGCCTTGCTGGACAAAATAGGCTTCGATGCCGTAATTCAGCCTCATTGGGTGGCCGAGCAGCCGGTGGCGATAATCATATGGACTGCGACCGACCAGATAAATGCCGGTTGGCGGCTCCTTTATACTGACATGATCGAGCTCATACAGGCCATTCGAATATTCTTTCAGGTTTACATAGACCTTTTCGCCCTTGGTTACCCCGGTGGCATCGCCCCGGGGCAGATTACGGGCAGGAATATTTGATATTTCGTAATTCAGGCGCACATAATCGCCCCTGAACAGATCGCGCGGATCGATCGGGGCGGTTCGCAGATAAATGATTTTGCCGTAGCGTAAAATGTGCTCGCGCTCGCCGGCCATATAGCCCAGAACCATAATTTGCAGTAAAACGGCTATAACTATAATTGTATTTCTCATGCTGCACTTTCCTGCTGCTGTTTTTTCGTGCGCGAATAATATAATCCCACGGCAAAAAGCGCTGCCCCCATCAATAAAAAGACCGATGATCTTGCCAGCAGGCTGACAAAAAGATCCGTGTAGCGGGCCAGCGAAATGAAGGCCACCAGCAGACATCCGGTGGTGGTGGATTTTATGTCGAGATTTTTGCAGCCCGTTACGATCAGCATGATGCTGTGAAACAGAAAAATAATATTGAAAACAGCCGCTCCCGCCCAGCCTTTCAAACCCATCACGCCCAGTGTATTGAGGACAACCAGGAGCAGGGTGATCAGCACGGCATAGTAATCGATGCGAAAACCGGCCGGGGCATTTGGGGGGCGTTGAAAAGCCGGCCAGAATGCCCAGATCAATAATCCAATGGCGGCCGTGGAAAAACTGAAATAATAAATTGCGGCCTGGAGGTTGTCAAAGGGTACCGTGAACAGGCCCTGGCCGTGATGAAAAAAGCTCAATATGAACAATATGACCAGGTAGACCGAATATCCGATAAAGGAAAATACCGGACCGCTGCCCGGGAAATCACCCTTGCGGCGGACCAGCAAGCCGGTGGCAATCAGGATACAGGCGCTGAGGAAAACCAGTAAAAAAGCCAGCTCACCGCCCACTGTGGCGACGGAAAAAGCAAGCATCAGCATGAAAGCCCCGATGGTGGTCGCCAGCAGCACCCGCGACCGGCCAACCCAGGCCAGGGGCAATAGACCTCCGAAAATGATAAACGGCGACAACAGATGAGGGTTTTTAAAATCGAAAGCTTCAAAACCGTTCCACAGCACCAGAAGAACAGTAGCCAGGATGGCATGTGAAATGGAGGGCAGGGCCCAGGCCATGGATATCGCCCCAAAGCCCCAGATAAAAAAGGCGTTGGGATAGTGTTCGTCAATGTGATATACTTGAGCTACCAGCCAGATACCGGCGCCGAAAAGCATCGTACCGGCTAAATGCAAACCTTCACCGGCTGTATGGTAGCGGCCGGCCGGCTGCCGCAGCCAAAATCCAGTGCCGTGAGCCGTCAGCAAGGCCAGAACAATGACGGCAAGTTTGGCAAACTTGTGCATTTTTTCCCAGTTGTAGGCAAAAAGCAGAATCACGCCTAGACCAAAGAGGACTGCCCCGATGCTAAAAAAGATAATTCGGCCCCAGGCCGGACCCTGCTCCGGCAACTGATAACGGCGTTTTATATTCTCTGCTTGATCAGCGGCGATCAGTCCCTCATTTAGCCAAAGATCGATTTCAGCGATAAGCCATTTGATATTTTTTTTCATCATATCCTTTTTGTATCGGTATAATCGGCAGTATTCTTAAATATATTGATTGTTTCGCACAAAAAATCGGGCCGGTCATTGAAATTTCAAGCTTGTTGATTATCTTTAACCTGTTATGTTTAATTCAATTATCACCAGAACCGGAAGCTATATTCCTTCAGTAACAGTTGATAACGAGCAGTTTCTTGCCAATGAGTTTTTTGCTGCTGATGGAACGAAACTTACCAAGTCAAATGTTGACATCGTCAACAAGCTGCAGGAAATTACCTGTATCCGTGAACGGCGCTATGTTGAAGATGATCTGAATACATCGGATATTGCCTCTATGGCGGCGGAGCAGGCCCTGGATGGTACCGATCGTGAAAGCCTGGACTTCATTATCGTTGCTCAAAACCTTGGTGATGTTCGGGCCGACAACATCAAAACCGATATGGTTCCAACCATTGCGGCCCGGGTAAAGCATCAGCTGAAAATAAAAAATCCTTATACCGTGGCTTATGATATACCCTTTGGCTGTCCGGGATGGCTGCATGGGGCGATCACAGCCGATTATTATATTAGATCCGGGGATGCAAAGAAAGTAATGGTTATCGGCGCCGAGATTTTATCGAGGGTCTCGGATCCCCATGATGTTGACGGCATGATATATGCCGACGGTGCCGGAGCGACGGTGATCGAATCCACCGAAAGCGATGCCGGTATTTTGTCGCATGTCACACGATCTGATACGTTCAACGATGCCTTTTTATTAGATCTCGGTGAATCATACAACCCCGACCGTAAGGGCGGTGAATTGTACATAAAAATGCGCGGACACGATATCTATAAATATGCTGTGCGAAAAGTCCCGGACGTTGTAAAACAGAGCCTTGATAAGGCGGGATTGACTTTATCAGACGTCAAAAAGGTTCTGATCCACCAGGCCAACCAGAAAATGGATGAAGCCATTTTAGCCAGGTTGTTTAAACTCTATGATATTAAAGAGATACCGGATGATATTATGCCGATGACCATTTCCTGGCTTGGCAACAGCTCGGTAGCCACCCTGCCGACCATGCTGGACCTCATGCAACGGGGAAATCTCGATCATCACAGACTGCACCCGGGAGACATTGTTGTTTTTGCATCGGTGGGAGCGGGCATGAACATTAATTCCATGGTTTACAGGGTGCCAAATTAAAGCCTCAATTGAGTTGAAAATAAATTGGGAGTTGTTTGTTATTAGTTCATGGTTTAAAAGGAAGAAGATCCGCTTCTCAAACTCACTATATCAACATACCACTATTCATTTCTTTCATGCGGCTTAATAGGGCGAGGGACCACAAAAAGCACCACACCTCTACTCAGATTGGGATATCTTCATCAAATCCGTAGCAGCTTATCTGCTCTTTGACCGTCGATCTAATTCCATCGGCGATAATATCGCCGATGCCTTCCACAGCCTGCAATTCATGCCGGCTTGCGGTGATGACGGCCTCGATGCTGCCGAATTTATCCAGCATAAGAAATTTAGGGGACGTCCATAAATTCGAAAGGGACCCATGGAACTAGAAATTAAAGAACTGCAAGAGCGACTCACGAAAGCAGAAGGGCAACTTGAGCAGGAAATCCGGAAACGCAGGGCAGCTGAAGAATCTTTGAGCAAAAGCAAAGAGACGCTCAAGTCGGTGTTAAGGGAGATGCCGGTGATTATCCTTGCGATCGACGATGACGGTTATCTTGTATTTTACAACAAAGAATTTGAGAGAGTCAGCGGTTACAGTGCATCCGAAATCCGGCATAATCCACAGGTTTTTGAGTTGTTGATACCAGACAATTCAGATGATGCGACCCTTGATACAGCGGGGCAGAGAGAATGGAAGTTTCTCAGCAATGACGGAACGGAAAAAACGATTGCCTGGTCAAATATATCCGGCTACTTTCCAATTCTGGGCTGGAAAAGCTGGAAAGTCGGATTGGATATCACGGAGCTCAAGCAAACCATTGCCAGGGTCAATACATTAGGCGGTTTGCTGCCCATCTGCGCGAATTGCAAAAAAATCCGCGATGATAAAGGCTATTGGAATCGACTTGAAGGTTACATTCAGGATCATTCCGAAGCCGAATTCACCCACGGCATTTGCCCGGAATGCATCGAAAAGCTTTACCCCGAAATTCAGGATTAACCGCCCATATTGTAATGATCGGGGTAAACCTACGCGCTTGCCTTTTGATCCTTCCTGAGCTGCTCCAATATCGGGATCATTATCTTTTCGATTCTGATTTTGGTGTTGCGGTAATTGAACCGTTCGGCATCCGATAGAGGCTGTTTGGGCGGCCCCATTTTAAATCCTCTCAATTCCATGGCATATTTAAATCCCAGGGGAAAGGGCAGCGAAAACATGGTTCGTAAGATGAGCAGGATCGATTCCTGCAGTGCCTTTGCTGCCGCATAGTTTTGGTTTATCCAGGCATCATAAAGGTCCACCATGATTTCAGGCAGAATGCCGGCAGTGGCCGTCATACAACCTTTTCCGCCGACCATCAGACAGGGAAAAAGGGTCTCTTCGCGCCCGGTCAGAACATGGATATCTTCACCGGCAATTTTGATTTTGTCCATAAAATGCATGAAGTCCACCATGCTGCCGCTGCTGTCTTTCATCCCGACCACGTTTTCGTGCCGCGCAAGACGCTTGACGACATCATAAGAAACGGGCTGCGTAAACAGTGGAATATTATAGAGTATGTTCGGTATATCCACAGCATCTGCAATGGTTTCAAAATACGCTTCAATATTTTCCTGGGATAACTGATAAAAATAGGGCGGGGCCACAACGACACCATCACAGCCGAGCTCCCTGGCTTTTTGAGCCAGAAAAATCGATTCGGCCGGCAGGCTGCTCCCGACACCCGGCGTGATCTTAACGCGACCTTTATTTTGATCGACCAAAATTTCCATCATACGCACCTTTTCTTCCCGGCTCATATGGATGAACTCTCCCACCGAGCTGATGGGAAACAGGCCGTGCACCCCCCCTTCGATCTGGAAATCAACGATTCGCCGTAATTCCCCCTCATTTATCGCGCCATCCTCATCAAATGGTGTCAGCATGGCGACATAGACGCCTTCTGGTTTAAACATGTTGGACCTCCCCATTATGATAACAATTAACCAATAACTCAAAAGTGTTTGGTTGTCAGTTGTAAGTTGTGAATACTCGAAATAATTAAATTCCTAACGCCCTTAATTTTTCTTTTCCGGGAGCGCCTTCCTTATCCCATCCGCGAACCATATAATATTCGTCCATCAATTGATCCAGTTCAACCACGCGATTGCGGCTGGGCCCTTCTTTGAGCGGTTCGTTGAAAAAGCGTTTGGGCAGCGTATCCAAATCCCTGGTGAGACCCTCTCGTATATTAAAAAGCCTGACCAGATTGTTAACCCGTTCTCCGATTTTCATGACCTCCTCGGAGGATGAATATACTTCTAGGCCGGTGGCGGCATGCAGAAATGGCGTAATCTGTTTTAAATTTACCGCAAATGTCGCAAACAGGCACATACCACTGCAGTTTACCATGCAGAACAGATCCTGCTGGGTTTTAACCAGTTCCGCTTTGAATTCCAGGGAAACCAGATCCATGCGACCCTCGGTCGCCAGGAGTTCGTCCCCGATAGGCCAGGAGCGTAAATGACAGCCGCCCCGATCACTGGTGGCATAGGCCAAAGCCATGCCGGCAGATCCCCGTGGATCATAAGCGGGCAGCTCAAGCCCTTTGACATGCATGGCCAAATCTTGAGCTCCCTCAATCTGTTCAGCAAGTTTTTTTACCCCCTGGCCCCATAACTTTCCGGGTCCCTGACCCTTGCCGATCAGGTGGATGGCGTTGATGATGGACTCATCATTGCCGAAGGCCATCGGAAAACCGATGTCGGTTTCCGGCAACAATCCTTTTGCAACACACTCCATTAGAAAGCCGATGACGTTGCCGGCCGTGATTGCATCCAGACCGTAGTAATCGCAAAGATATTCAGCCTGGATGATGGCGCCCACATCAACATTTTCGCAGTTGGCGCCAAAGGACCACACATTTTCATATTCAGGGCCTTCGGTGAAACTGCCCTTGTACTTGCCTTCCTTTACTTCGGCAATTTTGCTGCAGTAGATCGGACATCCGAAACAGGCCTTGTTTCTGACATAATGCGCTTCAATCGCTTCTTCATTGACACTGGCGGCACCGTCAAACTTGCCTTTTTGAAAATTTCGTACCGGGTGAAGCCCGACCTCATCCATTAAAGATAAAATGACATTGGTCCCGTATTTTTGACGGCCGCCGCCGGTATCCGGACTGTTGGCGAGTTCATTGAAGGATTCACGGCAGGTTTTCATGAACGTATCCGGATCGAATAGGGGGATGCTCCCGTTACCGCGGACGGCGATCGCTTTGAGATTTTTTGATCCCATCACCGCACCGGCACCACCTCTGCCCAACGCACGATACTCGGAAATGATTGCGGCAAAAAGCACGCCTTTTTCGCCGGCCGGCCCGATACAGGCTACTTTAAAGTCCCTGCCGAAAGAATCTTTTATTTGGCGGTGGGTAGCTATGGCGTCCGCTCCCCAGAGGTCGTCGGCCGGCTTTAGTTCGAATTTATTATCATCGATGACCAGGAGCATCGGCTTGGCGGCTTTGCCCCTGATAATAACCATATCATAACCGGCAAATTTCAATTCCGGTCCAAAGTAGCCGCCGCAATTGGAATCCAGCCACAAACCGGTGGCCGGGCTTTTCGTACAGACTTCAAAACGCCCGCTGGAGGGAGCGAAGGTGCCGGTGAGGGGTCCGGTGGCAAAAACCAGGATGTTATCCGCTGAAAGCGGTTCGCACCCGGTCGGTAATTGATCATAAAGAATTTTTGCACCAAAGCCTTTGCCCCCCATGTAATCTGCTGCCAGGGAACGATCCAATTCGGCTTCCGATACGACGGCTGAGGTCAGGTCCACATCCAATATTTTTCCAGTATATCCGTGCCAGGTATTCATAGATCCTCATTCCTTTTTTTGTACAGCTTTTGTGGGACACCACTGTACACATTGATACTGGCCGCCACACGTGTCGCAGATCAGGGGAAACCCGGTTTTGGTATCGATGCGGATACCATTGACCGGGCAGGCGTCGACACAAACAGCGCATCCATCACATTGGTTCTTATCCAGCTGAATCCAATTTTGCCAGCTCAATGCGTCGTGCGGGCAGGCTGCGACACATTCGCGGTCTTTACAGGCCAGACACACTCTGATCATCGGCACTTTGGGCCAGTCCGCTGTCACATTAATGCGGGCTCGTTTGGTGGTATTCTCGCCAAAGTGGGTCCATGAGCAGATGGCCATGCAAATTTGACATTCAGTGCAAAGCGAGCGTTTTAATTTCAGCATTTTTGATCCCTTACTGCATACGCCAGTTGCGTTAAAAACAATCGGCAGTTTTTAGTTATTAATTATCAGTTATTGGTTATCGGGTAAAGGTCGTTATTTATTCAACGTCCAATCATAGTTGGCCGCAATAACCGCAGTCTGAATATCCGCAATCCGCATGGTTCCTCCCGGCTAGAGGGGTGGGCTTTCTTCGAACGTTCAATCAAGCATTTTCATATCTGTCTGTCAACAAAAGAAAAAGTAAACCTTGAATAGTTTTTCAACAAAATATATAACCCTGATCGATCGTAAATAAAAATACATAATGTAAGAAAGACAAACTTATGGCGGAATTCAAAGTCGTCATCATTAATCCGGGTTACGAATCATACGATATCGAGCGGGAGTTGCTGGAACCGGCAGGTGCCGAAATTATCGTGGCCGAAAAAGACTGTGATACTGAAGACCTGGTTATATCAACTGCACAGGACGCAGACGCCATCCTGGTTCGCGAAGGTCCGGTGACCGGTCGGGTTATCGAGTCACTCGGCAAGTTGAAGGTAATTGCCCGCTATGGAGTTGGGGTTGACAACGTTGACCTGGAAACCGCGCGCAAACGCAAAATTTATGCCTGCATTGTACCCAACTACGGTAATGAGGACGTTTCCGATCATGCCATGGCGCTATTGCTGGCCTGCATACGAACCCTGCCGCTGCGGGATAAAAATGTTCGCAACGGTATTTTCGAAACCGATATCGTATGCGAAATTCATCGCACCACCGGGAGAAATTTAGGGATTTTCGGATACGGTAAAATCGCCCGGGTGTTTCAGCGCAAATGGCAGGGATTTCTACCTGCCCGTGTTTTGGTATATGATCCATTTGTTGATGCCGCTACCATCACGAAAACCGGTGCGGAGAAGGTCGATCTTGACACCCTGCTGGTGGAGGCTGATTATATTTCCGTTCATGCGCCGCTTACGCCGGAAACCCGCCACATCATTGATGCACCGGCTTTGAAAAAAATGAAATCGACCGCCGTTATCGTGAACACCTCCCGCGGCGCCATCATCGACACGGTGGCCCTGGCAAAGGCTCTCGCGGAAGGTGAAATTTTTGCCGCCGGCATCGATGTCTTTGAGGAGGAACCCCTGCCGACGGATCATCCGCTGGTGTCCATTCCAAATGCGATCCTGACCCCGCATCTGGCGTGGTATTCGAAAGAATCCACCCGGGACTTGCAAACCGGGGCGGCCCTGGAAGTTAAACGTGTGCTTTCGGGTGAATTGCCGCAGAACTGGGCAAATAGGTGGTAGCAACGCTATTAGCGGGTTTAATGTTAAACCACCCCCCCTTAACTTTCTCGCAATGCGGGACGGCCCGACATAGGCCATGCGGGTAGGGTCGTGGCTTTTGATATCTCTCGCCCGCTTCGCTAGAGCAGGCTGAGGTCACAGAGTTAGATTTTATTATTTTCCAATTAATTTGATCACACAAACAGGAAACTATCTATGAAAGCATTGCGTTATCTGAATCCGGGAATTCTAAAAACAGAAGAAATCGACTCGCCGGTGTGTGCTGATGGTGAGGCACTGGTGCGGGTGCATTCGGCCGGTATCTGCGGCTCGGACATGGCCATCTTTGCCGGGAAACACCCCCGGGCCAAGCCGCCGCTGGTGATGGGCCATGAATTTGCCGGGGAAATTGTAGAAATTCAACCGGGAGGCATTGAGACCCAACTGGCGGTGGGCGACAGGGTGACGGCCTATCCGCTGCTGGTTTGCGGCAGTTGCTGGGCTTGTCGCAACGGCGTTTCCCATGTCTGCCGCGATTTGAAACTCATCGGGATCGATCGTGACGGGGCCTTTGCAGAGTATGTTAGCGTGCCGCTGGATTTGCTGGTTAAATTTTCCGACCGGCTAACTTATGATCAGGCGGCGTTGATTGAGCCGTTGGCCGTAGGCGTGCATGCCCTTGAAATGGCCGGAGAGCCGGATTGGCAAACCGCGCTGGTGATCGGCTGCGGTCCCATCGGCCTGTTGGTCGGCCTGTGCCTGCAAAATGCCGGGATTGAAAACCTGCTGATGTGTGACATCAACCCTCGGCGCGTGAAACGCGCCGCAGGCATGAATTTTCAGGCAATCAACAGCGCAGATACCAATCTGGTGGATCGGGTGACCGAGATGACCCAAGGTGAGGGGGCCGACATCGTTTTCGAATGTGCCGGTTCAGCACCGGCCGCCCTGCAGATGTGCGACCTGGTGCGGTCCCGCGGTAAAATAATTATGGTCAGCGTGCACAAGGAACCGCATCCGGTTGATTTGAGAGCAATTTCCTTTAAAGAAATTAGCATGATCGGCACCCGGGTATACACCCCGGGCAACTACCGCCAGGCGCTGCAATTGATTACGGATCTGCCATACGAGGATGTGATTTCGCACCGGGTGAACTTGGAAAGCGGGGCTGACGGCTTCGATATCATGGGGCAGGCTGCAGATGCCTGCAAGGTGATCATTAAAGCCGAAATTTAACGAACTTGCGCCCCGGCGGGATTTTTTCGAGAGCCCTAAGCGCTTAGCCGGTGCAATATCTCCCCGGCGTGATCTACGTAAAGGATGCCGTCCGCCTCCCGGCCTTTATATTCCGATAAATTTATTTTAGCCGGATCCAGGTAGCCCAAATTGATCTGTTCACATTTTGAGCGCGGAATTGAGGTGGCCAGGACGACTTCCATACGGGGATTTTCAATGCCGTTCTGAAAGGCACCGGTTCCGCGCACATGGCTGGAATGGGCCAATACGCCTCTGGGAATGTCTTCGAATCGCTCCATTTGAGCCAGAAAATAATCCCGCACATGATATCCGATTTTTTCAATATACCGTCCCCAGGTTCTGGAAACTTCGCGAATGTGCGGTGCATAAATTATCAGGGTTCCGCCATCGGCCACAACCTGTTCCAGCTTGTAAGACACCTTGCCGCCGACCCAGATTTCATCATACATTTCGGGGGCTTTACCCAGAACAATGCGAAAGGGTTTTTCTTTGTGGATCACATGGATCTGGGCCGATAAATCGGCCGCGGCGGCCCAGGCGTTATTCACATCCCCGGCGTAAAAACCGCACAATGAATTCTGGCCGGCAACCACCATGGAAAGGCAGTGAACGGGTATGTCAATGTTTTCGATGGCCCGATTGATTACCCGTCGAACCGGGGTGTCCTTGACGCCAATGATTCCGCTGCAGGTGATCAATGCTCCCAGCCAGTGAAAAAAGTGCAGAAACTCCCCACCGGATATACCGGGAAACAGATATTTGGCGCCGCCTGAGAATCCGACAACTTCATGGGGAAACACCGGCCCCAGAATAAGGATTAAATCATAATCGAATATCTTTCGATTAATATCGATGGGCACCGTTTCCTTTAATAGACCGCCGGAGATATCGGCAACCTCCTTTTCAGCAAGCTGGCCGATGCGTACAAAAGTTGCGGGCAGATCCCAGCGATGGTTAAAAAATTCAGATCGCCCAAATTCTTCTTCTCTGCGGCGCGGTGATATGCCGTAGAGTGCCAGCAGTTCTTTTTCCGGCAGCGGGGTGTGGGTTCCAAGGGCCACCATGAAATCCAACTTGGCGCATTGTTCTCCGATCACCTGCCGGACTGCCCGAATCATCATCGGGAGCGGACAGGTGCGGGTGGCATCCGGCGTTAATGCCAGCACCCGCTTTTTGCGATAGAGATCAGGTGCTGTGCCGGCTTCTATGATTGATTTGACTTCCGCTTCTGTCAGAATTGAATCCGAACTGCCGCTGCCGTGAACCATAAGATTACTCCCTTTAAAATTACAAGTTAGGGGCTCCGACCCAACCTGTCGAGAGCCGCTAGGACGTGCGATCGGAATGATGGAGCAATGGAAATAGTGGATTCCTGGACGTTTAATTCCTCCGCGCAGATTATGCTATTCTTGCGGTCGGAATAAATAGATTAAATCAATGCGAATTAAGTGTCAATTGAATCATCACATTTCTCTGGACCTGGAATGAATTTAAAGAAGGCGGCAAAGAGGATAGTCAATGAATGGCACAACGGTTTATAAAGCTTTCATTAAACGGCTAAATACATTTGACGGGATTTAGCCGCTGATTAAAATCTTCATCGGTTTCTCAATTCAGGGATTTGTTGGATATATCGCTTCAGATGATAAAATTCTTGCTCAAGTTTATCTGCCAGTTCGGCGCTCAGATCCGGCTGCTGCTTTTCGGCGGCTTGTTCCAGATCGGAGGCGAGACGTGCCAGCTTATCAGCAGTCAGATTAGCAGCCCCGCCCTTGATGGCATGGGCTTCTGACCCAATTAGGCCGTAGTCGACGCCCGTGACGGCTTGACGGATGTTGTCGATTTGAGATCCGGCTCTGGTTACAAATTCCTGCAGGACGCCAAGCAATATTTCTTTTTGCCCCACGAATTCTTGTATGGCCCGATCCAGATCTAGCGGGAATTGATTCTCCTCGGATCTTTTGTCCGTTACACGGGTTTCGTCTGCTGGATTTTCGTTTGTCGGGGTTTCTGGTTCTGCCCGAATCCATTTTTGCACCACGGACAGCAGAAAATCCCGCTGCAGGGGCTTGCCGATGCAGTCGTTCATCCCCGGGTAAAGTTTCTCATCAAAGCTTCCGTTGGCCGCACTGCCGGTCATGGCGATAATAGGTACTCGCTGCGCTCGTGCTGAAAGCTGAAAGCTGGAAGCTGAAAGGCCCACGGAATAGCTTTCTTTGAGCTTTGAGCTTTGAACTTTGAGCTCCAACTCGCGTATTTTGCGAGTTGCTTCGTATCCGTCCATGAGCGGCATTTGAATATCCATCAGGATCAGATCGTAATTATTTTGTTGGCAAGTTTCCACGGCCTGTTGCCCGTTTTCAACAATGTCAACATCGTAACCGGCTTTTTGCAGGATTAACTGCGCGATCTTCTGATTGACCTCATAGTCGTCTGCCACGAGAATGCGCGAATTTCTCGCAATGCCTGTAGCGCTATTATGGTTCGCCATGGTTATCCGGCCTTTCATTTTTTTCTGTTTTCGGTCATACAGGGCCTTCTGCATGTTCTGACTTGCCGACTGCATGATTGGCTGTAAGTTGTATCGGCCTTATCGCCAAAAAGTTGAATGCCGGATTGGGTGTATAGATTTGGGATTTTAGCCTGCGACGAGCCGTTCGGACCTGAATTCAAGGTCGAAGGGCTCCCCTTGATGTGCTCGAGGCCTGAGCTTGTCGATGGCAGCCGAGTCGACTGGGGAATTGGGTGTAGGTATTCAACAGGGAGGATAAATATGTAATCAGTGGAAAATGGTGTCCCCTTATCAGGTGGGGATAATCCCCGCCGCTACACTGGTATGCACTTCGAAATTGGGCACACTAATCTTATCTTTTTTTGGGTTAGGTCCTTTTGGTCACTGCTCTAAAGCTGCCTATATGAGGCCACTTTTACCGAGCGCAATCTCAGAAAAAGCCTAGCTTCCAATCAACTTAGCTCAACAATACTCGGCGTATAATCCCGGGGCGGCTCAAAGCCAAGCAGCTTCAGGCAGGTGGCCGCGATGCTGCTGATGCCAAGATCCGGATGGTCCGATAAACTCATTTTCACAGTGCCGGTTGGATCAAATATATAAACCGGTACGGGATTCAACGAGTGGGCGGTTTTCGGCTTTGGTTTCCCGGTTTGCTCGTCCAAGGCTACTTCACCGGATTTTTTATTGCGCTGAAACATGTCATCGGAATTTCCATGGTCGGCCGTGACGATCAGGATGCCATTTACTTTATCGACGGCTTCGAGCAAACGGGCTAGACATAAATCCACCGTTTCAACCGCAATTTCAACTGCTTCAGGGACACCGGTATGTCCGACCATATCACCGTTGGCATAATTAAGCCGGATGAACTGGTATTCCCCCCCTTGGATGGCATCAACCAGCTCATCGGTGATCTCGGCGGCCTTCATCCAGGGGCGTTCTTCGTAGGGGACGATGTCAGACGGTACCTCAATATAATTTTCCAGTGATTCGTCAAATTTCCCGGAACGGTTGCCATTGAAAAAATAAGTGACATGGCCGAATTTTTGGGTTTCACTGATGGCCAATTGCTTGATACCTGACTTTACCAGGTATTCTCCCATCGTACGATCAATGCCCGGTGGATCGACTAAATACTTTTTTGGTATGAGGGCATCACCGTCATATTGCATCATACCGGCATATTGCACATTCAGCCGGGGTCCGCGCGGAAATTTGTCGAAGTTATCATCTTCAAATGCCATGCTCATCTCAATGGCCCGGTCTCCGCGGAAATTAAAAAAAATAACGCTGTCGTTTTCAGTAATTGGTCCCAGCGGTTGGCCGCTGCGGGATATGACAAACGGGGGCAGATCCTGATCGATAACCTTCTGATTTTCCTGACGCAAAACACCGATCGCTTCATTCGCGCTCTCAAAGGTTCGGCCTTGCCCCAAAACATGGGTTTGCCAGCCCAGTTCCACCATTTTCCAGTTGGCTTGATAACGGTCCATCGTTATTTTCATGCGTCCGCCGCCGGAGGCGATGGCGAAATCAATGTCGCTGTCTTCTTTTAAGGCTGCCAGAAAATTTTCAAGCCGGTTGACATACTCTAAAGCCGATGTCGGGGGTACATCCCTGCCGTCCAACAGGATATGAACACAGGCTTTTTCGACCCCTTGATTTTCGGCGTCGGTCAACATCGCTTCCAGATGATCGATATGGCTGTGAACGTTGCCATTTGAAAACAGACCGATAAAATGAAGCCTGGAATCATTGGTATTAACGTTCTCGATCAGTTCCTGCCAAACCGCTCCATCAAATAGGGTCCGTTTTTCAATGGCATCATTTACCAGGCTGGCACCCTGCGCAAAAACCCGGCCGCAGCCGATGGCATTATGGCCAATTTCGCTGTTGCCCATATCATCGTCAGAGGGCATGCCCACCGCTGTGCCGTGTGCTTTCAGGCTGGATGTCAGGCTATTGGCTGAAAGCCAATCCAATGTCGGCGTATTGGCCTTGCGCACAATATCCCCGTCTTCATATTTGCCAATGCCGACCCCATCCAGGATCGCCAAAACCACCGGACCTGCAGGTCCGGTGAAGTTGCTGCTTTTTTTTAAGGCTTCCACGTTAACTCCTATAAGTAAAAAATTCCGGCCTTGAGGCCATCGCTATAAATATAGGATCATTCACTCGAAAATCAAATCTCAAAATTCAATGACCAAAACACATTTTCACCACTGAATGAATGGTTCCTAATTATCTTAGCCTGACGGCTATGCCCTCGGAGGTGGCTCAAAGCCGGGCTCTATGGCGTACGAATAAAACTATTCACATAGTCGAAGGATGCTTTGAGGCTTGTGCTGATTTGAGAAAGTTCCGGTGCTTTCGCTTTTCTTTGAACGATCAAGTCTTTGGTTGCGTTATAGATAAAGAGGTGTTCGATGCTCAAGGGCAGCAATTTTTTTTCTTCGGCGAGTTCTCTCAATATGATGTCATAGTTGACAACCCCTTTACCTATTTGAGCAAAAACCCAACCGTCATTGATCTTATTGATGTCTTTTAAATGCAGATAACAGGCATGGGGCAGGGCGTTTTTATAATCCAATGCCGGATCAACCTCTCCTTTCGAATAGGTAAATGCATTGCCGAAATCATAGTTCAGTTTTATAAAATCACTGTCGATTCTCCTCGCCACTTCAGCACCGGTTTTGCCGGATGTTATGATCTGGTCCGTTCCTTCGGACGGATTTTCCAATCCGATGATAATATTCATCGATTCGGCATAATCTGCAATGGGTTCAATATTTTTCTCAAATTGGCTGCGGCCTGATCTCGCGCCGACTTTGGTGTTGACGATCTTCACCCCCAGTCTTTTGCCGAAATCAATTCTTCTTTTAAGCTCATCGACGGCATCTTCAGTTGTCAAATCGATATGGGCCGACAGCGCGATGCTGGATAAACCCAAATCAGATAGCAGCCGGTTGATATCAACTGCCGCGGCCTCGCTGAAATATTCTTCCGTCAGCCCTTCAGTCCAGCCCCGGGTATAACCTAATTCAACATGGCCGGCACCGATTTTTGCTATTTCCCGCAAGGCGGTCGTCAGATCATATCCCTCATAGGCCAGGGTGTTAATTGAAATTGCTGGATTCACGATTTCCATCCTTTTTCCTTGTGTCAGCAGTTAGCCTCGATCGGCCGGCCCGCATCATTTTTGAGCATTTACGGTGGCCGCCAGGCAAATCATTAGGCCTTGACCTTTTCCACCAGTGCGTCCATTGCCAGGGGCGGGCTTTTGAGTACCGGCACACCGGTAATTTCCTGAATGGCTTCTGCCAGATGGCCCATCGATGCCTGTGCCAGAACGATAACCCCGACCTTGCCTTTTAATTCCTGGGCGGCATCCTTGACAATGCGGTCGTGGGTTTGCATATCGCCTCGCAGGAAGCAGTCAAATGCTTCCGGGCTGAGCGTTGGATGGATGGTCACCTGCTTTTCGGCTTCGGCTGCTTTTTCCTGAATGAGGTTGACACTGGGCGTCATGGTTGTTTTAGCGGTTGCCATGACCCCGATGTTATCGGATAAAGAAACCGCCTTTTCAGCCATCGGCTCATCGACTTTCATCACCGGAACCCCCACCATTTTGCGGGCGACATCGACGCCGGGTGCGATACTGGAGCAGGTGACCATGATCATTTCGGCACCGGCTTCTTCGGCCAATTCAACCTGGTTGCACAGGCGTTTCAGGATTGAAGGGGTAAACTGCTCTTCGTGCAGTAAATCCTGAATCAGGCTGTCATCCACAATGTGAAAAGTCGCGACCCCTGGCAAGCGTTCGGCGATCATCGGTTTAAACATGTCTGCGATCGCCACACCGGTATGCACGAAACCTATTTTTTTGATCATTATAAGCCTCCTTAATATCTTTATTATACTCGACTACCGATTTTTCTTATGCTCCGATGGATTCCTTCCTGAATCTTGCATATGAATGCCTCCGACCCGTCCGTCTCCGGCGGGTTTATCCGCCACTGGCGGGCTCGTGTAAAATTCAGGTCTTTAGTTGATATAGCCCATAATTTTAGGAAGCCATAAGGTAAATTCCGGGAAAAGGGCTATAATTAAAATCATGCCAAAAATTAAGGCCAGGAATGGCCAGACGTCACCCATGACTTCCTCGATGGTTGTCTGGGCCAAATTGCAGGCAATGAACAGGCCCAGAGCGACGGGTGGCGTCAGCAAGGCGAGTTGTACGACCATGACCACGAGGAGGCCAAAATGGTGCGGATCGATACCGTAGGCCGCAGCCGCCGGCGCAAAAACAGGGACCAACATAATCATGGTGGCGACCGCCTCCAGCACAAATCCGATAATCAGCAGGGCGCTTAATACCAGAAAAAGAAAAAGATACCGATTGGAAGTGAGTTCCTGCAGGAATCCGGTGATGGCTTCCGGCGCCTGATAAATCGAGAGGGTATAGGTGATGATCTTGGCGCAGCCAAGAACCAAAAAAATAACCGCACTCATCATCGAGCACTCGAGCAGGCACTCTTTCAGCAGTTTCCAGGTCAGTCGCTTTTTGATCACGAAGCCGATAAACAATCCAACGAAAACGGCGATGGCGCCGGCCTCGGTCGGCGTGAAAACTCCCCCCATGATGCCGAACAGAATAATGACGGGGATCAGAAGCCCCCAGAAGGCTCTGAACCCGCTCACAAACACCTGTTTTATATCGAATCCCGCCTGATTGACCGGGTAGTTGCGGCGAACGGCATAGAAATGGGTGAGGGCCATCATGGCCAGTCCCAGAAGGACCCCGGGAATGGCGCCGCACATGAAAAGACCCCCGATTGAGACGTCGCCGGGTGCCGCATAGGCATAAATAATCATTCCGACACTGGGCGGAATAATCGGTCCGACAACCGACGATGACGCGGTGATGACCGCACTGAATTTACTGTCGTAGCCGTTTTTTTTCATGGCCGGAATGATCATCGAGCCGATGGCGGCCGTGTCCGCCAGGGCTGCTCCGGAGACACCGGCAAAAAACATGCTGGCCACGATATTCGTATGGGCCAGCCCACCGGGGAATTGCCCGACCATCGAGTCGGAAAAATCGACCAGATCCTGAACGACACCACTTTTTTCAACCAGAAGCCCGGTCAGGATGAACGCGGTTATGGCCATCAGGGCAAAGGGACTGATGCCGCCAAAAATCAAGGTCGGAACGGCCAGCATTGACAAATCTGAGGATATGAGAAAAAAAGTGACTCCGGTAATTCCCAAACTAAAGGCAACCGGCATCCCGATCGAAACCGTGAATGCAAAACATGAGAGCAGAATGAAAAAAACTGCCTTCTCAGTGCCCGAATAATAGGAAATAACGGCGGCAATCAGGACGGCAAATGAACCGACGATAAATCCGATGCTCAAAATCGAATTCTTTTCACTCGATTTCACTCTGGTTGTACGCTCCCGGTTTAATTCCTTGAGCGTCTGAATGAAGTTTCTGACCAGAAAGATCCCCATTAATATACAACCCAGCGGGATGCTGAGATAAAACCAGAACATCGATACCCGTCGCATGGTGGGGATGTAGGCCGTCCACTGGTTGGGGAGCAGGATGGATCCATAAATCATGAGAAGGACTAAAAACACCAATATACAAATCTGGAACAGCAGCTCCAGGCGCAACTGATTGTACCGGCTGAGCTTGCCGACGAACAGGTTTATGCTGATGTGCCTTTTGGAATCCAATGCCAGGCTGGATGCAAAAAAGACCACGACCACCATGAGGTAGCGGGTCAGATCTTCGCCAAACGATAATCCTGAGTTGAACACATACCGCAGGATCACATTGATAAAAACCGACAGTATCAGCACCCCGCAGCAGGTAACGGCAACGAATCGTATTCCTTTGCGAAGATTTTCAAGCACTATATTTGTCCGCATCCATATTTACGCCAAATCTAGTAACAATCGATTGGGAATTTTTTGTTTTTTCGGATCTTGTTGACAGGTTCGGACCAGCATCCGGCAGCCCATCCCCTGGAAAGCGGGAGGGGCTGCCGGCTATTTCAGAATAACCGCTTTTCCTGCTACTGCTGGGCCCAAATTACCAAATCAATCAGTTCTTTGGTATCGGGACCTAAATCCTTATTTTTGATAACCGTCGGATAGACCTTTTCAAAGGTCACTTGCCGGAACCGATCGAGTTCGGACTCGGGGATCTCGTTGATCTGCATCCCGGCCTTTTTTAATTTTTCAAGGCTTGCGGCATTGGATTCGGTCATTTTGGCCCGCTGCCACATCTCGGCCTTTTTGGCAGCCACATCGACCATCAGGCGAAGATCCGCCGGCAGCTTATCATAGTACTTTTTGCTCAGCACCATAATGCCCGGCTCATTCATGTGCTTGGTAAACGAATAGTACTTGTTCATCTCATATACTTTACCAAGCCAGACAAAAAAGGGCGGGTTTTCCTGACCTTCAACGACCCCTTTTTTCATTGCCTCGAACAATTCGGCCCAGTCAATGTGCATGGGATTGACACCGACCTCTTTAAAAAACGCGATAACACTGGGGCTTGGCAATACGCGAAGTTTGAATCCGTCTAAATCTTCCAGCTTTCGGATGGGCCGCTTGTCGTTGGTGACGCTCCGAAAACCATTCTTGTACCAGCCCAAATTGTGAAAATTAGCCTGGGCCAGTTTGCCTTCAATATAATCACCGATCGGACCGTCAAGGACCCCGAACATGCTGGCATCATTTTTAAATATGTAGGCCAGCACGGTCACGCCAATCTCGGGCGTATAGGTCGACAGTTGGGCGGAGCCCGGAATAGCGGCCTCCAATGTGTTGTTTCTGACCATTTCACAAATTTCGCGCGTATTACCCAGGGTTGCGCTGTGATGCACGGATACATCGATGCGGCCGCCGCTGAGCGCCTCGAGCTCCTTTTCGAAATACTGGGCAGCCTGAACCCACGGACTTACCGGTTTATGGCTGCAGGCAATCCGAAGCTTGTATTCAGCGGCAAAGCTCGGGGTGGTGGCAAGAGATACGAGAAGCACCGTGGCCAATACAAGTGAAACCTTAATTGAGAATTGTTTTGATTTCTTCATAAGTCCTCCTTTTTTTGTTTCCGGCAATATTTAATACCATCGGTCCGACTGACATCAAATTTAAAAGCGCATGATTCCTTGTGGCAGATCGGCATGCCAGGTAAAAATGACGATGGCATAGGCCTTGAATACACTGGTTAAGACCTCACCGCCTGCAATCCCCAAGGATTGATAATAGAGGGTCGTTTTATTGTCAAGAAAAATTGATGATATAAATTCAGAGGATGTGGCAGTCTCAGCCGGATTCAATAATTTTTAATATGGCATCACCCAACTGTGCGGTGGTATTTTTACCGCCCAGGTCGGGAGTCAGCACTTTTCCGGTCTGCAAAATTTCGGCAACCGCCGATTCAATCCTGCGCGCGGCCATGATTGCATCGGCATCCTCGTTGCGTTCGCCCAGCCAGTCCAGCATCATCGATACTGATAAAATAGTTGCCAATGGATTGGCCACGTTCAAACCGGCAATCTGCGGCGCACTGCCGTGAGAGGGTTGGAACAAGGCATTGTGATCGCCGATTTCTGCGGAAGGCCCCAGTCCCAAACCACCGACCAAACCGGCGCCCAGATCGGATAGAATGTCACCGAACATGTTCTCCATCACGAGCACATCGTATTTCCATGGGGCTTGCACCATGTATAGTGACATGGCATCTACGTAGCAAGCCTCGGCCGAGATGTCGGCCTGGCGGGCGGCCACTTCGTAGAAAACCTTGCGGAAAAAGGCCAGGCTGCGGAACACATTGGCCTTGTCGACACAGGTCACCATCCGCCTGCCATCGAGCGGCCGGCCGTGGCGGCGTTTTGCCAGGCGGAAAGCGAACTCAACAATCCGCTCGGTTCCCTTGCGAGTGATCAGCATGGTGTCGGCGACGGCCTGATCATGGGCCGCGCTGCCCCCGCCGAAGGAAGCGAAAAGCCCCTCGGTGTTTTCCCGCAGCACAATGAAATCGATACCGGGGCCGACGTCTGCCAAAACCGATGGTACGCCGGAGTAAAGCTTGATCGGGCGTACCGCCGCATACAGATCCATTGCCTTGCGCAGGCCGACGACCTGATGCGGCTGCACCTCGGTTCCGTCCGGCAGTCGAACGTCCGGCAGGCCGATGGCGGACAGCAGCACCGCGTCCGATTTCCGGCACTCCTCGATCAATTCCTGCGGCAGGATCTCGCCGGTTTGCTGGTAATAGGCCGCGCCAAGCGGATGTTCACTGCGCTCAACTCGCGGCCCATTTGGGCCGGGTAGTGCGCCATTGAGAACTTTGAGCGCCTCGCGCATGACTTCCGGTCCGATGCCATCACCGGGCAAAACGACTATTCGATAGGTACGCACGTCGGAATCCTTTCTTATTTGCACGCCCGGCGCATTTGTTGGGGATATACTTGTAGATCAAATGAGAAATCGAATTTCTTCAACAAAGACATATTGCTGCGCCAGGTCGAATTTTCGAACAGCGAAGGCCTGGGATTATCGGGGTCCACCAGACTCTCGTGAAGCATCTGGCGGATGGCGCGAACATTCGGATAACGGCTATGGGCTTCGAGGATGGCCTCCGCATCCGAATGGCTGAGATCTGCCTAAGCAATGATGCCGTGGGGAAGGCCCCTCGAACCTGGTGATGCGTATCTATGACAGTTATCGGACGGTTCGATGACATCCAAATCAGGTGCTAACTCAGGTAATAATCCTGCAAACATTTATAATGAATCGGCTCGTTGTTCTTGGCTTTGAGGCCGCGCACAATGGCTTCGGCTGCCGACAGGGTGGTTATAAAGGGCACCTTGTTTATAATGGCGGTCCAGCCGATGGTGTACTCATCCGCTCGTGAGCGCTGTCCCAGGGGCGTATTAATGATCAGGTCGATTTGACCGTTTTTAATATCATCAACCACATTCGGCCGACCCTCTCTAATCTTTAATACGGTTTCGACCGCAATGCCGCGGCCGGCAATAAACTCGGCCGTGCCCTGGGTGGCTACCAGCTTATAGCCGAATTTTCTTAACCCTTCAGCAATGGGAAGGGCCCGGGCTTTATCGTTGTCGTTGACGCTGATAAACACGGTGCCCGAGCGCGGAATGGTGATCCCGGCGGATTGAAAGGCTTTAAAAACCGCCTCGCCGAACTTAGGCGCGATTCCCATGACCTCTCCGGTCGACCGCATTTCCGGACGCAGGAAAATATCAGTTTTGTCAAACCGGTCAAAGGGGAAGACAGATTCTTTGACGGCCACATACGGCAATGGTTTTTCAAAATTGAGGTCGATGTGATCGAGCTTTTTACCGGCCATGACTTCGACGGCCAACTTGGCAATCGGGATCCCCGTGGTTTTGCTGACAAACGGCACAGTGCGCGAGGCACGCGGGTTGACCTCGATCACATACAGCGTGTCAAACATAATGGCAAATTGAATGTTGAGCAGACCTTTGACTTTCAATGACTTGGCCAGGATGCCGGTGTATTCCTTGATATCTTCATGCTGATCACGGCTCAGCAAAAAAGGCGGCAGCACGGCCATGCTGTCTCCCGAATGGACACCCGCCTCTTCGATGTGCTGCATAATCCCGCAGATTTTAGCCTGCCGGCCGTCAGAAATCGCGTCCACGTCAAATTCATAGGCATCTTCCAGAAAGCGGTCCAGCAGCACCGGGTGTTCGTCGGATGCCGATACCGCGTGCTGCATGTAGTGTTTTAGGGTCTCGATGTCATAGACAATCTCCATGGCCCGGCCGCCAAGAACATAGGATGGTCTGACCACCAGCGGAAAGCCGATGCGTTTGCCGACTTCCAGGGCTTCATCAATGGATGTTGCCGTACCATACTGGGGATGGGGAATGTCGAGGGAATCCAGCAGGGCGCCGAAACGATCCCGATCTTCAGCCAGGTCAATGGAATCCGGCGCGGTACCCCATATCGGCACGCCGGCCTTTTCAAGGGCCAGCGCCAGTTTCAGCGGGGTCTGGCCGCCGAACTGAATGATGACACCGTCGGGTTTTTCCAACTCGGCAACATTTAAGACGTCCTCATAGGTCAAGGGTTCAAAATACAGCTTGTCCGCCACATCATAGTCTGTACTGACGGTCTCCGGGTTGCAGTTGATCATGATGGCTTCAATTCCCAGCGATTTTAAGGCCAGAATGCCGTGGACACAGCAGTAGTCAAATTCAATGCCCTGGCCGATCCGATTGGGACCGCCGCCCAGGATGATAACTTTCTTTATCTCCGCAGCGGTTGATTCATTTTCCCGGTCATAGGTGGAATAATAATAAGGGGTAAATGATTCAAACTCGGCCGCACAGGTATCAACGATTTTATAGGAGGGCTGCACGCCGCTCGATTTCCTGAAACTTCTGATTTCCGCTTCGCTGCGGCCGGTCAGCAGCGCCAGGTGTTTGTCGGAAAATCCCATGCGTTTTGCCCGCATAAGCTTTTCGGGGGTAATGGTATTGCGGCTTTTGTAGTCGGCAGCGATCTCGCTTTCAAATTCGGCAAGTTGAAATAAATTTTCAAGGAACCAGATATCGATTCCCGAAACTTTTGATATTTCATCCCGTGCAATCCCGTTTTTTAAAGCCTGCCATATTTTTAAAATCCGATCCGGCGTGCCGTACCGAAGATCATCCAGCAATGCGTCCCGTGACAATCGAGCATAGGCATCCGTATCGTTGGCATGAAATCCCGACCAGCCGTTTTCCAGCGATCGCAGGGTTTTGTTTAATGCCTCTTTAAATGTTCGACCGATGCCCATGGCTTCGCCGATGGATTTCATCTGGGAAGTCAAGCGCCGGTCTTCATCCGGAAACTTTTCAAAATCCCAGCGCGGAATTTTTACGACCACATAATCGATGGCCGGCTCAAAAGACGCCGGTGTCTTGCGGGTGATATCGTTTGGTATTTCATGCAGATGATAGCCGACAGCCAGTTTGGCGGCAATCTTGGCGATGGGAAACCCGGTGGCTTTCGAGGCCAGGGCGGAGCTGCGCGAAACGCGCGGGTTCATTTCAATCACCACCATCTCACCGGTTTGCGGATTCAGTGCGAATTGAATGTTGGCGCCGCCGGTTTCGACCCCGATTTTGGCGACGATCTTTTTGGCGGCATCCCGCATATTCTGGTATTCCACGTCGGTCAAGGTCTGGGCCGGTGCCACCGTGATGCTGTCGCCGGTGTGGATGCCCATGGCGTCGAAATTTTCAATGGAGCAGACAATCACGAAATTATCGGCTTCGTCGCGCATGACTTCAAGTTCATACTCTTTCCAGCCCAGCACCGACTCTTCAATTAATATCTCGCTGGCGGGGCTGGCGCTTAAGCCCCATTGGGCGGCTTTGCTGAATTCTTCTTTGTTGTAGACGACACTGCCGCCGATACCGCCCAGGGTAAAGGCCGGTCGAATGATCAGGGGAAAACCGATATCGCGGGCCAGGTCCTGCGCTGCTTCAACAGTGTGAACGCAGCCGCCCGCAGGGACATTCAAACCGATTTCCCGCATGGCGTTGCGGAAGAGTTCACGATCTTCAGCCAGTTTGATCGTTTCCAGACCGGCGCCGATTAACTCGACCCCGTATTCTTCCAGGGTACCATTTTGCGCCAGTTCAACCGCCAAATTTAAACTGGTCTGTCCGCCCAGAGTGGGCAGCAGGGCATCCGGGCGCTCTGCTTCAATGATGCGGGTCACCGCCTCGGCATGCAGCGGCTCGATATACGTTCGGTCGGAAAATTCGGGGTCCGTCATGATGGTTGCCGGATTGCTGTTAATCAGAACAACGATAAATCCTTCTTCCTTCAGCGCTTTGCACGCCTGGGTACCCGAATAATCAAACTCACAGGCCTGACCGATAACAATCGGTCCGGATCCGATCACCAGAATTCTTTTAATGTCTTTTCGTCTAGGCATTGAACTGTTTCATTTCCTTGATAAAGTTTTCAAAAAGGTACCGGCTGTCGCGGGGACCGGGGGCGGACTCGGGATGGTACTGCACTGAGTAAGCCGGCAGGTTCCTGTGCCGGAAGCCCTCCAGGGTCCCGTCGTTTAAGTTGACATGGGTGATCTCGACCTCGCTTGGCGGCAGGCTCGCGCCATCGACAATAAAACCATGGTTTTGCGAGGTAATCTCCACCGCGCCGCTGGGCAGGTACTTGACCGGGTGATTGGCACCGTGGTGACCGAATTTTAATTTTGTCGTCTTGGCGCCCAGGGCCAATCCCAGGATTTGATGGCCCAGACAGATGCCGAATATGGGTTTTTTCCCCAGCAGACTCTTGACAGTGCTGACGGCATATTCAACCGGCTCCGGGTCACCGGGGCCGTTGGAGAGAAAAATACCGTCAGGGTTCCAGGCGAGTACCTCCTCGGCTGAGGTGTTGGCAGGAAATACCCGCAGTTCACAACCGTGCTCATACAAGGCCCTTAAAATCGAGAATTTAACGCCGAAATCATAGACTGCGACCTTGAAATTAAGCGGCAGATCGTGTTTGCTTTCCTCGTCCATGGGCCATTCATAGATTTCGGCAGTGGTGACTTCGCAGGCAATATCCCGTCCAACCAGTTGTTGGCCGGTCCGGATCCTTTCCAAAAGTATATCGATCGGTTCTTCGGAGGTCGTGATCATCCCCATCTGAGCCCCCTGGTCGCGCAGGTGACGGGTCAGCTGCCGGGTGTCGATGTCACTGATTCCGACCACATCGTAATATTTCAAATACTCGTCCAGCGATTTGGTCGCCTGCCAGTGGCTGACGACGGGGCTGTATTCACGAACGATAAAACCGGCCGCATATATGCGTCTGGATTCGAAATCTTTCGGGTTTACGCCATAGTTGCCGATCTGGGGATACGTCATGGTCACCAGCTGGAAATGATAAGATGGATCCGTTAATATTTCCTGGTAGCCCATCATGGCGGTATTAAACACCACCTCCCCGATGCTGGTGCCCATCGCACCCAGGGAAAGTCCTTCAAAGATGGTGCCGTCGGATAAAATTAGTCGTGCTTTCATAGTTGGTGCCTATTTTGATTTAATGCGCCTGAATTTATATTATTGCCTTAGCCTGCAGATTGAAAGTATCAAGCAGGGTTTCAGGTTTCAGGTGTCAGGTGTCAGGAGGCCATATTAATTTCTCTTGTTACCATGTCGTTCCAACTGACACCTGACACCCGAAACCTCTGAGGCAAGCAACCAGCTTCCGCATCCCTCTTAATTTAATAAACTCAATAAGCTTAATCAACCCCCCCATCAGTCTCTCTTGAATTTACTGTAATCAGGCCTGCGATAGCGGGTTTCTGCGCCGCCGTCGATTGCCAGCAGGGACTCGACCTTCAGCGGCAGGCCGAACAGCTGGATAAAACCATGGGCATCCTGCTGGTTGTAGACATCTTCTGCGCCGAATGAGGCATAGTCTTCCCGGTACAGACTGAAGGGGCTCTTGCGGCCGGCAATAATAATGTTGCCTTTATAAAGCTTCAGGCGCACGGAGCCGCTGACCGTCTGCTGGGTGACCTTAACGAACGCATCCAGGGCTTCACGCAGCTGCATAAACCACATGCCGTTGTAAACCAGTTCGGCATATTTGACCGCCACGGAATCCTTATAGTGCATGGTATACTTGTCGAGACAGATACTTTCGAGCGCCTGGTGCGCACGGAAAATAACCGTACCGGCCGGTGTTTCATAGACACCCCGGCTTTTCATGCCCACCAGACGGTTTTCGACGATATCGACGCGTCCGATGCCGTGGGCGCCGGCAATTTCGTTCAAGCGGGTGAACATATCGACGGCGGACAGCTTTTCGCCGTTCAGGCTGACGGGATTGCCCTGCTCGAAGCCGATCTCAACATACTCGGGTGTATCCGGTGCCGTTTCAGGACTGACCGACAGCTGAAACATCGAATCTTCCGGTTCATTCCAGGGATCTTCCAGCATTCCGCCTTCGTGGGAAAGGTGCATGATGTTGCGGTCTCGGCTGTAAATATCTTTTTCGGTCTGGGCCAGGGGGATGTTGTATTTTTTGGCATATTGGATGGCATCTTCCCGGCTGCGGATTTCCCACTCGCGCCACGGCGCAATGACCTTGAGCTTCGGATTGAGCGCCATGACGGTGAGCTCGAAACGGACCTGGTCGTTGCCTTTGCCGGTGCAGCCATGGGCGATGGCATCCGCCCCTTCGTCTTCAGCGATTTCGACCATTTTTTTCGCCATCAGGGGACGGGCGATGGAAGTACCCAAGAGGTAATCACGTTCATATACTGCTCCGGCCTGCATCGTCGGAAATACATAGTCTTTTAAGAATTCTTCCCGCAGATCGGCAACGATTAATTTGCCGGCTCCCGATGCAATCGCCTTGTCCTCCAATCCTTCGAGTTCTTCCTGCTGGCCCACGTCGGCCGTAAAACAGATAACCTCACAGCTATTGTAATTGTTTTTGAGCCAGGGTACGATGACGGAGGTATCCAGCCCTCCGCTGTAAGCCAGCACCACTTTTTTAACGTTGCCATCCGCCATTTTTTTGCTCCTTTCAAAAAAAAAGCCCCGGCAAATGCCGGGGCTTTTATGTTGTTGATTTAGGTATAATCAGGTTCATGTCCAACATAAAATACACCCGGCCCTCGATCGCCCGGGGCGACGACGGTAACGGATACGGGTGTGGTTTAAAGGTTGAATCATAATTTTTAAGTTTTCCAAGCTCGATATTTTGGCGAATATGACAAAAAAAATACAGGCTGTCAAGCAAGAAATTTTTGTTGTCTGAAACTTCCCTGAGTGTTACTAGCCTTTCTGGTTATTGAAAGGTCATGATTGTCGTTGGACAGAGGACAGAGTAGAGAGGGCAGATTTTGGAACTGGGAAGTCGGGATGCGGAAGTCGGAAGAAAAAATTTTGAATCTGGAAGTCCGACTCGCTGTCGTCCGATCGGACGGGACTATGTCGCGGCAAATATGCGGCCTGCGACGAGCTCAGTCGAATCGAAGTTGGAAACATTCGTTTTTTAATTCCGCATTCCGAAATCCGAATTCGCTTTACCTTTGACCTCATACCATTTTTTATTGGCACTCAGTTTTTAACTTACCATGAACCATCAACTGCACCACTATTTAGCCAATCGACGAGATCTGCGCTTGATGGCCTACCGTCCTGTTGCAATGTTAAAAATCAACACCTGCTTTCCCGCAATCTCTCGTCGGCGGGGAGTGCACAATTCACCTGTCTTTGTCTTAATATCAAAAACCACGACGCACCCCTCGTCCGACTGCTCGGTCACAAGGTATTTTTCGCCAACCTGGTCAATTGCTTTCTCCACGGTTTTTTCGATATTTGAGCGGTTGATCTTGGTTTCTACAATATATTTGCGGCCTTTATAGGGGAGGAGAATATCCATCCTACCCAGTCCCGTGGGTGTTTCAAAGCCTAAACCCCCTTTGCCCCCCTCCACAAACTGATACAACCAGGCCGTGAGCAGGAACTGACCGGTCTTTTCATAAGGCTTCGTGCCGGAGTAAAAAGCATTTACGCCGATCTGCATGATGTACCCTAACATTGCATAAATTCTTGTCATCTAGCCTGGCCGTTTTGTCTGAGATCGTTGCTTTTTTCAGGCAGATGCTGGATGCTTGATACTTGATGCTGGATATCTAACAGTACACTATCGGTGATTTTAAACGACATCCAGTATCCAGAAACCAGAATCCAGGATCAGTCAATACTTTCAATGGTCTTCATTGCAGCAGCGAAGTTGGATTTCAAAATTTTATGCAACTATAGGGTGTATTCTTCAAAATCAGATAGGATAGACTCCATGTCCAGCAAGCCGTGCCGGCAATCAGCTTTGAGGAACGACAGTTACACTACCAGCTCGATACAGGTTAAGAATTCTGGCAAGTTGTCCAACCATATAAAGTGGTAATGAGATTAGATCGAATGTTATGTAGCTTGTGGATTTCGCTTGTCGTAGAGAATGATTTATTTTCTGAATTGAAGGCGGATTAAGATCAAAACGAACACCCAATCCGGCATTTTTGCTGAAAACAAACTGAAGCAGCGATTTCAGAGTGCCACTTTTTCCGGCTTTCACTTCCACCGGAGTGATTAAATCACCTTGTGAAATAACGTAGTCAACCTCTGCGTTTGCTGATTTTTGCTGCCTTAACCAGTAGCATAATTCCGGCGGATCGCTCAGTCCTCTGAAATAAAGAAGATGCTGCCCGATAAATTGTTCTGCCATAGCTCCTTCATTGATAAGTTGCCGATCATCTAAATTGGATATTGCCAGCCAATCCAATCCGCATATGCGATTCATCAGACCAATATCCAAAAACAGGGCTTTATATGTAAATTCATCGATTTCCGCTTGAAGGGGTAGCCCGGAGCAGTGAGAGTGAAACACCGGGCTAATGACCCGGGCTTTAGACAGAAGTTCAATAGCGGACCTTAACTCACGCGCTGCTTCATCTCTGGAGATATTGCTGTACTTGATTTTTTTTCCAACCGACCTGGGAACAAAATTAAATACTTTTTGCAGCCGCAGCAGAGCCCTTTCAGTCGCATATTTCGAGAAATCATCAAGGTAAGTGGATATGATGGATCGATGAACCGGTATGATATCAGAGAATTGTCCCGATCCCAAGTATTTCAGGATGGCTTCCGGCATACCGCCTATCATTAAATATTCCCGCTGTCTATCCAACAGCTTTTTTTGAACGGTTTTTGGTATACCATCACTGAAATCAAATTCGATGATATGTTTTAAAAGTGACTGGTCGATTTCCGATAGATACTCTTCAAACGTCATTGGACCCAGGTGAACATATTCGATTCTGCCAACCGGTATGGAAAAATTATGTTTAGACAGGACAAATTCAAGCAATGAACCAGCTGCTATCACGGGTAGTTCAGGTAGCTCTTCATAGAAGTAACGGAGCGCCTGCAGCGCATTTGGGGTTGCCTGTATTTCATCTAAAAACAAAATAGAACCAGGGCTTATGATCTTCCTGCCCAATAATCCTTCAAGTTCTTTACTGATCAGGCTTGTATCTAAAGTTTTAAAAATGTTATTCAGCTCAAGATGTTGCTCCAGGTTTATTTCATTCAATAGCAACTTATTTTTTTCAGCAAATTGACGAACCAAGGTTGACTTCCCAACCTGCCGAGCTCCCCGGATGACCAGCGGTTTTCTCTGATCGGTTTCAATCCATTTTTTCAGATGTTGTTCTGCTACTCTTTGCATAATCCTTCTCTTGTTGGAGATAAACCCTTTTTTGGTACACAGTATGCTCGTAAAAAGGGCATCTGTCAAGCAGAACTGATAATTATTTTTTATCTGCGGATAAAGCTATCGCCAAAATCGGTGATGGGAAATTAATTGTTGTTTGAAAATATTTCAAATGTTACTAAATCAGAGTTCAGCGGACAGAGGACAGAGGGCAGAGGACAGAGGGCAGATTTTGGAACTGGGAAGTCGGAATGCGGAAGTCGGAAGAAAAAATTTTATAGGTTCTGATTTATTTTATCAATCAAAATACTATTAACCGCTGTATCTATTTAGTTTAAACAATTGGAGACCACCGTGGATAACATTCAAACCGCACAATTAAACCTTGCGCCGGGTGTCATTGATTTTGGTGCCGGTCAGCCCAGCCCGAGTTTGTTGCCGCTGGCGTTGCTGCGAGAAGCAGCCGCGAACAGGTTGGACCAAGATGATGCATCTTATCTGGCGTATGGCATCGAGCAGGGGGATGGTTTTTTTCGCCAAGTGCTGGCCGATTTTCTCAGCCGGCATATTCAGCTGCCGGTTGATTATCGCAGCCTCTTTTTAACAGGGGGGGCATCCCAGGGGCTGGATCTGGTTTGCACGCTCTTTAGCCGACCCGGAGACACGATTTTCGTTGAAGAACCGAGCTATTTCCTGGCGCTGCGCATATTTGCCGATCATGGACTGAACATCGTCAGCCTGCCGATGGATGACCAGGGCTTGAATATCGAAGCACTGGAGCTAAAGCTGTCACAGCACAGGCCTGCTTTTTTATACACCATTCCGACCTTTCACAACCCATCCAGTGTTACGCTTACGGCAGACCGGCGCGACCGGCTGGTGCAATTGAGTCAGCAGCATGATTTTATCATTGTTGCTGATGAAGTTTATCATTTGCTGGCCTATACTGCCGCTCCGCCGCTGCCCCTGGCCAGTCATATTGAAAACAGTCCGGTTATTTCGCTGGGGTCGTTTTCCAAGATCATGGCGCCGGGCCTGCGTTTAGGATGGATTCACGCGGGAGCGAAGCTGATGACCCGCCTTTGCGGCTGTGGTCTGGTAGACAGCGGCGGCGGGCTGAATCCCTTTACCTCGGGCGTGATGCGCAGCGTGATCGAACTTGGACTGCTGGAAAAACAGCTGACAAATTTGAAAGCCGTTTACAGCAAACGCAAAGTTGCTCTGACTAACGCATTGCGGGAACTGCTGCCGAATTCGGTGCGTTTTGTCGAACCTGACGGAGGATTTTTCATCTGGCTGGAATTTGCAGGCACCATCGATACGGTCCAACTGCTGGCGGCCGCCCGGCAGCACAATACCGGTTTTCTACCGGGAATAAAATTTTCCGGTCAAAACGGGTTGAAAAACTATGCGCGGTTGAGTTTTGCTTACTATGATGTACCGGAGCTGGAAGAAGGCGCCGGGCGGCTGGCGAAGGTAATCAGGAAATCTAAAGCATAAGTCAGGCTCACGGCTTAAGGCTCACGGCGCACGGCAAAACGAAAAGGGCGGTAGGTATAAGGTGTAAGGTGAAAGGCTCACGGCACAGGGCTCACGGCAAAACGGAAATTGCAGAAGGTAGAGGGTGGAGGTTTAGGGTATAAGGCATAAGGCAAAAGTTGGATGAAAGAGGTCCTATGCAAATTTTCCAACTTCCGAATTTCGCATTCTGAATTCAGGATTTACCACCTTCTCATTTATCCCGACTTCCGCATTCCGACTTCCGGATTCTGACAACTGTCATCTGGCTTCACAGGCAGCTGCGATCCGGTCGGAACACAGGGACAGCCTAAGACAGATTAGATTTTAAAATGATTAACATCATCAGCCTTACGCCGTCAGCCTTGAGCCGTGCGCCTTGCTTAACTGGACTCAACCAGCCGCTTCAGAACCTCATAAACCCGTATCAGGCTTTTCAAGCTCACCCATTCATCCACCGCATGGGCGCCGTGGCCGATGGGGCCGAAAAGCACGGACGGGATACCGGCTTGAGCACCTAACGCAGAATCCGCCCAGAAAGACAGGCCGACTTTTTGGGATTGGGGTGATGCCTTTTGTAAATGTTCTAGCACCCGGGCCTCATCCGGTACTTTGTGCGGCAGCCTCACAAAAAGTTCACGCGCTCTGACTTCATGGTCGCCCGGGTGGTTTTCAGCAGCCTGAACCATCCGTTTCAGTTCCAGATCTAAATTTTGCTGCGATTCCCCCGGGAGCGTGCGTCTTTCCCACTTTAGACGTGATTGACCGGGTATGACACTGAGTTCGGTGCCGCCTTCAATAATGCTGCTGTGCAGACTGCCATGACCCAGCAACGGGTCGGGTTCGCGGATGAGCAGTTCGGCCTGGATCCTACTAAGCTCATCCAGAACAGACCGCAAAGGCAGGATGGCATCGATTCCCTGTTCAGGCCGACTGCCGTGGGCGGTCTTGCCAAATACCTCGAGCTCATACCAGTTGAATCCTTTATGGCTGACCCCGATTTCCTCTTCGGTTGGTTCCAAAAATATTGCTCCGGACGGTCGCGGTGTGATATCTTTAAGCCAATGGTTCACCAGATACTCCATTCCCGTGCTCAGATCTTCCTCATCGGCCACAAAGGTGAGCAGTATATCCGCAGGAGGTGGATATTTGACAAAATATTCGGCCAGCAGGAGCATTATGGCAACACTGCCTTTCATATCGTAAGTTCCGCGGCCGTAGAGCTTATCGCCTTCCTGTCTCAATGTGAAGGGATGAATCATGCCTTCCACACCGACGGTATCCAGGTGACTGTTTAGCAAAATTGAGCGTTCGCGGCTGCTTCCTGGTAGTACGGCGAGAACGTTGGCTCTGCCGGGTGCGATGGTCTGAATTTCTGCCGCTAGGTTCAGCTCCCGCAGATAGTTCAGGATTAATTCTGCAAGTTCGCCCTCACCGGGACCCATTGAAAGGGTTGAATTGATTGAATTTATCCCAACAAGCCGGCTTAAAAGCGAAATAAATTGTTTTTCCAATGGACGATATCTCCAGAAAGAGTAGAATTTTGGGCTTACTTTTCCTGGGAGGATATTATATAGAGATCGGGACGATGTCAATCGTTGAAGACAGACTTTGGAAGTGGGAATGCGGAATGCGGAAATTGGAAGGCGGAAATAAAGCGAAGGTGTGAAGGTAGGAAGGGGGGAGGGGGAAGTCGGAATGCGGAAGTGGGAATTATCCGATTTCGAATTGTGGAATTTTATAGCCTAGGGCTTAGATAAAATAAAAGCGGAAGCTGGAAGAAATCAATAATTAAATGATAAGGAATGCAAATTATGCCGTTTGAAATAGATACATTGAGGGTGCACACCGATGCCAGAGGGGTTGTCTTTGAACCGCTTGAAATGGAGATGATTGCAGCACAGCGCAATACACATACTGTGATCAGCAAACCCGGGGTCATTCGCGGCAACCATTGCCATCTGAAGGGCACCGAGATAATAGCCGTAATGGGTCCGGCATTGGTGCGGTTCAGGGAAAATGATGAGGTGCAAGATATTGAGGTTCCTGTGCAAGAGGTATATCGGTTTACCATTCCTCCCGGTGTGCCCCACGCAATAAAAAATATCGGTGGTCAACCGAATGTCCTGGTAGCGTTTAATACATGCGTGCACGAACCTGAGAATCCGGATACGGTCCAAGAAATTTTGATAGAAAGTTGAGGGTTGGATGCTGGATACTGGATGCTGGATGCTCGATATTGGATGCTGGGAACTGGATGCACAAACCGGCAAACGGCTCAAGGCTCACGGCGCAGGGCAAAAAAGGGTAGATGGCAGAAGGTAAGTCGAATTCGGAATTGGGAATGCGGCCTGTGACGAGCTCAGTCGAATCGAAGTCGGAAATCCGCAATCGATCCATTTCACCTTCCAAATTCCGGCAATTACAATCCTTAGTCCTGATTTTACCTCAAGCAAAGCGCTTAGCGAAATTATGCGGGATTCAAGACACAATACTTCTGAATTCAATCACCTGGCATCTGACTACTGTTTTCTGACCTCTGACCTCTGTCATCTATCAATCTGACCTCTGTCAAATGGTCACTGGATCCTGCTAATTATGACAAACCGGGTACACAGGTAACAAAACTTAAAATAAGAGCCAAGGAGGACAAAATGAAACTTCAAATATTGGAAACCCAGGGGGTAACGAAACCGCAAGGGCTGTATAACCATGCCATCTCCGTAAGTGCAGGCAGAATGCTGTATATTGCCGGGCAGGTGGCGATTGACGAGAATAATCAACTTATCGGTTCCGGTGATTTTAATGCTCAAATGGACCAGGTGTTTAAGAATCTTGGCAACATTCTCGCAAATGCCGATGCTGGTTTTGATAGCGTCGTCAAATTTACGACTTATCTGACAAGATCCCAGGATCTGAGCGCATTTTACGAAAAACGTGCGGAAATTTTTGCAGACATATATCGCGACGGCCGCTATCCGATCAACACCCTTGTTGTAATTGATCAATTGGCACGGGAGGAATGGTTGATTGAGATCGAGGCGGTTGCTGCATTACCCTAATTATTGCGCCCCGAAGAAAAGCACATCCAGGGTTGTAGGTTGTCCTTTGAGAACTGATAATACGTGACTGCCGGATCCCTTCAATATATTTCAACACACTGCAATTGGATCCGATGGAAATCTTATGGAGAATATATGCCAAAAAACATTTTGATAAATATAGATACCTGAATTTCAGAGCCACACAGCGCGGCAAGTCAATTGCGGTAACTTGTCCTCAGACATCTCTAATGGTCATTTGCATCCAAAATTCAGGTATTATAACTAACTAAATTCATAACATTATTTATAGAATCCGTTTGACACCATTTCAAATATCAATTCCTGCCCGCCAAAATTTGTTCCCACAAAACTTAGATGTGCAACCCCCGGCAGGCCGTTTCGTTGTCTAAATGAAAAAACTTTTATTAAGTTTGGCCAACAATTACCGATAATATAAATTGATTGGAAAAGTCGAAAAAAATTACCCATTAAAAGTAAAGATCAGAGCCCGCGTGCAGATAGTTTTTTTAATAGGGCCGATTGGTAAGTGCGCTTATGAAACCATTCGATATCAATTATCGTTCCGCTGAGAAATTTTTTCAAGATTACCTTCAACTCAAACAAGGTGTCCTGTTCGTGCGCACTGAGAATCCCATTCAGCAAAAAGCGCATTTGACCCTCAATATATCCGTTCCCAGAGTCGACTATGCATTTCAACTCAACGGAACGGTGGTGAAATTCAGGAATCAAAAGGCGGCCGAGCAGGTGGAGAAACCGCCGGGAATGCTGATCCAATTTGACGAAGATCTGACGGATTTTTTTCAAAAACTGGATAAACGGTTGCTTGTTGATGAAAAATACCAATTCTTGTTGGCTCTCTACGATACCCTTGAAGACGCCGATAGCATAATCGGAGACACCATTGAAGAAAATACTTCAGCAGAGGACGGGGATGCCCCCGACGGAGACAATCCCAGTCTGACTTTTGAATGGGTTCGTGAAGCAGTGGCGCAGGAGGAAATTGTCGTTGAGGAGGTCGAGCCACAGGTGATCGTTGAACCGCCGACTCAAGCTAAAAAGAACCTTAGCCCACAAGAGCGAGAAAAAATCCAGCCGGCCGCAAATTTCATTATGGATCTGACAAAGGCCATGCTGCGATCCGGCTATTACTCTCCTGAACACCCGGGTGCTCTGGAATCTAAACAAGGTCTGTATGAGCAGTTTCAGAAATGCCTGGGTGATTCGCAGGAAATCATGCTCACCAATTTAGAAATCCGCAAGAAATCGGATATTCTTATTACCGGTATTCTGGATGAACCGGTCAGCGTGCGGACTATGGTCGGGGCAGGCAAGGCAGAGCTGTTTGTGCCCAAGCTGCGGGATTTTTTTGACCGCAAGGGGCTGATGAGTTTTGCCATAAAAAAACAGATGACCGCTGCCCATTTCGAAAGCTACATTGATATCATGAGCGATCCCAAGGCCGATCGTGCTGAAAATAAGAAAATGGGCGAGTTGTTGACGCAGGCCCTGGTGGAACACGGCATTTCGGAAATTTCAACAGTTTTCATGGACGATATGATTGTCCTGGAGAAAAACCTGCCCTGGCGGGTTGAAATGGCCATAATGCGTCTTACCAAGGACCTGAAGGTCCTGCCCATGTTCAAGGCAAAATCGGATGAGGCAATTTTAGGTCTTAAAATTAAAATAATCCGTGATATCATCCGCCCCTTGAAATACGGTCAATATCTTAAAGAACTCCTCATTAACTGTTACATTATCGCCGAGCATCTTGAAGACATAACGGCCGAAGAGATCGAAGACGTCATCATTACGGGCATACCTGAGCCATTGCTTTTACAAACCGCACAATTCGTATTTGAAGAACTTAAAAACCTGAAAGAACTAAAAGACAAGGATCCCTCGAGCGCGGTGCTCCAGCGGCGCCATGAGAGCGTCAAACGCATTATTAAAACCATGTCGCGCAAGATGATGCAACTGGAGATAAAGGGCGTGCAAAGCTTTCTGGAGGAGCTACATGACAGCCACGTGCTGGCTTTTAATGAGCTTCCGCCTGATGTTCAATACATGGTCAACACAATGAAACTGGTGCGCGACGTTATGTCGCGTTCCCAGGTGTACATTGCTTGGGTATTGGAGCGGCAAAAGCCGGGTGATGCTATAGTCATGCTAAAATGCATGCGCCGGGTGATATCGGTTATACTTGAGCAGGAGCATTGGAATGTTGCGTTTAAACTAACATTGGCGGTTAACAAAGTCCAAACCGAAACCGATATTTATTCACCTAAAAATAATCTCCCACCGAATCCGTTCTATTTTGTATTCAAAGATGTTACCGACATGCTCGTCAGCGCCTATTTGAGCACCAAGACGACCTCGCGGTTGGAGATTGATCAGATCGTGCGCCGCCTTGGAAGCAAAGGGGTGGATATTCTGAATCTGATCCTGAACAGTAGCGATGATCCAGATGTCCGAACAGACGCGTTGGAGACCATTGTAAGTATGGGTGAGGTCGCACGGAAATGGAGTTTAAAGGTCCTTGAATATAAAGATCAGTTGGCCGGTACGCTGAAGAACGCTCTGGCAATTCTGCGGGAAGTGGGGATAGCGAAAAAAGATACTGAAATCGCCAGAAAATTTGTCAAACATTCAGATCCCCAGGTGCAGGAAGAATCCTTGCACACGCTAATAATTTTCAATGCCGCAGGCCTGGAGCCCCTGATCGTCCGAGCCTTGAGCAACTCGAATGATAAGCTGCGATGGCGTGCTATCAGCGCCTTGACGAATCTGAGCCAGCTTTCCAAGGAAACCATCGTTGAAGTTTTCCGCATCATTACAGCCGATCCACCTGAAGATGAAGACAAGGTCGCCATCCATGACCGTAAGATTGCTCAAATTATTCAGGCATTAGGTACTTTCAAAAATTTCCCGGCTGTTAAACCGCTCGAGGACGGCGTGCTCAGGGCGGCCCAAAAAACGACTGAATCAGGCAAAGGATTCATGAATCGCCTGAAAATGAAAAACTCCAAGGCAGATCAATCAGCCGTCCTTCTGGCCGCCATAGTTACGCTTGGCAAAATTGGAACCGCGAAATCCAGCGAATTTCTGGTTAATTTGACCAAAGGCAAATCACCGATGGCCGTCGAAGCCCAAAAGGCGCTAAAATTAATCGAGTCGCGCCAGGTTAAAGACTCGGCGGCTCAAGCTACCGGCTGATCTCCAATATATTTCATCGAAGAACAATTTCCCCCACTCTTTTGGAGATGGCCCTAATTTTTATTGTAAGTGGCGGGTGATGGGCCGCAATTGGTGCACATCTTAGGTCCCGCAGCCGCCGGGATGCCGCCGCTAAAGTCGTTCGAAGCCCCCACCGAAAAACTCGACATCAGTTTTTTCACTTTACCCTGGCAGATCGGACAATTTACTATTGAATTATAGGTTCCTACCAGGCGATCAAATTTATAGTTGCATTTTTCACAGTTATATTCGTAGACAGGCATGGTTTTACTCCTCAAGGTTTCAGGGGGTTCCAAGTTCCCCTTTCATGGTTTCTTTTTGGTTGATCCACAGTTTGGGGTGGTATCGGCGTAGTTTATTTTCAAATGTAAGATCTTATTTGTCCGCTAGCAAGGGGGCTCTATCAGGAATGTGGTATAGCACCCATTTCTGATAAAAAAGCGCACTAAGGGCTATGAATACGGAATGGTAGTCCGAGAAATTAACGAAAAGTCAAGTTTTACAGTTGCTTAATATATGTTATTTTCCAGGGCGGATTAATTAAGATTTCCCCATTTGTCAACGTTCGGCAGCTCAAATGTGGTTAAAATTTCCAGCATCGCGGCAGGGTCTTCTTGGATCAGCAGCATATCTTTATATTCACGCAGGAGAAAACCTTCGGCAACCATATGGTCAAAAAAATCATTCAAATAATTATAGTAACCCTCTATATTCAGCAACCCGATGGGTTTGCGATGAAGGCCCAGTTGGGCCCAGGTTAACACTTCAACGGTTTCCTCCAGGGTACCGAATCCGCCCGGCAAGGCGATAAAGGCATCCGCCAACTCGGCCATTTTCGCCTTGCGTTCATGCATCGAGTCGACAACGTGGACCTCCGTCAGCTTATGGTAAACCAGTTCTTTTTCCACCAGGAATTGCGGAATGACCCCAATTGCTTTACCCCCGTGGTTTATAACGCCTTGTGCAATCTCACCCATTAAACCGATGTTGCCGCCGCCGTATACCAGATTTAGATTTTTTTCAGCCAAAAGCCGACCGAGTTTAGCCGCTGCTCCTATGTAAGTTGAATTCCTGCCCGCACTGGAACCGCAAAATATGCAGATACTTAACATTACGTATACACCTCCGAATCTTAGATATAATTCTGTTACCGTTCAATCTCCGATCAGTCGGGGGGGAGGCGCTCCACGGCGCCAGTAAACAAATTAATAGGGTTTACTAGAATGTCAATAGAAATTGCGCACCACTCAATATGATTTGCCTAAGACGGGCGATTGTTGAGATTGCCTCAGACATGCAGGTTGAGCATAATCGAGCAACCGGACCGAGTAACGAGGACTGGGGACTGAGCTAAAGAGAATTCGGGCGATGGAAACAGCCATATGCTCAGTCCTCAGAACTCATCACTTTATTCTACGGTGCCGGATTCTTTACTCCGGCCGTGACTGGCCGGGATGATAGATCAGCGGTATCTGCCGGCGGTCTTCGTCGTAATTAACAACGACTTCCGCCATGCGAAACAGCGGCAGGGTATCCGGATTATCCTCGGATCGGTTGCGTCTTCTAACAAAGGCTGTCATTAGGCACTCCCACTGCGTTTTAAGGTCGACAGGGTGCTGGCGGTCAAGCTGCGCGATGCACTGAAGGAAAGCGCCGCATTGGCGAATAAGGAGATCACCGCCTACCAGGTGCTGCCGGACGGCAAGCTGCGCTGGCACCAGCGCGGCTATACGGATGACCAGGGCAACCTGCTGCTGGATTTGGACGAACTGAGCCAGGGTCGTATTTACCGTTTGCGGGCGCGCAATCCGTTCGGCACCGGGGATGCCTACAGTACGAAAATCAATGAGGTCGGCGAGTTTGTCTTCCAAGTGGGCAATCTGCAAATCACCCTGATCAACGCCGTGGACAACCAGCCGCTGCCGGAAAACCGGGTTTATTTGAAGCGCAAACTCAATGATGGTGCCTTGAAGTGCTTCCGCTACGGTTACACCGACCCCTCCGGTGTCGTCCGCTTCCATGTGCAGGACCTCGATCAGGGCCCGGGCGGCGGCGTCTACCTGGCCAAAGCCAAGAGCTTGATCGACGGCTATTGGAAACTCAGCGACCCGATAAGCACCAGCGGTGCGCATAATTTTGTCCTGGGTGAACCGGTCACGGTGGTGCTCAAAAACGCACTGCTGAAATCCGCCATCCCCGACAAACGGATCGATGTTTACGAATTGCTCCCCGACGGCAAGCTGAAGTGGCGCCGCCGGGGGGATACCGACGATCAGGGCCGGGTTCTTTTTGACCTGGATCGCATCAGCAAGGGCCAGCCTTATGTGTTCAAAGCGCGTCAGCCCTTCGGCACGGGGGATGTCTACAGTGCGGCCGTCTCTGCCACGGGAGTCTTCGAGTTTCTCGTGGGAACGGTTTCGGTGTCCCTGATCGATGCCGACAACGATCTGGCATTGGCCGGCAAGAAAGTTTACGTCTATGAAAAGCTGCCCAATGGTGAACTTAAATGGGTCGGCTACGGCTATAGCGGGCATGACGGTCAGCTGTACTTTCACCTGGCGGGACAGGATGAGAGCAAAATCTACGTCTTCAAGGTCCCCAATGTATTCGATGACGGCCGTACCTGCTACAGCCCGCTGGTAACCGACAAAGGCCAGGTCATCTTCCAGGTCTATCATGAAGGAGACTGCTCACTCGACCTGACGCCGCCGACGGTGTCCATTATCGAACCAGGGGAAGGGCAGCAGGTCAGCAGCAAAGGGTTTACGGTGAGTGGTGTTGCCGGTGATGACAAGCAACTCGAGCGGGTCGAATTGACGGTCAACGACCCGGTGGTCGGTGCAACCGTGATTGCCGCCACCTACAACGCGACCCTGCAGACCTGGACCGCCCAGGTCACTTCCGACATGGTCACGCTGAACCAATGGGTGACCCTGATCGCGCGGGCGGTCGACCGGGGCGCCAACGAGGCCACGGCCGCCCGGGATGTCTTCATCGTCGAGGATACCATGCCGCCTAAAATTGAGATTACCACGGAATTCGAAAACGATGAGGTGCCGGAAACCGGGTTCCTGCTGTCCGGCTATGTGACGGACGACACCGGAATCAAGAGCCTGACGGTCACTTTGGAGGACCCCGACAAAGGCCTCACCGTGGACCGGGCCCTGGAAGTGGCGGCCGACAGCGGCAACTGGACGCTGGCGGTACTGGCCAACCAGATTACAGCCGGGGAAACGGATCCGGTGATAGTCACCCTGACGGCCACCGATCAGCTGGATTACATTGCGGAGGAAACCCTGCATCTATTTGTCGTGGAAGTGGATTATCTGGCGCGGCACATGGTCAACCGCATCACATTCGGGGCCACGCCGACATTGCTGCAGGAAGTCGAGGAAATGGGCGGCGCCACGGCTTTCCTTAATCAGCAGCTCGATCCGGCCGTCATCGATGACTCGGCCTTGGCGGACATGATGGCGGGGTTCACGCCGGCGACCAAGGCGGAGCTGAAACTCTTCGCGCTGCTTAACATGATCTACAGCGAACGCCAGCTCAATGAGGTCATGACCCAGTTCTGGGACAATCACTTCAATACCGATGTCGACAAGCCCGGCAACCAGGTGGGCTTCGAGCTGGCCGAGAACCAAGCCTTCAGGGCCAACGCCCTGGGCAGGTTCCGGGTCCTGGTGGGGATCAGCGCCAGGAGTCCCGCCATGATTTACTACCTGGACAACATCAGCAACCGCAACGCGGATGCCAATGAAAACTACGCCCGCGAACTGCTGGAACTGCATACCATGGGCGTCGACGGCGGCTACTCCCAGGACGACGTAGAGGGGGCAGCCGAGATATTGACCGGCTGGCATGAGCAAACCGGCGCATTTTTCTTCAACGTGGCCGAGCACAATTTCGACCCCCAGGAAATTCTGGGGGTGACGATCCTGACCGGCGGCCTCGCCCAGGGTGAAGAGCTGCTGGATATCGTCGTGGCGCATCGCTCCACGGCCGAGTTCATCTGCACCAAGCTGTCGACCCTGTTTGTCGACGATCAGGCGCCCGCCAGCCTGGTGGACCGCTGTGCCGACACCTTCCAGGCCACCGAGGCGGATGCCGACCAAATGGCGCAGGTGGTGCAGTCAATTTTGACGTCACCCGAGTTTGCCGCCAATTTTCGCGGCAAGATCAAAACCCCGCTGGAGCTGGTGGTGGGATTGGTGCGCAATTTGGAGGCCGGCGGCAACGGCGGCGACCTTGCCAACCGTCTGCGGCCCATGGGAATGGATCTTTTCGAAAATCCGGTTCCTACCGGCTGGTCGGAACTCGGCCCGGATTGGATCAACTCCAACCTGTTGCTGGAGCGCATCAAGTTTGTCAACGCCATCGCCTTCAACCCGATGGTCGATACCCAGACGCACATCGACCCGGTTGATTTCTTTAAATGGTATAAGTATGAGACGGCCGAGGGAATCGTTGGCTTCCTGTTCGATCTGATGTTCGACAACGACGTCTCGGATCTGGATCGGACGATGGCTTTAGGGGTGCTCAACAACGGCGGCAGCTTCGACATCGCCGCTCCGGATGCCGATCAGAAGCTGCGTCAGCTGATGGGGACGGTGCTGAGCTACCCGCAGTATAATATGCAGTAGTTCGACCCGGTGTCCGATAGATGAGAAGGAAAGAATCCGAGGACCAGGTTTTTAACATTGGAATAAACATTCGAGGAGTCTCATCATGAACAGACGCAAATTTTTACGCACGCTTGTGGGGGCCGGTGCCGCGACCGCGGCCTTCATGCTGGATAATCCGTTCCGTCCCATGTTTCGTATTGCCCACGCGGCGGTCGGCAAGACCCTGGTCGTCATCTTTCAGCGCGGCGGGTGTGACGGCTTGAATACGGTGGTTCCCTACGGCGACGGGGAGTACGAAAACCTTCGCCCGACCATTCGCATTTACCCACCGGATTCAAGTCCTCCGGAATCGGAACTGCCGGCCATCGATCTGAACGGCTTTTTCGGACTGCACCCCAGTCTGAGCCCTCTCATGAGAATCTGGGATGCGGGAGATTTGGCCGTTCTACCGACGGTGCACTATCCCGCTGCCAGCCGCTCGCACTTCGACGGTCAGCACTTCATCGAAAGCGCGGCCTCGATGGCGGACCGGGCCAATAAGGACAACCTGGATGGCTGGTTGAATCGCCATTTGGCCACATTCTTTCAAGCGGGGCAGCTGCGGGCTGTGAGCTTCGGAAGTTCGGTGGCCCAGGCGCTGCGCGGTCCGATGAGCGTGTCATCCTTCGGTGATCTGGCCCGATTCGACCTCGGTCTGAGCGATGCGCTGGAGACGGCGCTGCTGAATCGACTGGCGCCGGTCTACGGCCAGCCGCTGGATCCCGACGCGGCCTATCGGCAGTTGCTGCAGGAGTCCGGCGGAACGGTGATCAACAACCTGGCGGTCGCCAAATCAATCGACACGGGAAGCTACGAGACGGAAAATGGCGCCGACTACCCGAACACCACTTACGGGCGCCAACTCAAGCAGATCGCCCAGTTGATCAAAGCCGATGTCGGCCTGGAAATGGCCACGGTGAACATCGGCGGCTGGGACACCCATTCCAATCAGGGGGCCGGCGCGCCCACGGGGAGGCAGGCGCGGCGATTTCAGGATTTTGCCGGTGGGATTGCGGCGCTGTATACGGATCTGGGCAGCAGTCGCATGGCCAATGTGATGATACTCACCATGACGGAGTTCGGCCGGACCTCGAAGGAGAACGGCAGCTTCGGAACAGACCATGGACACGCCGCGAGCTGGTTTGTGGCCGGCGGCGGCGGAAGAGTGAAAGGCGGCATACACGGCGACTGGCCCGGGCTCGACGATCTCGAACGGGGCCGGTGGCTGAAGCACACGGTGGACTACCGGGACGTATTGGGGGAAATCCTCACAGGTTTCATGGAAAACCCGGATATCAGCGTCGTCTACACGGATCCCAATGATCCCAAACCTTACGAACTGGTGGGTTTTATCAACTAACCGTCAGGCGAACAGAAGTCATAACCGTTCATGGGGTGTTGGAGTAATTTATTCAATTTTAATTAGAATGCGTGTATCGAAGACTATATTATTCCTGGTGAGCGGCGCCTTTTGCGTCTTTGGTCTAATGGCCTGCAAAGCGTCGGATCAGCCGCCGCAGGATCAGCCGGCTGCCATGCAGCCGGCGCGCGATGCGGCGGCGCCGTCACAGGATCTGCAACGGGACCTGCAGGACGAAAAGGGCCGCGCGGAGCAGGCTGAGCAGCAGGTCCGTCAAATGCAGGCGGAACTCAGGGCCCTGCAGGATGACAACGCCAAATTAACGCAACAACTCCAGCCAGGGGAATCCGCCACACTCGATCTTGCGGCCTGTCGCCAGGAGTTGAGCGACATGCAGAATCGGCTTGCCCAGGAGCACGATCTTGCCGTTAATCTGCGTACCGAGCAGACCAAGCTGATTGAGGAGCATGCCGATCTCAGGGGAAAAAGTAAAGCGCTCGGGGATCTCAAAGGGGAAATGACCGATGCCGAGCAGCGGCTGGCCGCGGCCCACGACGAGCTGGCACAAGCCAACGAGCAGGTAGAAATCCTGCAGACAGAGTTGCAGACGCTGCAGCAGGACTACAGTGCATTGCAGGAGACCGCCGCCAGGGTGTCTCAGCTGGAGGAAAGTCTCAGTGTCTTGCAGGCCGAACAGGCCATCTTCGAGCAGGGTGCTCAGGAGGAGGCCCAGTTGCAGCAGCAGCTGCTGGACACCCGCAAAGAGCTGGCCGAAGCGAACCTGAAACTGGAGCAATTGGAGGCCCTGCAACAATCGGAATTGCCGATGCAATAGCCCGCCGGGAATCAGCTAACAACCGCCTGCGTCCGAGGGCGGGCTTCGACCCGCTGAACTGCCGTCCACATCCGGATGAATATCTTCAATTATTCGCCTATTCCAAATGACCATATAATTTTTCGGCACAGAGAGGACAAATGCTGTGACTGAATTTTGCCTCGGAATGGTCCCTGATGTAGGTCTCGATTTGATTCCAATACCCTTTATCATCTCGAATATTCTTACAATTAGCACAGATGGGCAGCAACCCTTTCAGAGTTTTAATATTGTCAAGAGCATCATGCAATTTGGTGATTAGTTTTTCGCGCTCTTCTTCAGCCTGTTTACGCGCGGTTATATCCCTGGCGATGCCCTGGGTTCCCAAAAAGTTACCCAGCCCAAACTTTGCAGGTGAATATAGTCCTTCGGCCGAGATTATGAAAACCTCGAAAGAGACCGGCGTTTGATTCTTGGTTATAAGTTTTGTCTCAAAGGATTTTGTGCTCCTATCTCCTGTGCGCCTCTCCTTGATTCTGTGAATTGTCTTTGTCCTGTCTGCGGGATAAACGATATTCATGACGTTTGTGCCGATAAGTTCTTCTGGCTGGTATCCGTATCGTTTCACGGAATCACTCACAAAAGTCAGGCTACCATGCGGGTCTAATCGATAGATGATGTCCGGCACTGTTTTGACTATGGACTCCATCTCAAGTTTGCTTGCAATGAGTGCCAGCTCTGATTGTTTGCGCTCTGTGATATCGCTAAGTGAAAATCGCAACACGCTACAGTTTCCGGCCTCGTCTTTGACGGGGCAGCTTTCTAGCTGGGCATAAAATTCAGTTCCATCTTTTTTTGTTATTTTCAGTTCACAGAATTGCTTCGTTTTCGTTTTGTAAAGTTTTTGTCTGTGCAAGTAAAAAACATCCTGATCATCCTTGGGAATAAACTGAGAGAAGAGTCTACCTGTCAGTTTTCCTCTTTCCATACCCAGCATCTTTGCACCATTAAGGTTCGCATCCAAAATCAACCCCTTATCATTTATGCTAAAGTAGCCAACAGGCGCAAAATCATATAAATCTGTATACTTATCCCGAGCTGCTTCCAGGTCGACCTGGGTTTGTCGCAACTCCTCGTTTTGCATTTCCAATTCAATCTGATGCACCTCCAACTCATGGATCAGCTCACTTGTATCCTTTAAAGGTATGTTTGTTAGATCAGCATCTATTTCAAGCAGCCGTTTTTCTGCCTGCCGGCGCAGTTTCTGAAAACTGTTTGGTTTGCCTTTATTTTTTTTCATTTTGCCTAATTAACACCTCCTTCTTCTAACGGGGATCCAGATGATCATGGGGGGAAAATGTTATCACTCGATAAAGGTAGAATATCATTATTAACTCATAATTTTAAGTGATTTAATGCCTATTTCGTTTTGCTTGTCCTAATACGTTTATGTGTCGTTAAAAGGTGAAAAATAGAGGATCCGAACTTTTTTGAAAGCCAATTTATAATAGATTACCTGATGATCTATGCAAAAAGTGAGAGCTACGTATAGATAGCCGGCTTTTATGACAGCATTTATTTGAGAGACAGGTTTCGTTCGTCAGGCGATTTGGAAGCGCTAAAATGGCTTGAGAACCTTAATCCCGCAAAATTGGGGAATTCATCGCACAATACAAAATCTGAAACTCTTCGATCTATTGATTGATACACAAAGAAATGAGCCTTATACAAGCTGTGCCGCCTTAACCATATTTGCAAGTTTAGCTTTAACTTGCTGGCGACTGAGAATGCCCAAACCACAGTCCGGTGCGGCCATCAAACGTTCTTTATCGATGTGATCTATGGCCTTTCGTAATCGAGAGGCTATCTCTTCGACAGATTCGATGCGGGATCTTGCTATGCCGAGCACCCCAATAATGATGGTTTGGTGTTTAAATTTCTCAAGCAAAGACAGATCATTGGGTCGGTGCGCATCTTCGATTGAAATCACATCTAAAGCCGCCTCGTCCAAAGCTGGTGCAAGACGGAAGTAGTTTTGCGACGGGGCTTTTTGGTATTGGTTACTGTCGAGTCGGTCCGGATAGCCACAGCAAATGTGAATTGTCCGATTCACTTTAGCCTGTATGCCGTAAAAGCAGCGTTCTATATTTTCAATACCAAAAGCCAAAGCCTTATCCGGTTCCCGGGCAAATAACGGTTCATCGATCTGGATCCAGCGGCAGCCGGCATCTGCTAATTTGCGAACTTCATTATTTATGGCTGTGGCCAAATTGGCGGCAAGTTGGCGCTCATCTTCGTAAAAAGAATTGTAGGTTGAATCGATGATAGTCAAAGGCCCCGGCAGGGTAATTTTCACCGGCTTTTCAGTTACAGCTTGAGCCACTCGCCAATCGCGGACAAGAAATCCGGCTCTGGCTTTTATAGGACCGGTGATGGTGGGAACAGCTACCATCCATTGTCCGTCTCGCATGGCTTTCCGGGTTAGGCAGGTAAAATCGATTCCCTCCAAATTCCTGCAGTGGTAATGGATGTAGTTTTCACGGCGAACCTCTCCGTCGCTGGGTACGTCGATGCCCAGTCGCACTTGCTCCAAGACCACCTCGCGGGTAGCTCTTTCCAGCAATTTTTCGGCTTGTGGGCCATGACATTCGTTACAATTGTCAAGGGCTTTGGTAGGATCATTAGAAACGGTGCTTTCTTCCTGGAACCAGTCTGGTATCGGTACGTACTCGGGCTTAGGATAAGCTCCGATAGTGGTAGTTAGAATGGGCATGACAATCGCACTTTCAATATGTATTAAATTTTACGGGCGGATACGATTACGGCTTCTCCAATTTCTGCAGCTCGTGCAGTTGCTCGATTCATAACTTCGTAAACAGAACCTTCTTCAATCGCTTTCCTTAAGGGACGATTTGACTCCTCAAGCTCAACTTCGGATAAAAATGAATAGGTAGAATCACCCTTTCTAAATTCCGGTTTGAGGGCAATAGAGGGATCTTCATAGTATCTTTGTTAGAATATCTCCTCTTTGAAGCCGGACATTTGTCGCGTAGTTTACTTTTTGTAGCGTCTGTTGGTACCCTTCATCCGATCCTTCAACTCCGTTCATCATTTGGACATGATGCCTAATATTGTCAAGATAAGCGCCCGTACCAAAGCCACCTTCCAAAACGTTTTGTTCGTCTAGCGGAACCTTTGATTGCCCGACCAGTAAAAACCTAGTGACCGCATTTTGGTCAGGATTCTTTTCTCTATCAGGGAGAGTCAATTGAGACTATCCCAATGCCGCGTCGCCGGCATCCACCAGAATCGTCTGCCCGGTGGTTGACTTTGCATCGGCCGCCAGATAAAGGGCCGCATCAGCTATTTCCTCAGGGACTATCTTGCGTCCGAGACGGGTGGGTTTTTGCAGCTCCTCAAGGACTTCCGGCGTCCAGTTGACAAATCCGGTGTCGACAAATCCCGGAGCGATGGCATTGACCCTGATTTCCGGCGCCAGAGCCCGGGCCAGGGCTTTGGTAATGCCGGCCAAAGCGGATTTAGCGGCGACATAAATCAAGGAGCTGCCGCGGGCCGAATAGGCAGCAATGGAAGTGGTATTGATAATCGAGGCATCGCCGGCTGCTTTTAACTGCGGAACCGCTGCCCGGATGCAGTAGATCGAGCCTTTAACAATGACGGCCCACGTGTTTTCCAGTACCTCATCACTCAAGCTTTCCAAGTCATGGTGTGGAATGAAACGGGTCCAGCCGGCATTATTGATCAAAAGATCCAGGCGACCAAAATGGTCCACAGACTTAGAAATTAAATTGCGGGCTTGCCGGTCAATGGAAACATCAGCTTGAACAGCCAGGGCCCGGCCGCCGGCGCCTTCGATTTCACTGACCACTTCGTCGGCATCTGTCTTTGATTTACTGTAGTTAATGACCACAGCCGCACCTTCACGGGCAAACCGCAAACACATCGCCCGGCCGATACCGGTGGCGCCACCGGTTACAACAACCGCTTTGTCCTTAAATCTCATGGGGTTCCTCCTAACCCGGACAAGCCGGAATTGAATATTGAAGATTGATAATTGATCCGCCGGAGGCGGAGTGGATGTCGCTTTGCTCGGTCATTTTTAAAATCGAAAGAATCCCCTAAATATTCAATATTCAAAAAACTATCGACCACCCCGGAGGTGCTATATTTCAGGTCGGATTAATCAGGGTATTCCTACAGCTACGATAGAATGACAGTTCCGAAGGCAGATTGCCGGTTGACTATATTTTTCAACGTGTCTGCTCCCTGCCACTGAATAATATGAACCCGGGGCACCTTTTTGTTCAGGGCTTCAAAAGCAGATTCCATTTTAGCCACCATGCCGCCTTTGATGAGGCCGTCGGCCATCAGAGATTGTGCCTCATTGACCGTGAGTGACGGTCTGATCTCCTCATGGACCATGACACCCGGGACATCCGTGATGAATACCAAATCAGTGCAACCCGCAGCGGCCGCAAGAGCCGCCGCAGCGCTGTCGGCATTAACGTTGTAGCTTTCACCCATCTTATCACCGGAAACAGGCGATATGACCGGCACTCGATTTTCCTTTAAATTCTGCAGAACGATTGCGGCATTAACCTGCTTGATCTTACCGACATAGCCCCAATTCAGGCCGCCGCGGGTTAGGGGCTCAACCAGAAACAGGTTTTCTGTTTTTCCCGACATTTGCCGGCACTCAACGCCGTTGCCGCTCAACCAGGAAGCAATCCGTCGATTGACGGTCCCGGAAAGAACATCTTCGACAATTCTTATATCTTCGGCCCGGGTTAGCCGGATGCCGTCAATAAATTTAGTTTCGCGCTTAGCATCGTTAAGCGCCTGGGAAATTTCAGCGCCGCCGCCATGAACAATGATAAGTTCCAGTCCATGACTGGACTTGATTGCCCCAGCCAGCTCTTTAAACCCCTGTTCTCCCTCAAATGCCCGGCCGCCGATTTTAATTAGGATTCGTGCGTTCATTATTAAAGCCAGTAATTTTGGTTTTCGAAATTCATAGCCCGGTATATCTTCATTGCCGTCGTCCTCGTGGGCGTACTCGTGCTCGTCCTCGATCCGTTTGCCCTGCGCTGCACCATCTTATTTTTCGATTACGAGAACGAGCACGACGACGAGGACGAGTAACAGTCATCAACTTTCAGTATTCATCTATCTGCGACGTTTGGGAATGCAACAAGCCGCCAACAACGAACAACTAACCCCCTTAGTTGAATAAACAACATGGCAAAGGGTAGATAATTATCTGAAATTATTTCTAATATCATAGAAATACGACTAATTCTTGGATATCCCCATCGGTGAATTCGAAGGATGGGATCGTTTTTTGCCATGTTGTTTACCCAGGGGGAAAGCCGGAGAGTTTCAGATCCTGCGTTGCTGAGGGTTCGAAGTAAAGAACTACGACTTCACCCTCAGACGCCTTGCCTCTGAAGCCCTCCGGCTTTTGCAACGTTGGGGTAACGTGTTGAGTTTTTTACTCAACGTCTACATGTTTTCCAATACTTCAACCCCCAACAATCTCAGCCCCATTTTCAACACCACGGCGGTTGCTTTAATGAGCTCCAGCCTGGCACTCATCAGCTGTTCACTGTCCGCCTGCAACACCTGATGTTTATTGTAAAACTGGTTAAAGGCCCTGGCAGTATTAAATATATGCCCGGCGACATTTGAAGGATTGAGATCCTGGACGGCACTTTGAACTTCGGCGGGAAACTCAATCAACTTCTGGAGCAGCTGTACTTCTTCCGCATTGCCCAGCAATGAAAAGTCCGGGTTCTGAAGCGCAATTGCAGCGCTTTTGGCTTTTTCCTGAATGCCGCTGATCCTGGCGTAAGCATACTGACAGTAGGGGCCGGTAAACCCGTCAAATGATATGGATTCTGCGGGATCGAAATTGATGCTCTGGTTGGGGCGCACCCGCAGCAGATAGAATTTTACGGCACCGACACCGATTTTTTGCGCTCTGATTTTTACTTCTTCTTCCGATAGCTTACCATCGGGATCGCGCTGGCGGATTTCGTCTCGTGCCAGTTTAATCATCTCGCTGATGAGATCGTCGGCATCGACGATATTGCCCTCGCGGGACTTCATTTTGCCTTCCGGCAAATAGACCATGCCGTAGGACAAATGATAGCAGTTTTTCGCCCACTCATACCCCAGGGCATCCAGCATCGCGAACAGGCATTTAAAATGATATTCCTGTTCGCTGCCGACGACGTAGATTGAATAATCCAGGTTGTGATCGGTTATCTTTAGAATTGCAGTGCCGATATCCTGGGTAATGTAAAGAGCGGTCTCATCGGAGCGCAGCACCGTGACCCTTTTTAGCTCGCCGTCTTTGTCACGGCCAAATTCTTCTTCGGGTAAGAAGAAGACGGTGTTGCCGTTCTGATCAAGGGCAAGCGCTTTTTTTTCCAGACCCTGCTGGATAATGTCCTTTCCGAGTTTGTAAGTGTCGGACTCATAGTAGAAAACGTCAAATAAAAGGCCGAAGCGTCGATAGGTAGCCGCAAAACCATCATAGACCCAGCCGTTCATTTTCTTCCAGAGATCAATGGTCTCAGGGTCGCCGGCTTCCCATTTTTGCAGCATTTGCTGGATCTCGTTTTCGAGATTTTCATCCTTTTCGGCTTCCCGGGCGTAGCGCACGTAAAATTTGCCGACAAAGTGGTCGCCCTTTATTCCTTCCGAATCCGGGGTCGTTCCTTTTCCCCACCGTTGCCAGGCCAGCATGCTTTTGCAGATATGAACCCCCCGGTCATTGACCAGGTTGGCTTTGACCACCCAGTGCCCGGTGGCCTGGTACATGTTGGCAACAGCCATGCCCAGGGCACCGTTGCGCAGATGCCCCAGGTGCAGCGGTTTGTTGGTGTTGGGTGCGAGGTACTCCACCATTGCGCGGCGGCCCCGGCCCATGTCGGATGAACCGTAAGCTGTATCCCGGCTGATAATCTGATTACAGACATCGCCAAACAGGATGTTGCCGGCGATTTTCAGGTTGATATAGGGGCCGGCGGCACTGACTTCTGCAATGACGTCGTCGGCCTGGAGGTGATCAACGATATTTCCGGCAATTTCAGCCGGAGACTTGCGAAACTGTTTGGCCAGGGCAAAACACCCGACGGCAAAGTGACCCATTTCGGTATTCGGCGGAAATCCGACTTCCAGTTGTTCCGGCAGTTGACCGTATGCTTTTTCAGTGGCTGCACCAATTTTATCAAGAATGGTTTCTTTTAGTTTATCGACCGGCATTTAAAATTCCTTTGTTGACACCGCTTAGATTTAAAAGCCTGAAATATGACAGAAAAATTCCATGCAAGCAAGGAGAAACCGCATACTTACAGAGATCCACGATTAATAAAAGCAATGAACTTATTAATCGAAATTTATTTGTAATTTGGTGCTTGAGTATTGGAATTTTTAATAATTTTAGAACATTCTGATTTAACTGGATTAAAAATTACATTAACGGTACCCCGTTTATATGCACTAAAACCACAACATAATGTGGTTATTCAGTGCTTGACACACAATAAATATTTTGTCATAGTTTTCGGTTGAAATTGACAGAATACCACAATTTTAGCTCATTTTAGTTCATTTCAAATTTTAGATTATTTTATCAGTAAAACTTACAACTTTTTAAAATACGGATAAAATATCTTGCTCTGACAATGCGACAAAGAAGAGTTAAAAAATTAGGTACCCCCAACCCAAAAAACTACCAGGAGAAAAAAATGGAAAAGTACGCCGAACAAACCCAGCAGGAATTCGAAGGATGGGAAGAATTTTTCAACAAACCCGTCGATGAAAAAGTGGAAAATTTCATCCGAAAGAATCGCATATATGACATCATATATGCCCAGCAGTTTGACCGGCCGTTTTTGGATTATCTTTGCAGCCTGGCCGATTCGATCAGATTGCTGGCCAAAACCAAAGTGGGACAGAGTAAACTCCGCCACCTGTTGCCCCACAAACGGGCCATGCTTTACTTTGTTCAGCCGTCAACCCGGACTTTTCTGTCATTTCAAAATGCCTGTCACATTCTGGGGTTAACCACATCCGAAATTCGGGGTACCTCAACCAGCTCCGAGGTTAAAGGTGAGTCGCCGGAAGATACCATTCGCACCTTTGCCAGTTACGTTGACCTGATTATTTCGAGACATCCGGAAGCGGGCTTCGCCGAAAAAACTGCCTGGGTTCTGAATCAAACCGATCACCCGGTACCGGTATTAAACGGCGGCTCCGGGCCCGATCAGCACCCCACCCAGGCGCTGCTGGATATTTACACGCTGGAGCGAGAATTTAGAACCATCGGGGGACTGGACGGCAAGAAGATTGCCATGGTCGGCGATTTAAAGCGCGGCCGCACCGTGCGCTCTTTAAGCTATCTGATGAAAAATTATCAAGATGTTGAGCTGGTCTATGTCGCACCGGAAGTTTTTAAAATGAAAGACGATATTAAGGAGTTTTTAAATAAACACAGGATCCCCTTTAATGAAACCGAAGACTTCGAGAGCATCATGCCCGAAGTTGACGCCATCTACATGACCCGCATCCAGAATGAGTACGCCTCGGATCCGACCAGCGACACCGAAACCTTTCCCCAGTTTCATCTTAAAACCAACCATCTGTCCGTGATTCAAACCCACTGCGCTATCCTGCATCCGCTGCCACGGCGCTATGAGATTGACATTAGAATCGACAAGGATCCGCGGGCGGCCTACTGGCGCCAGGAGCGTTGCGGCATGTGGATCCGAGCGGCGTTAATTTCCTACATCTTCGGTGTGGATGGTGAAATTATGGCAGAGTTGTCTTAGGCGGGATGTTTACGTGGTGAACCATTCTGAATTAGCGCAGTCATTTTCGAATAGAGAGAGGTTGTAACCACCGGATGAAATGCCTAAATTGCCTAAAATGGAAAATGCCTAAAATTGAGGTATTCTGTCTATTTTTTTCTTATATTGTGACGATGCCGGCCTACCGTAAAAAGTGAAATGTTAAGAAGGTTTGCGATCTCTTTACTGGACAGACCCCTTCTAATCGGTGACATCTCTGCCCACGGACTGGATTTCCTGCAAATTACCGGAATCATCAAACAGAGCATAGACAGATTTCCTTCCGATTAGCCATTTTTCGTATTCAATCTATACATAATAATTAATTATTGCAATGATATTTGATTTATGGTTTGCAGCAATAAGACAGACTGCAGCCCTTAGTTCCGAAAAGTGATTCTGTATACCCGGTTGGAGCAAAATTTGCGTATCAACGTTTTTGAATCACCATGTACTGAATAACGTCCGCACTTTTTGAATCTTTTTTTAGAAATTAAAACGCTCACTTCAGGTATAAGTTAACAAAACAAGGAGGTTAGTTATGGCGGAAGAGGGAAAAACAATTGTGAATTCGTGGAACGAATGGGATCCGCTGAAGCATGTCATCGTCGGGGTTGCCGACGGTTGTATGATTCCGCCGCCGGAACCGGCGGTGGAATGCAAAGTCCCGCTTGACAGCGACATGAAAGGCAAATGGGGTCCGAGACCTCAGGATACTGTGGATAGAGCCAACATTCAACTTGACAATTTTGCAGATATCCTCAGAAAAAAAGGTGTTCGGGTGGATCGGCCAACTCCGCTTGATTTCAGCCAACAGGCCAAGACGCCGGATTTCGAAACCGAGTCTCTATTCGGCTGTATGCCGCCCAGGGATGTAATTGCCACGGTTGGCAATGAAATGCTTGAGGCCACTATGTCTTACCGCTGCCGCTGGTTTGAATATCTGTGCTATCGCCCCCTGCTCGAGCAGTACTTCAAAGAAGATCCCAATATGAGATGGGAGTCGGCGCCCAAACCGCGTTTAACGGACGCGTCCTATAAAGAGGGGTATCTTAGCAGGGTAATGACGATTGAAGACCGCCTGAAACTTACGGCAGCCAGGGATTTTGTGACCACCGAGGTCGAGCCGCTTTTTGATGCGGCCGAATTGGCGCGAATGGGCAAGGACATTGTTGTGCAGCACGGGTTTACCGCCAACCTGGCCGGCATTGACTGGCTGCGGCGACATTTTCCGGACCTGCGGATCCATGCCATGAATTTTCCGGGGGATCCTTACCCGATTCATATCGACTGCACGTTTGTGCCACTGCGCCCCGGTTTGCTTCTGAACAACCCGAACCGCAATGTCCGGCCGGAGCACCGCAAGCTGTTTGAAATCAACGGCTGGGAGATCGTCGAAGCCGCCCAGCCGGCCCACGAGAATCCGCCGCCCTTGTGCTATTCCAGTGTCTGGCTCTCAATGAACGTACTTGTGCTGGATCCGAAAACCATTTGTGTCGAAGCCAGCGAAGTTCATCAACAGGAACAGCTGGACAAGCTTGGCTTTGAAATTGTCCCGGTGCCGTTTAGAGACGCTTATCCGTTTGGCGGCGCGTTGCACTGTGCCACAACCGACGTATATCGCGAAGGCAATTGCGAGGATTATTTCCCGAAACAGGTGGAGGGATTCTAGAACAGAGTTCGGAAGTGGGAAATCGGAATGCGGAAGTCGGAAAAAAGGCATGAAATAGATTGTTGGAGCGGTTTTCGGCCCGGCTGAGTTCGTCGCAGGCCAACTGCGATAAATTCAGTATTTAGATTCCAGCTCACCCGGATTAAATTTAACCCTTTACGATTAAGGAGGCTCAAATGAGAATCACAAAAATTAGTTTGTTGATCGTTGTTATCGCTTGCGCTTTGACGATGACAGGCCAGGCTCTTGCTGAAAATGTCAAAGTTGCCATGGTACTACCCGGCAATATTTCCGATAAATCATGGAACCAGGCTGGATTTGAAGGTTTGATGCGGGTTAAAAACGAACTCGGGTTCGAGGTGGCCTACAGCGAGAAGGTCCCGCAACCCGACCAGGCCGAGGCCATGGCCGACTATGCCCGCAGAGGCTACAATTACGTCATCGGACACGGCGGGGAATTCCAGGAAGCAGCGGCCCGCGTCGCCCGCAAATATCCGGATGTCATGTTTGTAGTCAACAATGGTATAAATTCATCGGAAAATATAGCGACAGTGGGGATCGATTTGAAACAGGTCGGCCTGGTCGTGGGATACATTGCCGGCAAGATGAGCAAAACCGGCAAGGCAGGCTACATCTGCGCTCAGAAGATTAAAAAATACGTCGAGATGGGCGACACCTTTGCCGCTGGTTTCAAAAGAGCGCGTTCAGACGCTAAAACGTACGTTGCCTGGACCAATGATTGGGATGATATTGCCAAAGGAAAGGAAGCCGCCCTCAACCAGATTAGCCAGGGAGCTGACGTCGTTTTCCCCACCATGGACAATGCCACCATCGGCAGCCTGCAGGCTGCCAAGGAAAAAGGTGCCTATGCCATCGGCATGTACTATGATGCTTACAGTGACTGGCCCGATATTATCCTGAACTCCGCAATTGTCAACTGGAGCCAAGCAATGGTCGAGCTGTTTGCGATCGTCAAGAACGGCAAAATGATTGAAGGCAAAGACTACTTGTGGGACCTGAATTACCCCAAAGTTTTGAATATCGGAACTTACCATCCTTCAGTGCCGGAATCGGTTCGCAGTGAAGCTGCTGCCTTGCTGGAACAGATTAAAAGCGGCGCAATTAAGCCCTAGCCCGGAATTGAAGATTGCAGATTGAATATTTAAAGATCAAGTTTAAGGTTTCAGGTGTCCCCCCTTCGCCTTTCAGGCTACGGAGGGCAGGCAGGTTTCAAGTGTCAGAAGCGATAAACATCGGAGTTGAAATCCAACGCCTGAAACCTGAACACTGACACCTGTGAGTTTGGCCAAAATTACCAGCAGCCTTGAATTAGAATCCGGCAGATAGACCCGGATGCTTCACTTTGGTGAGCTCTATGTTCCATCTAGTCATCGATCGGATAACCAAAAGCTTTGGCGAGTTCAAGGCCCTGGACGACGTCAGTCTGCACGTTCACAAAAACAGCATCCATGTAATCTTGGGCGAAAACGGCGCCGGCAAGACAACCCTGATGAACGTTCTTTTCGGTCTTTATCAGCCGGATGATGGCCGGATCGAAATTGACGGTCGCGAGGTGCCCATCGATAATCCTCGCAAAGCCATCGAAAACAGCATCGGTATGATCCACCAGCATTTTATGCTGGTAAAATCTCTGACCGTCACCGAAAATATTGTCCTGGGATTAAAAGGGCAAAAGGCTTCACTGCACCTGCGCGAGCACGAACAGCGTGTGCGAGAACTCAGCGATTCCTTCGGGTTTGAAATCGATCCCAAAGAACCCATCTGGAAACTGCCGATGGGCATGCAGCAGCGGGTTGAAATACTGAAGGCTTTGTATCGTAATGCCGAGTTGTTGATTCTGGATGAGCCGACCAGTGTTTTGGCCCCCCATGAAGTCGACGCGTTTTTAAATGGTTTGAAAAGACTGCGCGATGCAGGCCACACCATTATTTTCATCACCCATAAACTGGATGAAGTCATGCAGGTTGCCGATCAGGTTACCGTATTGCGGCAGGGCAGAGTGACGGCTGAAGTGGCTGTAGAAGAGACCACAGTCAATGAGCTTGCCCGGCTGATGGTCGGCCGGGATGTGATTTTCGATTTTAAACGGCATAAAGGTGAAATCGGTGAAATTGCCCTTGACGTGGCAGGTGTCAGTGCAACGAATGATCGCGGGATCCAGGCCCTTGACCAGATATCTTTTGCCCTGCACACGGGAGAAATTCTGGGTATCGCCGGAGTAGACGGCAATGGCCAGGCCGAACTGGCCGAGGTCATCACCGGCCTTCGTCCGCTGGAAGACGGCATTGTCCGGATTTACGGCCAGGATATTTCCGGGGCCGGAATCCGGGAGCGCAAGCAGATTTATGGAATCGGCTACATTCCGGAAGATCGCCAGAATACCGGTCTGGTGCTCGATTACCCGGCCACCGACAATCTCGCTTTGCGGGATTTCAATCGTGCGCCGTTTTCCAGGGCAGGGTTTATGAATGCGGCCTTCCTGCAGAACCATGCCCGGAAAATTGTCCAGAAATATGATGTGCGTCTGCAGTCGATTCAGCAGCAGGCGCAATTTCTCTCCGGGGGCAACCAGCAAAAGCTTATATTAGGCCGGGAACTGGAAGCTGATCCCAAAATATTGATCGCCATGCAACCCACCAAGGGACTCGACGTCGGTGCCATCGAGTTTGTTCAGAAGATGATCCTGAAGCAACGTGACAGCGGTAAAGCCATTCTGTATATCTCAACGGAGCTGGAACATCTCATGGCGGTTTCAGATCGCATTGCCGTCATGTTCGGAGGAAAGATCACCGGAATACTTCAACCTGCTGAGGCAACGGCGGAACAGTTGGGCATGTTGATGTCGGGTGTACAGTAAGGGAGCGTGTAATGCTCAAAGCGATTCGGGTTTTTTTCATGCTAAAGAGTCTTTGGGCTGTTTTGGCCGCCCTTTTGGTCGGCGCCGTATTGATTGTCATTTCCGGCTCCAATCCCATTACGGCGTACCGGGCGCTGTTTAAAGGCGCTTTTTTTGACTACTATGGTTTTGCGACAACACTGGTGAAAATGTCGCCCATTTTGCTGGCCGGCTTGGCGGTCCTGCTGCCGCTGCGGGTCGGACAATTTAATATCGGCGCCGAAGGCCAGATTTACCTGGGAGCGCTGTTTGCTACCGTGGCGGCGCTGTATTTGCCGGAAATGCCCGGCTGGCTCCACATACTGGTTTGTATTCTGGCCGGCATGCTCGGCGGGGCTTTTTGGGGGGCGATTCCCGGCTATCTCAAGGCATTCCACGGAATCAACGAAGTGATCATAACCCTGTTAATGAACTATGTCGGCATCGACCTGGTCAATTATTTTGTCAGCGGCCCGATGATGGCCGAAGGTGCGCCGTATCCGTACTCACCGGAAATCAGGGAGACATTGTGGCTGCCGATATTGATGCCGCGCACCGATGCCCACCTGGGAGTGGGCGTGGGATTGGTCTTTGCCCTGATTCTCATCATCGTTTTTCGCTACACGTCATTCGGTTTTTCCCTGGATACCGTCGGCAAAAATCCCACAGCGGCGCGCTACGCGGGAATTTCCGTGCGGCACAGCATATTTCTGACCATGACGCTGGGGGGATCACTGGCCGGACTGGCAGGCACATTTGAAGTATTAGGGCTCAAATACCGCCTGTTTCATCATTTCAGTGCCGGCTATGGATTTGATGGGATTGTGGTCGCTTTTCTGGCGGCCGGCAGCCCGATATGGGTGCCGGTGGCCGCCATATTCTTATCCGGGCTCAAAGCCGGCGCCAACATCATGCAGCGGGCAGTTGGCGTTGAAACCACCGTGGTGGAGGCGATCAAGGGACTTGTGGTGATTTTCATCGCCGCGGGTCTTGCAATTCGCTATAAAGAAAGTTTTTGGGCGCGGGCCCTCAGGCGTCGTAAATCAGCGGCCGCCGGGTTGAAAACTGCCGCCAGGCCGAAAAAGGAATAGCATGTATGGAAAGTCTGTTTAGTATGACTGTGATTGCGGATTTCCTGGGCAGCAGCCTGCGGTTGGCGGTGCCCCTGACTTTTGCCACCATCGGCGGCATGTTGTCGGAACGCAGCGGTGTCTATAATATCGGCCTGGAAGGCATGTTGCTGCTGGGGGCCTTTGGTGCGGCAGTCGGCGCTTTTCTGATGCACACGCCTTTCGGCGGCGTATTGCTGGGTGCTCTTTTCGGTGCCACAGGCGGGCTGTTTTTAGCCGTACTGGCGGTTTCCCTGGGGGTCAATCAACTGGTTGCCGGCATCGCCATCAACATGTTCGCCATCGGGCTGACTTCCTTTCTTTCACGCGTGATTTTCGGTGTGACGGCAACGACCATGTCGCTGCCGGGCTTCAAGCCCTTCGCCATTCCGCTGCTTTCAAGAATACCCGTGATCGGGCCGGTCTTTTTTCAGCAGGATCTGCTGGTATACGCCATGTACGGTGCCATACCCCTGCTGTATTGGTTGTTGTTTTATACCCCCTGGGGGTTAAATATCCGGGCCGTGGGCGAGTATCCGCGCGCGGTCGATACCGCCGGTGTCTCGGTTTATGCCCTGCGCTATGCCTGCGTCATGACAAGCGGGCTTCTGGCAGGTCTGGGCGGATGCCACCTGGTGCTTTCCCAGGTTTTTCTGTTTACCGAGCATATGAGTGCCGGCAAAGGATTTATTGCCCTGGCGGCGATTATTCTCGGCCGCTGGAATCCGATCGGCGGATTTTTCGCCTGCTTTTTGTTCGGGGCCTGCGAAGCGCTGCAGCTGCGCCTTCAGTTTTATCATCAGGATGTACCCTATCAGATTTTTACGATGCTGCCCTATGTCGCCTCGATTCTGGCCTTGATCGGAATCGTCGGTAAGGCCAACCCGCCGGCCTCAGCGGGAATCCCTTATGAGCGTGAAGGGAAGTAAGGAATTCTATCAGTTATAAAAAAGACTGAGCGAAGCCAATCCGCACTTCGACATTCTGCGGTTCGATATTCGATATTTTGCAGTTCGCTTTTAATCTAATCGATAAAGCGCAACGTCATCAATATTCGATCACGCCAAGGCGTGATTGGGCGTTCGATGTTGGACGTTCGATTTTTTAAATAGAATTATGCTCGATCAAGAAAAACAGCACAAGAAGAGGATCCCCATGATTAAAGAATTAGGCTGCCTGCAGGAAGCATGTATCAGCATCCTGGCTGAGGATACCATCGCTTTTGACACCCCTTATGTCGGAAGATTCGGGTTGTCGATGCTGTTGGAATTCAAAGCTGAATCGTGTCAAAAGCACATCCTGTATGACACCAATTCCGCCGCTGCTCCCATCCTCCACAATCTTGAAATTATGGAGAAGTCCCTTGACCGGGTGGACACCATATTTCTCTCCCACTGTCACTATGATCATTCAGATGGATTGGGCGGTATCCTCGAAGCCATTGATCGACCGGTTGCCGTAATTGCCCATTGTGAAATTTTTCGTCCCTGCTTTGAGATTAACCCGGACGGGATTCGGCATATCGGGATTGTCGGGCAAAGCCGGCAAGAACTGGAGCAAAAAGGCGCCATATTTACCTTAACGAGTGCGCCTTTAAACTTGATGACCGGGGTGACGACTTCGGGTGAGATTGAACGGATTACTTCATTTGAAATACTCGAGGACTTGTACACGACTATTGACGGTCAGGTGGTCCAGGATCACGAAAAAGATGACGGGGCGGTTATTCTGAATTTTGAACAGGGTCTGGTCATCATCACCGGTTGCTGCCATGCCGGAATCGTCAATACCATCATGCAGGCTCAAAAAATCACCGGTGTCGAAAAAATTCATGCGGTTATCGGCGGATTGCATTTTCAGGATGCCAGCGAAGAAAAAATCGCAAAATCAATCGGGGCGCTGAAAGAAGTGGAATGGATTTTTGCGGGCCACTGCACCGGTTTTGAAGGCATGTGCCGGATTGCCGGCGTGAAGGGGGAGCGGTTTAAAGCCATTCATACCGGAACCGAGATTCGCATTACCGGGCCGGAGTGCGAACCGGTGGTAACCACCATCCCTACCGCACAGCGCGATCGCCACCGAATCTTATGTGGACTAAAAAAGTGAACGCCTTAGATGAAAAAATAAATTACATCGACGTTGTCGATATTAATGATCATTTAGCCTATTTTTATTGGGGACGTCACAAAGACCATTCTGCGATGGATATGCGATTAGGCGGAGGAACGCATGCAATATACCGGGGTGATTCCGCTATCGTAGTTGATACCATGAATCTCCCCGGACAGGGAGAGCGGGTTCGGAAACATTTACAGGATAACTACGCCATAAAATATTTTATGGTGGTAAACACACACTGGCATCTGGATCACATTACCGAAAATCACCTGTATAAGAATGGATCCATTATTGGCCATGCGGACACCAGAAAAATAATTCTGGCCAATAAAGACGCCATCGAGGCGGGTACGTTGTGGGGACCGCCGGCCTTTCCCGCCATACCCCCTAATGTCACCTTCAAGGGAAGAATGGATTTGTGGCTGGAAGACCTAAAGGTAGAGCTCCATGAGTTTGCAATTCATTGTGAAGGTCACCTGGCTGTGCATCTACCCGATGATAAAATTCTGCTGGCCGCTGACATGCTCGAAGATCCGATCTGGATCTTCAATTTTGACTTCGCAACACCTGAAACTCAACTGGCAGAGTTTGAAAGAATGATGGCCATGGACATTGAACGCATCTATGCCAGCCACTGCAATTTAGATACGGTTAAGGCCGGCGGCTATGACAAGCATTTTATAAAAAACAATGCCACCTACCTGAAAAGAATGATAGCGGATGCAGATAACTAGGACTTCGGCACCAAGACGGCGCCGGTTTGCATCGACGACGCGCTTGGGGCGGGGGAACTGACCTGGTGGGAACCGTATTCGGAAATTCATGCCCGGGTTAGGAAAACTTATGGGGGCAGTACATCCGGAAACCCTGATATTGAACCGACAGACCTTGCAGTCGCTCCTAACCATGTCGGAGGTTAACCAGGCCGTCGAGGACGCTTTTCTGGCATACGGCAACGGACACTGGGGGGTGCCGGCCAAAATTATCTTTTCCCAGGAGCAGTATGACGGCGATTTCGGGGCCATGCCGGCTTACTGCCACAAGCCGGAGTATATTGCCATCAAATGGGGCGGTGTGCACAACCGCAACCCGCAAATCGGACTGCCCACGACCCTGACGCAAATTATTTTAAGCGACCCCCAAACAGCCTGGCCTCTAGCGATTGCCGATGGCGCCTGGATCACCGAGATGCGAACCGGGGCGGCGGTGGTTTACCGGGCCTATCACATGGCCCGCGAGCGGGGGCTGGGGCAGGTTATTGGCCTTCAATGATGCAATGACGGTAATATGACAAATCCGGAAATAGCTGCGATAATATACGGACTGGTTTCAGCGGCATCGTGGGGTTCGGGGTTTTTTATTGCCTTTACGGCGATGATTACCCCGAAATTTTAAATGAAAGGATCATTTTGACTCTTGATAAATCAGAGACAAACTCTGTTACAGCTCAACCTTTCGGTTTTTGCAAATTTCATTGAGGATGTTGAAATCATGGGAGCAGTTGAAAAGTTCAAGTTTTTCCACCAGGGGCTGGTTGTCTGGCAGTAAAAACGATCCCCCCTTAACAGCCAGACCCTCGTCAGAAAGGCCGATAAAGATGGAAATCGATTTTCCCTTCGCGTAGCGGGCGGCTTCAGCCACGTCTTCCAGAAGCGGTGGAGTGTAACTTCCATCCCGAAAGGCGCTTTCAAGCGCCGTTCCCCTAGCCACATAAGTCGGGTTAAGATGAATGTTAATCTGGATATCGTGCTCCTTGACGATTTGGCTTAGGTAATCAATGGCATTTTGAATGTCGGTCACAGCTTCGACATCACTCATGCCCGGTACCGATTTTTGCATGAAATAGCATTTCAAATGATAACCGTAAGGCGCCATCTTGTTTACAAGTCCTTCGAAGGTTTCCAAGCTCAGGCCTTTGTCAAACACCTCATTACGGATGTGATGGTCGAAGGCTTCAAATCCAATAGCGAGTTCAAGCTGGGTCGGCGTGTCGCCTTCGGCCAGGGCCCTGGATATGAACTCCAGCTCCGCCAGATCAACGTATTCCGGACGCGATTCCATGGACAAAATCGACAGGTTGGGGAAATTGAGATTCAGCTGGGCAATGAGATACATCAGTGCTGTGGAGGAAAATGTATCTTCATCGAGCACCGATCCGTTATTGCTGACAATCACTTTGCGGATTAATGATGCCCGCGAACGGACTTCACGATCGACAATGACATGATCGATTTGGGCCATGAGTGACTTATAAGGAACATGATCCTGTGATACTTTTGAAGGCAAGTTGCATCCCAGACAACGCGACCAACGACAGGCCTGGGTATAAAAAACGATGAACAAAATCAAGCCTTCATCGGATTCCTGAAACCACATATCGGCCGGCAGGGTTTCGTCATGTTTCTCATCAAAGGTATATGTTTTCCCCGCTTTTTGGGATCCGAAAAGAATTTGCTTGCTAATTGCATCTGGTTTCATCCGTCAATGATCCTCATTTAATATCTATTCTCGGATTCGATTAAACTGTCTTTCAATTTGCGATTCGATTTTAAAAGTATGAACTGCCTGGACTATGAATCATACTTTGTTGTACCATTCAAGCGGAGCTCTTCTTCTCGCAGCGTCCGCCAGGAAAACGGGTGTTTAAGATTGAAATCCTTAACATGCTTATTATGACGAGCATCAACTTCTAAACGAATCTCTTCTATTAATTCGCCAAACTCTGCAGTCTTTTTGGCATCTACTGATTTGGCTGTTACCGGAAGCGGATGGTCGGCTATAATCTTGGCTCCCCGTTTGATCTGACTTTCTTCACCCCTGTCATCCAAATATTGGTGCGAAAGGACAATGATCCTGGTTCCAAGGAAGACCGCTTCATGAAGATCATGAGTGACAAAGAAAATCGTCATGCCAAGATCCTCCCATAGCTCAAGCAGGAAAAGCTGCATACTCTGCCGGGTACTTGGGTCTAAGGCGCCAAAGGGCTCATCCATCAAAAGGATCTTGGGCTTCATGATCAGCGACTGTGCGATTGCAACCCTCTGCCGCATGCCGCCTGAAAGTTCATGGGGATACTTATTTAGATCTGAAGCTAGATTTACCTTTTCAAGGAAGTGTTTGGCTTCATCGATGAGTTCTTTTTTTCTTCTGCGCCTTTCCATAAACGGCAGACTCAATCTGGGTCCCTCGAGCACATTTCCGAGAACTGATCTGTGGCGAAAAAGGGAATATCTCTGGTAGACGATCCCTCGGGTAGGATCAGCAAATCCAATTGGTTGGCCTTCAAGCAATATGGACCCGCGGGTCGGGAATTCCTGGCCAAGAATTAATCTGAGGAGCGTAGACTTCCCGCAACCACTAGGACCTACCACAGTTACAATCTCACCGGCAGCTACCCCCAGATCAATGTCATCAAGGACTACCTTGTCGCCGTATATCTTATATACGTCCTCAATCCACAACAGACTTTTCGCTTTTATCAGATCATTCATATGAACTGCCCCTTTAACCACCTGATTCCAGATACCATGAATATTTCCAATGGATCGTCTTTCTCAACAGCCAGTCCACTGTAAAGCCAATCAGAACGATCCATAATACGTATGGTATGATGGTATCCATGGCAAGATACCGGCGGACAAGAAAGATTCGATACCCCAGGCCGGATGTTGCGGCTATTGCCTCAGATGCAATCAGGAAGAGCCAGGCTGGTCCCATATTGAGCCGGATAGTATCAATCAGCTTAGGAATGATCTGTGGGACGATTACGCGATAAGCTACGGCAAACTGTGAGGCACCCAATGTTAGAGATTTTATTATCTGCTCTTTTGGTATTTTTTTTACTTCGAGATAGATATCCCTGGTTATGAAGGGAAAGGTTCCAATAAATATAAGCACGACCTTGGCCAGCTCATCCACACCAAAAGTAATAAAGAGAATCGGCAGAATACTGAGAGGTGGTATGATGGATACAAATGTCAGAAATGGCAGGCCCAGTGCCCTGAATCCAGGCATTAATCCCAGATTTAATCCCAGAAGCATACCGCACATTGCAGCGGCTCCTAAACCAATGCCAATCCGTCTCAAACTGCTACCCGTATCTGACCACAGTCGGTATCGGCCTGTTCGCTTGTGTTTAACAAAAGCGGCACTCTTCATGGCATCATACATCTTGGCGATGGTGGGCAGTAGCTTGTCGTTTGGATTCTGCCGGTGCCTGTAATCAGAAGAAATAAGATACACAACAATAAGAATTATAAATGGCACCAGCGCGAGAAAGACACTAAATTTTAGGCCGGGTTTAGCATGGAGTCCAAAAAATATTGGTATTTTTTTCATTTTGAAAATCTCAGTGAAATAACCCCGCACTGGGAGCTGACTACTCAGCGATGCGGGGCTAAGTTATGTTTACAATTAGTGGCCTACAGGTTGCCGTCTGACGCCATCTGCATGTATTTGGCCGGGAAGCGCAATTTCACATTGCCCTTATCGCCGATTACCGAACCATCATCAAACTGTATTCCCACAACATTCTTATCCGGAGCATTCTCCCCATACAATTCATGCTCAAAACTAAAGGTTCTCACATATTCCATAGTTTCCTTGAGTTTTGGGCTTCTGGCGAAATCAGCAGCCTCCGTGGCCTTATAGAACATCGCTGTGGTTTTGAGCTGTGCTTTGAACTCCGGCAGGGTTCCACCGGCAAACTTGGCCATGGATTTAACCGCATTTTGACCTGCCTTACTGCGGCTGGACATGATACTCATGGCCTCAAACCAGGCACCGACTAACGCCTTTTTGACATTGTCCGGAAGATCTGACCTTACCACCAAGCTGTCAATGATCTCACCGGGTATCTTGGAGCTATCAAAGACAAGGTTGGCGCCTTTAACATTGCGGACCTGCATCAGCGGCGGGTTCCAGGTACAAACCGCTGCCTTGGGATCCCTCTCTGATTCGGTAATAAACAGACCGGCAATGTCAGCATCACTTGTATTCACAAGCGTAAGATCACGCTCCGTCATGCCGTTCATATCCAAAGCTCTGGTCAGGAGATAATGAGACACAGACAATTCCACAATTCTCAGTTTCCTTCCCCTTAGATCTTTGATCGAAGTCCCGTTCAGCAGAACAATCCCGTCGTTGCCATTGGAGAAGTCGCCGATAATCAATACCGTTGAGTCAACTCCGCCAACAGCAGGGATGGTCAGAGCATCCATGTTGGTCATGGTACACCCATCAAACTGACCGGCGGTGTACATATTAATAGATTCGATGTAGTCATTAACAAGGATAATTTCAATTTCGATTTTATACTTGTCGGCCCATTTGTCCATGATTCCGGATTCCATGATGAACTGCCAGGGCTCCCACCCCGTGTAATGGCTCCAGGCGATGCGATACTTGTCGCCGGCAAAAGCACTTACGTTTGCACCAAGGCAAAGGACCATAGCCAGAGCAATAATCAAAGCAATCTTTTTCATCAGAATATCCTCCTTTTAGGGTAAATAGGTTATATCTGAAAGGAGATAACCAAAGAATCAGCTGTCCCTAAGACCATATTTTTGTTTTGAGTTTTGGATGGCAAAAATTATCCGGAAGAGCCGGGAAGCGCACCGGGTTCCGTAATCTCCTTCATGCTCTCCTGGAAGTCATTCATCACATCGACCAGCAGGGTCTCAGACTCAGAACGAATCTGGGCATTCTTATCATCGAGGTCCTTGAGCTTCTTGCAGGTCTCGATGATCTTCTTGGCTTGACCTTCAATCAGCGAAACCTCTTTTGCACCTCGGACCTGACCCTCTTTAGCTTCCACAGCGACCTTATCAAGGGTTTCGCCCTTGAGTTCTGCAAGCCGCTCTGCAAGTTGTTCACGGCGTTTCCGATCCTCCTGGGCGCCCTTTATGTTATACAGTGCCAGCAGCATGTTAATGGTTTCTATGAATGCCGGTAGGTCGAACAGGAGTGAATCCATCAGGTTCTGGACCTCAATCCTGCCAGCTTGCTGGGTTGTCAAAACCTCCTGGAGCGTTATAGGAGCCTTGACATAGGCAGACTTCATCCGAAGGAGTCGCGTATCTAATGCAATGATCTGTTCTCTGAACAGATTGGTTTCGCTAATCTTGATTGGATCAGCGGTTTCCAGGACTTTCTCCCGCATCTTACCATATTCCTTTGCTCCGCGCTCCAGAGCAAGTTCGCCGGCATAAACCCACACGCCAATTTCATAGAAATTGGATTTGACCTCACCGAACATCGTATCAAGGCGCGCATTATCCGTCATGATCTGATGCATCTGCTCTTCAATCCGATCCTCAATATCATTGATAAGGGTCATGAGTTTTTGTCGTCTTGCGGCAAAGGCCTTTAAGGCATTGGTTAAACCGCCGAAGATTTTGCTTAGGAATCCTCCACCACCCATGATTTTTTTCTTCAGCGCTTCGATGCCGGCCAAATCAATGCCCTTTTCGATCTCAAGGACGATGCTTCCGGCACCTTGGAGGTCACGGATTCTGGCATCACCCAGAAGCAGTTTAAGGTTATCAAGGTATTTCCTCTGGGGACCGGCACCAAACGTAAGCGCAGCGTTGGTATCCATGAAGTCATGTACAGCGGCGACTTGCTCTGCCTGTTGTTTGTGCTGGGTTTCGATTACAATAGCGTCAACGATTTTTTTCTGAGTCGGAGCCAATGTTTGCATCTTAATTACCGCAGGTAGGCTGGCCCCAGTTCCCCCCGAACCCAGAATATCAGAGCCGGCTTGGGCTTGATCCTGTCCCTTAACCATGGTTTTGGGTTTGGTGTCGCTGACATCAATTGTTATTTCTTCTTTTGATTTGATATCACTTTCATCAAGCTTCTTATCGTTCATTAAAATCTCCTTTCTATATCGGTGAACAGTTACTGTGCTTTTACTAACATGTGGTTTTGGGTTACTAATACTTGGCTTGCAGTTGTTGCCAGCTCCGGGCCACTCTATTAAATATCTGTTTATTTCTATCAGCGATGTGGTGAAACTTCTTCATCGCCTGAGTCACGTTATGACGCATGCTTTCCCTGGTTGCGGTTATCTCTGATAGAGACCTTGTAACCTCGGTGAGCGCGGTTAAAGAACCTTCTACTTCCGCAATCAGATCCCTGGAGTTCTCCTCAGCAAGCTCGAATGACCTAATCTGCCTTTGCTGCGCATCGATTTCATCAGTATTATCCCTGATGCCATCCGCATGTTCGCGTTTCAATTCTTCAATTCTGTGCTTGGAGTCTTCAACATCAATGAGTTTCTTGTCACGCTCATTGTCAGCAACAGCTTTGAGGTTGTTGAGTGCAGCCAGATACATTACTTCGGCTGAGCCCAGATACTGCTCATATTCGGGCTTGTCTTTTCCAATCTGGGTGACAAGCTTCTCCTTGAATCGAAAAAAAGTATCCTTAAGGTATTTGACCTGTTTGGCTGCTCTTTCACGACCCAGCTCTAAAAGGCTTAATTCCAGTTCCTCGGTTGCCCGGCGAGCCTGTTCAGCCAAGGCCTTCCTTTTCATGCGCTGAAAATTTAGTGCGATCTTGTCTTTAAGAAAGAATATCCTTAAGGCCGCATTTCCAGCTCCAGCAAGGATACCTAAAGCCGCAAGATAAAACAAGGCTTCAACCCCGAACAGAATTGCAACAACTCCAGTACCTATTCCAATTACCGGGGGATACAATGTCAGTGGGTGTAAATACCCTGAACTTTTCACGGCCTTTTGGACGGCTACATCTGAAAAGTCCGTAACAGTTATCTCTTGCTGGATATTCTTCATGTAAAGCGCACCTCCTCTCTTTTTCCAGCTAAAAGCTTTCCTTTATTAAAATAAGTTCCACGCGGGGAAGCCGATAGCGCCAGCCCTTTAAAGACTCTCCCGGCTTTCTGGGCATAGGCTTGTCGCCACCAAAGCCCACAGAACGTAACCGGTTGGGGTCCACGTTGTAGGTTACCACGAGATACTGTTTAACAGCATTTGCACGGTCCCGGGACAGAACGCGATTCCTCCCAGGATCTCCCCTGGTCCCGGTATGGCCTTCAATCATCACCCTTAATGCAGGGTAATGCTTAAGCTTATCCACAGCCGCGTCCACAATTTCCTTTCCTTTGACATTCAGGCCGGAATCACCACGCAGGAAGGAAATCTTGCCAACCTTGAGTCCGCCAACCACCTTGAGCTGAGCCCAGCCAGCTTCATCAAGAGCCGGGAATCTGGCCTCAATCGCACCAAGTGCAGCAGCCCCGGAAGCGGCGGCCTTGAAACCTGACCCGATACCCTCCTGATTCAGCTGTTCAAAAAATTCCCGGTATGTCAGCCGGTAAGGGTCTTCATCAGGCAGCGGGTTGGATTTAAAATCACCTGCATTTTTAAGAACCGTTATGGTTGAATCAATGGTATCTACCAGACCTTCATTATAGGTCCCGATGCCGAACCAATCCTCAAGGTTCTCGGCGAAATTAATCCACCGGATGCTTTGCATGACAGACTCAATCTTCTTCTCTGAAAGTCCCGTATCTTTTTTCAAATCCTTCATGAGAAGAGCCTTGTCCTGTCTGTACTTCTTCAGGACCTTGAAATAGTTCGTCATGAAAAGCTTGACCACCTCAGGATTCTTGGCGGCAAACTTCCGGTTGACCAATAAGATATCCACAATAAGCTTTTCCGTAACCTCGGTTCCAAGGAGTTTTACGACCTTGCTGTCCCTCAGGCCCTTGGAGACATCCGGCTCCCAGGCAACCGCCACATCAGCCTTCCCATTCAAAAGGGCCTTGACTGCCGCTTGTGATCCGTCTGTCTCGATGCGCAGATGGCTCTGCCGAGGCAGGAGTTCAGGAACGTTAAAGTGATCCGAAGCTGCCTTCAGGAGATGATGACTGGGGCTGTCAGGCGTATAGGCAACTTTGATGTCACTCATCCCTTTAAGGGCATCAAGGTTTGCAATCTTATCCTTGAGCGCCAGGATAGCATCGGCCCCCTTGCTTTCATCGATGATCATGATAATGGTCCCTGGATAGTTGTGCATTTTCCCGTTCAGGACATAGGCGTCGACTGTACAGACCGCAAATTCAGTCTCTTCATCAGCAAGCTTTTGCATCCGCTGCGCATAGTTCGCCGCATCATCTTCGAGATCGAGTATCCAGCCAGCCCTTCGCATTGCCTTTTTAAACTCAGGACTCCTGATGAAAAAGTAGCCCATGAAGTTGTCATTCGCAATCCGGATGGTTCCCTGGGTCTGTTTAGCATCACTGGTCACCTTTTGTGTGCGATCCTGCCATTCCGGCAAGTAGCCTTTGACAAGAAAGGCGCCCGCCACAATTACAACCAAGAGAATAAGTGCTACAATTAAATTTTTCATAAGCAAAACTCGCGGGGAGGAGAAATGGGTAGATCAAAGCTCCCTTCCTCTTCTTTATCTTACTTAAATTCAGTTTCGTCGAATGTTTCGGCTTCGGCCAAGGTCTCCTTCAAGCCCTTTTGTAGCTCTGCAAGGTTCTCAGCCGGTTTATATTGAGTCAGACCGGGTTGGTTAAGGGTATGGTCAGTCCCGATACCAAACCCAATTGTATAAATCTGGATGGGCGAATTGTCCAAAACGAAATGAACCAATTTATTTAATCGATCGGCACTACTCGCCTGACCATCTGTGATGACAACTATTGTGTATTCGCCATAACCAAGCTGCTGCAGACCTTGCTTAGTGAGCATGAAAAAGGATTTCTGAAAAGCCCCGGATAGAGGGGTTCTTCCACCTTGGTTAATATTTAGCACGGTTGAGATCAGCCGTTCTTTGCTCGCAGGGGTGAGAGGTTGCAACGACCAGACACCATTATGAAAACTCACAAGGCCAACATTAGCTCCAGTCGGAACTGACTTGCTCCATTCCACGACAGCCTTTTTCGCAGTGTCGATCTTTCGATTGCCATCTGCGTCCGGATCAGCCATACTTCCGCTATCGTCAAAAATAATCACAAAATTCCTTGTAATCATTTTATCTGAAACCGTTTCTGGTTGCACCTCTCCGACAATCTCTTTTTCAAAGCCAAAGGGCCAAACTGTCTTTGCGACTTGCCCGCTTTGAACCTCCTTGGTGTCTTCCTTTTTCTGCACTTGCTTTGCTGTTTGCTTTACAGGCTGTTTCTGTTTTTGTTTCTGCTCCGGCTCCGGACTACATGCGGATATTGCGACCAAAGAAACAAGAAATATAAGGGCGATAGACAGGTTAAACCATCTGCACAATCTTTTTGTTATCATTGTTATACACCCCCTTTCTTACTCCAAAGGTTCGAAGGCTTCTTCTTCAGCCTCGATTTGTATGATGCGAAAAACCACCCGCATGTTTCTGAGCCACTGCTCCTTGGTTTTAGGATTCGGATATAACGGCTGGGAGACACCACGGCCAATGACCGTAAACTGGCTCCTATCAAGGGGAACACCGTTAGCTTCGGCGAACGTAATGACAGTATCTCGAACACTAAGCGCCCGGCTCACACTTAGATTCTTGGCAGCCTGCCTGGTTCTCTTGATGACAAAGTCAGCCGAGCCTTTTTTCTTGAGCTTGTTAATCTTATGCGGATCGCTGTGACCCTCAACACTAATGACTGCGCCTCCGTAGGTTGCTGACATCTCAACTACCTTGCCAAACTTATCACTATACATATCAGTACTGAAGATCTTTTGATTGGGCTTGAAGTTGATCTCGAAATTGAAAAGCTCCCCCTCCTCCAGGGTACCCAACGCAGCCTTTCTCTCAATCACTTTTGCCACAATGTCGGTCTTAAATCTAGGGGTCTCGACATCATCGATACCCACAAGACCGGCCCTCATTTGATCGTAACTCAGCTTTGCGTGGGCAAGTGCAACCTTGCTTCCCAAAATGCCCATGGCAACAAAAGAAGTCTGAATCTCATCAGCCATCTTGGAGAAGTTTCTCGGCCATTTTGTATCACCGAAGTATTTGACATTGCCTCGATACCCCACAAATTGACAATCGTAGTACAACGCCTCTGCATCAGCAATTGCCTGCTCGTTTGCGTCCGGGCTTTCAAGAAGGATCTTTGCCGCAGCGGTCTTGACGTCTTTCCATACCTGTGAATTACCCTTGACCGCGTTTCTCAGTTCCTGCTCTGCAAGCATGAGGCCGTGGACCAGCTTCTGAACCTTATCCCTGTTTGCCTCGAGATAATCCTTGCGTACGGCATAAACATCACTGATTACCCGGTTGGCGGTCTTGGTTGATATCAGAATCTTAGCTCCCGTCACGGCATCATCACCCTCTGTCAGGGCAAGCCCGTCCGGGATGATGACAAAGGCTGCATCCACATCCTGATCATAAAAGGCCTCCGAGGGGCTATTGGCAGTACCTGTAAGATCCTTAACATATTTGACGTTAACGTCGTTTATGCTAAGGCCTGCGTCAGCCAAAAGCTTTACCAGGTAGTCCACGTGTGGACCATAGGCCTGCAGGACAACTGTTTTTCCTTTCAGGTCCTTTACTGTTTTGATACCCTTTTTGACCACAAGGCAGTCGCCGCCATTTGACCACGTCAGCTGGTAGATAACCACAAGTTCGGTTCTAGGGTCTTTGGCACTGACGGCACTGGCCATATTGATCATGCCCATCGTTCCGCGCAGAAGCCACATATCGCCGCGTATGAACATCTCGACCTGTTTCTTGAAGTCATCCATCCAAGCAAGTTCAAAATTCAGGCCTTTCTGGGCAAATATGCTTCCCGGCTTTGTGTTAATGGCATTGCCGTTTGCTAATATAGTCGCTTCGTCGCCACCCCATGTAATCAATGGCAACTTGTCTTCCTTACCGGGCGTTACTGAGCCTGCACTTATCTTGATTATTTGCTCAAGAGGCCTCATCTGGATATACTGCACAGTATGCCCTAACTCAGACAAGTTGAAAACAACTACAGCCACCGAAATTACAGATATAACAAATAATTTTTTATTCATAGGTCCTCCTTTCTTTTTGAAGTTAATACTAATGACCTACGTTTCTCACTCCCTTAGTATCACATTAGTGGCGTAATAGGTAATTTTTTAGCCCTCTTGCTGTCGTTTGCTCACAATACCAGCATAACTTTTTGTCTGGAGATTGAATTTATTTTGCGCGTGCTGTAGAAATATGAGATTAAGATTGAGAACCTTTTTAACCACGAACAACTGACCCCGGACTGCGAACATTGAGCGTTTTTTGATTGGAGTTACAGTATATTATACTCGAAAAATTTCAAATGATCTATCTTACCTATCCAGACCGGTCCATAAATAAAAAGACTGAGTATTGGTGTCGAATCAAGATAACCAATTAAAAATACTCTAAAAATTTGAAAATTTTAGCCAAAAATGGCTATTGGCACAAAATCCCATTGGATAAAAAATCTTTAACAATTCAAAATGTTTAATTATCTGCACCTTTTTGTTTCCAAATATATCCGCTTCCTATTTATTCTAATATAATTTGAAGCATTCAATTTGATATACTGGGCTGTTGATGGTAAGAAACAAAGAAGGCGGATATACTTTTTATGCCTTAGCTGCCAATACCGGCAGGCTTGACACGGCAGCTGTTCTGGCCTCAATGTATCCTGCTACAACCGTTATACTTGCGTGGCTGCTTTTGAAAGAGCGCCTTTCGGGCAGGCAATGGATTGGGGTTATCGCCGCATTGACGGCAATTATTTTGATAGCCGTATGAGGGTGAGAATTGAAGCTTGAAGATTGTAAATTGAATATTTGAAGAAATAACTTTTAAAGATCTAAGAGGAGGTTAAGTATGATTAAAAATCCCGTACCGTGGCCGAATGGAGCGAAGTGTGCAGCTGCAATCACCTTTGATATGGACTCGGACAGCCTGATTCATCTGGAGCATCCGGGCGATGGTATCAGCCGGGTTTCAGGCCTGTCGATGCTGCGCTACGGACCGGAGGTCGGCGTGCCCCGCATCCTCGAAACATACAAACAACTGGATATCCGGCAAACATTTTTCGTTCCGGCCTGGTGTATCGAAAACTATCCTGATACCGTGAAAGCTATGGTTGAAGGCGGTCACGAAGTCGCCCATCACGGATACCTTCACGAAAATCCCCTGGACAGCAGTCGGGAAGAAGAACATTATTGGCTGCGACGCAGTATCAAGATTATTGAAAACATTACCGGCCAGCGACCGCGAGGTTGGCGGGCACCGCTTTACAATTTTTCGGATAATTCAGCCGACCTGCTGATCGAGGAGGGCTTTCGCTATGATGCTTCGTTAATGGGTGATGATATTCCATATGTCTTAAAGACCGATCAGGGCGAATTAATCGAGCTGCCATCCCACTGGGGCATGGATGACTGGCCGCAGTTTGTCCAGTCCATGGATCTGGATTATATGATGCCCATCAAGTCGGCCTCAAAAGGCATCGACGTGTTCCGCGAAGAATTCGACGTCCAATACGAGTTTGGCGGACTTTGGGTCGGTGTCTGGCATCCATTTGCCACCGGTCGGCTGGCGCGCTGGCGCAAGGTTGTAGAACTCATCGAGTACATGAAGAGCAAAGGCGATGTCTGGTTTGCCCGCATGGAAGACATCGCCCGCCATGTTCGTCAGTGTATAGATGACGGCAGTTATAATCCCAGGATCGACAAACTGCCTTACTACTCCAATAAAATCTCGGTGCTGCCTTTCGAGAAAGTCGGATAGAATGCTGATATTCCTGAAGCAAACTTAAAAGTGGAGGAATGCAAATGGCTATAGATAAAAACAGCAACGCGCCGCGTGTTGCTTTGGTAACCGGTGCAGCCGGTACAATCGGCAGCGCGGTGATTCGGTGGATGCTGGCAGACGGCTGGCGGGTGGCTGGTGTTGATCTTAAGCAATCCGAAGCCGACCTGTCACTTTGTATTGATGTTACCGAGCGCGCCGCAGTGATCGAGGCGGCAAACCAGGTGACTGAAAATCTTGGGTCGATTGATCTGCTGGTTACCGCCGCCGCAGATTTTGAGAAAGCGCCAATTGGCGCGATGGCACCGGATCGATGGCAGCGGATGATCGATGTGTGGCTTGGCGGAACCGCCAATGCCTGTGCGGCCGTTGTACCGGCAATGGTGACAAAAGGTTGCGGCAGTGTTGTGACATTATCGGTAAATTTCAGTCCGCCCGAACCCGGATATACCTATGTTGCTGCTGCTTCGGGGACCGTTGTCGCGTTTGCCAAAAGTTTCGGCTGCGAGGTAGCGCCCCATAATGTAAGAGTCAATTGTCTCGCACCGCGGCTGCCTTTAAATCCTGATCGAGTGGCATCGACCGTCAAATTCCTTGTAAATGACGGCGACTATTATGTCAGTCAGGTGTTCTTCCCCGCCTAGGCGCTCAGAAATTATCATTCTGCATTTTGTGGCTAGTAAATTGTATTGGGATTATTCGCTATCCTGTAACGATTGAATATTTTCGATTGAATAATGAATATTTAAGGAATCCTTTCCATTTATAAAAAAAGGACGGCGCGAAGCGACATCCACTCCGCCTGCGGCGGATCAATCTGCAATCTTCAATTTTCAATTCCGACTTGTCCGGATTAGAAGATTTACGATACAAAGGGGTGTAGATATGGAAAATAGTCGTAGGCTTCAAGACAAGGTGGCACTGGTCACCGGAGCCGGGCAGGGCATCGGTCGGGTGACTGCTATACGTTTGGCTCAAGACGGATGCAAAGTAGCCGTAAATGGACGTATTGCCCACCCGAAGATTAACGACGTCGTTCGGGAAACCGGTGGCATCCCCGTGATTGCCGACATCGCACAGGTGGACCAGGTCAAGACAATGGTCAAAGAAGTCGAGGAACAACTCGGGCCGATCGAAATCCTGGTGGCCAATGCCGCCCGCATGACAATGTTGCCGTTTTTGGAGCAGGACCCCGCTCAATGGTGGGAGCAGGTTGATGTCAACCTCACCGGGCACATTAGCTGTATTCATGCAGCATTGCCCGGGATGAGACGAATCGGTGCCGGTAGAATTATTCTGATCAGCTCTTTTTTTGGTACCCTCGGATGGAAAAATGCCACCGGGTACAGCGCGTCAAAGTCCGGTATCAGTGCTTTGGGAGAATCATTGGCAGCGGAATTAAAATCAGAGAATATTTCCGTCAGTATTATCGCTCCCGGGATAATTGACACGCCTCAGCTGCAGGTGGATGCCGACGATCTGAATGTATCGCGGGAAGAAGTCAAAGCCATATATGCGCGGGACATACCGCTGGGCCGCGTCGCAGACCCCAAGGAGGTGGCGGCAACCGTCGCCTTTTTGGCAGCAGAAGGCGGGCCCATCTATAACGGCTGCACGCTGCACATCAATGGCGGGAACTGTAGATGCTCGAAATAATTGAATAATGTAGATTGAATATTTGGAGTATGTTATTCATCTTGATTAAACAGCGAACCGCAGAATATCGAATATCGAACCGCAGAATTTTGAAGGATAGAATCGCTGCGCTCTGTCTTTTTTATAATAGACCGTTCGACACAGAAGCTCACGACGGGCAGAATACATTCCTTCGACATTCGATATTCATTACTCGATATTCGATATTCGCTTTTTATATTTGTATGAGACCCAGCGTTGCCAAAGTCTCTTTTTCAATTAGACTGGCCGCCCACCAGCAGCGGGTAAACTCCCCAGGCCAGCGGCATTGCTGAAACCTGAAACCTTCAATATCAGGTCTTACCCGCCACCATCATCTCTTCGGTTCGCCGCGCCTGCTCGCGGGTGAGTGCCATGATGCGGTTGCGCAGACGGAAGAATTCGTCATTTTCTTTGGTTGCTAAACTTCGCTCACCGGGCAGATAGTCACCGACGGTTACCTCCTCGAGGATTGTCGCCGGACGCGCCGAGAAAACAAAAATGCGATCAGCCAGAAATACCGCTTCTTCGACATCGTGGGTGACAAATATGACTGTTTTTCTTTCGGCCCGGCGAATATCCAGCAGCTGTACCTGCAAAAACTCGCGATTCTGCGCATCCAGGGCGCCGAAGGGTTCATCCATGAGTAATATATCCGGACCCGCCGCGAAGGTTCGTGCAATGGCCACGCGTTGCTGCATACCGCCTGAAATGCGGTTGATATAAAAGCTTTCAAAGCCCTTCAGACCGACCAGGTCGAGATAGTGGCGGGCGATTTCATCTTTTTCTTTTTCGCTGACGTCCGACCGGTACTTCAACCCAAACATAATGTTATCCAGCACCGTTAACCAGGGGAAGGATGAGTACGATTGAAATACCATACCTTTCTTGCGGTCCGGTCCCGTTACATAATCGCCTTCGAGAACCACCGAGCCCGACGTTGCGGTCTCCAGCCCTCCGACAATACGCATCAAGGTTGTTTTTCCGCAGCCGGACGGTCCGAGAAAAACAATAAACTCACCTTCGTCAATGGCCATGGATACGTTGTCAATTACGGTAATGATCTCAGCGCGATTCTTTTGCTCAAATCTCTTGGTCAGGGAATCTATTTTCAGAAAGTGATCATAGGCAGCCATGGTCTTCCTCAACGCAGGTAAGTGAACACTTTACGGCTCAGCAATCGAATCGCCTGATCAGTCAGCAAACCGATGACGCCAATGACCAGTATCCCCCCCAGCACTTCCGGGGTTTTGACAAAGCGCCGCATGTACCATATTACATGGCCAATGCCCGAATCCGCTGCCACAATCTCGGCAACGATCAAATACGTCCAGCACCAGCCGAGCGTGATGCGCAGATTGTCCACCATACTTGGCAGCATCGATGGCAGAATGATGTCTTTTAACAATTGGCGCGGTTTGGCACCCACCGTCAGACCTACCTCGACATATTCGTGCGGCACGCGCCGGGCATCGTCTGCAATGAGCAAAACCAGTTGGAAGAAAGTACCCATCCAGAGCAAAGTAATTTTCGACAACTCACCGACACCCAGCCAGAGAATGGTGAGGGGAACAAGTGCCGGCACCGGCAAATATCGGATAAAATCAATAACCGGTTCGTTGATAGCGTTGACGATGCGATAACAGCTCATCAGGATCCCGAGCGGTATTGCCATCAGCGCTGCGACCAGAAACGCGACCCACACGCGATAAATGCTGATCCAGACGTCATGAATAAAATTAAATTTGACGAAAAGCTGATATAGGGCTTTAAATACTGCTAAAGGAGAGGCCAGGTACTGTCTTGGGAGCAACTCCAAGTATGTAATCAGCGACCAAATCGCAAGAAGCGATATGAAGGAGGCAATGGCCAGCCCTGTTTCCAACCTGGGGCTTTTGGGCCCCCGAAACACAAACAACATCTTCCACGATGCCGCCTTGGACCTTTTCGAATTGTTCATAACTATCGCTTATGGCCTTTCCATAGATCGTTTAAGAGTGTGTTGTCGATGGATTTGTCGGCCGACAATTTAACATCATTGAGGTCATGTTCCAGGGCGATATCCATGAGGGTATCGAAGACTTCATGAATTTTCCCCTGTTGGCCGGGAGTCCCAAACAATTCGACCGCTTTTTCGTAGCTTGTATATTCAACGCCGACATCGAGTGATTCCTGGAATTCCTTGGGCGTCAGGGTGTAGTGCGGCGCCATCATCTCTTTAGCCTTGACGGGGTTTTGGTTGAGATAGTCGATGGCGCGATATATCCCTCTGAGAAATCCGGCATATTTGTCCGGATGCTTCTTTAACTGTTCGGTGCGAATCACGATGACGTCGACAATTAAGCCCGGGTAATCACCGGAATGCAGGAGAATATGTGCCCCCTTACGACTGGTCGCCTTGAGCGTCTGGGAGATCATCGGCTCAAAACCCCCAACCGCGGCAATGGAAGAATCCTCGAAGATGGCCATCCCGTCGGCGGTTTGGATCGGCCGATAGATGACGTCTTTCCAGGCCACTCCGACCTCCTTCAAAGCGACCTGGATCAGCATGTAGGCGGGGTGGTTGGGTTCGCCGGCATATACCTTGCCCTTGAGATCAGCGACGGTTTTTATTGATCCGTCCGCGATGACTGCATCCGCACCGAGGGATAGATCGATTGTTCCGATAGCGGTGCCGGTAGTCTCATCGGTGCGCGGCCGTGTAAGGTATTCGCCGATGGTCCGCTCCGAGCAGTCAACATCCCCTCTCATCATGGCCGGCAGAACGTTGCCGCGGTCGTCGTCGAACACGATATCCACCTTCAGGCCTTCCTCCTCAAAGTAGCCAAGGTCGCGGGCTAAGAACGTCGGGGCAAAACCCGTCCAATACGGGAAAATACACTTAATTTCGTATAAATCCTTTGCCTCCGCTCCGATCGAGAACAGGACAATGATAACACCTACCAGTATTGATGCTGATTTTCCTTTGAAATGTTTCATTTTTACATCCTCCCTTCACAAGATTTAAGAATTTATTTTGAATGGGGTGCCAATTTTAAATCAGAAATCGAGGTTAAGCCAGTTCAGCTTGCGGTTTTTGTATTCTCTTGTTGGAATCAGGGCACGAAGTTTCTTGTAGATTATGTCATCGAGTTAGATATGGGGTCATAATCATTAATATGGATCCTAACCCGGTCAAGCAAAATGACTGTATGTTAAAAAAGAATTGATGTCAAGGTGAGAAAATAATATTTAATATCAGGATGTTAAGCCGATATGAATAAAATGCTTGACAAGAATCGGCGAAAAAGTTAATTTGCGTATTATGAAAGATCGTTGCGTTTTATGCAACTATCTGACTGGGTTTGTGAAATCGATTGAAGATGCTCTTAGAACCAGAACGGGCATTGCGCGGCCTTCTAGATAGTTCCTGATAATTTAAGAAACCGATTTGTCAATTGCATACCATTCAATTGGATCGGAGTTTCCAAATGACTCATAAATCGGTGGAAAAAGCGATAGCAGTATTAAACTGTTTTAGTACCGAGAAACAAATACTTGGTGTTGGAGAAGTCAGCCGATATACCGGCTACACCAAAAGTACAGTATCGCGTCTTCTCTCGACCCTCGAAAAACACGGTTGTGTCACCAGAACGAAAAATCTGGGAAAATATCAACTGGGTTACCGGATTCAATTGTGGGCCAACATGGGCGCCAGGCAGAATAATTTGGTCAACATAGCCCGGCCGATCATGGAGAAACTCAGAGATAAATGCGGCGAAGAAATCGCTTTGTACGTTATCGAAGGCGACAGACGGGTATGTGTTGACCGGGTAGAGAGTTTACACGAAATTGCCAAGGTGGGACCTGTCGGCACTTTCTATCCGTTGCATGCCGGCGCTTCCGGCAAGGTTTTGCTGGCCTATCTTCCGGCAGATAAACGTAACGCGATCATTCGTAAAGGACGCCTGGAAAAATATACCTCCCTTACGATCACAGATACAAAAAAACTTGAAAAAGACCTCAAGGCTATTCGCAAGAAGGGATATGCGGTCAGTAGAGGTGAACGCGAACCGGACGCCTTTTCGGTGACCGCCCCGGTTTGGGATGCCAGCGGACGTGTTGTCGCCAGCATCTCGATTTCCGGACCGAATTTTCGTCTCACAGACAAACAGCTTAAGAAGAACATTCAAGAGATTTTGGCTGCCTCAAAGGAGGTTTCGAACAAGCTTGGCTATGTCGGTAACTAATAATTATTCAGACAAAGAAAAATCATCAATTAAATGCTGATTGGGTGACTCTTGCTCAACTACTAAAGGAGAGGAAATTGACTATGTCTTTGCTTACGATCACTAAAATTCATGCCAGAGAAATTATTGACTGCAGAGGGTGGCCAACGGTACAGGCGGATGTTTGGATTGATGGCCGGTTAATTGGACGAGCCGACGTTGCATCAGGACGCTCAACCGGCAGTCACGAGGCCCATGTTCTCTTAGACGGCGATCCGAGCCGCTACCAGGGACTTGGTGTTCTCAAGGCGGTCGATAATGTCAACAATGTTATCGGCCCCGAGCTGGTCGGATGGGATGTCACCGAGCAGAGAAAAATCGACTTGGCCATGATAGACATGGATGGAACCGCAAATAAAAGTAAATTGGGGGCTAACGCTATTTTGGGCGTCTCTCTGGCTGTCGCCCGGGCGGCTGCAAATGTCAACGGCGTTTCATTGTATCACTATATAAATCCAAATGCCCACGTGTTGCCGGTTCCGCTGATGAACTGCCTCAATGGCGGAAAATTGACCGCCAACGAGCTTGAAATCCAGGAATTTATTTTCATGCCGGTGGGGGCAAACTCCTATGCGCACGCGCTGGAGATGACCACCGAAATCAATGAGGTTTTGCGGGACCTGGTAGTCGAAAAATACGGCATCCTCGGCACCAACACCGGAGACGAAGGCGGGTTTGCCACTCCCATGCGGGGAATCTGGGAGCCTTTTGAGTTTATGTCCAAAGCGGTCGATCAGGCGGGCTATGCCGATGATATCGTTTATGCCATGGACCTGGCCGCCAATTCCTGGTTTAACCAGAAATCCGATGTTTATGAACTGGACGGCGAAGCATATGACCGTGACGCCCTGATTGAACTCTACAAAAAGGTCGCAGAAGCATATCCGATCGTATCGATGGAAGATCCCCTGCATGAGGAAGACTTTGAGGGCTTTGCCACTCTCGCCCGGGAGCTTGATATGCAGATCGTCGGTGATGATTTGTTTGTGACCAATGTGGATCGACTCAGAGAGGGTGTGCAAAAAGGTGCCGCCAATGCCATGCTGTTCAAGGTCAATCAGATCGGAACCCTGTCCGAAGCGCTGGACGCAGCTGAATTTGCCTATCGCAATAATTACGGCGTTCAGGTGTCGGAACGATCCGGCGAAACCGAAGACCCGATTATTTCGGATCTGGTGGTCGCGTTAAACAGCGGCCAGATAAAAACCGGTATGCCAATCCGGGGGGAACGAACCTCAAAACACAACCGGTTGCTGCAGATAGAAGAAGAGCTGGGAGCTGCAGGCGTTTATGCCGGGCGGGACTTTGCCAGGCCGGCCTAGGGTTGTAGCTCAAAGCTGAATGCTCGCAGACGATGGCATCGGGTGTAAGGTTTAAGGTGAAGGGTTAAGGTGCCGGCTCACGGCACACGGCACACGGCACACGGCAAAAGCAAAAGAGAACCGCAATGACCTACATTAATAATAGAAAACAGCTTCTTTCGCATGGCAACCTGGAACTGCGTGAAGCGGCTCTTGATATTATTGACCATGCCCTGGCGCAAGCCGATCCTTACCAGGCAACCCGTAACCTGGTTCGAGTTGATGGCAATCATCTTTTGGTGGGAGAGCTGAGTTACAATTTAGCTGGGCACAAACGTATTTTTCTGCTGGGAGGAGGAAAGGCTACCTATCCGATCGCCCGGGCACTGGAAGATTTACTGGGCGAGAGAATTACCGATGGCGTGGTCATATGCAAATACGGCCAGGAAGGGAAACTGTCCCAAGCCAGATTGTACCATGCGAGCCATCCCATCCCGGATAAGGCCGGTTTCGAAGCATCCCGGCAAGCGATCGCACTGGCCCGTCAAACCCAACCCAATGATATTGTATTCGGCTGTATTACCGGCGGCAGTTCGGCTTTGATGCCGCTGCCGGTTGACGGTGTCACCCTGGGAGAAAAGAAAGCAGTCAATCGGCTGCTGTTAACCTGCGGCGCCAATATTTATGAAATCAATGCCGTACGAAAACACCTCAGTCAAATTAAAGGCGGCCGACTGGCCCGGGCGGTTCATCCCCGGGCACAATTAATCAATTTGACGGTATCTGATGTTACCGGTGATGAACTGGACTATATTACCGATCCCACGGTACCCGATTCGTCCTTTTTGGAGGATGCCCGCACAACTCTGACAAAATACGATCTCTGGGACAGGGTGCCGGCCGCTGTCGGTAAATATCTTAAAGCTGCCGGAGCTGAACATGAAACACCTAAAACTAGCGATCTGGCAGGCCACAACCTTCACAGTTTTATTCTGGTAAAAAGCGCCAGTGTCTGCGAAGCGGCCGCCGATAAGGCCTCTGAGCTTGGTTTTAAGGCCATGATCCTTTCCACCGTTCTGGAAGGCGAAAGCAAAGAGCTGGGCCGAACATTTGCCGCCATTGCCAGAGAAATTATATCCAATCAGCGCCCATTGAATCCGCCATGCGCGGTCATCGGCGGCGGAGAGACAACGGTCAAAATAGATGGTACAGCAGGTGAGGGCGGACCTAACCAGGAATTTTCTTTAGCCTCAGCGCCCGGTCTGGATAAAATCGGTAACGTCGTGGTCGTCGGTCTTGATTCAGACGGCACGGACGGCCCCACGGATATTGCCGGCGGTATGGTTGACAATCAAACTTTAGCAAGAGCGAATGACTTTGCAATTGATATTTTCGTTGCTCTTGCCGGGCATGATGTGACACCGGTTCTCAAAAAACTGGGTGATGATATTGAAACCGGGGCGACCGGAACCAACGTAAACGATCTGAAATTTATGTTGATCTCATAAACCGCTTTTATAACCCGGCATTAGCTGCCGCAAGAAAGGAGAAAGAGATGATACCAATTATGTTCTGCATTTTTATGATTGCTGTTTTCTACCTTGCCTTTAAGGGTTATCAGCATGTCAAAACAGCAGAGGATTTTATTGTCGCGGGCTGGAATCTGCCCTTATCCATGGCCACCTGGAGCCTTGTTGCGGCACTGATGGCGGCGCCGTTTTATTTTGCCGCCGTCGGCTCCGGGTACTTTACGGGCGGATTTGAAGCATCTGCCACCATGGCTGGACTGGGCTCCTGCATGGTTCTCGGCGCTTTTATCTGGGTCAAACCTATCCGGCGTTTAAAAGGTTGGACCATCGGCGATTACTATGGGCTAAGATTTGCAGATCGCAAACTGGGCGCGTTTGCCGGAACCATTATGATCATCGCCTTTGGTATGTTCAATGGCGGCGCCCTGGCAGTGGGCGGCGGTTACATCCTCCAAACTATTTTCAACATACCTTTTTGGGCTGGCCTGCTGGTTTTTTGTATCCTGACCCTGATTTACACTCTTTTGGGCGGTCTCTGGTCGATGGCCTACGCCGATATATTAAACGGTATCATTTCCGTCGTCGGAATTCTGGCTATTTCGGCAGTTATTTTTTTTACGCACGAGGATAAAATATTCAACCCCGAATGGTGGGATGTCGGCAAATTGTTCAGCAAGGGCGGCACCGAATTCTGGACGCTTTACCTGGTGCTTGCCATTGGCGACATCCCGGCGGCCGACCTCGGTCAAAGAGCCTGCGGCGCCAAAAATCCCCGGGTGGCCCAGTTGTCCATGGCCATTGCCGGTTTAATCGTTTTGTCCATTTGCTGGACTCCCGGAATGCTCGGTGAAGCATTCAAGACCATTTTCCCCGGCGTCGAAAATGCCGAACCGCTGACGCTCGAATATGCAAGGACATACTGGCACCCGTTGTTTGCGGCCTTTTTTCTGACCGCCATGGCAGGAATGGCCATGTCGACCCTGGCGGCCTGTTTTGTATCCTGCGCCGGCATATCATCTAAGAATATCTATCTCGATTTCATCAAAAAAAATCCCAGCTCATCTGAGCTTTTACTGGTGTCCCGCGGCGGAGTGCTGTTGTTTACGATAATATCCATCGTTTTGGCATTGTCATTTGCCAAGGTTCTTGAGCTGGCTTATCTGGCCTGGGATATCATTTTTGTAACCATAACCTGGCCTTTAATTATTCCGCCCTTCTGGAAGGGTGCCTCGCGCAAAGGCGTCTGGGCCAGTATTATCGCGGGGCTGGCGGTTTATACGGTAACCAATATCTGGGGGGTTCCAGGTGCCGATGAAGGCGGTTTAATCTGGAATATTTTCCAGGTTCCGGTGTTTTTCAGCACCAGCATTTCATTGATTGTATTCATTGTGGGCTCGCTAGCCTTTCCGCCAAACGAGGAAGAACTCAAGGCGCATGAGATCGAGACCAACAAGGACCTGGATGAAGTCCACAGTGCCGAGGATCTGAAGGCTGCCTGATCAGCACCTGACCAGCAGGATATCGAAAATTAATTGGGTTCGGTCTTTGATCGAATCCAATTACCAAGCCGAGCAATAAGCATTCGACATAAAATTCTTACTAATACCTATTATGGGAAGATGATTCTTCTCCTTTCGCCCTGAGCCCTGCGCCTTGAGCCATTTCGAATTCGGCAAAGGATTGGAGGGTGGAATGAGCAGTTTTTATGTCGACTTAATTTCGGCAATATCAGAAAATGTGGAGGATACACTAATGACTGATTTAAAACTGAAAGACAGGGTCGCCGTCGTAACCGGCGGCAGCCGTGGGATCGGCAAGGGAATCTGTTTGGCTTATGCTCAGGAGGGCGCGCACATTATATTTTCCTATGCTTCCAATCAGAAAGCGGCGGAGCAGACCGCTGAGGAAGTAAAAGCGCTGGGCGTCAAGTGTATTGCGATTCAAGCCGATGCCGGCCAAGAGTCGGATTTTGTCAGGATGCAGGAGGTGGCCCGCAAGGAATTCGACAAGATAAACATCCTGGTGGCCAATGCCGGCACGATTGGCAAGGAGCTTCCCGTCAAAGACATGCCGGTTGAAGAATGGGATCATCTGATTTCAATCGATCTGCGCGGGGTATTTCTGGCAGCGAAATACTTTATTCCGTTGATGGCAACCGATCCGGTGGGAAAAATCATCAATATTACCTCCGAGCTTTCAAAGAAGGGCCGAGCCAATTATGCCCATTACTGCGCCGCCAAAGGCGGAATCAATGGGCTGACCCGCAGCCTGGCGCTTGAACTGGTCCCGGGCATCCTGGTCAATGCCATTGCTCCCGGCCCCATTGAAACCGACATGATTCTGGCGGACATGGAACCGGAATGGATTGAAAAGGAAAAAGATATTCCCATGCAGCGCCTGGGGACCGTCGAAGAAATTGCAGCGACTGCCGTTCTGCTGGCCTCTGACGGCGGAAACTTTTACTGCGGACAAATCCTAAGCCCGAATGGCGGAGCCGTGTTTTTCTAATACCTGAATTTTCCGCTAAAATAATCCGTACTGAAGCCTGAGGTCAAGTCGCCGCAACTGCCTTGGCGCGATGATCGGTGCTTAAAAATTCAGGTATCTATTTTTTTAATATTTTTGGATTGAACATATCCATCCGCACAGGAAAATAGATTATTCAGGTTACCAAAAAGGTGGAAAAATAAATGACTTTCAAAGGACAGCTTCAAAACAAGGTGGCCCTGGTGACCGGTGCCGGTCAAGGAATCGGCAGGGCAACTGCAATTCGACTGGCCGAGGAAGGCGCCAAGGTCGCTGTCAATGATTTGGATACCCATCCCGACCTGCAAGCGGTTGCCAGGGAAACCGGTGGGATCGCCGTGGCCTGCGATATGTCGAAAGCTTGCCAGGTCGAGACCATGGTCAAGGAAATAGCGGAACAGCTGGGCCCGGTGGAGATTCTGGTCGCCAACGCGGCCTATATGACGATGGTCCCTTTTTTGGAGCAGGATCCTGGGGATTGGTGGAAGCATTTGAATGTCAATCTAACCGGACATCTTGGCTGTATTCAGGCAGTGCTTGCCGGCATGCGAAAACTTGGGGGAGGCAGAATAATTATCATGAGCTCGATGTTCGGCATCGAGGGATGGAAAAATGCGTCAGCCTATGGTGCGTCCAAATCCGGATTGACCGCGCTGGGGGAAGCTCTGGCAGCAGAACTCCGGTCCGAAAATATTCATGTCGGCATCGTTCATCCAGGCGTCATCGATACCCCCCAGCTTCAGGTCGATGCCGATGATTTCGACATATCGCTGGATGAAGTTAAGGCCATGTATGCTAAAGACATACCGCTGGATCGTGTGGGTGATCCGGAGGAAGTGGCGGCCACTGTTTCTTTTCTAGCGGCTGAGGGCGGTCCCATTTTTTCCGGTCAGATAGTTCAAATCAACGGCGGACTGAGTCGCTGTTCTCGATAATTGAAGAATGAAAATTGAATATTGAATATTTGTGGAATTCTATCTATTTTACTATCGACTTGTTTATGAAAAGAACAAAAACATCAATAAACCTGAATAGGCTATTATTCAGGGCGGATTAATTAATGAAAAACAAATATTGGAGGTTGATATGGTCAATGAGAGCAAAACAATTGTTAGTTCGTGGAATGAATGGGACCCGTTAAAACACGTTATCGTTGGGCGTGCCGAGGGCGCCATGCTGCAGGCGCCGGAGCCGGCTGTCTACCGGGATTTTACAAAGGACGGTTTCCCATACGGTACCTGGGGACCTATGCCCGAGGAAAGGGTAGCCAAAGCCGTTGAACAGCTTGACAACTTTGCCGGTATTCTTGAAAAACGTGGCATCCGGGTCGATCGACCCGAGCCGCTCGATTTCAGTCAGGCTGTCCAGACACCGGACTGGAAACAGGAGTCTATGCTGGGCTGCATGCCGCCGCGGGATGTTCTGCTGACCGTCGGCAACGAAATCCTGGAGGCCACGATGTCCCATCGCAGCCGCTGGTTCGAGTACCTTGCCTACCGACCGGTGTTGCAAAAATACTACGCTGAAGATCCCAATTTTCGCTGGGAGGCTGCCCCCAAACCCCGTCTGAGCGCGCGCACCTACAAAAAGGATTGGCACAAAATCTGGAATGATCTCAGTGAGGAGCAACGCTCGCAAAAGGCGGAAGCCAGTGACTGGCTGATCACCGAAGTCGAGCCCCTGTTTGATGCGGCCGACATCGTACGCTTTGGCAGGGATCTTTTCGTGCAATATTCAATGGTCACCAACGATGCCGGTATCCGCTGGCTCTCGCAGCATTTTTCCGATCACCGAATACATAAGATCCGGTACAAAGAAATGCAGCCCTGGCACATGGACTCCACCCTGGTACCGATCCGCCCGGGGCTGGTTGTCTGCAACCCGGCCCGGCCTGTCCTGACACCGAAAGTCATGGAACTTCTCGAAAAAAATGACTGGGAGGTTATCTGGGCACCCAAATCGGTTCTGACAGAGAAACGGCCCCTTTGCTACTGCAGCATCTGGCTGAATATGAACTTCCTGGTTGTCGACCCGAACACCGTTTGTGTCGAGGCCAGCGAGACCCCGATGATAGAAGAGCTTGAAAAACACGGGATCGAGGTGATCCCGGTGCCTTTCTACGACGTGGTCATGTTTGGCGGTTGCCTGCACTGCGCAACAGCGGATGTTTATCGTGTGGGTACGCTGGAAGACTATTTCCCCAATCAGGTCGAAGGCTTCTAAAACAGATGACAGAGGACAGAAGACGGAGGACAGAAGACAGATGACAGAAGTCCAAAAAATGAAGGGAGGATTATTATGAAGAGAAGTAAAAGTGCATTTAATTTAAAAATGTTGGCGGCAATTTTTATTGTGCTAGTATTTGTTATTAGTTCGCCGGTTATGGCTAAAACACTCAGCATTAAATTCGGTACCTATGATCCACCTTTGGAATTGGGATTGGAAAAGACCAATGGCGAGTTTGCCTCTACGAATATTAAAGGCCAGGCATTTAAAGACATGGTCGAGAAAAGAAGTGCCGGGGCTATTACCGTAAAGGTATTTCCTTCGGGTCAACTCGGCAATGATCGCGAGGCTCTTGAGATGATTAAAGCCGGATCCATGGATATGAGCGGGTACCCGGGAGGTCCGATTACCAACTTTGCTCCTGAGGTCCTGGCGCTTCAGATTCCATACCTGTTCAAAGATCTGAATGTGGCCAGAAAGGTGTTAAACGGACCCACCGGGCAGGAATTGGTAGAAATGATTGCCAAGCGCGACGGTATTCGAATCCTGGCCTGGGGTTTTGAGGGGCCATTTTACAATTTCATGTCGGCCAAAAAACCGATTCGCGTGCCGAGTGATCTGAAAGGTCAAAAAATCAGAACCCTTGAAACGCCCAATCTGGTGGAAATGGTTAAAATTGCAGGCGGCACCCCTACACCCATATCATTTTCCGAGCTTTACACGTCATTGCAGCAGGGTGTTGTGGACGGCTGTATAACGGCCGATCCCTTTGTCCGCATGATCAAGCTTGACGAAGTTTTAAAATATATCAACAAGGCTGATTTTTTTCTGGGAATGTCCAATATCTATGTCAGTCAAAGATTTTGGAAAAAGATTTCACCGGAGCAGAGATACCTGATCAAAGATTCGGCCTTGAATGCCATGATGGCCTTTGAGGGGTTGACGTTGTGGGGTGGAACCGTCTGGGTGGACTATTTTCAGAAAAAGGGCGTCGAGGTTTACGTACCCAGTGCCGCTGAAATGAAGGTGTGGAAAGATACCATGCACAATCACATGGTAACTTGGACCAAAAACCGGATCGGTGCCGAATGGGTGGATAAATTTATGAAGGCTTCCCAGGCGGCGGAAAAGGAACTGTACGGTAATTAATCCCTCCCTAAAGGAGTGATCCGATGCGAAGAGTTAACGATCTGTTACTTTCGCTCTGCAAGTATGCCATTATCGCAATGGTTCCCATGATGACGGGGATCATATTTGTGCAGGTCGTCCTGCGCTACGTTTTTGAGTCGCCGTTCAGCTGGGCCGAAGAATTGGCGCGCTATCTGCTGATCTGGATTACCTGCCTCGGCTCGGCCTATGCCATTCGGGACGGCATGCATATCAGCATTGGTTATCTGCGCAGCAAACTGAAAAACTCTGCCCAAACCGCTGTCAGCGCGGCAATCTATGTAATGACCCTTGGCTTTTTTGTTTACTGTATCAAAGAAGGGACGATGTTTTCACTGGCCCAGTGGACCCAACGCTCAACGGCCATGCAGATTCCGATGACAGTGCCCTACATAGCGATTCCGCTTGGTTTTGCAATTATGTTCCTGGTCGCCCTTGAATGCTTTATTGATGAGATACGAAACTCATCTATTGGCAACGCCGCAGTCTGAACGAGAAACCGGCGCTGGTGAAACCTAACCCGGACAAGCCGGAATTGAATATTGAATATTGAAGATTGAAGATTTGTTGTATCGCTTCGCTCAGTCTTTTCAATTTAAATCGATAGCATTCCTAAAATATTCAATCTGGCTACGGCACAAATCATGTTTGCGCATGATTTATGAGAAAGCCATAGTGGGCAGGATAACTCGTTCTTTTAATTGCAGAGCTGCGACAAGTACTTTTTTGCCCAATGCTGAAAGATAGTATTTGTAAGTGCGCCCGACACGTTTGATTAGTCGAAGTACTCGAAATCTTTTTAAAACACGACCTATTTTTTGAGAACTCCATCCTGCAAGATTGGCTTGCAGGGCTCGATTGGTGAAGCCGGCGATCTGATATTCACCACGCAGAATCGCCAGCATGAAACTCAGATCATCGGATTGGAAAAAGTTTACTCCGCGATAAGAGCGTTGTTTGTCGTCTTTAACCGAACCGGTGATCTTGCGAAGATCAGTGCGTTCGCGACTATGGTCTCGCCACTGCGAGATAAATGACAGGTAGCGTTTATTACATGCCTGCATATGTTCTGCCACGGCACCCAGACTGTAGATGGTCTTTCGTACCGAGGCATGTCTCATCTGCCGGGTGCCATCCCGGTGTTTCACCTCACGGTGATGTTTGAAAAATGATACGTCGTTGGATGTGGTCTCGATGCGAAGCACACGCGCTTGCTTATCATACATTTTGATCGAATTTTTGCCGAGGCTGTGTTTAATACGAGTCCCCTCAATCAGTGTTTGAAGCCGATTGCTGACTTGCGAAGCGGACTTAGCCGACAAGCGTCGACCAAGAAAACCATAAATGTCGCTACATTTGATTTCGATGGCGGCTGTACGCACCAGCTCTTCATACAATACAGGTAGAATACGGCTGGATTTGAACACCACATCGGTTGATATGTTCCGAAAAGCACCAATCGGTCAAAACAGCTCAACACACCGGCGATATTTTTCTCGAATCGTTTGGTTAAAAGCTCTGGATTTTTCATCCGTTTATAGTAACATTATTCGTTCAATAATAAAATTCTGGTTCCGGCTTCACCAGGCAGGGTATCTATAATCTGATTCTTGCTTTTTTGACGATGGAGGCCAAATAAAATAGATAGAATGCCACAAATATTCAATATTCAATATTCAATTCCGGCTTGGCCGGGTTGGGTTTCAGGTTTCAGGTTTCGGGTGTCAGGGAACCGACGTGCTAATTCCTGACACCTGAACACTGACACCTGAAACCTTCAGTAACCTACAACATGTTGTCAGGTAAAGACCGATAAGGGCCTAATCGGAATAAGGAAACAAAATGATTCTGACAGTTTTAATCGGGGCACTATTGATAACAATGATTTTGGGGGTTCCCATCGCCTGGTGCCTGGGGATCAGCGGACTGGTGGCTCTAATTCTAATGGATATGCCGCTGTCGATCGTTCCGCAAAAAATTTTTTCCGGTATGGATATTTTTCCGATGCTGTGCCTGCCGTTTTTTATTCTGGCGGGAGAGATCATGGCCCACGGCGGGCTTTCCAGACGGCTGCTGCACTTCGCCGTGATCTGCATTGGATTTGTGAGGGGCGGTCTGGCGCTGGCCAATGTGATGGCCAGCATGCTGTTTGGCGGCATCACGGGCGCTGCCACGGCGGATGCATCCGCTCTGGGATCCGTAGAAATTCCGATGATGGTTAAAAATGGATATGACGCAAAGTTTTCGGCTGCCATAACCGCCGCATCGGCCTGTATCGGCCCCATTATCCCACCCAGTTTGCCGGTAGTTATTTACGCTCTGGCTGTCAGCGGAGTGTCGATCGGCGGGTTATTCGCCGCGGGAATGATTCCCGGTATCCTTGTCGGTGTGGCCTTAATGATCGCCTGCTACATCATCTCTGTGCGTCGAAAATATCCTAAGCGCGAGGACAAGGTAAATGCCCGGGAAGTGTTCACGGCCACCAAAGATGCTATTCTGGCCATCATTACCCCGGTCATAATCATCGGTGGCATTATCGGGGGCATTTTTACCCCAACTGAAGCGGCCTCGGTCGCCGTGGTGTATTCGTTCGTGATTTCATACTTTGTGTACCGTGAGTTGAAGCTATCGGACCTGCCGGCCATGTTTTTACGAAGCGGTATTATATCTGCCGTGGTCATGATCATTATTGCCACGGCAAATATCTTCGGCGTGGTCGTGGCCTTTGAGCAACTGGCGCAGAAACTGGAAGTACTGGTTCAACCACTGGGATACTTCGGTTTTATTCTGGCCATTAATATTATTTTTTTAATTGTGGGCATGTTCATGGATCAGAATCCGGCAATTTTAATTCTGGCGCCGGTTTTTGCACCGATTGCCGCCAATCTAGGAATTGAGCCGATCCATTTTGGTATAATCGTGATCATGAACCTGGTCATCGGTTTGATTACACCCCCTCTGGGACAGGTTCTATTTGTTGTCAGCCCAATAGCGAGAGTACCATTTGAAGATGTCGCCAAAGAGGTTTTTGTTTTTATGCTGGTAGAAATCGGAGTCTTGCTCCTGGTTAGTTATGTGCCGTTTATTTCGACCTTTATGCCGCGACTCTTTGGTTATATACACTAAAGAAATTAGGTTGCTTTATGGATGGAGTCGGAAAGAAGTGATCCCTGCTGGCCTGGAGGTATATTGGTAACTAATTTTAGGTGTTAGGTGTCAGGTTTCGGGTGTCAGGTTTCAGGACTTAGCACCTTTGGGACCTGACACCCGAAACCTGACACCTGACACCTTTAAAATATAAAAGTACCCAGCAATATTGATAACAACTTGTCGATATTTGACCCATATGCGTATCCAATATGATTACTATCCCCTTGTCAGATGATTTTAAGCTGCCCGCCATGCGAATGGTGCGTCAGCGATTTGATCTGTCTCCCGAGGTGGATGTGCCGGCAGAGATTGAGCGGGAAATTAATCGCATTAAGGATGCGTTCGAGTTGTCCCGCGGCAAACGTGTGGCCGTGGGCGTCGGCAGCCGGGGCATTGCCAATCTTGCCGGGATCGTTCGGGAGGTGGTGAAAAAGTTAAAAGATGCCGGTGCAAAACCTTTTGTTACACCGGCCATGGGCTCCCATGGCGGCGCCACGGCCGAGGGGCAAATCGAGGTGTTGAAGACCAAGGGGATTACGGAAGACACTGTCGGGGCGCCCATCAACGCTACGATGGATGTTATCAACCTGGGTGAAATTGACGGGATCCCGCTGTTTATTGATCGCCTGGCTTATGAAGCCGATTCAATTGTGCTCATTAACCGGATCAAGCCGCACACCGAATTCTCCGGCCCGACTGAAAGTGGTTTAATTAAAATGCTCGGAATCGGTCTGGGAAACCATACCGGTGCGGAACACTATCACCGGGCCGCTATTACGCGCGGATTCTATGAAATTATCAGCACTGCCGGCAGAGCGCTGTTAAACCGGCTTAATGTTTTGTTTGGGGTTGCTGTGGTGGAAAACCAGGAACACCAGACCGCCATATTGAGACTCATACGGGCTGAAGAAATAGAGTCCGCTGAACGGAAGCTTTTGGTAAAAGCCAGAGAGTATCTGCCGAAAATTCCTGTAAGCGAAATCGATTTGCTGATTATAGACGAAATGGGAAAAGATATCAGCGGCGCCGGGATCGATCCGAAAATTATCGGGCGGGCTATTTGTTCATGGGCGGATACAGAACCCTGGCCCAGGATTTCACGAATATTCGTGCGGGATTTGACGGCGGCTACTAAAGGACATGCCTCCGGTCTGGGCATGGTTGATTTTACGACCGAACGCCTGGTTAATAAGATCGATATGCAGGCTACCGCAATTAATGCGTTAACTTCCAGCTGTCCGGAAGAAGCTAAAATTCCGATGAATTTTAAGACAGACCGCGAGGCCATCGCCGCGGCACTGATGACGATCAGGCCGCATACTCTGGATGAATTGCGGATTGTTCATATAAAAAATTCGCTGGAACTTACCAGCCTGATGGTTTCCGAAGGTTGCCTGCCGGATCTGGCCAACACCCAAAATGTGAAAATCAGTTCTGAGATTCTATCGATGGAGTTCGATCAGAATGGTGATCTAATTTCTTTGCTCTAAAAAGATTGTTAGACAGGAATAACTCAAAATGAAAGAAAAACCCATCATCCTGATCGCCTTCGGTGGCAATGCTATGATAAAAAAAGGGCAGAAAGGAACTCATAAAGAACAGTTTATCAACCTTAAACAGCCGATGCGTCAGATTGCCCGACTGTCAAGAAAATATAAAATTGTTATCACCCACGGCAATGGCCCCCAGGTCGGCAATCTGCTGCTGCAGCAGGAAAGTTGCAGCGGGGTCCCCAAGATGCCGCTGGAGATCATCGGAGCCATGACCCAGGGACAAATCGGCTATATGCTCGAGTCCTCATTGGATGACGCCCTGATGGAAATCGGCATCAACGGTGAACAGCAGTTTGTGACCTTGATATCTTACGTTGTGGTGGATGAAAACGACCCGGGCTTTCAAAATCCCACCAAACCCATCGGGCCGTTTTACACGGCCGAGGAAGCCGCCAAACTGACCTACAACCTGGTCGAGACCGACAAGGGGTACCGGCGGGTGGTGGCCTCACCCAAACCGCTGACCATCGTGGAACGGCGTGAAATAAAAAAACTGATCGAACTGGATTTTATCGTGATCTGTTGCGGCGGTGGGGGGATCCCCGTGATCCACAAGCAACGGAAGTTTCGCGGTGTTGAAGCCGTAATCGACAAGGACCTGGCAAGTTCAATCCTGGCTCAGGAAATTGGAGCGGATATATTTGTAATCGCCTCGGATATTCACGGGGCCGGCATCAACTGGGGCAAACCGGAGCAAGAAATATTGGGCAAAGTATCGCGGGCCGAGATGGAAAAATATGTTCAGGAAGGCCAGTTTCCGGCCGGTTCGATGGGACCGAAGGTTGAGGCGATTTTGCAATTTAACCGAGTCACCGGCAGTCGCGGAATCATCTGTAATCTTGAGGAAATTGAAAAGGCGATTGAAGGAGAAACGGGCACAGAAATCATTAAGTAACAGACCTATTTGATTGCGGAATTCGGATTTTTAAAGATGAAATAATCCTGATCTTAAATTTATGATTTAATAGCCTTGATAATAGATAACATTGAAAAAAGCTATAAATTTAATTAAGGAACTTTATTATTTTTTACGGAGGAAAAAGTATGTCGAAAAAGAAAGTCATTATTATTGGAGCCGCCGGAAGAGATTTTCACAATTTTAACACGTACTACCGTAAAAACGAGGCCTATAATGTCGTTGCCTTTACGGCCGCGCAGATACCGGATATTGAGGGACGAAAGTATCCGGCAGAGCTGGCCGGTGAGCTTTATCCGGACGGAGTTCCGATTCATGCTGAAGAAGATCTTGCCAAATTGATTATCGATCTGGCGGTTGACGATTGCGTATTTTCCTACAGCGATGTTTCCTATCAGCACGTCATGCAAGTCGGTGCGATCGTCAATGCTGCCGGTGCCAATTTTGTGATGCTGGGACCCCAGGACACCCAGATCAAAATTACTAAACCGGTTATATCCGTCGGTGCGGTGCGCACCGGCTGCGGCAAAAGCCAGACATCACGACGTATTATCGAGATCTTGATGGAAAAAGGCTTGAAGGTGGTCGCCATCCGGCATCCCATGCCTTATGGCGAACTCCTGGCTCAGAGAGTCCAACGCTATGCCCAACTGTCCGACCTGGAAAAATATGATTGTACCGTGGAAGAAATGGAAGAGTATGAACCCCACGTGGTTCGCGGCAATGTCATTTATGCCGGCGTGGATTATGAAGCCATCGTGCGCGAAGCCGAAAACGATCCCGACGGTTGTGATGTGATTTTATGGGACGGCGGCAATAACGACTTTCCTTTTTATAAACCCGATCTGCATGTCACGCTGGTGGATCCGCATCGGCCGGGCCATGAACTGGGCTATTACCCGGGCAACGTAACCCTGAGAATGGCTGATGTGGTATTGATCAATAAAATGGATTCTGCCGATGCTGCGGGAATCGAAATTGTGCGTCGCAATATTTCATCTGAAAATCCGGATGCCATCGTAATCGACGGCGCTTCCAAGCTGGATGTCGATGACGCGTCTGTGATCCGGGGCAAGAAGGTGCTGGTGGTGGAAGACGGACCCACTCTGACCCACGGTGAAATGAAGATCGGTGCCGGTGTGGTGGCAGCCCAGAAATTCGGCGCCGCCGGCATCGTGGATCCGCGACCATACACGGTGGGCAGATTATCAGAAACATTTGAGATTTACCCTGAGATCGGCGCTGTCCTGCCGGCAATGGGGTATGGTGAACAACAGCTCAAAGATCTTGAAACCACCATTAACAACACTGAGTGTGAAGCGGTCGTCGTCGGCACCCCCATTGATTTGAATCGCATCATCAAAATCGACAAACCCAATACCCGGGTATACTACAATCTGCAGGAAATCGGGCGGCCCAATTTTGACATGATTCTTGATGACTTTGCCAGAAAATACACAGCGTCATAATAATCAGTATAGGGGTTAGTTGAACCCCAATTGAGTGAGACTCAATTGGTGGGTACTCGGTATCTGGTACTGGGTATTGGTTTTAAGGAATGGGTTTGATTTTTAATATATCACCCGCAAGGGCCATATGAAATGAGTTACGCAAGGCCACCAAACCAATACCTGATAGCCAATACCCCATACCTGCTAATTGGGCTTCGCTCAATTAGGGTTGAACCGTTGGGCTTAAAACTAGCTTCGAAGATTGAATATGCAGAACGTTGTGTATGATTAGCCAAGAAATGATTTTTGTTTGTGTGTATCATAATGTTTAATTGAGCTGTGTCGCGTGCCGCCATGTTCTTCTTGAATATGGCGGCAATTCATTTTATATTGATACCTGAATTTTAAAGCAACAATCATTGCTCCAGGTTTATTACGGTAAGTTGATCGCAAACTTAGCTGAGGGCTATTTGAGTGCAAAATTCAGGTACCGATAAATTGCAGGTTTACACGACTATGGAAAATATTGTGGGTTTTCTCATCGATCTTGACGGAGTTCTCTACATAGAAGACCAGACGATTCCCGGGGGCGCAGAGACCGTAAACTGGCTGCGGCAGCAGGGTATTCCGTTTCGGTTTCTGACCAACACCACCATGCATTCCAGAGACTCGCTGGTCGCCAAGCTTTCACGGTTTGGTGTTCAAACCGAATCCGGCGAGATGTTCAGCACTGCCGTGGTGGCGGCAAAATGGCTGGCCGATAAAGGTGTTTCGCGCGTGCAGCTCCTGCTGACTGAAGATGCGCAAAAGGACTTCGCTGGATTCGAGATAACGGACAGTCAGCCCGAGGTGGTCGTAGTGGGTGACCTGGGGGCCCAGTTTACTTTCGATATTCTGAACAGCGCCTTTCTGGCGGTGAAAGCCGGCGCGCAGTTGGTCGCTTTGCAAAAGGGCCGCTACTGGCAGAAAAAGAGCGGGCTTGCAATGGATGCCGGAGCGTTGGTGGCAGCGCTGGAGTATGCAACGGAGACCAAGGCCGAACTCATCGGCAAACCGAACCGGGCCTACTTTGATATGGCCCTGATGGACATCGGGCTTGAACCCTCCCAGGTGGCCATGATTGGAGATAGTATCGACACGGATATCGTCGGGGCGCAGGCCGTCGGGATGCCAACCATCCTTGTTCGGACAGGAAAATTCCAGTTCGATGTGGACGCCAACCCGTCCGTAGAACCTGACTGGACGATCGATTCCATAGCAGACCTGCCGGGGCTCCTTGGGGCATAATGATGCTGGATACTGGATGCACAAACCGGCGCAAGTGGCACACCACGATTTCCTAAGATATAGGTGCCATCCCGCGTTAGCGGGGCATAAGGCGTGCGGCGTAGGGTAATTCGGAAAGGGTCGAAGGATAAAGGTAAAAGGTTAAAGGCGAAAAGCTAAAGGCGCCCCAGATAATTGTTTATAAGATCGTTTTCTCAAATCCTTTAACAGGAGAGAAAACGATGACCAGGAGCCCTACTCGCAACGACTATTTCATGTTCAGTGGTGTCATGAATAATAAACCGGGATCGTGATCAGCAATGGCAGCGAGCGGCCTGCCCAGCAACCTGCCCGGGGCGTTGCTGCAGTGAAAGCGTCACCAGCGCCAATGGTATCGGCAACAGAAGCGGGGATGTCCGGAAGCTCCACGCATTAAGAGCTCTCGGCACGTCTATTCGCGAAAAACCGCTCAACCCAGGTTCCTTTGTTTATCCTAAAGATATTTTGCTTTTTTTTAAATAATACTTGACAACGGGATCGATCTCATTTATTAATTAAAGCAAGTTTAATTAAGTTTGTTGTTGAAATTAATCTTTTTTTAAAATATACGGTCATTTATGGGCACTTAAATAAAGATACTTTAATAAATAATAAGTTTTTCACACTGCCCTATGCCTCCAATTCTTATAAGACAGCTACCTGCATCCAGCTCTCTTCCAGGCTATACTGAGAGACGTGTGCTTCAGGCGATCCGCCGCATGGGTGAAGCGTCCAAAGCTGACCTTGCACGACAGACCAATTTGACCAATACAGCCGTGGGTACGATTGTTTCCGCACTCCATAGCAAGCAGTTATTGAAGATTACCGGTAAGCGGCTTGGAGGTCAGCGTGGTCAACCGGCAACCCTTTACCGGCTTGAGTCCACGGGCTCCTTTAGCATTGGTGTCCGAGTGGATCGCAACTGGATCCAGACTATTCTCATTGATTTTGACGGTACCGTCCTCTCGCGTCTATCTCACGAATTAATTCTTCCAAGACCCGAAATGGCCTTGGAGATCATCCTTAAAGATGTCAACGCTCTGCTGGATATGTTGTCGGAAAACCAGCGTCACCGTCTGTCAGGTATCGGCCTCGCTTACCCCTACAATTTAGAAAGTTGGCTTAACGAATTATCTCTGCCTTACGAGGAATTTGGCTATTGGAAAGAGTTCGATTTGGCCGGACATATAGAGGATGCAATTTCGATTCCGGTCTGCTGCGAAAACGATGTCACCGCCGCCTCTATCGCTGAGCTCTTTTACGGTGTCGGGCGGGATATGGATGACTTTCTCTATGTTTTTATCGGCCCTGGTATAGGTGGCGGAATTGTCATTAACGGAGAGTCGGTGCGGGGTCCAATGGGCAATGCAGGAGACATCGGCTTAATGCCTGTGCCGCCTTCAACCTTGATTTCAGCACCACAGCCCAAAGGTGAATGGGATATCCTTCTCAATCGGGCTTCGATTAACACCCTTATCCGTCATCTCCGAGCCTGCGGGCACGAGGTCCACTCATTTTCGGATGTGAATTTTCTGGTTGATCGTCAAGGCAGGGCAGTGAACGAGTGGATGAAGGACTGCGTCGCCGCTCTTACCCCTGTCCTCTGGTCAGGAGTCGCCTTGCTCAATAGTCCAGTTGTGGTAATTGGTTCAGATCTGGGGACGGGATTCATCCAGCAGTTGATAACCAAATTGGAGCAGAAATTGGAGTCAAGCGCGCCAGAGGCTCGGACCCCTCCCCAATTGTTATCAGGCTCTTTCGGCAGCGACGCTGAAGCAATTGGCGCGGCAAATTTACCATTTTTTTACCATTTTTCAACGCAGAATCACATCAATTGAAAAAACAGGTTGCAATGATGAAAAAAGCATAGAAAATCCGAAAGCAAGCATAGGCAATATCTCCTGGCGAACCCGGATTGGCTGGGATCCACTGATATAGATCTCGCAAGTGTGAATAAATGCTCACTCAATATGCGTTTGTTCACTTACCTTAATTACCTAAGTATGGGAGGAGGAATCATGAAACTAAAAGTGTTGTTCGCAATTACATGTTTACTACTGGCAACGGGCAGCTTCATTCATGCAGAGACGATCACCATCGCCACCGTTAACAATGGTGACATGATTCGCATGCAAAAGTTAACTGGCGACTTCACCGCCAAGAATCCCGGCATTGAACTGGAATGGGTTACGCTGGAGGAAAATGTTCTGCGTCAGCGTGTCACAACGGACATCGCCACCAAAGGTGGCCAATACGATGTCATGACAATCGGAACCTATGAGGTTCCGATCTGGGCCAAGCAAAACTGGCTTGTGGCACTCGACGATTTGGGGCCAAATTACGACGTCGATGACCTGCTGCCAGCGATCCGCAGCGGACTAACGGTCGACGGCAAGCTATATGCCGCGCCATTTTATGGCGAAAGCTCTATGGTCATGTATCGGGCTGATCTGTTTAAAAAGGCCGGTCTTGAAATGCCGACGGCGCCGACGTGGAAGTTTGTTGCAGCGGCAGCACGTAAGATTACCGACAAAGGCAACGAAATCTACGGTGTTTGTCTACGCGGTAAAGCGGGTTGGGGTGAAAATATGGCCTTCCTGTCGGCAACGGCAAATTCATTTGGTGCCCGTTGGTTCGATGAAAACTGGAAGACACAGTTAGACAGTGTGGCTTGGAAGAACACCCTGAATTTTTACGTTGACCTGATGCATGATGCCGGTCCTCCGGGTGCATCATCCAACGGTTTCAATGAGAATCTGGCGCTTTTCCAGTCCGGTAAATGCGGCATGTGGATTGACGCCACGGTTGCCGCCTCTTTCGTAACAAACCCCAAAGATTCCACCGTGGCCGACAGTGTCGGTTTCGCACTGGCACCGGACAACGGTCTCGGCAAGCGCGGCAACTGGCTTTGGGCGTGGTCGCTGGCAATCCCGGCCGGCACCCAGAAAGCCGAAGCGGCCAAGAAATTCGTCGCCTGGGCAACATCCAAGGAGTACCTGGAGCTGGTCGCTTCGAAGGAAGGCTGGGCCAACGTACCGCCAGGTACCCGTGCCTCGTTGTACAATAACCCGGAATATCTCAAAGCGGCACCCTTTGCTAAGATGACACTCGAGAGCATTCAATCTGCAGACCCGAAACATCCGACGGTCGATCCAGTGCCTTATATGGGCGTGCAGTTTGTTGCCATTCCTGAATTCCAGGGTATCGGTACAGCCGTCGGTCAGCAGTTCGCGGCTGCCCTGGCAGGCACAGCGACTGTCGATCAAGCTCTGCAGAACGCGCAGCGACTCACCGAGCGTGTAATGAAAAAGGCGGGTTACCCCAAATAACCTGGCATTGCCAGTGGGTCGGCGAGCGTCTTCCGAACCACTGGTAAACTTTCTACTTAACACTGGAGACTATACTTATGGCGACTGCACATTCTCGCAGTGTTGCACGATTCATGATATCTCCGGCTGTGCTGCTACTGCTCGGCTGGATGATTATCCCGCTTTCATTGACGATCTATTTTTCGTTCTTAAGCTACAACCTCCTGACGCCGGGAATGCATGAGTGGATCGGTTTCATGAATTACCAGTTTTTCTTGACCGATCCGGCTTTTTTCGAGGCCATGAAGAACACGCTTCTTTTGGTCGGAGGCGTGCTGTTGATAACCATTTTTGGAGGCGTAGGGCTTGCCCTGGTTCTGGACCTGCCTTTTTGGGGACAAGGAATTGTTCGCGTCCTCGTCATCGCGCCGTTTTTCGTGATGCCAACCGTCTCAGCGCTGGTTTGGAAGAACATGTTCATGAACCCGGTCAATGGGCTGTTCGCCCATGCGGCGAAGTTTCTGGCACTGGAGCCGATCGACTTCCTGGCCCACGCACCGCTTCTCTCAATAATTCTCATCGTCGCTTGGCAGTGGCTTCCTTTTGCGACACTCATTCTTCTGACCGCTCTTCAATCAGTTGATCAAGAGCAGTTAGAAGCGGCGGAGATGGACGGGGCAGGGCCTCTGAAACGTTTTATATATGTCGTGCTGCCACATCTGGCACGTGCAATCACGGTTGTAATACTGATCCAAACGATCTTTCTCCTGTCGATCTTCGCCGAAATACTGGTTACGACCAATGGCGGACCGGGTTATGCCTCCACCAATCTCACCTTTCTGGTCTATGCCCAATCGCTGCTGCAGTTCGATGTGGGGGGTGGCTCTGCCGGAGGAATCGTGGCCGTGATTCTGGCCAATATTGTGGCGATCTTCCTAATGCGAATGATCGGTAAAAACTTGGAGGCGTAAGACAATGGCACGCACTATATCCCCGTCCCGCAAGACCGTAATAACTATTTTGGCCTGGGCAATCGGCCTGATGATGTTTTTTCCGATTCTCTGGACTATCCTCACAAGCTTTAAGACGGAAGCGGAAGCCATTGCCTCGCCCCCGTTTTTCATTGCGTTCGAATGGACGCTCGAGAACTATTTTGAGGTGCAAGCGCGTTCGAACTATTTCCGGCATTTTGCGAATTCGGTAGTCATCTCTTTCGGGTCCACAATTCTGGGTCTGCTGATCGCAATTCCCGGAGCCTGGGCCATGGCCTTCGTACCCGGTAAACGCACCAATAATCTGCTGGTATGGATGCTCTCAACCAAAATGCTGCCGCCAGTGGGCGTGCTGATTCCGATCTATCTAATCTTCCGGGATACCGGGTTGCTCGATACCCGCACCGGTCTGGTGATTGTGTTGACGCTTATCAATCTGCCGATTATCATCTGGATGCTTTACACCTATTTCAAAGAGATCCCGGGTGAAATCCTGGAAGCCGCGCGGATGGATGGGGCTACATTGCGGGCGGAAATTATCCATGTGCTAACGCCTATGGCATTACCGGGGATAGCCTCTACCCTTCTGCTGAATGTCATCCTTGCCTGGAACGAGGCGTTCTGGACCCTCAACCTGACTGCGGCCAAAGCGGCACCGCTGACAGCCTTCATTGCAAGTTATTCCAGTCCCGAAGGGCTATTTTATGCAAAACTCAGTGCCGCCTCAACCATGGCCATCGCGCCGATTCTGATCCTTGGCTGGTTCAGTCAGAAACAGCTTGTGCGTGGCTTAACCTTTGGTGCAGTAAAGTAGGAGCAACCCCATGGGAAGCATAAACCTGAATAATGTTACAAAAAGTTTCGGCGAAACTGAGGTCATCCCCCCGATCGACCTGGAAATCAACGACGGTGATTTTTTAGTCTTTGTAGGACCTTCCGGCTGCGGAAAATCCACACTACTGAGGCTGATTGCAGGGCTTGAAGACGTGACGAGCGGCCAAATCGAAATAGACGGGCGGGATGCCACGGCAATACCTCCTGCAAAACGGGGTTTAGCAATGGTTTTCCAATCCTATGCGCTGTACCCGCACATGTCGGTGCGCAGGAACATCGCCTTTCCGCTAAAGATGGCGGGATTGGATAAAGCCGAGATCGAACGCCGGGTGGCGACCGCTGCCAAGATTCTGAACCTCACAGACTATCTTCATCGGCGACCGGGTCAGCTCTCCGGCGGGCAGCGTCAGCGAGTGGCCATCGGGCGCGCAATCGTGCGTGAGCCGGCTGCGTTCCTCTTCGACGAGCCCCTGTCCAATCTCGATGCGGCGCTGCGCGTAAACATGCGGCTGGAAATTTCGGACTTGCATCACAGCCTGAAGACAACGATGATCTATGTTACCCATGATCAAATCGAGGCAATGACCATGGCTGACAAGATTGTGGTTTTGAATGCGGGTCGCATAGAGCAGGTCGGTTCGCCCCTTGAGCTCTACAACAGCCCACGAAACAGGTTCGTGGCCGGATTTATCGGCTCGCCAAAAATGAACTTTATTACCGGCGATGATGCATCAAAGCACAATGCCGAAACAATTGGTATACGCCCGGAGCATATCTCCCTGTCCAAGGAGTCCGGCGAATGGAGAGGAAAAGTCCGTGTGGCAGAGCATTTAGGATCAGACACCTTCCTGCACGTGACGGCCGAAGGCATCGGGACATTAACTGTAAGGGCCACCGGTGAGTTCGATGTCTCCTATGGAGATCAGGTGTACGTCACGCCTGATCCACCTAAAATCCACCGTTTTGACCAATCTGGAGCAACCATTACATGAAACGTCTCAAAGAAAAATCTGCTATAATTACGGGTGCTGCGCGCGGTATCGGCAAAGCCTTCGCTAAAGCCTATGTCCAAGAGGGCGCTACGGTAGCAATTGCTGACATCAATTTTGAGGGGGCTGAAAAGGCGGCGTTGGAGATTGGATCCGATGCTTATGCGATCCGGCTTGATGTGACAGATCAATCCTCCATCGATGCTGCCGTAAAGGCTGTTGAGGAGCATTCAGGTGGTATAGACATTCTTATCAACAATGCCGCATTGTTTGACCTTGCCCCGATCAGTGAGGTCACCCGTGAGAGCTACAATCGGCTTTTTTCGATCAATGTTGCGGGTACCCTGTTTATGCTTCAGGCAGTGGCGAAATCAATGATTACCCGGGGCATAGGTGGCAAGATCATTAATATGGCCAGCCAGGCAGGGCGGCGCGGCGAACCGCTGGTTGCCGTCTATTGTGCGACTAAAGCCGCCGTGATTAGTCTGACCCAATCGGCAGGGTTGAACTTGATCCAACACGGCATCAATGTGAATGCAATCGCACCAGGAGTGGTGGACGGTGAACACTGGAACGGTGTGGATGCGCTTTTTGCTAAATACGAAAACCGACGGTTAGGCGAAAAGAAACGTCTGGTAGGTGAAGCCGTACCCTTCGGACGCATGGCAACCGCTGAGGACCTGACCGGTATGGCAGTGTTTCTGGCCAGTTCTGAGGCCGACTACATTGTCGCCCAGACCTACAATGTCGATGGTGGAAACTGGATGAGCTGAGGCTGGGGTGCCGGCCTAAAACCTAACCCGGCTGAACCGGAAACGAAAAGGTCCCTCGCCAAGACGCCAAGATTAACTTAATGTTATACCTTTGCGGGCTTTGCGACTTTGCGAGAAAATTTTTTATCACAAAATGCAAAAACTTTACTTTTAAGATCCTACGCCTAATTTGAGCAATTGAGGTAGGAGGACCTTTATGACGACAAGACTTGCCGCTCAAAACCTCGAAGCCATTTCCGCCTTTACCCCCACGCCCAGCTACGACCGCTCGGCGCTCTCGGCAGGTATCGTGCATTTCGGTGTCGGCAATTTTCACCGTGCTCACCAGGCTGTCTATCTGGACGCACTTTTTAATACCGGCCGTGATCATGGATGGGCCATCATTGGTGCCGGCGTGCTGCCATCGGATGAAAAGATGCGCCGGGTCCTCGCAGGTCAGGATTTTCTGACCACCGTCGTGGAACAGTCGGCAAGCCTCAGTGCTGCGCGTGTCACCGGCGCGATGATCGATTTTCTTTCCTCTGATGATCCAGCGGCCATCATCCGTACTCTGGCCGACCCTGCGATCCGTATTGTGTCGTTGACCATCACGGAAGGCGGCTATTTCATCGATCCCGCCTCCGGCGTTTTTGACGCTGGGAATCCTGAAATAGCGGCGGACGGGGCCACTCCCGCGAGCCCGAAGACCGTTTTCGGCTTGATCGTTGCCGGGCTCAAACGACGGCGTGAGGCAGGCATCGAGCCATTCACGGTCATGTCCTGCGACAACATCCCCCATAATGGGGTCGTCGCCCGCAACGCGGTGGCCGGCCTGGCCAAACTGTCCGATCCTGAATTCAGCCATTGGATTGTTGACCATGTCGCCTTTCCAAACGGCATGGTGGACCGGATTACCCCTGCTACTGGAGATCGCGAGCGGGAAATTTTAACCCGTGATTTCGGCATTGGGGATAATTGGCCTGTTTTCTGCGAAGACTTCACCCAGTGGGTGCTGGAAGATAATTTCCCCGCCGGTCGACCGGCACTCGAGCGTGTCGGGGTGCAATTCGTACCCGATGTAACGCCCTATGAGAATATGAAGATCCGTATTCTCAATGGCGGCCATGCCGTCATCGCTTATCCTGCAGGTCTTCTGGATATTCACTTCGTCTATGAGGCGATGGAACATCCATTGATCCGCAGTTTTCTCCAAAAAGTCGAACGTGAGGAGGTCATACCTGTTGTCCCGCCAGTGGCGGACACGGATTTGCTAGATTATTTTAAGAAAATTGAGGAGCGTTTCGCCAACCCCAAGATCGGGGACACCATTCGCAGACTGTGCCTCGACGGCTCCAATCGTCAGCCCAAATTCATCATTCCCTCCATTGGCGACCGGCTAAAGGCAGGCGCCGGCGTCACGGGCCTCGCCCTTGAATCGGCGCTGTGGTGCCGCTACTGCTATGGTACAACTGAAAGCGGCAAAACGATTGAACCCAATGACCCCAGCTGGGATCGTCTGGTGCCTGTCGCCCGCGCTGCCAAAGATGATGCGATGGCCTGGTTGAAGATGGAAGACATCTACGGAGAAGTCGGCCGCTGCGAAGTGTTTCGTGAACGATTTGCCTTCCTGCTGCAGGCTATCTGGTTGCAAGGTGTAGAGGCTGTTGTCACAAGCTACCTGGAGGGAGAAATTTGAGGGAGTATTTTTTAACGGTGCCATGATTCAATGTATAGTCATAATTGAAGGCGATGCTGTTCCGTGCATCGGAAAGCCCCAGTTGGCAATAAACTTCGGCCGGTATGGATCGTTCAGGTCATAGATGATCAAATGGCGACCGTGCCAGCCCGGCCAGGTGCCTGAAAGATAGGCCATTCCGGTCTTTGATTCCCACCAGCTCTTGTGGGCTACCTCGAGAGGGGCGATGGTAGAAATAAGTGCGGGATGCGATCTGTCCGTGATATCCCACACTTCGAAACCGGTAAATTCGCCCGATTCCTGGTTCCGCAGAAGGAAATCGCGGCCCTCATAAAAATTTTCCACTACCTGTACGGCGCGGCTTTCGGAGCCCGCGTAGCCCGGGATATGACGAACTATTTTCGGTTGCGAAGGGTATGAAACATTGACAATGGAGGTTCCATTGGTTTCCCTTTTTCCGCTGGGCGGATTGATTGCCGTTCCGGAATGATGGCCCACATAGGCAAAATCACCTTTGAGCACGTTCTGTAGGGAGGGCCGTGCCTGAAGGTCGCTGTAGCCAACAAGCCGGACATTATGCGCTTCGGCGGCAATCCCTATCGCCGTTCCAGCAAAAGTTATAAAAAGTGCCATTAAAACCACAACGCCCATCGGCGGCCGTTTCTTACGATCGATCATCCGCTGAACCTTTCACCTGCCAAATTAATCCGCCCTGAAAAATAGCACATTCAGGTTTGTAAATTGTTCTTTGAATGTTAAAGGGCGTTGTTTGATCGAAAGTCCGGCGGAATAATTAGGCATACATTGAGATATCTAACTTCCTTTAATATTACAGATATCATCATTGGTGATTGTCAAGTCAAGTAAATCTTGATTATAAAATCATCTCCGATCAACGATACCTTATCCCACCTTCGCTCCTTCGCACCTTCCTCTTTTCCCCGATTTTCCATGATTGCAACGCCATCTTGTCTCGGAGTAGCCTTTGCGAAGACGGAAATTCTGCCCTATTAATTTGTGTATTTATATCAAGGTGATTATTTAAAGTCTTGACACGTAACCGATTGCAGGCCATATTTTTAGAAACTATGGAGGCACCCGGCACCCGGTATCCGGTGATAGCCTAAATTTGTTAGATATTTTACAAGCATTGACAAAGTCGATGAGTTGACATTTCACGCAAAAGGTAAAACACCATGGAATATGTTGAACCGCCTCCTGCTCCTAAGTCGGAGGAAGAAAAGCCTGAAGAAAAATTCCGCAAAGTTCTGATAAAGCCGGATGAGGATCGGCAGATTGCCATTCAGAAAGCTCAAGTTCGGGATGTGCAGGAAATTCTCGATCTGGTTAACGGGTATGCCGCAGCGGATGTGATGCTTCCAAGAGGTCCGCAGTACCTGTATGAAAATATAAGAGATTTTGTAATCGCCAGTGACCGGAATGTTCCGGTTTACAGTATGATGGAAACCCGGGAAGAATTACATCTGATCGTGGCTTGCGGCAGCCTGCACGTGCTCTGGGATGACATCGCCGAAATCAGAGCGCTGGCAATTCACCCGGATTACCAGCATCTGGGGCTGGGCAGTAAATTGGCCGAATACTTGATGGAAGAGGCCAAACAATTGGGCATCCGAAGGGTGTACACGTTTACCTTGACAGAGGAGTTTTTCCGAACCATTGGGTTCAAGCGGCAAAAACGAGAAGAGCTGCCGCCTAAAATGTGGGGGGAGTGCAGCCGCTGTCCGAAATATTTCAAGTGTGATGAGGTGGGAATGGTCAAGGTGCTCTGACGATATTGGATTTTAGATTTCAGATTGAAATGGCCTTCGGCGCAGGAGGCATACATTAATTTCTTAGGACCGATATGTCATCCCGCAATGGTGGGGATGAAGGTAGCTGTTCGATTTTAAATTTTTCTATAAGTTGATTTAATTCAGGGGTCGGGGAATTTTTCATAGCCGGCCCGCTTCCGTGGATAATCACCACCGAAACCGCATGAACTCGACCATAAGAGTTCGTATTGAATGAACAGAACACAAACTGATATCCAATTATTATGTTCGTTTCCGGGCTATGTGGTTAACTGCAAGTCGTCGGCCAAAGCTGTTCATTCCAAACGACCTCTAATGGTCTCATACAGCATCCGCTTTCGGTGGCGATTATCCACTGCGCTTCAATCGGGGCCTTTCGCGGGAAAATCCCCGCCCCCTCATTTAATGATGCCCGGCTGTTTAACTAGAGGAGGTATCGATGCAAAAACGTATCTTAACCCGCATGGGCGACGGCGAGCGAGTATCGATGCCTGCCGATGAAGTTAAAGAAGAATTGTTATCAGGGACTCAGGATGCTGCTCAAAACGGGGAAATACCGGAGCTGACCCGGGAAGACCTGGAACAGCTGTTTGGTATCCTGGCTGAATCCGGGCGCGTTGTGAGCGTACCACCCGGCGACGAGGTGGTCGTGACGGATGACGGGTGCGGCAAGCTTTTTTGCAGCGGGCCGGCTGATGGCGGCGCCGGCCTGCCGATCAGCCGTCAGACTTCGATTCTGGCGTATGAAAGGGGATTTGCCGCTGACACCGTTTCGATCGGGCATGAAGACTACAGTTTCAAACCGGTAAAACCCATTATTGATTATGAGGCGCAGACCTATTATGCGACGGCCTTGGCCACCACCGTGCCCTTTTTCTATGGCGCCCAACCCAATCTGGGACTTTACCCTAACATTGCATAAATTCTTATCATCAAGCCTGGCCGTTATGTCTGAGATCGTTGCTTTTTCCGGGCAGATGCTGGATGCTTGATACTTGATGCTGGATATCTAACAGTACACTATCGGTGAATTTCAACGACATCCAGTATCCAGAAACCAGA